>Ga0222623_10000649_pt1 | contig 11236 bp, 6 predicted proteins | sample PLMtaG_FD_177336 | JGI IMG/M metagenome (GOLD analysis project Ga0222623, IMG submission 177336) | Groundwater sediment microbial communities from an aquifer in East River, Colorado, USA - PLM2_30_coex | ecosystem: Environmental > Terrestrial > Soil > Riparian zone | place: USA: East River...
CTACGGAGCACGATCGCCGCCCGGATCTACGAACGGGCGGGCTTCAGCCCGGAGGAGCCGGATCGTCGGCTGCGGCTCGTGGACCCGGGCGCGCTCCGGTTCGTCAGGCGCTGAGGCACTCGCCCCCCTCGCCGTCAGCGGAAGTAGCCGGCCACGTCCACCACGAGATGCGTCCGCGCTCCCGACGGCGCCTTGAAGATCGCCCATAACCGGCCCGCGCCGTCGAGCGCGTTGACCGTGTTGTTCGCCCGGATGTCACCGAGCGGGAAGTTGATCGTCGACGTCGCCGGGGTCGTCGTCGAGAGTGTCGTGATCGACAGGTAGCCGCCCTGGGTCTGGCCGACGATTGTCACGTTTCCCGCGACCGCGACCACGTCATCGGGGATCGTCCCCGAGGCGATGACGTTGATGCTCCGCGCGACCCCGGCCTGGAGCGACGGCGAATTCGCGAACCGCGTGTCGAAGATCCGCCGGGGATCCAGCGGGTAGTAGCGCAGGCCACCGGTCCCCGCCCGGTAGTAGCCGGTAACGTCGAAGACGAGCTCCGCGGTCGCGACGCCGGGAGTCCCGCCGAGGTACACGAGGTGCGCCCTGCCGGACGCGTTGAGCTTGATCGTGAGTCCATTTGCCCGGATATCGCCGCGCGGTATGTTGATCGTCGAGACCGCGGGCGTCGATGTTGGTGCGGTCGTCATCGAGACGTAGCCGGGCGCGGTCTGGCCCGTGACGGTCAGGTTGCCGGAGACCGCCACGGCGTCGGTCGGGATGCCGGCCACGCCACCGAGCTGAACGCGTCGCGGCGTGCCGGACACGAACGGACTCGAGTAACCGCCCGTGCCGGATCGGGAGTCAAGAACGCGGGTGGGGCCAATCGGGGTAAACGTCGCGCCGGCGTTGGATTCGATGAAGTAGCCAGTGACATCGATGATGAGGTGGGTCTTCCCCGATCGGCCGTTGAAGACCGCGGCCACCCTGCCGTCGTCGCCGAGCGTCATCGTGACCCCGTTCGCGCGCGTGTCGCCCGCCGGGACGTTGAGCGCAGACGTCGTCGGGGCGATCGACGAACTGGTGGTCAGGCCGATCCAGCCGGCCACGGTCGGCGAGACAGCGGTCAGGTTGCCGGTGATCGCGACCGCGTTGGCCGGAATGCCCGCGGCACCGGCGACCGCGAACGCCCGCGACACGCCCGAGGTGAGCGGTCCGGCTGGTGTCGTCCGCGTGTCGACGAGGCGAACCGGGGTGATCGGGACGTAGGTTGTTCCGGGCGCGTACGTCGCGGTCAGCGGCGGTGTCGTCGCCCGAGCGGTCACAGCGTGAGAAGCGGCCAGCCCATCCGACCAACCGGCAAAGCCGTACGGCCGGCCGCCGATCGTCGCGATCCCGGGCGCCGATACCTGGACGACCGACTTGTTGATCGCGGTCACTGTGAACGGCGCAGTCGCCGTCTTCTCACCCGCGGTCAACCGCACGCCGGGCGGATCCGAGCGGATCGACAGGTCGACGGTCTTCGGCTGGAGGGTCACGCCGACCGGCGCCGACTGCGCGCCCTCTCCGTCCCTGGCGACGAGGCGGATCTCGAGGCTCGAGGGATAGCTGTGATCCGGAGCCGTGAATGTGCCGCCGGAGCCCGTGCTCGTCTGAATCGTGTGTTGATGGCACGCATTGAGTTCTGGGCAGTGATTGATGATCACGGACCACGTCAGACGGCTGCCCGGCTCCGTGCCGTCCTCCGCATCGGTCGCGCTGCCACTGAACGTGATCGGGTCGCCGACCGACCATGTCAGGCTCGACGACGGCTTCGCGATCGTCGCGATGGGGGGCGTGTTGCCGACGTTGATCGTGACCGCGGCGATGTCCGACGCACCGAGCCCGTCCGTCACCCGGAGCCGGACGAGAACGGTGCCATTGGTCTGATAGGTGTAGGTCGGCGCGACGCTGGTCGAATCATCGAACTGGCCGTCGCCGTCGAGGTCCCACGCATACCCGAGCGAGCCGCCCTTCGGGTCGACTGAATCCGAGCCGTCGAAATGAACCAGCAGCGGGGCTGCACCGGCTGTCGGAACGGCTGTCGCGACCGCGCTCGGGCCGACGGCGATCCGGTGGACCCGGCCATCGTCGAACCCGACGTAGTAGAGCGCGCCGTCGGGCCCGACCTTGAGATCGACCGGGCCGCTCAGGCTCGAGCCAAATGTCGCGACCTGGCTCGCGTCGGGCAGCCCGCCGGCGCCGGCCGGCATCGACCAGATGCAGCCGCGGGCATAGTCGGCGAAGAAGAACGCCTGGTCATAGGCCGGCGGGAAGGGGCCGCCGGTCGGGTAGAAGGCGGTGCCGGAGATCACGGAGCCACCGATGTCGGGGTTGGCCGGGCACGGATCGCCGGGGACCACGCGCTGGCTGTGGTGGTAGGCGAAATACGGGCTCGTCACGACGCCGCCGGCATACAGGTTCTCGCAGAGCGTCAGGTCGGCGTTGTCGAAGCCACTGTTCTTGGGGATGCCCTCGTAGCAGGGCCAGCCGAAGTTTCTCGGGGTCCCCTTCGGGTTGACGACGCGGTTGAACTCCTCCCAGGTGAACTGGCCGACGTCGCCGATCCAGATCTCGTTCGTGCCCGGGCGGAAGGTGAAGCGGAACGGGTTGCGCAGGCCGTAGGCAATGACGCGCCGTTTGTTGAGATCAGCGTCACGCGCGAACGCGTTATCGGGCATCGCGGCGCCCGTGTCGGGATCGACCCGGATGATCGTGCCGTCGAGGCCGGCCGGGTCCGCGCCGGTCCGGAGGTCCTGGGCCCGCAGCGAGCCGCCCTGGGCCGTCGGCGGGCTGAGCTCTGTCCCGACTGGGGACGGCGGGTCGCCGCATGGGTTGTCGGGCGTCAGGTCGTTGAGAGGCCCGAAGTCCTGGCCGTAGTCGGTGTTGTAGAAGCTGGCCGACTCGCCGGCTCCCGCGTAAAGGGCACCGTCCGGCCCGAACGCGACAGTGCCGATCGAGTGGCTCGGGTGGACCTGGCACCAGTCCTCGACGAGGGCGTGCTCGTGGCCATCCCAGACGCCGCTTCCGTTCGTCTCGAGTCGTTGGAGGCGGCCGCTCGCAACACAGCCGTCCCTCGCGGAACCAGGAGGATCCAGGCAGATGTCATTGCCCGCGGCATCGGCCCACTTCGGCGGGGGGTTCGGGTCGCCGAGGATGTGGTTGTACGTGTAGAGGATGTAGACCCTGCCGTTGTTGACGAAGTCGGGATCCAGGGTCATGCCAAGCAGCCCGCGATCCCAGAGGTCGTAGACCTGGGTCGTGAGATCGGCGTAAACCGTCCCTAAGGGATCGTCGACCGAGTCGTAGACCCGGACGATGCCTCGTTTCTCGGCGACAAAGACGCGGCCGTCAGCGGCAAAGGCGACGGCGGTCGGTTGGGACAGGTCGGTGAAGAGGGGCGTGTCGTGGAAGCCGGCAGGCACGACCGGCGGCCGGGTGGCCCCCCGCGGTTCCCTGCTCCCGGTCTCATCGGGCTGGCGGAACATCTCCGGATGCGACGACGGGGTGGGCGTCGGGTCGACCGCCCGGAGCTGGCCGGGCGCTGCCAGCATCGATCCGAGGACGATCGCGGCAAGAATCGCAGACCGGCGAAGCCGAGCGGACGGCGTTGCGTCGGCGACGTGCCCTGTCACATCGCCAAGTGTTCCACGGAAGAGATAACAGCGAACAGCAATTCGGCCAGTCCGGCCATAAGTCCTGATGCGACGATGCAACGCACCCCAGCGCGATACCGAACATGTGGTCGAAATATCGTGTCGCGCCTATAATCTGCGCCCGTGGTCATCGCGACTCCAGCAGCCGATCCGCTCGCGCCATTCAGCCCGGCCGTCCGAGCCTGGTTCGAGGCGACGTTCGAGGCGCCGACGCAGGCCCAGGCGGAGGGTTGGGCGGCGATTTCGGCTGGGCACCACACCCTCATCCACGCCCCGACCGGCAGCGGCAAGACCCTCGCCGCGTTCCTCTGGACGCTCGATCGCCTCGCCGCGTCGCCGCGGCCACCGCGCACAAGGGAGCAGCCCGGAGCCGTCCGGGTCCTGTACATCTCACCGCTCAAGGCCCTGACCTACGACGTCGAACGGAACCTCCGGGCGCCGCTCGCCGGCATCGGTCTCGCCGCCGCGCGCCTCGGCGAGCCGGCGCCGGACATCACGGTCGCCAGCCGTACCGGCGACACGCCCGCTGAGGACCGCCGGAACCTCGCTCGTCGGCCGCCGGACATCCTCATTACGACTCCTGAGTCGCTCTACCTCATGCTCACGAGCCAGGCCCGCGACATCCTCCGTGGCGTCGAGCACGTCATCGTCGACGAGGTCCATGCGATCGCGGGTTCGAAGCGCGGGGCGCACCTTGCGCTCAGCCTGGAGCGCCTGGACCGGCTGATCGCCTCGGGCGCCGTCGGGCGTGAGGGGAGCAGCCCGCCGCAGCGGATCGGGCTCAGCGCGACCCAACGGCCCCTTGAGACGATCGCCCGGTTCCTCGGCGGGGTCGGACCTGGTCGCGACGTGACGGTCGTTGACGCAGGCTCTCGCAAACCGCTCGAGCTCCGCGTCATCGTCCCGATCGAGGACATGACCGCTCCCGGCGAGATCCTGCCACTCGACCAGCAGCCGGGCGGCCCGGCCACGAACCCCGAGGCCCGCACCAGCATCTGGCCCGCGATCCACCCCGCGATCCTCCAGCTGATCCGCGAGCACCGCAGCACGATCGTCTTCACGAACAGCCGCCGCCTCGCCGAGCGCCTCGCCCAGCGCCTCAACGACCTCGCCGGCGAGGAGCTTGTCCGCGCCCACCACGGCAGCATCGCCCGCGAGCAGCGGGTCGCGATCGAGGAGGAGTTGAAGGCCGGCCGCGTGCCCGCGATCGTCGCGACGAGCAGTCTCGAGCTGGGCATCGACATGGGCGCGGTCGACCTTGTCATCCAGGTCGAGAGCCCGACATCGGTTGCCCGCGGCCTCCAGCGTGTCGGTCGGGCCGGTCACCAGGTCGGGGCGCCGTCCAAGGGCGTGATCTTCCCCAAATACCGTGGCGACCTGCTGGAGGCCGCGGTCGTCGCCAAGGGCATGCACGACGGCTCGATCGAGGCGACGCTGCTGCCCCGCAACCCGCTCGACGTCCTCGCCCAGCAGATCGTGGCAATGACGGTCATGGACCGCTGGACGGTCGACGAGCTCCTCGCGGCGGTCACCCGGGCGACGCCGTACGAGACGCTCAGTCGTGAGGTCCTCGAAGGCGTCCTCGGCATGCTCGCGGGCGCGTACCCAAGCGACGAGTTCGCAGAGCTGAAGCCACGCGTCACCTGGGATCGCGTCACGGACATCATCGAGGGCCGTCGGGATGCCCGCGTCGTCGCGGTCACGAGCGGCGGCACGATCCCGGACCGCGGACTCTTCGGTGTCTTCATGATCGGCGAGGCCGGGACGCCAGGGCGGCGGGTCGGCGAGCTCGATGAGGAGATGGTCTACGAGAGCCGCGCCGGCGAAGTAATCACGCTCGGGGCGAGCAGCTGGCGGATCGAGGAGATCGGCCATGACCGCGTCACGGTCTCGCCCGCGCCTGGGGTGCCGGGCAAGCTGCCGTTCTGGCACGGCGATGCCGTCGGGCGGCCGATCGAACTTGGGCGGGCGCTGGGGGCATTCGTTCGCGAGGCCGAAGCCGACCTCGGACGGGGTCCCCGAGGGCGGCGGGCGGCCCTCGACCGACTGAAGGCCGATCACGACCTCGACGAGCTCGCGGCCGAGAACCTCATCGCCTACCTCGAAGACGAGCGCGAGGTCGTCGGCGCCCTGCCGACCGACCGGCGGATCGTCGTGGAGCGGTTCCGGGACGAGCTCGGCGACTGGCGGCTCGTGCTGCTGACGCCGTTCGGCGGCCGGGTCCACGCACCGTGGTCGCTCGCCCTCGAGGCGCGGATCGGCGAGAAGCTCGGGACGGAGGTCCAGACGATCTGGTCCGACGACGGGATCGCGATCCGGCTGCCCGACATCGAGATGCCGTTCGAAACGATCGAGCCATTGCTGTTCCCTGAGCCCGATGAGCTCGAGGAGCTGGTCGTCGGCCAGGTCGCGAGCAGTGCCCTGTTCGCCTCGCGCTTCCGCGAGAACGCCGCGCGCGCCCTGCTGCTGCCGCGCCGACGGCCCGGAACGCGCACGCCGCTCTGGCAACAGCGCCAGCGCGCCGCCGACCTGCTCGCGGTTGCCTCGCGCTACGGCAGCTTCCCGATCCTCGTCGAGACCTACCGCGAGGTCCTCTCGGACGTCTTCGATCTGCCCGCGCTGCGCGACGTGCTCGGCGGGGTTGCGAGCCGCGAGATCGCCGTCCATCGGGTGGAAACGCTTAGAGCGAGCCCGTTCGCGAGCTCGCTCCTCTTCGACTACGTCGCTGCCTATATGTACGACGGCGACGCCCCGCTCGCCGAGCGCCGGGCGGGGGCGCTCACGCTCGATCGCGACCTGCTCCGCGAGCTGCTCGGCCAGGAGGAGCTGCGCGAGCTGCTCGATCCCGAGGCGCTCGCGGACTTGGAGCTGAGCCTGCAGGCCCTCACCGACGACCGACGAGCGACGACGGCCGACCAGCTCCACGACATCCTCCGTCGCTTGGGCGACCTTTCGGCCGACGAGATTGCGGCCCGGACCGAAGGCGGCGCGGCCGCCAGCGATGCCTGGCTGACGGAGCTCGTCGCGTCGCGCCGCGCGGTGCCCGCCCGCGTCGCCGGCGACGACCGCTGGATCGCGATCGAGGATGTTGCGCGCTACCGCGACGGGGTCGGGGTCTCGCCGCCGACCGGCGTGCCCGATGCGTTTCTGGCCCCTGCCACCGCGGCCCTCGACGGACTGCTCGCCCGGTTCGCGAGGACCCACGGGCCGTTTCTGACGCCGGACCCGGCGCGCCGCTGGGGGCTGCCGATCGGTGTCGTCGAGGATGCGCTGGAACGACTTCTCGAGGCCGGGACGATCGTCCGAGGTGAGTTCCGACCGGGCGGCTCCGAGCGGGAGTGGATCGATCCGGACGTCCTGCGGATCCTCCGCCGCCGGTCGCTCGCGAGGCTCCGCCGGGAAGTGGAGCCGGTCGATCCGTCGACGCTTGGCCGGTTCCTGCCCGCGTGGCACGGTCTCGCCGCCGTCGGCGAGGCATTGCCCGCGCTCCGGCCGGTCGCGGCCCTCGAGCGCCTCGCCGAAGTCGTCGACCAGCTCGCTGGCCTGGCTATTCCGGCCTCCGTTCTGGAGCGCGACGTGCTGCCGGCCCGGATTCCGGGCTATCAGCCCCGTCTGCTCGATGAGCTCGGGGCGATGGGGGAAGTCGCGTGGGTCGGTCGGGGGAGTCTTGGCCGCGACGACGGGCGGATCGCCCTCTACCGACCCGGCCGCGAGGTCCTCCGCCCGGCCGGCCGAGCCGACGGCGTCGACCGCCCCGCCGGCCCCCGCCACGAGGCAATTCGCGCGCACCTGCGCCGGCGGGGTGCCTCGTTCTACCGAGAGCTGTTTGCCGCCGCGGGCGGCGGCTCCGATCGAGACGTCCTCGACGCCCTCTGGGATCTCGTCTGGGCCGGTGAGGTCACGAACGACACGTTCGCCCCACTCCGGGCCCTCCGCTGGAAGCGCCCTGCCCGCGACACGCGGCGGCGGCCGGGTCGGCTAACGTCCCTCGGCCCGCCGGAGGCCGCCGGTCGCTGGTCCCTGGTCGAGCCCGATGAGGCGGCGGAGGAGGGGAGCGCGGATGATGCCGGCGGGCCGCGCGGCGCGCCGCGCCCCAACCCGACCGAGCGCCTCCACGCCCTGAGCCTCGCACTCCTCGACCGGCACGGAGTCGTGACTCGCGAGGCGGTCGCGACAGAGGGCGTCGAGGGTGGCTTCTCGGCCGTGTACGCGGTGCTCCGGGCGCTCGAGGATGCGGGCCGGATCCGGCGCGGCTACTTCGTCGATGGGCTGGGAGCGGCGCAGTTTGCACAGGCAGGGGCGCTCGAGCGCCTTCGCGCGATGCGTGAACCCGCCCGCTCCCCGGGCGAGCGCGACGTCCATCTCCTCGCCGCCGCCGATCCAGCCAATCCCTACGGCGCCGCCATTCCGTGGCCCCGTCGCGGCGAGGACGACCGGCGGCCACTCCAGCGGGCGGCCGGTGCTTATGTCGTGCTGGTGGACGGAGTCGCCGTTCTCTACCTCGAACGCGGGGGCGGGACGATCCAGACGCTACCGGCCGCCGACGACCCCGAGGTCGCCGAGACGGCGATCCGAGCCCTGAGTGGCCTCCTCGATGACCGCCGGGTTCGCGAGCTGATCATCACGAAGGTCGACGGGCTCCCAGTGGGCGGGTCTCCGTTCCGCGAGCGGTTGATCGCCGCCGGCTTCAGTCCCGCCTACCGCGGGCTCACACTGCGCGCCCCGCGCTGAGCTGGACCCGTGCCCGAGGGCGACACGCTCTTCCGCACGGCAGCCGGCCTCAGGCCGCACCTCGTCGGCCGGATTGTGACCGCGGCACGGGCGCGACGGCCGGGACCCCAGGTCGAGCGGATCGTCGGGACGACGATCGAGGCGGTCGAGTCACACGGGAAGAATCTGCTCATCCGGTTCGACAACGGCCTCGAGCTCCGGACGCACCTCCGGATGAACGGCTCATGGCACCGCTACCGGCCCGGCGAGCGGTGGCGCCGTCCCGAAGCCCGAGCCCGTCTCGTCATCGAGGTTCCTGGCGCGGTCGCGGTCTGCTTCGACGCGCCGGTCGTCGAGCTTTTCGAGCAGCGGGCTGAGGAGCTACACCCCGCGATCGCGGGCCTCGGGCCCGACCTTCTCGATCCGGCCTTCGACGGTGACGCCGCCGACGAGGTGATTCGCCGCCTCCGCGATCCTTCCCGCGCGGCAATGACGATCTCGGCGGCGCTCCTCGACCAACGCGCCCTCGCGGGGATCGGCAACATCTGGCGGAACGAGACGCTGTTCGTCGAGCGGACCGATCCGCTGGCGATTGTCGCGAACCTCGACGACGCTCACCTGCGCCGCCTCGTCGCCACAGCCCGGCGCCTCCTCGTCGAGAGTGCCGCCGGCGCCCCCGGCCGCACCCCGATGACCGTCTACGGTCGTTCGGGCCGGCCGTGCCGGCGCTGCGGTACGCTCATTCGGTCCGCGCCGCTCCCGACCGAGATCCCGAGGACGACGTACTGGTGTCCGCGTTGCCAGGGTAACAAGGCGTGACAGCGATCGAGGTCGACTGCCAATCCTCCGGTGACGGCTGGACCTGCGATGTCGGGGTTGCCGACGACGATGGCCGAAGCCACCACACGGTGCGCGTCCGTCGCGATGACCTGGCCCGTCTCGACCCGGCCGCCGCCGACCCTTCGGACCTCGTCCATCGCTCCTTCGCCTTCCTCCTCGAGCGTGAACCCCCGGAGTCGATCCTCAGATCGTTCGACCTGACCATGATTGGGCGCTACTTCCCGGAGTACGAGTCGGCGATTCGCCGCTGAGGCTTCAGCAGATCCCATCGTTAAGGATCGAGACCGGCTCCTCGAGGTGAACGGCAGCCGTGTGGAGCAATGTCAGCTGTTCGTACACCAACGGCACGGAATCGATCTGCGACGCCCCGACATTGACGGCCGCGGCCGCACAGCGGCCGGCTCGCCCAAGGACGACGAGCTGAACCGACTGGCCTGGATCGAGGTGCAGCCGAGTAAACGCCCGCGCATGGCTCGGCAGGCAGCAGTCGTCGTCGGGCAGGTAGCCGACGCCGACAATACGGGGAAGTCGGTCCGCGTCCGGAACCTGGTAACCCCCCGGAGCGACGCCGACGAGGTCGAGCGGTAGGCGCGAGAGGTTGGTGACACCCACGAGGATCCTGAACTCGGCGTCGCCTTCAGCGCGAACAAAGACCCCGGTCTCGAAGCCACTGGGCCGCTCTATGAAAGGCTCGACACCGAACGCCCCGGTGCCTTGCTCCAGGGCATCGGAGGTCCCGATCATCGACCCGATCCAGACGATCCCGAGGATCGCCGCGATCGCGCCGTAGCCCAGGACGCGTCGCTTGACCCGGGCCGCCACGACGCCGAGGCCTATCAGGGCTGTCCCGGCAAGCGCCAGATGCAGCAACGATGGGTTCACGGTCGCCGTGACTCCATCCCCCTCAACGAGCGATGGCGCGCTGGACGACGTTGGCCCGATCACGGGCGTCGCTCCGGCCCCATCGAACGGCCCTGGACGGATTGACGCGAGGACCGTCACGAGGACGACGAGGACCGCAGCCGCGGCCAGCGGTGGCAGCGCGCGACGCAAGAAGCCGCCCATGCCGCCCGCCGGCGTCGTGTCCGGCACCGCGCTCACGCCTTCATGGACCGACCGGGGGGCTGGTCCCGGATCACGCGCGACGAGGAACTGGCGGAGGTCGCGCTCGAGTCGGTCGTCGGTCATGGGGTCACCTCGTCGATGGCAAGCGCCGTCCGCAGGCGTCCGAGCGCATGGTTGAGCCGCGACTTGACGGTCCCGCTCGGGATTCCGGTCCGCTCTGCGATCGCGTCCACGGTGAGATCACGCCAGAACCGCAGGACGAGGACGATCTGCTCGTCGGGCTCCAGGACGGCGAAGCCGCGGCCGATGGAGTCCCGCGAGGCGAGTGAAGCCAGGACGTCGGAACGATCGTGGTCCCGGGCAGTTTCCGCGAAGTCCGCGGGCAGCTGGACCACCCGATGCCGGCTCCTGGCCCGCAGCCGATCGCGGCAGACGTTGACGACGATCCGCGTGAACCAGGCTTCGAAGCGGGCTTCCTCGCGAAGCAGCTCGCGACTCCGCCATGCCGCGACGGCCGCGTCGTGGACCGCGTCCTCCGCCTCGCCCGCGTTACCAAGGATCACCGCGGCCAGCCGGTACGCTGCGTCGAGCTGCCGCTCCATCACGGCGGCAAAGGAGTCCCGCCGCGACATCACGATCGGTTCGATCGGTGCCGGACGGGCCGAGCCCCAGATCGTTCCACGGTCTCCTTCCACGCCCAACATGACGACGGTGCCCGACGAAACGTTCACGAGGGCCGACGGTCAGCCTACAGACCGGGCCGCGTATGATCCGGCGCGATGTGCGAGCACTACGTCGCCCGGGCCGAGAAGCCGTTCCGGCTCGACGAGCTCTGGCCGTTCACCGAGCGGCTCGAGCGCTACGGGATCGCGGGCTTCGGTTGGGGCGCGGCGTGGATCTCGGCGGACGGTCACATCGATTCCCACCGAGACACATGCGCG
>Ga0222623_10000650_pt1 | contig 11235 bp, 10 predicted proteins | sample PLMtaG_FD_177336 | JGI IMG/M metagenome (GOLD analysis project Ga0222623, IMG submission 177336) | Groundwater sediment microbial communities from an aquifer in East River, Colorado, USA - PLM2_30_coex | ecosystem: Environmental > Terrestrial > Soil > Riparian zone | place: USA: East River...
CCTCGCCTTCCTCGGCAAGCCCAACGGACCGCGCGCGGGGTGGCTGCTCCTCTCGATCGAGCCCGACCGGGTGCGTCGCCGTCTCGATGACCTTGGTCGTGCCACGTGAACGGCAAGCTGCCCGTCGCGATCCTGTGGCACATGCACCAGCCCTACTACAAGCATCCGCAGACGAGCGAGTTCGTCCTGCCATGGGTGCGGCTGCACGCGTCGAAGGATTACCTGCACATGGCTCGGCTCCTTCAGGAGTTCCCGCGGGTGAAGGTGAACTTCACCATGGTGCCGAGCCTTCGCGATCAGCTCGAGGATTACGCGCGCGGGGCCGACGACGAGGACACGCGGCTCACGATGCGCACGGTCGACGGCGTGCTCGCCGACGAAGAGCGCGCGCACATCCTGCGGCGCTTCTTCTCGATCCACCACGGCAACGTCATCCATCGCTATCAGGAGTACCGCCGTCTTCTCCAACTGGCGATGGCGACCGGCGACCGGCACGAGCTGTTGTCTGACGATTACTTCGTCGATCTCGCGCTCTGGTTCAACCTCGCGTGGATCGATCCGGACGACATCCGGTCGGACCAGCGCCTCGTCGAGCTCGCCGACAAGGGCGCACGCTTCAGCCGCGACGACGTGCGCTACGTCATCGGGCGTCAGCGCTTCATGGCGTCTGGCGTTCCGCACCTGTACCACCGCCTCGAGCGCGATGGGCAGGTCGAGATCCTGACCACGCCCTACTACCACCCGATCCTGCCGCTCATCATCGACGATCGCTCCGCCCTACGGGCCGATCCGTCGGCGCAGCTCCCCGACGTCCCGTTCGCGTACCCGGACGACGCGGCGTTCCAGCTCGAGGAGGCGATCGCGTCGCACGAGCGCGCCTTCGGGCAAAAGCCCCGCGGCGTGTGGCCGTCGGAAGGCGCCGTCTCGCCGGAGACCGCCGATGCGATCCGCAAGGCAGGACTCTCGTGGTTCGCCTCTGATGAAGGAGTGCTCGCGCGATCGGTCGACGTCGAGCTGCGGCGGGACGAGGTCGGCGCGCTTCTCGAACCTGGGCTCCTCTACCGGCCGTATCGGCTCGCGAACGGCGCGACGGTCATCTTCCGCGACCGCGAGCTCTCCGATCGCATTGGCTTCGTGTACGGCGACATGAAGCCCGAGGACGCGGTCGGCGACATGATCGCGAAGCTCGAGCGGGCTCGCGACCGATTGCCGAACGAGGGCGGACCCTACCTCGCCTCGATCATCCTCGACGGCGAGAATGCCTGGGAGCAATACCCCAACAACGGCAACGACTTCCTGCGCGCGCTCTACGGCAGACTTGAGGCGGACGAGCGCTTCGAGACGGTGCGCATCTCCGACTTCCTCGAGAAATCGCCGGCGACCGTCGAGCTTCCGAGGCTCCACACCGGGTCCTGGATCGAGGCGAACCTTCGCGTCTGGACCGGCGAGCCTGCTCACGTTCGCGCGTGGAGCGCGTTGGAGCGCACGCGCCGTTTCGCCCAGGAGCAGTGGGGCTCGCTCCGCTTCATGCCCAAGAGCGTGCGGCAGCCGCTGATGGTGGCCGAAGGCAGCGACTGGTTCTGGTGGTACTCGAGCCGCAACTCGTCACCTGAGGACGGGGTGTTCGACGAGCTCTTCCGTGCGAACCTCGAGGTCGTGTGGTGGTTCGCGGGCGCCGAGCCGCCTGACGACATTCGAAGCCCCCTCATGGATCCGCAGCGCATCGCGGCGTCAGGCAACAGGATTGGTGCGATGCTTCCCGGGTCGGGTGAGCGGTACGGCTAGCGCCGGGCGGCTACTTCCCGGCGGTCTCGGGTACCTCCGGCCGCCGGCCGAGATCGAGCTGGGCGCGTACGGCCTCGACCTTCGTGGACTTCGCGTAGCCGACATCGGCGCTGGCGAAGGCCGGCTCGCGCTAGGTGCGGCCCGCGACGCGGACTCGGTGATCGCCGTCGATCCCGACCGGGGCGCGCTCGCGCGCGGGCGCGCCGAGGCGAAGCGCCAGGGCGTTTCGAACGTGAGGTTCCGGGAAGGAGCCGCGCAGTCGCTTCGACTGCCCGACGCGTCGTTCGACGTGGTGATCTTCTCGTGGACGCTCTGATGAGTTGCGCACAAGGGCATGGTCGATGCCCTCCACGAGGCCCAGCGGATCCTCGTCGAGCGAGGGGTCTTCGTCGACGCGAGGCCTGATTCGCGCGTCCAGGCGCGAGTGCGCGCCGGGAGCGCCCGCGGCCGCGTGATCGGGACCGTCGGCACGCAGCGACCCACAAAAACCGACGATCTGATGTCGGACAGAGCGGTCCGGGAAGTCCTTCGCCGAAAGCTCTTCCGCTCCCGGCGTCGCGGCCGGCTCTGGCACGCGATCCCATTCGAGGATGCGTCGGAGCTCAACGACTACCTCCAAGACCACCTGCGTTTCTCGAAACGCGTGCGCTGGCTCGCGCCCCGAGCGCGCCGCACCGCTCCGCTCTTCGTTGAGCGCGCCGTGCGATTTGAAATTCTGGAGAAAACTACCTCGAGGTGAGAGCGAACGCCGTCTCCCATGCTGCCTCGTATCCGTCGAGCACGCGGGGCCACGCGAAACGCTTGGCGGTCGCCTTTCCGTCGGCGCGGATCGCGCGCAACACCTCGGGACGGGTGCGGAGCGTCGCGTGCGTCGCAAGCAGCTCGCGCGGGTCGTCGCTCTGCATGACGACGGCGTTCCCGAATGGGACCGCGTAGTCCTCGCCGGTCCGGCCCACGTACGCGACCCCGCCCGACGCCATGACCTCCAGACCGACAAGTCCGAATGGTTCCTTCTCAGAGTTCGCGAGCACGCCGTCGGCGGCCTGATACATCGCGCGGAGCGTCCGCTCGGGAATGAAGTAATCGAGGAACAGCACGTCGGCCGTGCTCGCCGCGACGGCGGCCGCGAGATCACGCGTTACAGCCTCGGTCGGGAGCGCGACGCGCTCGATCGAGAGACCGCGGGCCCGGATGCGGGCGCCGACGATGTCGCCGTACGGGCTGCGGCTTCCGCGCATGAGCAGTCGTGGGCGCGCGCCGGTGTCGCGCATGAACGCGATCGCGTCGATGGCCCAGAGCCAGCGCTTGTCGGGATCGAATCGCGCGACCTTCACGAACGTCGGACGGTCGCCGAACGCCTCGCGCAGCGGGCGCGCCTCGGTGGGGGAGAGCGGCTTGAGCCAGCGTTCGGCGATGCCGTTCGGAAGGACGGCCGCGTCCACGTCGACCGCCGACATCTCCGCGCGCATGAAGCGAGAGACCGTCGTGATCGAGGCGGCGCGGCGCAGGAGTGGGAAATCGATGCGGCCAAAGCCGTACGTGTTGTTGGCATTCCAGAGGATGGCCCCGGCGCCGGGTGCGCGGATGTTCAAGATGGCGGCCGTCCCGATCGCCGCGTTAGCCGTCTGCCAATCCTCGAAGAGCAGCACGCTCCGCCGCCCCTCCGACGCGGACGCGGCGACGACGTCCGCGACGTGGGCGGGAACGGTGCGCGAAAAGTCGCGCCACTTCCCGTCCTCGCCGTCGTACACGTCCCGCGGGTGGTACGCGCTGATCCACTGGGACCACCGCTCCAGAACGAGGCGCCCGTCGGAGCGCTCCTCGCGTGTTGGCAGCTTCGGATCGCCGACGAAGAGCTGATGCACGAAGTAGCCGCGATCCACCAGCGCCTCGGCGAGATCGATCATGCGCGTGGCGAGACCGCCGACGAACGAATAGCGGTCGGGTCCCTCGAAGGCGACGAGCACCACGTCGTACACCGGAGAGCACGGATAATGGCACGCGCTTCATGACGCCTCTCCAGCGCATCCGCGAGGACCCCCAGAAAGTGCGCGACATGCTCGTCGCGCGCGGCTTCGACGCGCCGCTCGACCGGATCCTCGAACTCGACCGAAAGGCGCGCGACCTCCGGGCCCAGGTGGAGGCGCTCAACGCAGAGCGCAACAAGGCCAGCCGCGGGGGTCCGCCGAGCGACGACGTGAAGGCACACATGCGCGAGGTGGGGGAGAGGATCAAGTCGCTGCAGGCTGAGCTCACGGGTCTGGAGGCCGAGCGCGACGAGAAGCTCCTCTGGATACCGAACGAGATCGATCCGCGCGTGCCGCGCGGCAAGGACGAGCATGACAACAAGGTCATTCGCAAGGACGAACCGAAGAAGCTGGAGCTCGCCCCGCGACCGCACTGGGAGTTCGGAGAGTCGCTCGGAATCCTTGACATCCCGCGGGGCACGAAGCTTTCGGGCTCACGCTTCTACGTGCTGCGCGGCGCAGGCGCGGCGCTGCAGCGGGCGCTCATCGCGTGGATGATCGACCTCAAGATCCCCGCCGGGTTCACCGAGATCTACCCGCCTTCGGTAACTCGGCGCGACACGCTCATCGGGAGCGCGCACCTTCCTCACTTCGACGAGAACCTCTACCGCGATGAGGACGACGATGTGTGGCTCGTTCCCACCGCGGAGCCGCAGCTCGTCGGACTGCATCGCGACGAGACCTTTGATCCGGGCGCCTTACCGAAGCGCTACGTCGCGTTTACCCCGTGCTTCCGCCGAGAGCACATGAGTGCCGGCCGCGACGTGCGCGGCATCAAGCGCGTGCATTGGTTCGACAAGGTCGAGATGGTCGTGCACTGCGCACCCGAAGAGTCCCCCGAGTGGCTCGACACGATGACGGCCCTCGCCGTCGAGGTGCTCGAAAAGCTCGAGCTTCCGGTTCGCGTGACCGAGCGATGCACCGGCGACCTCGGCTTCACCGCGATGCGCGGCTTCGACGTGGACGCGTGGGGCCCCGCCGCGAACGAGTGGCTCGAGGTCTCATCGGCGTCGAACTGCGGCTCGTTCCAGTCGGAGCGGTCGAACATCCGCTTCCGTCGCGAGGCCGGCGGAAAATCCGAGCACGTGCACATCCTCAACGCGTCGGGAGTCGCGCTCCCGCGCCTGATGATCGCGATCATGGAGAACTACCAGCGCAAGGACGGTTCTCTCGAGATCCCGAAAGCGATTCGTTCGTACATGGGCGGCCGCGAAAAGATCGCGCCGGGAGAGTTCAGCCTCTAAGCGGTCTGTGCCTTGCCTTCGACGTCGAGCTCGGCGATGCGCCGGCGCGTGCGCTCCGCGAGGTAGGTCGGGCCGCTCTGCTCGAAGACCGCGAGTGCCTCGGTGCATTCGTTGCGCGCCCCGGCGACGTCGCCGTGCGCCGCGAGCAAGCGCGCCGAAGCCGCGCGGATCTCCGCGCTCGCCACGGGAAGTCCGAGGCGGAAGGCGTGCTCGAGACCCTCGGTCCGCCGCGCATCGGCGATCGTCAGGTCGTCGCTCGCACACGCGACCTCGATGAGGGTCGCTGCGATCCCGGCACCGCAGCGGCGGCACTCGTGCTCGACCGCGGCCGCGTGCGCGGCGGCAGCGTGCTGCCGCGCGTCCTCGAGCGAGCCCTGATAGAGCGCGAGCCGCGCCAGCTCGGCGGCGATCCGCGGCGCGAGGTGGGTGCGCGCCGGCGATCGTTCGGCGGTCGCGCGCGCCTCGGAAAGTGTCGCAGCGGCGGAGGCGAAGTCGCCACGCTCGATCGCGAGCGAGCCGAGCACGAGCAGCGTGGATGCGGGATCGGCCGGTTGCTGGCCTTGCGCGAGCGGATCCGCGAGTCCGAGCGCGCGTCCGAGCGTGGCCTCCGCCTCGGCGAAGCGACCGAGCCCGAAGAACGATCGACCGAGAGCGCGGAGCGCGCCCGCCTCCCCGGAGATGTTTCCGAGGCGCGATTCGGCCCCGAGGAGCTGGTGGGCGAGATCTTCAGCCTTGGCGAGCTCCCCTCGATCGAGCGCGGCGTACGTGAGGACCACGAGAGCACGGGCCAGCCCGGAGAGATCACCGATCGCGGTGGCGTGCTCCACGCACCTCTCGGTTGCGCGGAGAGATTCTTCGGCGGATCCGGAGTCGGCCGCGAAGATCGCGACCGCTTCCTCCGCCGCGAGCGCGAGACCGCGATCGTTCGCGGCGAGCGCCTCCTTCACGGCGGTCCGCCCGACGGCGAGCGCTTCGGCAGGTCGTTCGTCCGAGCGCGCGAGGTAAGCCTTGGCGAGAGTGAGCTCGGCGCGCTCCCGGCCCTCGGCCGGGGTGAGACGATCGGCCTCCGCGAGGTGTTCGGCAGACCGCTGCGTCTGGTGCGCGCGCGCCGCGAGCTCGCCGGCGCGGCGCCGAAGCGCGGCGCGGACGACGTCGTCAGACAGCGGCCCGCTGAGCGCGTCCTCCGCGATCGCGAGCGCGTCCTCGTGTCCGAGCGCACGCGCCGCGTCGCACGCCTGCACGAGTGCGAGGGCGCGCTCGGACTGGCCCCCGCCGGGAAGACGCTCGGCAAGACGCGCGGCGGCCCGGTAGTGGTAAAGCGCGTCCGCAAGCGCCCACAACGCGACGGCGCGATCACCGGACCGCATCGCGTAATCGATCGCGCGGGTTACGTGCGTGGACTCGGCGAAGTGATTGGCGAGAAGTTCCGGTTGCTGGACCGCGACCTCGGGCATCACGCTCTCGATGACCTGGCCGATCCGTCCGTGAAGGTCCTCGCGGTTCCGGGGCGGGATCGAGTCGTACACGAGCTCCCGCAACAGCGATTGCCGGAATCGGTAGTCGCCGTGGCTCGTGAGCTCGAGCAAGCCGCGAAGGCAGAGGCTCGCGAGCGTCGAATCGACGTCGACGTCCTGACCGAAGAGGGCGCGGAGCAGGCCAGGCTCGCAGGCGCGCGCCGCGACTGCGGTCGCATGAAGCACGCGCCTTTCGGGACCGACCGCGAGCTCCGCGCGGCGCAGCAGGAGCATCGGAAGCGCGTCGGGAAGCTCGCGCATGCGGCTGACCTCCGCGAGCGGCGATGCGTCCTCGCGCTCCACCACGACGCCGGTGGCCACAAGCCACCGCGCGGTCTCCTCGATGTAGGTCGGGCTACCGGCGCTACGGGAAACGATGTCCTCGACCGCCTCGCGCGGGAGCGCACTCGCCGGCAGCAGTGATTGGAGCAAAGAGGCGCTCGCGCCGCGATCGAGTGGTGTGAGCCGGATCTGTACATGTCCGCGACTCGTCGACCAGGGCGGATTCAGCTCGGGGCGATATGTCGTGACGAGCAGCGCCGCGGTGCTCGCGAGCGCGGGTGCGAGCGCGGCGAGGAGCTCCTGCGACGCCGCGTCGGCCCACTGCACGTCGGACAGCGCGAGGATGACCGGCTGCGTGCGGGCGACGCGAAGGATGAGATCGCGGATCGCGCGGTCGAGGAGCTTGCGGCGCGTCTCGCCCGAAAGCGGCGGCAGCGTAAGGCTGTAACCGAGAGCCGCCAGCACGAGCTTCGCCGCCTCGGGCTCCATGCCCGGGACGGTTTCGGTGAGCATGCGGTGCGCGATCTCGGTCGGCGCGTTCGTGCCGATCGCGAGCGCCCGGCGCAGGAGGTCGGAGATCGCGCCGTACGCGCGGTGCGCGTCGTACGGGGAGCATCGTGCGCGCGCAACCCGTGCGCCGAGCGCGCGCGGGTCGGCGAGCAGCTCGTCGACGAGACGCGCTTTCCCGAGCCCGGCCTCGCCGACGATCGAGACGATGTGGCCCCTTCCAGCCAGCGCCTCGTCGAGAGCGCCCAGAAGCTGCGCGACCTCTTGATCGCGGCCGACGAGCGGCGCCCGGCCGCGGTCCGTCGCGGCGGTCTCGATGCGGAGGAGCCGCCACGCGACGAGCGGCGCGGTCTTGCCCTTGGCGGCGACAGGCGGATGTGGCTCGTACGCGAAGAGGCCCGGCGCGAGCCGGTACGTGGCATCGCCGACGAGGACCTCACCCGGTTCCGCCGCCTGCTCGAGCCGGGCGGCCACGTTCACGGCGTCGCCGAGCACGCCGAACTCGCTCTCCTTGTCGCCTACCGCCCCCGCGACCGCGAGGCCGGTGTTGATCCCGATCCGCAGCGCGAGGTTGCGGCCGGTGCGTTCGGCGATGCGTTCGTTCTCGCGGTCGAGCGCGCCGAGGATCGCGAGGGCGGCGCGCTGCGCGCGCGCTGGGTGGTCGAGCTCGTTGTGGACCGCGCCGAACACCGCGACGACCGCGTCACCGATGTACTTCTCGATGAGGCCGCCGGACGCTCTGATCTCGACTGCGATCGCGTTCCACGCGGCGCGCATGTTCTCGTGCAGCTCTTCGGGATCGAGGCGCTCGGCGAGGGCGGTGAATCCCGAGATGTCGGCGAAGAGGACCGTGACCTGCTTGGTCTCGCCCTCGATGGGTGCGAGCGCGAGAAGCCGAGCGCCGCATTTTCCGCAGAAGCTGAACGCGACAGGCATCTCGGTCGCGCACTTCGGACAGGCGATCGTCACTCCCCGCATCGTCAGCCGAGGTTACGACCGCGGACCTGTCATCCGGGTGTCGGCGAGGTGTGTTAGCACGTCCCCCGTCCAGGTGACTTTCGGCCTAATGCACGAGCGCTGGCGCGGGCTCACCGTGGGCCTCGTCCTCAACGTCACGTTCGTGGCGTTCGAAGCGCTCGCGATCGCGACGATCATGCCGCTCGTCACGGAGGACCTCGGTGGGATCGCGCTCTACGGTTGGGTCTTCAGCGCGTTCCTTCTCGCCGATCTGGTGGGAATAGTCATCGCCGGTGAGCTCGCCGACCGCTTCGGTCCGGCCGTGCCGTTCGGCGCGGGGCTCGCGCTCTTTGCGGTCGGGCTTCTGATCGGTGGCCTCGCGCCCTCGATGCCCGTGCTCGTTGGCGCACGCGCGGTCCAGGGATTCGGCGCCGGTGCGATACCGGCGGTCGCGTACGTCGTGATCGGACGCACGTACCCCGATGCGCTGCGACCGCGGATGTTCGCGATCCTCTCGACGGCCTGGGTCGTACCCGGCATCGCGGGCCCGGCGCTCGCCGCGTTCATCGCGGATCACGTCGGCTGGCGGTCGGTATTCCTCGGTCTCCTGCCACTCGTGATCGTCGCTGGTTCGCTCGCGCTGCGGGAGCTGCGCAAGGTCCCGGGAAATCCCGACCGCGTCGGTCGGCGCGTCCTGCTCGACGCGATCCGCGTTGCCTCTGGGGCGGGGCTCGCGCTAGCCGGGCTACAGGCACAGAACCTCGTCATATCTCCAGCGCTCGTCGCGATCGGGCTCGTCCTGGGCATCCCGGGGCTGCGAAATCTCCTGCCGCCGGGCACTTTCAGAGCGCGTGGCGCACTGCCCGCCGCCGTCCTGTCGAGGGGAATCCTCACCTTCGCCTTTTTCACGCCGGACATCTTCGTGCCGCTCACCGTGACCACGATCCGCGGCGAGAGCGTCGTCCTGTCGGGACTGGCGCTCACCGCGGGCACGCTCGCGTGGACCACCGGAGCCTGGATCCAGGAGCGGACGGTGTTCCGCGTCGGGGCCGCTCGGCTCGTGCGGGACGGCTTTCTCGTCCTCGCGCTCGGTATCGCGGGCATGGTCCTCGTGTTGACCGGAGGGCCGCCCGCGTGGCTGTGCATTCCCGCGTGGGGCATCGCGGGCCTCGGCATCGGCATGGCGTACAGCTCGATCTCGCTCACGGTGTTGCGCCATGCGCCAGCGGGGAGCGAGGGCGCGGCCGCGTCGTCGATGCAGCTCGCCGACATCCTCGGGAACGCGCTCGGCACCGGCATCGGGGCGGTCGCCGTGGCCGCCGCGGTCGCGAGCTTCGGAAGCGCCGTCGTCGGCGTCGCGATCGCCGACGGCCTGGCCTGCGCGCTCGCGATCGGCGGCGTCTTCCTCGCGTCGCGGCTGCGTGCGCCTAACGCCGGCGCCGTGTGAGCGCCCACCGGATCGCCAGCAAGAGGAGTGCGGTGTACCCGAAGGTCGCCAGAACCATGGCCTCTTTCAGATCCGAGGCTGCTGCCCCGGTTTGGTCCCGGAGGAACCACACGACAGCTCCGTAGTCCGTGTACGTGCTTTCTGGACCGCGAGCCAAGTGCTCCGGGATGTTGACCTGCAGACCCTGCACCAGCTGAAGGATCGCGTCACCCAACCATGTGATGCCGATGACGGTGAGGAGCATCCACTGCTTGAGTACGGTCTGTGATGCGAGCAGAAGGATCGCGGCGCAGCACAGCAGCTGCGTGAAGATCACCCCTCCAAGATTGACCAGCACATTCCCGAGGTCCCCGATGCGCGACGAGTCGTACAGATTGCAGCCCATGCAGGCACCGCTTCCCCCTGGCTGATAGAGCACGTAGTGAGCGGAGTCATCCCCGAGGAGCCTCGCGAATACGGTGTGCCCGAGCTCGTGAACGTTGACCATGACGAACAGGAACAGCAGCCCGAACAGAACCACGCGGACGAGCTTCATGGCCGTCGCGTCACCAGAACACGCCTACTCTGTGAGTCATGGCCGGCATTGTCATAGTGCGCGCCGCGCTGAAGGATCTCGACGACCTCGTCCCGCTCTTCGATGCGTACCGCGGGTTCTACGAGGCGGGCTCGGACCACGCCGCAGCAGGCGCGTTCCTGACCCACCGGATCGAGCGTGACGAATCGGTGATCTTTCTCGCGTACGCGACCCCACACGAACCGGTGGGCTTCACGCAGCTCTACCCGTCGTTCTCATCGGTGTCGCTCAAGCGGCTCTGGATCCTGAACGATCTCTTCGTGCGGTCCGACATCCGGCGTGGCGGCGTCGGTCGAGCGCTTCTCGAACGGGCGAGACAGCACGCGGCCGACACCGGGGCGAAGGGCCTGATCCTCAGCACCGCGGTCACGAACAAGCCAGCGCAGACCTTGTACGAATCCTGCGGCTGGCAGCGGGACGACGAATTCCTGCACTACAACCTGTTTTTTTGATCGCGCAATCCCTGTCAATTTGACACCCGCCCCTAGCTATGTAATAAACCAGTTAGTTATTTAACCGGGAGGTACAGTAGCCAAGAATGGCGACCGACCACCTGAGCGCGACGTTCGCGGCAATCGCCGACCCGACAAGGCGGGCGATCCTCGCGCGCCTTGCGTCCGGAGAGGCCACGGTCACCGAGCTCGCGAAGCCATTCGACATGACACTTCCCGCAGTCTCGAAGCATCTCAAGGTGCTCGAAAACGCAGGGCTCATCTCGCGCGGGCGAGATGCCCAGTGGCGCCCGGCCCGGATCGAGGCGGCTCGGCTCCGCGAGGCCGCGAAGTGGATGGAGCGGTACCGCATCTTTTGGGAGCAAAGCCTCGATCGCCTCGACCTGCATCTGCGCGAACTACAAGGGGAGGACCGGAAGCATGCCCGCAGGAAATAGCGTCAGCGC
>Ga0222623_10000654_pt1 | contig 11205 bp, 10 predicted proteins | sample PLMtaG_FD_177336 | JGI IMG/M metagenome (GOLD analysis project Ga0222623, IMG submission 177336) | Groundwater sediment microbial communities from an aquifer in East River, Colorado, USA - PLM2_30_coex | ecosystem: Environmental > Terrestrial > Soil > Riparian zone | place: USA: East River...
CGGGCTACGATGCGCCGCGATGCCTCAGGACGCCGGCGACCTGCTGCCCGCCGAGCGCAAGGTCGTCGAGGAGCTCGGCCACCTGCCGCTCGACTTCCGTGCCATGGCCGCGGTGTCGAACCTGTTCCGCGCCTCCGCCGCGATCCGGCGGCACATGGAGGCCAAGGTCCTCGCGGATGACCGGCTGTCGTGGACGTCGTTCGTCGCGATGTGGGTGCTGTGGGTGTGGGGAGAGATGGAGTCCCGCGATCTCGCCTCCGCGGTCGGGATCAGCCGGCCGACGTCGACGGGGGTCGTGACCACGCTCGAGGGTCGTGGCTATGTCCGGCGTTCCAAGACCGCGGAGGACGGCCGGCTCGTCCGCGTCACGCTCACCGACACGGGCCGGCGCAAGATCGAGGAGCTGTTCCCGCGCTTCAACGCGGAGGAGGTGGCGTTGACGATCCACCTGGACGCCGACCAGCAGGATCAGCTCGCGGCGCTGCTGCGATCGATGCTGCGACGTGTGGGAGACCGGTCCTGAGCCTCGAGTGACCCGGCTACGGCGAGCCGCTCGCCACCGGGGCGCCGGGCTGGCGTTCCGGGATCCGCCTCGTGAAGAACAGCGCGAGCACGGCGATGAGCGCGAGGAGGGCGAGCGCCGAGCGCAGGCCGTCCAACCGGGCCTCCTCGTTCTCATCGACCACGGCCTGGGTGACCTCGGGGGTGGCCCCCGCCTCCTCGAGCGCGGCCTCGAGGTCGGCGTCGGAGATGAAGGGGATCCCGCTCGCAAGCTCCACGCTCCCCTGCGAGCTGACCTCCGGCGGAACGTCGGGGTTCTGGGCGATGCCGGACAGGAACGAGGACGTCAGCGAGGTGATCAGGATCGCGCCGGCGAGCGCGGTGCCGATCGACGCCCCGAACTGGGTGGCCGTGTTCTGGAGGCCGCCGACCTCGGGGCTCTGCTCGTCGGGGACCGCCGAGACGGTGACGGCCCCGAGCTGTGAGGCGAGCCCGCCGAATCCGAGCCCGATCAACAGCAGCGGGACGGTGACGATGCTCGCGCTCGCATCGACGTCCATCGCCGTGAACAGGAGCACGATGCCGAACACCACCGCGACGAGACCGAACTCCACCACCCGACGGGGCGAGACCGAGGGGAGGAACTTCGGCACACCCGCCGCGGCCAGGAGCATGGTGATGGAGAGCGGCGTGATCCTGAGGCCCGTATCGATCGCCGAGAGCCCGAGGGCGACCGACAGGTACAGCGGGATCACGAAGAAGATCCCCATCATCACCACGAACTGGAAGAAGAACATCACGAGCCCGCCGGTCATCTGACGGTTGCGGAACAATGCCGGGGTGATGAGTGGCTCCGCGCCCGCGGCGTCCAGGCGGCGGATATGGCCCATGAACAGCCGGAGGGTGAGCAGCCCACCGAGGATCAGCCAGACGACGGGGGACAAGCCGAGGATCGAGGGTCCGTCTTCCTTCGGCATGATCAGTCCCCACTCCGAGGAGAACAGGACGCCGAGGACGACGAGCCCCATACCGAGTGCCCAGAGCACCGAACCGAGCAGATCGAGGTGCGAGCGCTTCTCGACCGGTGTGTCGGCCATGCGTCGGCTGAGCAGCACGATGCCCGCTCCGATGAGGACCTCGCCCGCGAAGACCCACCGCCACGACGCATACGTCGTCGCGAGACCGCCGATCAACGGACCCACCGCGATCGCGATCGCGCCGGCGGCACCCACGAGGCCATACGCGCGTGGCCGCCCCTCGGGCGGGAAGTTCCCCGCCACCAGCGCCACGATGGCGGGCATGATCAGGGCCGCCCCGACCCCTTCGAGGAACGACCACCCGAGGAGGAGCACCGGAAGGTTCGGCGCTAGGGCCGTCGTGAGAGAGCCTGAGCAGTAGATCACGAGCCCGACGATGAACGCGCGTTTGCGGCCGATCATCGAGCCGATCTTCCCGCCGGTGACCATCAGCATCGCCATCACCAGCGTGTAGAGGACGATCGCGCTCTGGATCCCGGTGATCGTGGTGTCGAGGTCCTTGGCGACCGTCGCGATCGAGACGTTCATGACGGAACTGTCGAGCGCCATCAAGAACTGGCCGGCGCACAGCGTGAGCAGCACCGCGCCGGCTCCCTGGGCCGTCTGCGCATCCCTCGCGTCGAGCGTCACGCTGCGCACTCTAGAACGTCGACCCATCCACGTTCGGATTCGAGGTCACGATGCGACAACCCACGCTGGTGGAACGCTGCTCGATCGGGAGCCAGCGTCGGCCGAAAGATATGCCCTTGACGCAGCCGGACGGAGGGTCGTCGCGTCTTACTCCAAGGAGCGGCATCATGCGCGGAGGAGGCGCGAGGTGCGACGACCCGAGACCGTGGAAAGGACCCTGGGCCCACAGGCCCCCAGCGAGGCCGTTCGCGAGGCCGTCACGATGGCCCTGTACGTGGGTGTCGTCCTGGCGGCGGAGTTCGTTGCGGTCGAGGAGCATGCCGTGGACGAGCCCTCGACGGTGGCCGTGATCTGGGGAACGGCGTTGGGCGTCGCGCTGGCCCATGTCTTCGCGTTCAACCTGGCGGCCCGCCTGTTCGCGGGGGGACGCCTTGACCGCGGGACGCGACGGGCGGTCTGGGCGCAGCTCGCGTCGGCCGCGGTGGTCGCCTTCGTCGTCACCGTCCCGTTCTTGTTCCTGGCCCTGGGACCCGCGCTTGAGGTGTCTGGGTTCCTGCTCGCCGCGCTGATCGGGGCAACCGCGTACGTAGCCTCGCGCGAGGCCGGGGCGGGCCGGATCCGGTCGCTGGTCGACGGCGTCGTCGCGCTGGCGGTCGCGGCGGCCGTCGTATCGGTGAAGGTCGGGCTCACGGGCCACTGAGGCCAGGTGGTGGTCGAACATCGGATCCGATCGAACCGAACCAGAGAGCGAGGGGGATCGATGTCGCGACGTGAACGCATCCGGAAGATGCTGTTGGTCGAACCCGGCACGCCGGCCGGGCTGGCGCAGCGCGACCCCGCCTGGAAGGGGGGCGACGAGTTCGGTCAGCTCTCGGAGAAGAAGCTGAAGAGCGCCGCCCGCGAGATCCTCGAGACGGGGGTCGAGGAGCTCTCGGATGCGCAGGAGCTCCTGTGGGCGAGCGACACGTACGCGCTGCTGGTCGTCTTCCAGGCGCTCGACGCGGCGGGGAAGGACTCGACGATCGAGCACGTGATGTCGGGCGTGAACCCGCAGGGGGTCCACGTCGTCTCGTTCCGGCAACCCTCCAGCGAGGAGCTCGACCACGACTTCCTATGGCGCATCAGCAGGGCCCTGCCCGAGCGCGGGCGGATCGGCATCTTCAACCGCTCGCACTACGAGGAGGTCGTCGCGCTGAAGGTGCATCCCGAATGGCTGGAGCGCCAGCAGCTCCCACCGGGAAAGCGCGGCAAGCAGTTCTGGACTACGCGATACGACGACATCAACGCCTTCGAACGACATCTGGATCGCAGCGGAACCAAGATCGTGAAGTTCTTCCTCCACGTGTCGAAAGAGGAGCAGAAGCGGCGGTTCATCGCCCGCCTGGACACACCGGGCAAGGAGTGGAAGTTCAAGGCCTCGGACGTCGCCGAGCGCGCCCACTGGGACGAGTACATGCAGGCGTTCGAGGACGCGATCGCGGCCACCTCGACGACGTGGGCGCCGTGGTACGTCATCCCCGCCGATCACAAGCCGGTCATGCAGGCGATCGTGGCACGTGTCCTCGTCGAGACGATCCAAGGCCTCGAGTTGTCCTGGCCTGAGGTGTCGGACAAGGACCGGATCGCGAATGCGAATGCGCGACAGTGGCTCGAGGCCGAGGACGAGTGACGGTCGCGTCCGTCGTACAAGGCGTCGAGGTGCTCAGCAGCGTTCCTTCGAGCATCACAGCTGATGATCGGAACGATCGCCCCTCTCGTCCGTGCTCGGTCCGGCCCGGGTGTTCTCGGTCGGTGCGGGTGCGGGGACGCCGATCACGAGGTTCACCGCGGACGCGACGGTGATCCCGAGCGCCGCACCGCCGATGAGGTCGAGCGGCAGGTGGGCCGCGACGTACATCCTGGCGATGGGGACCACGATCGCCAGGACGATCGCGGCGATCTGCCACGGACGACCGAGGTAGGCCAGCAGGATGATCGTGATCGCCCACGCCACCGCCGCATGTCCGGATGGGTAGCCGAGGCTGTCGGGAGAGAACGTCTCTCGTTCCACGACCTCTTCCAGGAAGGCCGACGGACGGCCGCGGTTCACGTACTCCTTGATGACCTTCGCGAGCAGATAGACGGCGACGCCGCTGATCGCGAGCGAGAGCGCCAGCAGCCACTTGCGGAAGAGGAGTGCTACGGCAGCGGCCACCGGGATGGTGATCGCGGTCCCGTATTGGTTCAACACCCACAGGTACGGACGGATGCTGTCGGGCAGTCCGTTGATCGCCTGGATGACGGCGACCTCCCACCCGTAGACGCGGCGTTTGGCGAGCAGGGTGGTCGTGACCAGGACGGCCGACCCAATCGCCATCAAGACCAGATCGAGTCGCCGCCGGCGCATTCCCCTCGCCGTCATCGATCGACCCGCTCGAAGGACGTCCGCACCGCGTCCTGGCGGAGTGTCCGCCGGCTCGTCAAGAACCGAGAGGCGACACAGCTCAGAACCCGTCGGGCCACCGGGCACACAGTAGACGCTCTGCCTGGCGCCCACGAGGTCGGTCAGTTCGGTGGCAGGGCCCGGTTCCTACCGAGCTGGTCCGGTTACCTCGTCGTGCCCGAGAGCTCGACGCGGACCGGCATGTGCTTGATGCCGTTGATGAAGTTCGAGCGGAGCCGCTCGATCGGGCCGGTGATCTCCAGGCTCGACAGGCGCGGGACGAGCTCCTCGAACATCACCCGAACCTCCAGGCGCGCGAGGTGGGCGCCCAGGCACACGTGGGGCCCACCGCTCCCGAACGCCATGTGCGGGTTCGGGTCGCGGCCGACGTCGAAGCGTTCCGCGTCCGGGAAGACCTCGTCGTCGTAGTTGGCCGACACGAACCAGACGACCACTTTGTCGCCCTCCCGGATCGATGTGTCCCGGAGCTCGAGGTCGCGCGTCGCGGTCCGACGGAAGTGCATCGTGGGCGAGCCGTACCGGAGGATCTCCTCGGCCGCCAGTGGCATGAGCCCCGGGTCCTCGCGGAGCCGTCGCCACTGATCCGGATGCTCCACCAGGGCACGCACGCCGTGAGTGATCGCGTGGCGTGTCGTCTCGTTCCCGGCGACGATCAGCAGGCAGAAGAAGTTGTCGAACTCGCGCTCGGACAGCCGCTCGCCGTCGACCTCGGCCTGGGTGAGCTTGGTGACCAGGTCGTCCCGGGGCTCCGCCCGCCGCTCCTCGGCGAGACGGTGGCCGTACGCCATGAGCTCCACCGCCGCCGGGCTCCGGAAGGGGAGGAGGCGGTACTCGCTGGTGTCCTCCTTGTCGATCACGGCGCGCGAGTACTCGGGGTCGGCCTGCGCGATCATGGCGTCGCCGAGCTCGACGCACATCGGGAGATCCTCGTCGGGGACCCCCATGATCCGGGCGAGGACGCGGATCGGAAGCTCTCGCGAGATCTCCTCGACGAAATCGAACTCGCCCTTGGGCAGACCCCGATCGAGCACGAGCCGGGCCTGCTCACGGACGAACCCCTCGTACTGGGCGACCGCGCTCCGCGTGAAGAGCTTCGTGACGAGCCGCCGGAGTCGCGAATGGTTCGGCGGATCCATGTCGATCATCGACGCCCGGGCCTCGACCTCCTCGTCGGTCTGCTCCTCGAGCGTGATCCCGTGGGCCGACGAGAACGACCTCGGGTCCCGCAGGATCTCCTCGATGTCGTGGAACCGCGTGATGGCCCAGAACCCGCGGTTGGGCGTCGGCTCGGGCTGCCAGTGGACCGGATCGCGCTCGCGGAGCACCCGGAACGCCCACAGGGGGACCTCGTCGACGAAGGCGTCGTGGCTCGATAGGTCGATCTCGTCCAGCCGAACGCTCATCGGACCCTCCTCGCGTGGGACGCCAGATACTTTGGCACCGAACGACCGAACCGAACAAGGCCGGCCGGCGCGCTCAGAAGAACGGGAGGTAGTAGTCGAGCTCCCACGGCGTGACCTCGGTCGTCGTCGCGTCGCCGACCGTCTTCGCGTAGCGCTCCCACTCGGCCCGCTTGAGCTTGGTGAACGTCTCGACCAGCCACGGCCCCAGTGCCGAACACAGCTCGTCGTCGGCCTCGAACGCCGCGAGCGCGGCCTCCAGGGTCGGCGGCACGCGCCGCTCGGTGTTCGGCGGCTCGCCCGGGGTCTGCGGCTCGGGCGCCGACATCTGGTGCTCGACCCCGAACCGCGCCGCGTGGAGCGCTGCGGCGGCGACCAGGTACGGGTTCGCGGCGCCGTCGGCCATCCGGTGCTCGATGCGCGTGCCCTCGCCTCGCGCGGGTGGGATGCGGATGCACACGGTACGGTCGTCGAAGCCCCAGTTCGCCCAGTACCCGTTCAGCATGTCGGGCTGCAGGCGCTTGTAGGCGTTCGCGTGGGGGGCCGCGATCGCCGAGATGCCCTCGTGGTGGGCGAGCAACCCCGCGATGCACTCCCGCACCATCGGCGCGAGCCCGTCGGGCGCGTTCGGGTCGTGCAGGGCGTTCGAGCCGTCCTCCCGGCGGAAGGAGATGTTCAGGTGCAGGCCGCTGCCGCCGCGATCGTTGAAGGGCCGGCCCATGAACGTCGCGAGCTTGTCCCGTTTGGTCGCGATCTCCTTGACGAGCAGGCGGAACAGGAAGCATTCGTCGGCGGCCGGGATCACCTCCTTGTACCGGATGTTGACCTCGTACGCGGCGGTATCGAACTCGCTCGCCCACCCCTCGATCGGGAACCCGCACTGCTGGGCCGCCCGGACCATGGCGTCTACCGTGCCCGTCGGGTCGACCGACGCGCCGGTGCCGTAGACGCGGTGCGACGGCAGCTCGACGGGCTGCCATCCGCCCTCCGGGCCGCGCTCGAGCAGGTAGAACTCGGACTCGAACGCGAACATCGGCTCGAGCCCCATCGCGCGCCAGGGCTCGACGGCCCGGCGCAGCACCTCGCGCGGATCGACCTCGAGGGCCTTGCCGTGCTGCTGGACGTCGGCGATGCCGACGATCGTGTCCTCCTCCCAGCCCGGCCGGAGCGTGTCTCGGTCGATGAACGCCTCGACGTCGGGTAGGCCCACGTCGAACTGCTGGCGCGAGACGTCGAGGATCTCCTTGTCGGTCGTGAGCGGGAACACGCCGACGCAGAAGGCCGAGTGACCCGCGTCCGCGACGTCGCCGAACAGGTACTTCCCGCGTTCGACACCCAGCACGTCGGAGAACAGGAGGCGGAGCCGCTTGCCCTTGATGTCCATCCAACCTCCTCGGCGGATCGCCCTGCTGCGGGTCCTGCCGAGGATAGTCGAGCCGGCGGCGAGACCGCTCCGGTAGGGTCCGCAGGATGGACGGGCGGATCGACGAGGACTTCCGGCTCGAGACCGAGAGACTCCTCCTGCGGCCCTATCGCCTCGACGACCTCGACGACCTCTACGCGATGTTCTCGGATCCGGAGCACATGATGTGGTACCCGGCACCGTTCGACCAGGAGTCCACCCGGGCGTGGCTCGATCGCCAGATCACCGCGTACAGCACACGCGGCTACGCCTTGTGGATCGTCGAAGACCGAGCGTCCGGCACGTTCCTCGGCACCGCGGGGCCAACGCTCCAGATCGTCGAGGAGGTCGACGAGGTCGAGATCGGATGGCACACGCGACCCGGTCGCAAGGGAGAAGGGATCGCGCCCGAGGCGGCCGTCGCCGCTCGCGACTGGGCGTTCGCGAACCTCGACGTGGATCACGTGATCTCGCTGGTGCGCCCCAAGAACCGCGCTTCGGTTCGCGTCGCGGAGAAGATCGGCATGGGCGTCGATCGCGAGGTCGACTACAAGGGGCTCCGGCATCGCGTGTACAGGATCAATCGGCTCAGCCCCGGTCGAGCAGGCGAGGCAGCAGCGCCGTGACGGAACCCTCGGGGACCAGATCGCGCGTGTACGCGTAGACCGCCCCCGCGCCATCGGCCGCCGGGCCGACGTTGCACAATAGTCCCGTGGTCGGTCCCTGGCCCGCGCGCCACGTGTCGTCGTCCCATGCGCCGGCGCCGCGAACGGTGATCGCCACGTACTCACCGTCGGGGATCCACTCCACCTCACCGTCGTCTTCGTCCGGTTCCACCACGACGTTGGACACGTTGAGGGTCAGGTCCCCGAGCTCGTTCCCGCGCCCGAGCCCGAGTGCGATCATCTCACCGAGCATCCGCAGGAACGCCTCGTCCTCGGTGTCCGGGCTCCACAGCTGCGGCGGTCGCTCGACCTTCATGAGCCCGTGCGCCCGGAGCAGGGCTTCGAGATCCATCAGGCCTTCCTCGGCGCGCGGACCCCGCGGAACTCCCAGTCGCCGCCGAACGCGGTCGAGACGACCTCCTCGGACGCGCTCGGCTGCGCGCCGACGTCCTCGCGGATCGGGACGTCGCCCTCGACGATCCGGTTGCGCAGGGTGCCGAGACCCTCGACCTCGACCTCGACGACGTCGCCGGGCTCGACCGGGCGCGAGTTCGCCGGCGTCCCCGACAGGATCACGTCGCCCGGGACGAGCGTGATCGTGCGCGCGATGTCGGCGACCAGGTAGTGCATGTCCCACATCATCTCGTCGGTCGAGCCGTCCTGGCGCACATCGCCGTTCACGAGCGTCCGGACCCGCTTGTCGCGGAAGTCCCAGTCGTCGACCAGCCCCGGGCCGAGCGGGCACAGCGTGTCCGAGCCCTTCACCCGCAGCATCGACCCCGCGTCCGTGTCGCGGAAGTCGTGCAGGCCGTAGTCGTTCGCGATCGTGTAGCCGGCGATGTGCTCGGCCGCGTCCTCCGGCGCGACGTGCGCGCAGGTACGGCCGATCACGATCGCGATCTCGCCCTCGTAGTTCAGGTACCGGCACCGCGGCGGCCGCACGACCTCGCCGCCGTGCGCGTTCAGCGCGCTGACCGGCTTGTGGAAGTACGTGGGAGCGGGCGGCATCTGCGCGAGGAACTCATCGACGCGGCTCTGGTAGTTCAGGTGCACGCAGACGATCTTGGTGGGCTCGGTGGGCGGGAGGTGCGTGGCGCTCCCGAGCGGGATCCGGGCGCCGTCGGGGGCGACGAGCTCCTCGCCGTCGCGCTCGACGGTGGTCGGGACGCCGTCGAGCAGGATCCGTCGTGTCTCCACACGCACCTCCGGGTCGGTCGGGACCGGCCGGTAGTATCTCGCCGTGGCCGAGCTGAGGGGGTTCGTTCCGCCGCTCTCGCCCGAGGGCCGGTCCTCGGTGGTGCCCGGTCCGCCGTGGCACTACTCGGGCGACCTGCTGACGATCGAGTACCGGGCGGCTCCGGGTTCGGTCGCCCGCTGGCTGCCGGACCCGGTCGAACCGGCCGACGACCACCCCGACGCGGTCGCCGTGATCTTCGCCGATTGGCAGTCGTGCTCGGACTCGTTCGAGGAGCTCCTGGACCCGGTGCGCTCCCAGTACAAGGAGGCGTTCGTCGTGGTGCGGTGCCGATACCGGGGCGAGACGTACTCGCGGTGCATCCTGATCTGGGTCGACAAGGACTTCGCGATGGTCCGGGGCTGGCACCAGGGCTACCCGAAGAAGCTCGGCTCGATCTGGATCACGCGTCCGGTGCGCCACGGCAAGGCCGGTCCCCAGCTGGAGCCCGGCGGGCGGTTCGGCGCGAGCGTCAGCGTCCACGACCGGCGGATCGTCGACGCCGGCTTCACGATCACCGGACGTTCGGAGACCAACGGGTTCGTGAACGCGCTCCCGATGCTGCATTCGAGGTACTTCCCGAGCATCGAGGAGGGTTCGGCCCCCTCGATGGATGAGCTCGTAACGATGAAGAGCTACGACTGGGAGGGCTCGGAGGTCTGGACGGGCGACGCCACGCTCTCGTTCGGCGCGTCGCCGGTCGAGGAGCTCGAGAGCCTCGCGCCGGTCGAGATGATCGCCGGCTACTGGCGCAGCGTCGGCGTGACCTGGGGCATCGGCACGAGGCTCGCCTGACCGCGTGGCGGCTGCGCTCCGAACGATCGACCGGACGACGGCGCGCCGACTTGCCATCGCCGTCCAGCGCCTGTCGGGCACGCCGCCCCGCTCGAGCCCGAAGGCCGTGCTCGGCGTCATCCGTTCCATCCGGTGCGTGCAGCTCGACCCGATCGCGGTCGTGGCTCGCAGCCCCCTGCTGGTGCTCGGGAGCCGGATCGCGGGGTTCGACCCCAAGCACCTGGACCGGCTGTTGTGGCGCGACCGCGCGGTCTACGAGTACTGGGCGCACGCGGCCTCGATCGTCCTCGCCGAGGACCATCCCATCCACGCGTGGTACATGCGGCAGTACGTTCGCGACGACGGGTCGGGGTGGAACCGACGGCGCCTGGACTGGATGGCGGCCAACGCGAGGCTCAAACGCTCGGTGCTCGCGCAGATCCGCCGCGACGGCCCCGTGCTCGCGCGCCGGATCTCCGGCGGTCTGGCGGGGGAGTCGTGGCGTTCGAGCGGCTGGACGAACGAGCGCAACGTCGATCGGATGCTGGGGTTCCTGTGGGGATCCGGCACGATCATGGTGGCGGGTCGCGAGGGCATCCAGAAGCTCTGGGACCTGACCGAACGCGTCCTGTCGCCGGACGCGCCGCGCGAGCGCCTCTCGGACCTCGAGGTCACGCGCCGCGCGGTGGATCGTTCGCTCCACGGTCTCGGGGTCGGGACGCCGCAGCAGATCAAGACCCACTTCACCAGGGACCGGTACCCCCAGCTGCGGCGCGTGCTCGCCGAGTTCGAGCGCACGGGTCGGATCGAACGCGTGACGGTCCAGCACGACGGTTCCACCGTGCCCGGCACCTGGTACGTGCACCGGGACGACGTGCCGCTGCTCGACCGGATCGAACGCGGCCGGTGGGAGCCACGCACCACGATGCTGTCTCCGTTCGACAACCTGATCGCCGACCGGGCCCGCTCGGAGCTGCTGTTCGATCTCTCGTACCGGATGGAGATCTACGTCCCCAAGGACCAGCGCCGGTACGGGTACTACGCGATGCCGGTGCTCGACGGCGACCGGTTCGTCGCACGCGTCGATCCCGCGATGGATCGCGTGAGCGGTCGGTTGCT
>Ga0222623_10000655_pt1 | contig 11203 bp, 13 predicted proteins | sample PLMtaG_FD_177336 | JGI IMG/M metagenome (GOLD analysis project Ga0222623, IMG submission 177336) | Groundwater sediment microbial communities from an aquifer in East River, Colorado, USA - PLM2_30_coex | ecosystem: Environmental > Terrestrial > Soil > Riparian zone | place: USA: East River...
CGATGTGGGTGAGGTTCGGTGGGGCGTAGCGGGCCAGGGTGGTGAGGCCGCCCAGGTTCATCAGCACCGAGCCGTCGCCGTCGAGCACGACCACCTTGCGGTCGGGCTGGGACAGGGCGATGCCCAGGCCCATGGAGGAGGCCAGCCCCATGGCGTGCTCCAGGTAGAAGAAGTTGGGCCGGTGCCCGAGCGAGTACAGCTCGACCGCCACCGCCCCCATGATGGTGACGACCGCGCAGCCGGCCAGCTCGTCGTAGATCGCCTCGAGGCAGTCGGCTCTCCTCATGCCGGAACCTCCCACATGAGGTCGCGGGTGAGCAGCAGCGCCACCGGGGCCAGCGACGCCTGGGCCAGGGTCATGCCCCTGCCCACCTGGAGCTGGACGAAGGCCGGGTCGCGCAGCTCGTCGGTGACGATCCCGAGCGCGTCCAGGATGGGCCGGGTCGCCCGGCCTCCCTGGGTCTGCCAGGGGTCGGGCTCGCCCAGGTGGCCGCGGTCGCTGATCAGCATGAGCAGGGGGATCTTGTAGAGGAGGGCCAGCGAGACGATGCCGTTGACCGACTGGAGCAGGCCGTGGTTCTGCATCAGCATGGCCGCCTTGCGCCCGGCCAGGTGGGCCCCGGCCGACACCCCGACCCCCTCCTCCTCCTTGGCCAGGCGGACCAGGATCCGCTCGGGGTCGTCCTCGGCCAGGCGGATGAGGTGGACCAGCCAGGTCTCGGGGAGGGCGGAGACGACCTCGACCCCGGCCGCGACCAGGGCGTCGTAGACCAGCTTGGAGTGGCGTTCGGAGACCGGCATGGTCAGGCGCCCAGGTCGAGCAGGTGCTCGTGCACCAGGCCGAGGTCGTTGACCGCGTTCCAGAGCGCGACGGTGGCCGCCCGGGCCCCGGCCTGGGCGCAGGGGGCGAGGTCGTCGCGGGCCAGCAGCGCCTTGCAGCGGCGGTACAGGTCCAGCAGCTCGTCCTCGACCTCGGTGGTCGGCCGGCCGAGCAGGTCGGTGGTGGGCATGGTCAGCCTCCGATCGGGGTGTCGCGCTGGTCGACGGTCCGCCGCGCCTTGAGCTCGAAGCGGGGCAGCTCGCCCTCGCCTGCCCGCTCGACCTCGAACCGCAGCCCCTCGTGGGCCTCGGCCAGCGCCTTGGCCAGCCGTTCGGCCATGTCGGCCCAGGCCTCCTCGGAGGTGCCGGGGGCGGGCTCGACGCGCAGGGCGATCCGGTCGAAGTGGCCCTCGCGGGTCAGCAGGAGCTGGAACTCCTCCACGTTGGGGAACTCGCGCACGATGCCCTCGACGGCCCGCGGGTAGACGTTGGTCCCCCTGACCAGCTTCATGTCGTCGACCCGGCCGAGGATCCCGCCCTCGTACAGGTCGAAGCCGCGCCCGCAGCCACAGCGCGAGGCCGGCACCTTGGCGACCAGGTCGGCGGTGCGGTAGCGGACCAGCGGGATGATGCCGCGGCCGAAGGAGGTCACCACCCGCTCCCCCGCCTCGCCGTAGCCGACCGGTTCGCCGCTGGCCGGGTCGACGACCTCCTCGATGAAGTGGTCCTCGATGATGTGGGTGCCGCCGGGCTGGTGGCTGCACTCGAAGATCATGATGGTGCCGATCTCGGTCATCCCGGCGGTGTCGCCCGCCTTGGCCCCCCAGAGCCGCTCGATCAGGGCCTTGGTCTGGGGGATCGACCCGGCCGGCTCGCCGGACAGGATGAGCCGCCGCACGCCGCTGGCGGCCAGGTCGACGCCGAGCCGCTCGGCCTCCTGGGCCAGGCGCAGGGCGTAGGTGGGGGTGGAGGCGACCACCGTGGCCCCGAAGTCGACGATCTGCCTGACCCGGCCCTCGGTGGGCTGGGCGCCGCCGGGGACGTTGAGCGCGCCCAGCTTCTCCAGCCCGTAGTGCAGGCCCCAGAAGCCGATGAAGGAGCCGTAGCCGAAGGCGACATAGGCGGTGTCCGCCTGGCGGACCCCGAAGCCCCACAGGCCGTAGCACCACATCTCGGCCTGCCAGGCCCAGTCCTTGGCCGTGTCCAGCACCCGGATGGGCTCGCGGCCGGTGGTGCCCGAGGTGGTGTGCCAGCGGATGGCCGCCTCCCGCCCGGCCACCGGCAGCAGGCCGAACGGCGGCTGCTCGGCCTGGGAGGCCATCCACTGCTCGCGGGTCAGCATGGGCAGCCGGCGCAGGTCGTCCAGGGACCTGAGCTGCTCGGGGGCGAACCCGGCGTCCCGGAACGACCGCTGGTAGAAGGGGCTGCGGGCGGCCGCCCACTCGCACAGCCGGCGCAGCTTGGCCAGCTGCAGGGCCCCCAGCTCGTCGCGCCCGAGGGTCTCGGTCTTGGGGTTCCAGTAGTCCCCGACACCCATGTTCCGGCCTCCTTCGCTGCGTCGCGAGGTCGAGCCTGGATGCCCCGGAGCATACCGGGAACCCGATCGGCGGCGGCACCCCGGGGGGCGCTTATCCGGGCTTGACGGGGCCGTTTGGTACCCTGGTGGGGTCGGGGGAAGGGGGTGACGGGCCCGGTGGAACCGTTGCTGCAGGTGGTGGCCAGGGCGGTCAAACGCGGCGGAGTGTTCCTCGCCGGGACGGCCCTGCTGATCGCCGGGACGGCCCTGCTGGTCCTCCCCGGCCCCGGGATCGCCGTCATCTTCCTCGGCCTGGTCGTGCTGTCGGCCGAGTTCCAGTGGGCCCAGCGCATCCTCGCCTGGTTCCGCGAGCGCTACACCGACCTCAAGCACCGGGCCCTGTCCCGCCGACCCGGCGCCGACCGCCGCCCCCCCGGCGGCCCCCCGACCCGCGACCGCCCCGACCGGGCCGCCTGACAGCCCCGGCGTCAGCCGCGCGCGCGGCGGGTCGAGGTGGGGCGGGCGACCATCGCGACCAGGGCCAGGATGGCGGTGGTGGCGAGCACGCCGACGCCCAGGCGGGTGAGGCCGTCGCCGGCGGGGAGGGCGGCGGCGAGCAGGACCAGCACGCCGAGGCCGAGGGCGGCCAGGGTGCTGGCCGCGACCACGATCGCGCGGGTGGTGAGGACGGGGCGTTCGTCGCGGACGCCGGGGCGGGCCTCGCCGGCCCAGCTGGCCAGCTCGGCGAACAGGAACAGGCCGGCGCCGACCAGGGGGGCGGCGGCGTCGACGCGGTCGCCCCCGCTGACCAGGACGATCGTGTACTCGGCGAGGAGGACGACCAGGGCCGGGGCGAGCAGCGAGGGCAGGCGCAGGGCGGCCAGGGCGGCCAGGACCAGGCCGAGCCCGGCCAGCCAGGCCAGGGCGTCGCGCAGCGCCCCTTCCACCGCCGCCAGGGGGGCGACGGCGAGCACGGCCGCGACCGCGGCGGCGGCCAGGCCGCAGGCTAGCCGGGTGCGAGCCCGGCGCGGCGCCGGCATGCCTCCACCTCCAGGAGCACCTGCTGCAGGTGCATCGCGTCGGGCCACTCGACCACGGCCGCGCCCAGGCGCTGGTAGCGGTGGCGCAGCGTCTCGCGCTCCAGCGCCCACAGGCGCCGGGCCAGCCCGTCCCACTCGCCGGCGGCCGGGCCGGCGTGGGTCAGCGGGGAGATGTCGACCACGGCCAGGTCGTAGCCCCGGGCCAGCAGGTCGAACAGGGCCGCCACCCCGCGCTCGTCGACCAGCGGGGTCAGGGCGACGATCAGGGCCTTGGCCGGGAGGGTCCGCGGGGGCAGGTGCCGGATCCCCTTCCAGGCCGCGGTCGCGAACACCTGGGTCTCCATCAGGGTGTCGAGCAGCCGGTACAGGCCACCCTGGCCGCTGCCGGGCTGGAGCCACTGCACGAACCCGCCGAAGCTGACCAGGCCCACCCGGTCCCGCTGGCGCAGGTAGGCCGCGGCCAGCGAGGCGGCCGCGCCGACGGCCCGGTCCAGGGTGCTGCCGGTGGGCCCGCGGACGTCGAGGAAGCTGTCCAGGAACAGGACCACGTCGGTGGCCCGTTCGGGGTGGCGCTGGTTGACCATCAGCTCGCCGCGGCGGGCGGTGGCCCGCCAGTTGACCGAGCGGGGCCGGTCGCCGGGGAAGAACGGCCGCAGATCGGCGAACTCGATGCCGTCGCCGCGCTGGGGGGCCACGTGGCTGCCGGTGGAGACCAGGGTCTCGGACGGGCGGACCAGGGCGCGCAGCGCGTCGGGGACGGGGAACACCTTGAGGGAGGCGTGGCGGTCCAGGTGGCGCTCCCAGCTGAACAGCCGGAACCGGTCGTGGGCCCGCAGGTGGACGTCGCCGAGCCAGTAGGCGCCCCAGCGGCGGCAGGTGAGCCGGATGGCCAGGGTCCGCTCCTCCCCCGCGGCCAGGGCCACGGCCGTGGCCCAGGTCCGGGTCGCCCGCTCGGGGCCCTCCATGCCCGGGGGGACGACCAGCAGCACCTCCAGCCGCTCGACCCGGGCGGCGGCGCGCAGCGACAGCTCGACGGTGACCTCGTCGTCGACCAGGGCGCGTTCCCGGTCGACGACGACCTCGGCGTCCAGCTCCGGGTCGCGGGCGCCGGCCAGGCCGGCCACCACCAGCACGGCCAGCGGGGCCGCGACCGCCACCAGCTCGGGACGGCCGAGGGCCAGCCCGGCCAGCAGCGCCAGCGCGGCCACCCCGGTGTAGGCGGCGATCTTGGCGCTGGGTCTTCGATTCACCGGGGCATCCCCCTGGGGTTCCCCGGACCCCTCCGTGGCGTCACCGGCCGGGGTGGGACCGGACGGCGGCCGGCTCGGCCTCGGGGGGCGGGGTCGGGACCTGCTCGAGCAGCTCGGCGACCACGTCCTCGGTGCGGACCCGGCGCACCCACAGCTCGGGCCGGAGCAGCAGCCGGTGGGCCAGGGTGGGGACGGCGACCGCCTTGACGTCCTCGGGGGTGACGAAGTCGCGGCCGGCCAGGGCGGCCCTGGCCCTGGCCACCTTGAGCAGGGCCAGGCTGCCCCGCGGGCTCGACCCGACCTGGACCCTTGGGCTGGCCCGGGTCGCGGAGACCAGCTCGACGATGTAGCGGCCCACGCTCTCGGCCACGTGCACCTCCTCGACGGCCCGCTGCATCGCCAGCACGTCGGCCGGGGTCGCCACCTGGTCCAGCTCGACCTCGTCGACGGTCCGTTCCAGGCGGCGTTCCAGCATCCGCCATTCGGCGTCGGCCGACGGGTAGCCCACCGACAGCCGCATCAGGAACCGGTCGAGCTGGGCCTCGGGCAGCGGGTAGGTGCCCTCGAACTCGATCGGGTTCTGGGTGGCCACGACCAGGAACGGGCGCTCCAGGGGCCGGGTGACCCCGTCGATGGTCACCTGCCGCTCCTGCATCGCCTCCAGCAGGGCGGCCTGGGTCTTGGGCGGGGAGCGGTTGATCTCGTCGCCGAGCAGCAGGTTGGTGAACACCGGTCCGGGCCGGAACTCGAAGTCGCCCAGGCGCTGGTTGTAGATCGAGGAGCCGGTCACGTCCGAGGGCATCAGGTCGGGGGTGAACTGGACCCGGGCGAAGCCCAGCGAGGTCACCCGGGCGAAGGACCGGGCGATCAGGGTCTTGGCCAGGCCCGGGTAGTCGTCCAGGAGCACGTGCCCGTCGGCCAGCAGCCCGAGCAGGACCAGCTCCAGGGCGTCGCGCTTGCCGACCACGGCCCGCTCGACCTCGTCCAGGACCAGGCCGGCGAGCCGCCGCAGCTCCCCCAGGCCGCCGTCAGCCATCCTGCCCTCCTCGTGCCTCCGGTCGGCCGATCCGTTCCAGGTTGGCGATCAGCTCGGCCAGGGCCGCCGGGGTCAGGCCGGCCGCCTCCCGGTCGGGCAGGTCGCGCTGGTCGCGGGCGAGCAGCGCCCATCCCGCCTCGCCGAGGACGGCCCGGGCGGCGTCCGGCTGGGCGTCCAGGTCGACCGCCAGCGACCAGCGCAGCCGGTCGGCGGCCACGGGCCGCAGCTCCGAGCGGAGCCGCGTGTGGGCGTGCAGCGCGCTGGCGCTGGACAGGGCGAGCAGCCGCGCCAGCCGGTCCAGCTCGGCCGGCGGCCTGGGCGGGACCGGCCGGGCCGCCAGGGCGGTGTCGAACGGGGAGGCCGGCGGCGGCGGGTAGGTGAGCCGCAGCCAGCCGACCAGCACGTGCACGGTCAGCCCGCCCATGACCAGCAGGTAGACGGCGACCGCGAACGGCCGCTGGGTCGGGGCGAGCTGCACCACCACGACCAGGGTGACGGTGGCGATCACCGCCACCAGCGCCGCCCTGAGGATGGCCCCGATCATCGCCTGTCCTCCGTGCCGGCGACCGGCTCGCCGGCCGCCCGGGCCCGCGCCTCGGCGTCGGCCTGGGCGGCCCGCTCGGCCGCCTCGGCCAGCTCCCGGCGGACGGCCCGGAGGGCGGCGATGGCCTCGTGGCGGTCGCCCTCGCCGATGCGGTGGTGGCTGAACTTGGCCCGTTCGAACAGCCCGGTGAGCCGGTGCACCGAGGACAGCTGGACCGGGCCCCCGAACCCGTCGGGGCTGCCCGGAGCGGCCGGGTCCAGGGCCGTCTCCAGGACCCGGGTGGCGTACTCGAACGGGGCCTCGGACGGGCGCCGGGGCAGGCCGGCGGCGGCCAGGCCGCGTTCCATGCGGGCCCAGGCGGCGATCACCGCCCGCCGCGGGTCGGGCTCGCGCTCCAGGTCCTCCAGGGTGTCGTCGAGCAGCTCGACCAGCCGCTCGGCCGGGGTCCGGGGCGGGCGCCGGCGTCGCCGCTCGGCCATGAGCTGGGCGACCACGATCCCGACCATGGCCACCAGGACCAGGCCGGCCACGAGCCACGGCACCACCCCCGATTCGGGCGGCGGCGCCGACACCTCGAGGGTGCTGGGCACCGGGCCGGTGCTGGTCGGAGGCGGGTCGCGGTCGCCCTCCCCCAGCCCGAGCCAGTCCCGCAGCAGCCACAGGACCACGATCAGGGCCATCGGCAGGATCAGGTTCCAGTTGCCCCCGGGCCGGCGCCGCCTGGCCAGGTGCCGGTCCGGCCAGAGGGCGATGACGCCCAGCACCCCGGCGGCCAGCATGGCCAGGAACAGCAGCAGCAGCAGGCTGTCGACCAGGTCGGCCGGGTAGCTGGGCCGCCCCCGTCCGCTGCCCAGCGGCCCGCGCAGGCTGCCCACGGCGACCAGGGCCAGCAGCCCGACGGCGATCGAGGCCGCAAGCACCCCGCGCCGCCCCCGGTTGGCCGAGCCGTGCCCGGGCGGTTCGCGCCGCCCCGGCTGCCTGTCCTCCGCCACTGCTCCCTCGCCGCCTGGTCCCACCCCCGGCCGGCCCATGGTCCCACAGTTGCGGGGGGCTCCGCCCCCCTGCAGCCCCCCCCGCGCCTTGGATGTGGCCGGAGGTACCCCTCCCCCGGGGGCTTGTGGATGGCCGGAGGTACCCTTCCCGCCGGTCGGCTACGCTCCCCCTCCGGGGGCCTCGGAAGCCGGGGCTCAGCAGCGGGATGTCCACTGGCGGAGGCCGGATGGCGAACGACCGGATGGCCGACGACCAGAGCGCCGACGACCAGAGCGCCGACGACCAGAGCGCCGATAACCAGAGCGGCGCCGTGCGGCGGGTGCGGATCGACGACCTCCGACACTGCCTCGCGATCGCCTTCGAACGACTGGGGCTTCCGCCCCAGGAGGCCGAGGACCTCGCTGGGCTGCTGGTGGACTCCGAGCTGCGGGGCCACCCCGACCATGGGGTCGCGGCGCTCCCGCTGCTGGCCGGCTTCTACCGCGACGGCAGGCTGAACCCTCGCCCGCGCGTGCGTGTGCTGCAGGAGACAGACGCCGCGATCCTGTTCGACGGGGATCGCGGCGCTGGCCCCGGCGTGCCGGCCCGCGCCATGCGGTGGTGTGTGGAACGCGCCCGCCAGCGCGGGGGCATGGCGGTCGCCGCGGTCCGGGACTGGCAGCTCCTGGTCGCCGCGCCCTATGCCAGGCTGGCGGCCGAGGCCGGCCTGATCGGCTTCGCCTGCACCAACTTCGCGCCGCTGGTCGCCCCACCGGGCGGCCGGACAGCGGTCTTCGGCACCAACCCCTTCGCCTACGGGCTCCCCGCCCGACACCATCCGCCCGTGGTCCTGGACGTCGCCACGACCGTGAGCTCGATCCAGAAGGTCCGCGTCGCTGCCCAGCAGGGCACGCCGCTGCCCGAGGGGATCGTCTTCGACCGGGCAGGGCGGCCGTCCACCGACCCGGGAGAGCTGTTCGAAGGCGGGCTGCTGGCGCCGCTCGGCCACCCGCATGCGCCGCACAAGGGCTTCGGCCTGGCGCTGTTCGTCGATGCGCTGGCCGGTGTGCTGACCGGAGCCGGGTTCGCGCAAGGGGTGGACGGCGGCGCGCCTGGGAACCTCCTGTGGGCCCTCGACGTCCAGTCGTTCCTCCCTCTGGACGAGTTCATGGACCGTATGGACGCCCAGCTCGACCAGATCAAGCAGGGCGAGCGACTTCCGGGCGTCGACGAGCTGCTGGTCCCCGGTGAGCGAGGCCAGCGACGCTACCTGGACCTCACCGCCCGCGGTGTGGTACCGCTGGCGCCGGCGAGTTGGCAGCTCCTGGCGACGGGCTGCGAGTCGCTGGCCGTCCCGCTGCCCGCCGTCCTGGAACGGTGAGCGAGGTGGTGGACATGGACGAGCAGGACGCCGGTTCGGTGGCGGAAGCCCTCTGGAGGGCGCTGCAGGCCGGCGACTGGGGGACCGCCGGCGGCTACCTCCACGACGACTTCGTCCAGGAGTGGCCGCAGTCGGGCGAACGCATCATCGGCCGCGACAACGCGATGGCCATCGAACAGCACTTCCCAGGCGGCCTGCCCACGATGCGGTTCCGCCGCACCCTGGCGGGCGGCGACCTGGCCGTGCTCGAGGTCGAGCTCACCTATGCCGACGGCAGCCGCTATCTCGGCGTGAGCGTCCTCGAGCTCCGCGACGGCAAGGTCGTCAAGGAGACCGACTACTACGCCCAGCCGTTCCAGGCGCCGGAATGGCGGGCCGCCTGGGTGGAGCGGACCTGAGCGCTCAGCCGCGAGCCAAGCCCGTCGGGACCGCGGCCTCCACGGCCTGGGCGGTGAGCTCGACCAGCTCGTCGACCTCGGGGTCGGTGACGACCAGGGGCGGGCCGAGGAGGACCAGGTCGCCCTCGGTGCCGTCGGCGCAGCCGGTCGACCAGTAGAGGAGCAGGCCGCGGTCGCGGGCGGCGGCCACCGTCCGCTCGGCGACCCGCCGGGCGCGGGGGAACGGCGCCCGGGTGGCGCGGTCGGCGACCAGCTCGACGGCGAGGAGCAGGCCGAGGCCGCGGATGTCGCCGACGGCCGGGTGGCCGCCGAGGCGGGCCTCCAGGCCGGCGCGGAGGCGTTTGCCCTGGGTCTCGGCCGCCTCCACCAGGCGCCGTTCGCGCAGCACCCGGAGCACGGCCCGGCCGGCGGCGGCGCCGACCACGTGGTGGGAGTAGGTGAGGCCGTGGGTGAAGCCGCCGGAGCCGATGGTGTCGTGCACCGCCCCGGAGGCGACGGCCAGCCCCAGCGGCCAGTAGCCGGAGGCGGCCCCCTTGGCAAGGACGATGATGTCGGGGCGGACCCCCCAGTGGTCGCAGGCGAACCAGCGGCCGGTGCGGCCGAACCCGGTCATGACCTCGTCGGCGATGACCAGGACGCCATGGCGGCGGCAGACCTCGGTCACCGCCGGCCAGTAGTCGTCGGGTGGGACGGCCGCGCCCAGGCCGGCCCCGGCGACCGGCTCGGCCACGAACGCGGCCACCGTGCCCGGGGGCGAGGCCAGGATCTCCCGCTCCAGCGCCTCGGCGTAGCGGGCGCCGCAGCCGGCCGGGTGGGTGTCGGCGAACGGGCAGCGGTACTCGTAGGCGGCCAGGGTGTGGCCGGCCAGCCCCAGCCAGGGTAGGTACGGCCGGCGCAGCGGCTCGCGGCCGCCGGCGTCCAGCGCCCCCCTGGTGTTGCCGTGGTAGCTGCCCCGCCGGCCGATCACCCGGTGGCGGTCCTCGCCCCTGGCCAGGTGGTAGGCGCGGGCCATCTTCAGCGCGGTCTCGACCGCCTCGCTGCCCCCCGACACCGGGTACACCCGGGGGTCGTCGACCGGGAGCAGCGGGGCCAGCTCGCCGGCGTAGGCCTCCAGCTGCTCGGAGGCGAACATGGTGCCGTGGGCGTAGGCGACCCGGGCCGCCTGCTCGGCGATGGCCGCGGCCACCGAGGCGTCGCCGTGGCCGATCCCGACCACCACCGCCCCGCCGGCCCCGTCCAGGTAGCGCCGCCCCTCGGTGTCCCACAGCTCGCAGCCCGACGCCCTGGCCACCGTGGCCAGCCCCACCCCTCTGGCGAAGACGTGGCTCATCGCTTGACGTACACCCCGTCCGGGTCGAGCTCCTCGCGGATCAGCGCCAGCTCCTCGGCGGTGGGGTCGGCAGTGACCTGGAGGTCGTCGGCGACCCGGAGGTCCCAGCCGGTGGCGGCGCGGACGTCGGAGACCGCCACCCCCGGGTGGACGGCGGCGAGGACCATCTCGCCGGTGTCGGGGTCGAAGCCGTAGCGGCCCAGGTCGGTGACGACCACCGACGGGCCCCGGCCCTGCCAGCCCTTGGCGGCCCGCAGGGCGGCCCCGCCGAGGTTGCCGGGGCTGGTCCGAAAGTCGATCCGGTCCACGAACGAGCGGGCCGACTGGCGCATCAGCACGAACACCTCGCGGGCGTTGATGGCGATCTCGCACGCCCCGCCCGACCCGGGCAGGCGCACCTTGGGCCGCTGGTAGTCGCCGATCACGGTGGTGTTGATGTTGCCGAACCGGTCGAGCTGGGCGGCGCCGAGGAAGCCGACGTCGACCAGCCCGCCCTGCAGGTAGTAGCTGAACAGCTCGACCATGCTCATGGCGGCGGTCGCCCCGGTGACCAGGCACGGGTCGCCGATCGACAGGGGCAGCCGGGCCGGCCGGGCCCCGTACACCCCTGACTCGTAGACCAGCTCGATCCCGGGGGCGACGGTCCGCTGGGCCAGGGCGACGGCGATGTTGGGCAGGCCGATGCCGACGAAGCACACCCGCCTGCCCGCCAGGGCCCGCGCCCCCGCCACCACCAGCATCTCTGACCTGGACCAGGGCCGATCCTCCGGGGGGCTACCGCTCCGCTCCTTGAGCCCCCCGGACCCCCCGCTCACCGGTAGTCCCCGTAGTCGACCGAGCCCGACATGGCCGGGGCCGGGGTCAGCTCGGCCCAGCGCTCGGCGCCCAGCTTCTCCGCGTACTCCTCGTGGGTGGCC
>Ga0222623_10000660_pt1 | contig 11177 bp, 13 predicted proteins | sample PLMtaG_FD_177336 | JGI IMG/M metagenome (GOLD analysis project Ga0222623, IMG submission 177336) | Groundwater sediment microbial communities from an aquifer in East River, Colorado, USA - PLM2_30_coex | ecosystem: Environmental > Terrestrial > Soil > Riparian zone | place: USA: East River...
CGACGCGATCGACCCGCTGGCGGACGCACTGCTCTTCAGCGCGGCCCGGCGACAGCTCGTCGAAGAGGTGATCCGACCCGCGATCGACGCCGGCACGACCGTGGTTTGCGCTCGATTCGCCGACTCCACGCTGGCCTACCAGGGCTACGGTGCAGGCGTCCCGCTGGCCACGCTGCGGGCGCTTGAGGGGGTCGCGACCGGCGGCCTTCGACCGGACCTGACGATCCTCCTCGACCTCCCACCGGAGGTCGGGCTCCGCCGGAAGGCGCCCGGCGATCAGACTCGCTTCGAGCTAGGTTTCGACCTCGCCTTCCATCGCCGGGTCCGTGATGGATTCCTCGCCCTCGCCGCCGATGAGCCGGGGCGGTTCGCGGTCGTCGACGCGGCGGCGAGCCAGGCGCAGGTGTGGGACGGCGTCCGCCAGGCCGTTGGGCGGCTGCACCGCGATCGCAGGCCGGCGGATGAACCGGATCAACCGGCTCAACGCATACCGCGATGAACGACCGGAACGACCGGGTCTCGGGGCGCGTGGCATCGCCAGGGGACGATGCCGATCGAGCCGTGCTGCTCCGTGTCGCCGACGGTCAACTCGACGCCCTTCAGGACCTGTACGACACATACCGAACGATGGCCTACTCGATCGCCCTCCGGATCACCGCGGACGCCTCGCTTGCAGAGGACGTTGTCCAGGACGCCTTCCTTGGCGCCTGGCGGAATGCCGCGCGCTACGTCGAGGGCAAGGGCAGCGTCAAGACCTGGCTCCTCTCGATCGTCCATCACCGGGCCGTCGACGCGGTCCGTCGCCGGCGCCCGACGGTCGAGCTCCCCGAGCGCGAGGATGTCCCGCCGTCGAGCCTCACGCTGCCCGACATCTGGCACGAGGTCGCCGGCAACCTCGACCGCGAGGAAATTGCGGGCGCGCTCGGAAGCCTGTCGGACGTGCAGCGGGAAGCGATCGAGCTCGCGTACTTCGGCGGGCTGACCCAGCAGGAGATCGCCGTCCGGACGGGCACGCCGCTCGGCACCGTCAAGAGCCGAATCCGGCTCGGGCTGCTCGCGATGCGTTACGCGCTCGTCCGCGATGACGGATCCGATGACCCGGCAAACGAGCTGGGGACGCCATGAGCATGCAGCCGATGACCCACGAGCAGGCGGTCGACCTCGCAGCGGCATACGTCCTCGGGGCGCTCGAGGCAACAGACATGGCCGCCGTCAGCGACCACCTCGCAACCTGCCCGGAATCGCACGTGGAATTCGAGCGGCTCGGTGGCGTGGTCCCGTACCTCCTCGATACGCCCGACCTAGAGCTCGTCGAGCCGCCCGCTTCGCTCGGCGACCGGATCATGGCCGCAGCCGCCGCGGATCTCACGACGCGCGGCGCCGCGCCCGAGCCGGAGCGGACGATCGCGTTCCCGTCGGCGCCGGAACGGAAGACGCGCGCCCGGAGCAGGACGCGGCAGCTCAACTGGGCCATGCGGATTGCGGCCGTTGTCGCGATCGTGGCCCTGGGCGGCTGGAACCTGCTCCTGCAGAACGAGCTGGGCGCCGCGCGGCGGTACGATCAGGCGGTCGCCTCGGTGATCAGCGCGGCCGCGCAGCCCGGCAGCCAGACCGTCGTCCTGGCCCCAACCGAGGACAACCAGGCCAGCGGCATCGCCGCGATTCTCCCGGATGGGTCGATCGTTCTCGCGATGCGGGGTCTGCCAGCGACCAAGGGGACCGAGGTCTATGAGACGTGGGTGATCGTCGGCAGCGCGGCCCCGGTCCCCGTCGGCGCCTTCAAGGTCGACGCGAATGGACTTGCCAGTGCCACGACGCAACCGACGCAGGCGCCGCCGGGCGCCATCATCGCCGTATCCCGCGAACCGCAGCCCGGCAGCACCGCCCCTGTCGGCCCGATCGTGTCGACCGGAGTCGGAATCGCCCCCTCGAGCTGATCCGAAGACAGAGACTCAGCCCGGCGTCGCCTCCAGCGAGCCCCGCCCCGCATCCCGGGCGCGGGAGGCCGCCGAGCGAGCGGCGTCGACGATGGATTCGGTGTCCGTCCCGTCGTTGGGGAAGCGGGCAACGCCGGCCGAAACCGTGATCCGCCGTCCGTCGGACTCGGGCAGGGCGGCGATGTCGTCGAGCACTCGCCGGGCAACGGTCATGCCCGCGGATCCTGGCGCAACGACGATGAATTCGTCGCCTCCGAGGCGAGCGACGGTGTCGACGAGCCGGACCGCCCCGGCGATGACCGCCGCAACAGATCGCAGCACGTCGTCGCCCGCTTCGCGGCCGACGGCGTCGTTCGTGGCCGCGAAGTCGTCGACGTCGAAGACCGCAACGGAGACCTCGCTGCGCTGCCTCGCCGCGCGGGCGAGCTCCAGCTCGAGGACTCGCGAGAACGTCCGCATGTTGGCGAGCCCGGTCAGCGGGTCCGTGTGGGCGAGCCGCTCGAACCACTCTGATCGCTCGGCGATCGTCGACGTCAGCCGGAAACGGTCGACCGCCACCGCCACGAGGTCCGCGACAGCCCGAAGAAACGCCATATCGTCGTCCGCCGGCGCATGGGCCGCTGCCCAGCCGAACGCGATCGCTCCGAGGCCCTGCTCGATCGCATTCCGGCTGACGATGAGCGGGAGCGCCACCGTGTCGGGGCCGACGATCTCTCGGCGCTCGATGGCGGCGGCGGTCAGCGGGTGGGTCGCATCACCCGTCGCCGTGCGCAGCGCGGCCTGGGTCGCCTCGTCGAGCCCGATCGTGAACGTCAGCTCCGGGTTGGGCCGATCGGGATCCTGCAGGCTGATCGCCGCGTTCGACGCCCCGACCGCGGCCGCGGCCCCGCCCACGAGCGACTCGAGGGTTTCGTCGAGGTCCATCCCGCGGGCCAGCGCGGCCGCGCCGGTCATGAGTGAGACCAGCGCAGAAGATCGCTGGGTGTCGGGATCGGCCACGAGCAACTCCTCCGGTGGTTGGGCGAGCGGGTGGACGGACTCCCGATCGATTGGCTGGCGCATCGTACACCGCCCCACACGCCGCAACCGGGTCCTAACCAGGGGCGCGGACGGCCGAGGAACGCCGTACGCCGCGCCTATACTCGCGGCGTGAAGCTGGTCGTCGCCATCGTCCACAACGAAGACGCCGGAGCTCTCGTCGACGCGCTCCTCGACAAGGAGTATCGGGCAACCAGGCTTCACAGCTCGGGCGGATTCCTCAAGCAGTCGAACGCGACGATCATCCTGGGGGTCGAGGATGCCAGCATCGACGCCGTTCTCGAGATCATCCGCGAGACATGCCACGCCCGGACCCAGATCGTGAACCCGATGCCGCCGATCATGGAGCCGGGCGAATTCTTCATGCCGTACCCACTCGAGGTCGAGGTCGGCGGCGCGACGGTCTTCGTCCTCCCGGTCGAGCGCTTCGAGCGTCTGTAGCGCGGTCGCGGCGTGATGACCGCGACACCGGCGGAGGATCCCGCCGGCCGCTGGCGACAGCTCGCGATCATCGCCGCCGGCGTCCTGCTCGCCTTCGCGCCCTGGTTCAGCGCATCCGCGGTTGCGCCGCTCCTCGCCGCGGAATGGCAGACGACGCGGCTCGACCTGCCCCTGCTGACCGTGGCCGTCCAGCTCGGATTCGCCGCGGGGGCGCTGACCCTCGCGGCAACGGGCGCCGCGGACGCCCTGCCGGCTCGCCGCCTATTCGCCGTCGGTGCCGCCATCGCTGCGGCAGGAAACCTCGGGTTCGCCCTCCTCGCCGACGGACCGACCGCGGCGCTGCCCTGGCGGTTCGCGACCGGCGTCGGGCTGGCGGCGGTCTATCCGATTGCACTCAAGATGCTCGCCGGTTGGTTTCGCCTCCGCCGCGGCCTGGCGATCGGGGTGCTCATCGGGGCGTTGACGGTCGGCTCCGCCCTGCCTCATCTCATCCGCGCCTTCGGGGCGACTGCTGGCGCCGACTGGCACCTGACCGTCGCCGTGGCAAGCGTGGTGGCGATCGCCGGTGGTCTCCTCGTCGCCGTCGCGGCGCGGTCGGGTCCGTTCGAGGCGCCGGCCGCGCGATTCAGCCCGGCGGTCGCTGCCGCTGCGTTGCGGGAGCCATCCGTCAGGCTCGCGAATCTCGGCTACCTCGGCCACATGTGGGAGCTCTACGCGATGTGGACGTGGCTGCCGCTGTTCATCGCCGCGTCGTTCGCCGCGGCCGGGTCGACCGACCCCGCCAGCGCCAGCCTCACCGCGTTTGCGGTCGTCGGGATCGGCGGGATCGGCTGTGCGGTGGCGGGCGCGCTCGCTGACCGGCTCGGACGGACGACGCTGACGATCGCCGCCATGGCGGGGAGCGGCCTGTCGGCCATCGCGGTGGGACTCCTCTTCGGCGCCGATCCGATCCTCGTGACAATTGTGAGTCTCGGTTGGGGACTGACCGTCGTGGCTGACTCCGCCCAGTTCTCGGCGGCCATCTCCGAACTCGCCCCGACCGGGACGGCCGGGTCCGCCCTCTCATTCCAGCTCGCGACCGGCTTCATCCTGACGGGCGTCACGATCCTCGGGATCGGCCTGCTCGATCCGGCGGATCGCGACACGTGGCGGATCGCGTTCTGGCTGCTCGCCCTCGGGCCCGCCGTCGGCATTATTGCGATGTGGCGCCTCCGGCGCCGGCCGGACGCGACGAAGATGGCGAACGGCAACCGCTAGGATTTCTGCCGATGGGCAACTGGGTGACCGCTCTCGAGTCGGAGGCGCCCGACATCGTCGGCGCGTGGCGCGGTATCGAGGCCGAGCAGTTCCTGAGCGTTCGGCGCGAGGTCAGGCGGCGGGCCGGGCCGGGCTCCGCGACCACGATTCTCGCCCAGCTCCACGCCCTGCTGACCGCGATCGTCGACCTCGTGGACGGCCTCCCCGACGACGCGTTCGCGTTGCCAGGCGGCGAGGCGGACTGGAACGTTGCCCAGACGGTCGGCCACATCGCGACGTCGCGGGCCGGCCTCGCGCTCGCCGCCGGGCTGGCCGCATCCGGGCGCTGGCCGCCGGACGCACCGACGGTGATCCCCGGCGTCCCGGGTCCCATCGTCGACAAGGATGAGCTCATCCGGAAGCTCGTCCAGAGCCAGCGAATCGTCGCTCGCGCTGCCGCCCAGGTCGCTGGCCATGAGGACGAGCCGTGCCCGCTCGACCATCCGCTCGTCGGACGGCTTCGCTGCGGCGAATGGCTGCTGTTCGCCGGCGTCCACGACCTCATGCACATCGAGCAGCTCCGCGCGATCGCCGCCGGGCTCGCGCCGGACGAGCCCCGAAACCAGGGCGCTCCGGTGGGGGAGTCGCCGCGGTAGACTCGCGTCACCGCTCCAGGAGGCGTTCGTGATCGATCAGACGCAGGCCAGCTCAACCGCGAAGCGCCGGATCTTCCATTCGAAGGTCGATTCGATCCGTCCGACCTATGGCTTCGAGGACGTCTCCCTCGCGCCTGGTACGAGCACGATCGAGCCCGCTGACGTCGAGCTGGGCGTCGAGCTCTGCGGCATTCCCCTTGCGATCCCGATCCTCGCCGCAGCAATGGATGCGGTCGTCGACGCCCGCTTCGCCGGGGAGCTTGCCCGGTTAGGTGGTCTCGCCGTCCTGAATCTCGAGGGCGTCCAGACCCGCTACGACGAGCCGGATGCGGTCCTCGCCAGGATCGCCGCGGCACCCGACGACGAGGTCCAGGACCTCCTCGCCGAGGCGTACGCCGCCCCGATTCGGGACGAGCTTGTCGCCCGCCGAATCGCCGAGATCAAGGCGACTGGTTCACGTGCGGCCGTGGCGTCGACCCCGGCTTCGGCGCGTCGGTTCGGGCCGTTCTGCGCAGAGCATGGGGCGGACCTGTTCCTCGTCCAGTCGCAGGTCAGCAGCGCACGTCACCTCGCGACGGGCTACGACCCGCTGTCGCTCGAGGAGTTCACCCGGTTCATGCCGATCCCGGTCGCGGTCGGGAACACGACGAACGCCGAGGCTGCGTTCGCCCTGATGGAGCAGGGTGCCGCGGCCGTCTTCGTCGGTGTCGGGCCGGGCGCCGCGTGCACGACGCGCGAGGTCCTCGGCATCGGGGTGCCCCAGGTCACCGCGATCAGCGATGTTGCAGCGGCTCGCGACGCCTATCTCGCGGAGTCCGGTCGCTACGTCCCGGTCGTTGCCGACGGCGGGATGCGCCGCGGTGGTGAGCTTGCCAAGGCGATCGCGGCCGGCGCCGACGCCCTGATGATCGGATCGCCGCTGGCCCGAGCAGAAGAGGCCCCGGGACGCGGTGCGAACTGGGGGATGGCGGCGCCCTCGCCGACCCTGCCGCGCGGGACCCGGATCCGGGTCGGGACGACCGGGACGCTGGAACGGATCCTCTTCGGTCCGGCCCATGTGACCGACGGGAGCGAGAACCTGGCCGGGGCGCTCCGCCAGTCGATGGCTGCCCTCGGGGCGCGGACGATCGCGGAGATGCAGGGGGTCGAGATGGTCTACGCCCCTTCGGTCCAGACCGAGGGCAAGTCCTGGCAGCGGAGCCGCTGAAGCCGCTCCGATGAGCGCCGGCGACGTCGGCGAACAGCTCGCCGGCTGGGGAGTGGTCGCGATCCTCGAGACCCGTGGTCGGGTGACCGGGCGCCCCGCCCGCGCCGCAGTTGGATTCGTCGAGGAGCCGGACGGCGCGCTGCTGGTCGCGGCCGGCGAGCCCGACGCGGATTGGGCGCTGAACCTCGAATCTGATCCGGCTTGTGGCGTGACGATCGGCGAGCGATCCGCGCGCTTCCGAGCGGAGCCCCTGCTCGGGGCGGAGCGTAATGCGGCAATCACCGGGCTGATCCTGCGGTACGGCACGCCGTCCGAGGGACTGGGCCGCGGACCGGTGTTCCGCCTCCGCCCGGAAGCCGGTTTCGAGCGTGCGGAGCCCCCTTCCTGACCCTTGCGGCCCCAGGGTGTTTCGTCGACGCAACCCCACTCGTACGTCATCCGTCGCACGTGGATCCATACCTTCGGACGATGGCGGCCGGCTCGGGCGCCGGTGCATCGTTCGGTTACGGCAACCGCCGTGGCACGAGGGATGGATCGATGGACCCGCTCGGGACCCTGATCATTGCACTGGGAGCGCTGATCGTGATCGACGTTGCCGCGCTTCGGCTCGGCCGATCCGCACGACCGCGACCCCGCGTCAGGACCGCCCGCCCGCGCTGACCCCTTGCCGGAATTTCATACGGACGTCGATCGGACTCCCTCCTCCTTCCGATCCGATGGCCATCCGAAGCGGCGCCGACACTCTCCCCCGGCGCCGCTTCCATTTGTGCGCGTGTCGGCTTCACGACACCGCGGCAACGATTCTCAGAGTCGATACGTCATCAGTCGTACGAAGAACCTGCCGGAAGCCGATGCATCTGCAAGGTCCGGCGGCCTACCTTCCGATCATCAAGGTCCGGTCAGTCGGGCCACAGGGAAATGGAGACAAGAGCGTGATGGACAGCCAGCAGACGGAGCGACACGTCGCGACCGACCGCCCGGCTCGTCGCGCGTGCCTCGTCGACGGGTGCACATGCAAGGACGCGCGGATCGTGTCGCATCGTCGCGCAGCGTTCTTCGCCGCTTGGGCGAAGGACCACGGCGAGACGGCGAACCGGACCGTCCAGCCCGATCCGACCTGGAGCTTCACCTTCTTTCAATCGCCGGCCGCTTGAACCCTCCTCGCGACCGGAACAACTGAATAACAATCGAAGAACAACCGAAGACGCAGCACTGATCGACGGCCGGCAGCCACGTGGCGCCGGCCGTCGTCGCGTTTCCGGAGCCGCCTGAAGCCCCTAGACTCCCGCCGTGACCGATGAGATCTCGCTGTACGAAGCCGCCGGCGGGATGCCGTTCTTCGAGGCCCTGATCGATCGCTTCTACGAAGGCGTCGCCGCGGACCCGGACCTCCGGCCGATCTACCCGGAGCCCGACCTCGCCGGAGCCCGCCATCGGTTGACGCTCTTCCTCGCGCAGTACTGGGGCGGACCGACGACGTACGACCTCGAGCGCGGCCACCCGCGTCTGAGGATGCGACACGCGCCGTTCGCGATCGGCCCCGCCCAGCGCGATGCATGGTTGGGCCACATGCGAGCCGCGATCGCGTCGGTCGCGCCCGAGCCCGAGATTGCCGCTCGCCTCGAGGCCTATTTCGGGATGGCCGCGGAAGCGATGCGGAATCGCGACTGAACCAATGTTCGTCCCGGCCCTGCCAAGGTCCCGTAGACTGGCGCCAGGCGGAGCGAGGACGGAGGGCTGCGAATCGGTGGTGATCGACGAGGAGTCGCAGAAGGCCGGGGGCGAGGCCGGCCCTCAATCGAGTGAACGAGGAAAGACTGTTCACGGTGAAGCGGCCAACGCCGGGCACCGCGTCCTGGCCCCCGATGACGCGGAGGTAGAGGCCTACCTCGAGACGGCGCTCAAGGCGCCACCGCCCGATCGAACGGACGACGACCGACCGACCGAGCCCGACACGATCGTCGTCCTCGACTTCGGCAGCCAGTTTGCCCAGCTCATCGCCCGCCGCATTCGGGAGTTGAACGTCTACTCGGAGCTCCTGCCGCACGACACGCCCTGGGCCGAGATCGAGCGACGGGCGCCGAAAGGAATCATCCTCTCGGGCGGTCCAAATTCCGTCTACGACCACGACGCCCCTCGCCCCGATCCTCGCATCTGGGGCGGCCAGATCCCCGTTCTGGGGATCTGCTACGGCGCCCAGCTGATGGCCCACGAGCTCGGTGGCGACGTCCTCCCAGCATCGAAACGGGAGTACGGCCCGGCGACCGTGACCGTCACTGACGACGACGGCCTGTTCACCGGGCTCGATCCGAATCAGCCGGTGTGGATGAGCCACGGCGATTCGATCACGAGCCTGCCGGCGGGCTTCCGAGCGACGGCCGAGACCGACTCGTCACCGTTCGCCGGCCTGGTCGACCCGTCGCGCAATCTCTACGGGATCCAGTTCCACCCTGAGGTCGTCCACACCCCTCGCGGTCGCGACGTTCTGCGCAATTTCGTCGTCGGCATCGCGGGCGCCAGCCCGACGTGGACGCCGGCCAACTTCATCGAGGGGACCGTCGCCGATATCCGGGCCCGGGTGGATGCGCATGCGAAGGCCACCGGATCGGACGGGCTCGTCATCTGCGCGCTGTCGGGCGGCGTCGACTCGGCGGTCGCGGCGGCCCTCGTCCATCGCGCCGTGGGCGATCGGCTGACGTGCATCTACGTCGACCACGGGCTGATGCGCAAGAAGGAATCCGAGCTGCTGCGGGAGACGTTCGCCGAGCATCTCGGGATGCGCCTCGTCATGGTCGACGCCCGGCAGCGCTTCCTCGCCCGCCTGGCCGGCGTCGAGGACCCCGAAGAGAAGCGCCGGATCATCGGCGACGAGTTCATCAGGGTGTTCGAGGAGGAAGCGACCAAGCTCGGGCGGATCGACTTCCTGACCCAGGGCACGCTCTACCCCGACGTCATCGAGAGCGCCACGTCGGAGACCAAGGCCGCCCAGAAGATCAAGACCCATCACAACGTCGGTGGCCTGCCGGCGGACCTGCGCTTCAAGCTGATCGAGCCGCTGCGCTACCTGTTCAAGGACGAGGTCCGGACCGTCGGTCTCGAGCTTGGCCTGCCCGAGGCGATCGTCCTCCGCCAGCCGTTCCCGGGCCCGGGACTCGCGATCAGGATCATCGGCGAGGTGACCGCGGAGCGGCTCGACACCCTCCGCGAGGCCGACTGGATCGTCATCGACGAGATCAAGGGCGCCGGCCTCTATCGCAGCCTGTGGCAGAGCTTCGCGATCCTCACGCCGGTCCGGTCAGTCGGCGTGATGGGCGACGGCCGAACCTACGCCAACGTCGTCGCCGTGCGGGCAGTCACCTCGGAGGACGGCATGACCGCCGACTGGGCGAAGCTGCCGTACGACGTCCTCGGCAAGATCTCGAGCCGGATCGTCAACGAGGTCTCAGGCGTCAACCGCGTCGTCTACGACATCTCGTCCAAACCCCCGGCAACCATAGAGTGGGAGTAGCCGAACCGGACTATTGGAGTATTCCGTACTAGCGTTGACGCGGTAGAGTGTCAGGCATGCTGGATGACGTGACGACGGACGCGTCGGCGCCGCTGCCTCGCTGCATGTGGTGCTCGGCGGAATTGCCCTCGGACTCCGAAGTCACCTGCCCGTCGTGCGGCGCGACCCTCATCGGCGAGGGCGACAACCCGGTCCCGGGCGTGACCGCGATCGACGCCGAGGCGATCGTCCGCGGGGCGCGCGCTACGCGACCGAAGTCCCGGAGCCGCCTGATGTCGTGGATCAGCGGTGAGTACGACGAAGAAACGGAAAAACCCGCGCCTCCCGGCTCGCTGTCGCCGCCACCGCCGGAGGTCCGGCGCGAAATGCTTCGCCTCGAGCTCGAGGCCCAGGTCGCGAACCTCCAGGCCGAAGCCGGCGCGATGGCCGCCGAAGCTGCCGTGGAGTCCGGCCTCCCGATCGACCTCGCCCCCGCAGAACCCGAGATGGACGCGGCGCCGATCGTCGATGCCGTCCCCGCGATTGGCGCCGCACCGGCCAGCGACGTCGCCCCGGCCGCGGACCATGACGCCGCCACGGACAATCCGACCGCCTGACGCGACGGGCTATCCTGCGCCCGTGCCAGATCGACTCCCTCCGCCCGGTCCGTCATTCCTGCGCGAGCACGAGGTCCGCGTCGGTGACCGGGTCCTGCGGGCCGGCATGAGCAAGCCCTCGACGACCGATGATGGCTGGTGGCTGGCCCTTCTGTGGATCGCCGACGACGAGGGGGTCGTCCCGATGCGCGACCTTGCCTCGCCGGCCGGCCCCCCGGCCGATCCTCCTCTGGCTCGCCTCGGGCCGTCGTTCGCGGGCGCGCTCAGCGGCATGATCCTCGAAGAGGCCGGCCGCCTCTCGATCCGGCTCGCGACCGTGATCCCGGCCGACGACGCGACCCGGCCGTGGCGTGTCCCCGCCGCGATCCGGGCGGCCTTCAAATGGGAACCGATGCGCGCCGCCGCGATGCGTCCGAACGAGCTGGCCGAGACCGTGCTGGCCGGCTTCAGGCGCTCCATCGAGGGGCTCAGCCGCCCGTAGGCTAGACTCGCGCCTACCGTGCCAAACATGTTCGACGAGTTCCTCGACGAGCTTCGTCGCCGTCAGGCTGAGGCCGC
>Ga0222623_10000672_pt1 | contig 11110 bp, 10 predicted proteins | sample PLMtaG_FD_177336 | JGI IMG/M metagenome (GOLD analysis project Ga0222623, IMG submission 177336) | Groundwater sediment microbial communities from an aquifer in East River, Colorado, USA - PLM2_30_coex | ecosystem: Environmental > Terrestrial > Soil > Riparian zone | place: USA: East River...
CTATTTAAACCTGGAATTGTTTAAGACATCCACAAATAGCCCAGAGCGTGAAACAAAAGATTTTGGAAAAATAATTCTTCATACAGAGGATGTTGACAAATTATATTCTTATTTTAAGAACAATCAAGTCATTTCACAACTAATATTTTTTGAAAATGAACCATCAAATGCTTCATGGGGCGAGAGGTATTTCCACGTGCGTGACCCAGATGGATACCTGCTCTCATTCGCAAAGTCAATAAAGAATAAAAATACTTTCTGACATGATATGACGTACGTTACTGATTTATTATTACATTAATTGATCTAGTATTGAGACTAATGGTAAATCTATTTTTATACAACTTACCACCAAAATAAATAAATGTATAAATCAAAATGTATTAAATTACATACTAGTTCATATGACTTTTCCTATATGGTCCCCGTGTTCTTTTTCGTGCCTTCTCTTCTTCCAACTTTCTTTTTAATAAGTCAGCTTCCTTATCAAGCTGATTCATACTAGATATTCCATTTTGATTTTTCTTGGCGCTGCCTTCATCATTTTGGGTTTGACGTCTCCTGAGCTTATTTTGGCTTGTCACATTAATGTAACGGAGAGATATATTAATAATGTTTCCAAGATATAGCAATAAATTTACAATAATTTTTAGTATGATTAGGTGGTAAGTAACAAAGCACGTCCAACTAGGGATATAAAAAATATGGAAGACTTACAATAGTAGCATGGAATAAAATATAGTCATTGCTACAGCGTTTACTCCACCAACAGCAACATACTTTAGTTTTTTTGAACCGTTGAAACATATTTCTTTGGTTTTTTTGAATTTTTCTACCACATATTTAATTTAGAGAACAATTTAAAAAGTGTTTTTCCAAATTCAATCCACATCGACAATTTAAAATATGATCTGAATAAGTCACCTACCGTACTTCTATAGGAAGTATAATGATATTGAAAATGAGTGATCGTGTAAAAATAAAGTAACGCTGCACTAAAAGTATTACCTTCAGCTTTTTACTGTTATATCAAATCCAAATTTTTGATAGGCCAGCAATTGGTTGAACTTGTCCAGCATCGCTTCACATTGTAACTGCTGCTCTTGCAACCACTTCGGAAAGTGCTGGATGGACATGAACAGTCTTTGAGATGTTGTCAATGGTACCATCACCACTCTTCATTGCCACTAGTACTTCATGAATAAGTACCGAAGCGTGAGTTCCAATAATATGACAGCCAAGAATTTTTCTGGTTTCTTTGCTTACTAAAAATTTTACAAATCCCTCTTTATCTTCTAGTGCTCTGCCCATTGCAGTATCAATGTAGCGATAAATTGATTTGACATAGTCTTTATTGCTTTTCTGTTTCAATTCTTGCTCTGTATAGCCAACTCCTGCCACTTGTGGGGAGCTAAAAATAGCATGTGGCATTGCGCTGTAATCTACTGGAATTTTTTTCTTGTAATTTAGTATGTTGTAATAAGCATATTGAGCCTCCAAATTAGCGCTGTGCCTGAACTGATAGCGACCAATTATGTCACCTAGCGCAAAGATCCCCTCTACATTGGTTTCAAGAGTTTTATTTACCTTAATGAATCCATCTCCGTCCACATCTACTCCTGTCTTTGATAAATCAATGTTATCAGAATTTGGTACACGCCCTGTTGCTACTAAAAGTTGATCAGATTCAATTTCCAAATACCTACCTGAATTTCTTGTCTTTGCAGAAATCACAAATTTGCCATTCTTCTTTGTTACTAATGCTGAGACACATTCCAAATACACATTGTATTTTTTAGAGTAAATTTCTGTAAATTTTTTTGAGATTTCTTCATCTTCATCAGGTATCAGAGTTTCTCTGTGGTGAATAATGTTGACCTTTGTTCCAAGAGACCCGAAAAAGTGACTTAGCTCAGCGGCTATATATCCTCCGCCTATAATCGTTAAGACTCCAGGTTGTCTATCAATACGGAGTGCTTCATCGCTTGTAACATAATTGAGGGGCGCCAATCCCTTGATTTTGGGTATTGCAGGCCTGGTTCCAGCAGCAATTAGGATCATGTTGGCGGTTATTTTCTCCCTTCCTACCAAGAGGGTTTTTTCTGCAACAAACTTGCACTCTAACGGAAACAATTTCGGATTAGCTAAATTCTTAAAGGCATTACTGATATCATTTGAATCTGAATCGATTATTCCATTTACCCTATCCACTATTTTTTGAAAATCAATAGAAAATTTCTCCACTCGTATGCCGAATAGATCACCCATCTTTATTATCTCAGCAACATCTGCGCTGTGTATTAGAAGTTTGGAAGGAATACAACCCCTGTTTAAACATGTGCCTCCCATTCTGCTCTTTTCAACTATTGCGACCTTCAAGCCACTTTGTGCCGCTGCATTGGCAACTTCCAGACCAGCGCCACTCCCGATAACTATAAGATCATATTTTTTTATATTTTTTGATTCTAATGAATTAGATTTCAACTAAATCTTACAACGACGGGTTTGTATATATCATTTGAATTTTGTATTTATTACTTGTTTGCTCTTTCAGTTTTTATGAAGAGATATTCAGAAGTAAGGATTTTAAAATAAAAAATATAATTATTATGGCTCATACTTTATCGGGATTTAGCTAAATAGATTTTGATTTCTTTAGCTGAATAGGGAAGATTTCATTTATCCTACAAATTCGATGTTCCTTATAATATAGTGAGTAATTTTTAAAAATATATTTTCCTGAAACATACCCAATTTCTGTGATTTTTTTAAATATCTCCAGTCGATGGTAAAGTATTATTTTACCTATACTTTTTTTACATTCTCGTATTTCTTGTAATACTTCAAGAGGTATTTTTCTACAATAGATTTTTGAATTCGCAAAAGCCAAAATATTATTTGTTGAAGAAATTATACATGATTTACGTCTAATTATGTTTTTTTCTTCAACCTGGGATATGACTTTTATTCGCGTTTCTGTATTATTTATTACTTCTAAAAGTTGTTGCGTATTTCCTAAATCAATCAAGAGTATCCTCTGGGCGAGATCAAATTTCTTATTTGATATTACTTCAAGCTTGGAAATATCATTAATTGTCACATGATAATGATTTTTGACATTAAACATTTGATGCATTGTAATTGATAGTGAAATTGAAAATTAAAAAGTGATCTGGAAGAGCCGAAAAATCAAGAATGTAACTGAGAATAATATGGTTGTCAAGCTAATAATCTTTAATCTGAATTCCAGATTTTTAGAGCTAACCAAATCTTGCGCTCGTTTGACCTCTTTATATTTTCTTGAAAGGTGTATCTCAAAATATGAGATTGCAAAGGCTACTAGAGACACTAACAATGGAATAGGGGACAAAGAATTAGTTTGCATGACATATCCTGCCAATAGTGGTATGCTGCCCCAAGATATTGCAAACCACACATTATTATGAAAAAATCCATTCCAAAATTCATAGTTATATGCAAATAAGAAAAAACCTTCCAAAATTGCTATAGGCAGTAATAATGGAACAAAAAAGACTATGTAATATGCACCAATTGCGTAGGCTATAGTTAATCCACAAATAAGCATTATTAGTAATTCCCGATTCGAAAAATAATTTCCCCATGGCCTATTTTTTGAGCCCATATTATCTGCGGCATGCGCAGAAATACCTAAAGCACTAAAGTAGATTATGATAATAGCAACAATCCTATCCCATGCTATTGTTGGGGCGAGCAAAGATCCTATTATTGAAAATGAAATACACATTCCGGTATAAGGAAGAAACATCATGCCAACAAAAATTCTAAATTTTATTGGACCAAACTGTGGAACAAACCATTCATTAAGCCTAGTTACTTGTTCTTTCATTACTTTATCGCCCATACAATAGCAGCAGTACCACAAGTGTAGTACTTTTTTGATATAGATCTAAATCCAATCCCATCAAGTTCTCTAACGAGATTGTTTACCCAAGGATTTAGCTGTATTAATTTGTCTAGATTGGAAAACACATCTGTCCAGGAGGTTATTACTTTTCCCAGTTGGTTTAAGATTTGAAAATAAGTATGCCACAATATTTTCATCAATCTACTATCAGGATATGTAAAGTCATGGATTATTACGATTCCACCTTTTTTTAAAACGCGCCAATGTTCCCTTACCATAGCGGATAACTCGGTGTATTTAGCAAGATACGATGAAATTATTACGTCAAAACTATCGTCTTTGTATGGAAGAAATTCTGCCAAGGAATTGGTCAGAAGCAGATAACTTTGTCTATTCTTTGCCAGTTTTAGATATTCAAATGTAAGGTCAGTTCCAATAATCCTAGACTGGGTAGATTCATATCGAATGAATGAAGAAAGTATACCAGTACCACACGCTAAATCAAGAACTAATTTATTTTTTCCGTCTATAAATCGTACCATCTCCTTCTTCCATAATGAATCTTTATAGAATGTTGTAAATTTGACAATCTTGTCATAGCTTGATGCGTTCTTGGAAGAAAAAAAATTTCTTGCAATCAAGCGACCATTCATACCCAATCTTTCATAATTATTTGCAAATACATGAATATTAAATGTACGTCTTCTCAAATATACAAGAAAATTAACGATTTATTTAGTTTTGATTTTTTTTCTCCAAAATGAATTAGTATTCTTGAATAAGGTTTCTAAGAGCTGTGAATAATAGTTTTTTTATTGAAAATAACGATTATCTTAAAGTACAATTCTTGTTTCCAGTTCCTTTACATCCTGGACCGTAACGCTATCGGGCATTAATGAAATGTTATAAATGTTTAATGGTATCCCTATTAGTAATAACTGCTTCTGCGCATTTGTAGCAGATGTAGTCTAAATTTTTGTATCTGTCCTCTAAACAGTTTGCTCATGCAATTATGAATATTAATAACACAATTGGCTCTGCTTATTCAGTTTTGCATAGAGAAAATAATAATATATTATATAACCCTTTATACAAATATTATTGATTCTTTTGACTCAAAATAATTTCCCCATGAAAGATTGGCATATTAAACATATGGAAAACACAGTCATTAAGCATGTTAAGGGACTATCCCCAGACGCGACAAGATATCAAAAAAAGATGCATTATAAATACGGAGGTATAGTAAAGATATTACGATATATTGAATACGATAAAAAACACGGAGTAAAGAACGATGATATTATTGCAATTTTAGAAAAACTTCGTTCAGACTCTTCATATGAAGAGATTCGTGGTAATGAGGGATTCTTGGATAGGTTAAAGGAAATTGAATCGTCATTTGTGAATACCCCTGCAACGAAGATTGTCACTAAATAGTTAATTCAGTATGAATGATTTTCGACTTTGTGTTCATGCAAAGCTTTCCATGTCGTAAATGAAGAGCTGCATTTTTCGCAACTATACTTAATTTTTCTGCCATACACAAACTTGTTTATGTCAATTGATTCATGATTATCTTTATAGTCCTGTGACAAATTAAACCGCATAATTCTTCTGGATACTCTAACCAATGGTGACCGTTAATTGTTCATAATAGCAAACTAATTTAAACTAATAACACGCCAGAAATCACTTCGAATTTATTCAAAAAGTCACATCTGTATAGTTAACACATAACAGATGAGTCGTTACGCTGATCAGAATCCCTTAATCCCCTGCGAAACAAGCACGGAATAACATCCAAGTCCGCATTGTTCGCATATTGGTTTTAGTCCTTTTCCGTCAGCACTTCCAATACAACATGGTTGCTTGATTCTGCCTTTATGATCCAAAGCAAGAATTGCCCAAGTAGGACACTGGATTGGTATTGTTCCATTGCCGCCCCAGTTTCCTCTCATTAATGCAATTTGTTTCTCAGTGTTTACGATATAATTAGGATATTTTTTCTTTAGGTAGATTATACGATCTACTACTTCGTTCCTTGTTTCGCCAAATGGTAACCACAACGGATCATCTTTTATAAATGGAGTATGGAACTGAAAGCCAATTTTATTGATTTTATCCTTCCATTCTTCAGCTAAATTTGTGACTGTATGATAATTCAATGAATTAATAGTCATTGTTATCCAGATATCCTTCCAAATTGGCTTTCCTTTTCGTGGGGGTCCGGAAATATATTCCAAAATGGCATTACGCGTCTTATGATATGAACCCTCCCCTCTTATACTATCATGCACCTTTTCGGTTCCGTCTAATGATACCCAGTAAAAATATAGATCTTCAAACCTTTTTAGAGGAAAAGTTCCGTTTGTCACCACACAAACCCTGCCGGGCATTTCTTGGCAGAAAACATCAATCACTTCAGGACGCATGGTTGGCTCGCCACCCACTAGCGTAACACCAAAAAGACGTTGTTTTTTGAAGGTATTCCTTATTATCGATCTCCAAACTTCTGGAGCGAGTTCATTATTTTCATTTTCCCGATTAAGCCACCAATAACAATGAGAACAATGTAGGTTGCATACATTGATTATGTCTGCCGACCCATACAATGTCCTTTTCTTATGAAATAATTTGATATCAATAATGTTGCGAAAAAATGTTAAATAAAAAGGAAATTCACGTATTAGATCGGTTATTCCGCGTCCGTAAACGAGATCTACCATATTTACACATAATATTTATGATAATTAAAGGTATTGTAGTCAAGATCATTCATAAAAAAGACCTATGTTTGAAGGATTCATTTTTGAGTAACGCCCTGATATCATTTTTTGCAAAAAATGAGATGATTATAGAAAGATCAAAAATGATAAATACGGTAAAATCAAGAATTATATTAAGATAATCTATAAAGAACCAAGATTTGTTAAATGTGGGTGTTATTATAAAACTAGAACCTGATTTTTCAGAAGGTAATGTCAGTTATAATTCAGATGGCACACTAAATAGAGCAGAGACAAAAAATATTTTGGGTCCACACAGCGCAATAGCATGCAATGCTGCATTTTACTGCAAGGTGAAATACGGCGCACATATTTCAATCGGTACAATGGGTCCACCCATTGCAGAATCCGCCCTCAAGCAGGCCCAAGTGTTGACTGATGCTGAAGAACTCAATTTATACAGCGATAGACTGTTTGCAGGCGCAGATACCCTTGCGACCGCAGAAGTACTCAAGAACGGAGTAGAAAATATGTTTGGAGGTAATAAGATTGATATTGTCTTTTCTGGACATCGAGCTTCCGATGGCGAGACAGGACAGACAGGGCCGCAGACCGCATGGAAGTTGGGATATACTTTCTTTGGCAATGTCATTGATTTTGATATTGATTTAGACAGAAAAGTGGTAATTGCAAAAAGATTGATTTCACTTCAAGGAATGGATAATATTATTGAAGAAACAGAGTCTCCACTGCCTGTCTTTATAACTATTGATCCTTCTTATAGGCCAATTTTCAATACTGTATCGCAAAGATTAGCAGCAAATAAGCTTAGCAAGGAAGGGAAAAAACATTCAGAAGAATTTGGTCAAATTTTAAGAATATCCGATAGTAAAAAATTAAATCTAGACGCAAAACGTGTAGGACTGCCGGGTTCTCCGACTATAGTATATAGAGTAGAAAGAATTCCCAGGGCAAAAACAAACCGTAAAACTGAGTTCATAGATCCATCTAATCCAAATAATTTAACACCAGTAACAACAAAAATAATTCAAGTCCTAAGTGGCAAGTGAAAAATGTCAAAATTGATAGGTCAAGAAAGTAGATCAAACACCACTGAAAAATATAGACATATTTATGTAATAATCGAGCATTTTGAAGGACAGGTAGTACCTGTAAGTTTGGAGATGCTAGGCGAAGCGAGACGGTTGATGGATGATTTTAATCAAAAATACAATTCATCAGAAAAGGTCGTAGCAGTATTACTTGGTAGTAATGTTAGAAAATTATGTGATGAATTAGTGACATATGGAGCAGATTCAGTAATCTATGCTAATCATGAGGAACTAAGATATCCTCGAAATGATATCGATACTAGAGTAATAGTTCAGATTGCAAAAGATGCGGAAATCTTGAAGGAAATATCACCTGAATACGAAAACACATATGTAAAACCAAGATACATGTTCTTTGCGGCGGACAATATTGGGAGACACTTGTCTTCTACGGTACTGGCAGAGCTTGAATCAGGTTTGGCATCGGATATAAATAAGCTAGTCATAAGTGATCTCGATATTAGACATGAGCACAAAACAAAAGGTCAGTCTGTGAAATACGAAAAAATTCTAGAAATGTATCGTCCAGATTTTTCTGGTTTCTTATGGACAACAATACTATGTCTAGATAACAAAAACCCAGAAAATCTTAGGGAATATCATCCACAGGGATGCAGCATAATACCAGGCGCATTTAAGCCGATAGAAAGGGATAATCTAAGGAAAGGGACAATTGTAGAATATTCCCCTAAAATAGACCAAGATCTAAAAATTAAGATATTGAGTAGAAGGGTGATTGAGAGAACAATCGATTACGAAACTTGCAAGATAGTAGTGAGCTTTGGACGTGGAATTAAAGATAATCCGGAACAAAATATCAAACTAGTTGAAGAATTTGCGGAACTACTTGATGCAGAAATAGGAATAACATTGCCATTATCGAAAAAACCATATGAATTAAGTCAGAATCTGGATTCGAAATATATGATTCCAAATAGGGTCATTGGCACTAGTGGGAGTAAGGTTACACCAACTCTTTATGTTGCTGTGGGATTAAGTGGAGCCATACAACATGTTGCTGGAATGAAAGATTCTGAGATGGTAATCTCCATAAATACTGATGAAAATTCTCCCATTGTAGACGAATCGGACATTTTTATAAAAGGAAGAATGGAGCAGGTTATTCCGATACTCATTGACCAGATAAAAAAGCAAATGTCATCTATATCTATACGGAGTCAATAGACTTGGAAGAATATGATGTGGCGATAATTGGGGGCGGATCAGCTGGACTATCAGCATTAAAAAAATTATCTGATCTTAATAAAAGCGCGATATTAATTGAAGCAGGTGATCGGATAGGCACCAAAAATGTCTCTGGTGGTATTTTGTATTCTAAACAAGACCCTCATGGAAGGATATACAACGTTGAGGATGTTTTTGGCCCAGATTTTGTGTCCAACGCACCAATAGAGAGGTTAATAAAGAAGTATTTACTGCACGCTACTTCCAAGAATAAAATTTTTACAATGGATCTCACTCCACTTCATGAATACAAAACAAATTTTGGGTTCTCTGTTCTTTTAAATAAATTAAATCCTTGGCTTGCAGAGCGAGCTTCTGAGTCAGCTGAAAAACAAGGTGGTGGAATTATCACTGGAGTCCACGTTTCTGATATTCAGTGGATGGGGGACAAGACAATTATAAGGACTAATGAATTAGAAGAATTCCAGGTAAATTCAATAATTGCTGCTGATGGAGTAAATTCAGAAGTTGCCGAAATTACAAAAGCTAGGGATAAATTCAAACCAGAAGAAGTTTACTTTGGTGTTAAAGTCATCATAAAATTACCTGAAAATATTATTGAAGAAAGGTTTCATCTGAATTCTTCAGAGGGTTCAGCGCATCTTTTTGCAGGCGATATCACGTTGAATCATATTGGTGGTGGATTTCTTTATACAAATCGCCAAACATTATCTCTTGGAGCGGTCTATCACTATGATTCGCTTCTCTCAAATCCGGTTACTCCAGCACAGCTCATAGATGAATTAATCAAAAATCCTCTAATTAGTGAATATATTAAAGATGAAGTCCCATTAAGAAAGGACAACAATGATCTTTCAAAAGAAGATCAACTCAAAATGCAGCTTAGCGTTAGTAAACTAATAAAAACATACGATGAATTAAGATACAAATATTTTTCCAAAAATAATGTAGAATTGGTAGAGTCTGGAAAGTTCAGAAATATAGAAGATATTAAATCAAAAATTGATAATATTAAAAAAGACCTAATTGAAAAGTATGGGGTACAATTTGTTAATAATTATGTAGAGCTTGAATATAGCGCAAAGCTAATTCCTGATGGTAAAAGATGCATGATGAAAAAGCCCTATTATAAAAATATTTTATTTATCGGAGATGCTGCTGGTCGTGGGATATTCATCGGTCCAAAAATAGAAGGACTCAATGTTGGTATCGATGATGCAGTAAGAGCCTCTATTGCAATTTCGCGATCTATAGAAAAAAATAATTTTGATTCAGGTTACATGGGAAATTACTATGAATCCCTTATTAATGAGAGTCCATATACCAGAGAAATGAATAGAATAGATGAAGACTATATAACTTTGTTTCTTAACGTAGCAAGAAACATTTCCATGGATTCTGTTGATCCTTTATTTCGTTTTGGTCTTAGTCTTATGAAAAATAAAAGATTGAGGGGAATTGCCCTTCGACTGGTAAATTTTTTGGGATATGATAAAGTTTTACCAATTATAGAATCAGAAAAGACATATGTTCAGGTACCAATCCTTTTGGCAAACAGACTAGGAAGTATTGTCAATTCTTCGTACGCACCAGTAATTCCGACTTTATCAGAAAGAATTGCTAAATTGCAATACAATGATGACAGCGAATCACATATTACTGTGGAGGATAAAAGAAGTGAATTCATGAAAAAACTGATTCTACTATGTCCTACTAAATGCTATAGTCTTGAAGGAAAAGATGTAGTGCTACAACATGAAGGTTGCGTGGAATGTGGGACTTGTTCTATTGGAACTAGATGGAGACATCCAAGAGGTGAAAAAGGAGTCATCTACAGGTATGGTTAAATAATTTACGAATTCCACTTAATTGAACAGCCAATAGATGGATCAAAATCTTTTTCTATTATTTCTCCGTTCAATATTTTTCTGATATTAGTTTCCATTACATGCACTTGTGGAGTCATCTCTGGTTCCATTGCATCATTTATTTTTCCATGAAACACAAGCCTTCTGTTTTGATCAAACAAAAATGGATCTGGTGTACAGACAGCTCCATATGATCTTGCAATTTGTTGTGCATCATCTATAACGTATGGAAAGTTCAACATATTTTCTTTGAAAAACTTGATCATGTTCTCAAAGCCTTCATCCTGATAAGATATGTCATTACTATTT
>Ga0222623_10000673_pt1 | contig 11110 bp, 10 predicted proteins | sample PLMtaG_FD_177336 | JGI IMG/M metagenome (GOLD analysis project Ga0222623, IMG submission 177336) | Groundwater sediment microbial communities from an aquifer in East River, Colorado, USA - PLM2_30_coex | ecosystem: Environmental > Terrestrial > Soil > Riparian zone | place: USA: East River...
CGCAGGAACCGATGCCCGAGGCCCTTGCCCTCGTGCGCGCCCTCCACGAGCCCGGGGACGTCGGCGACGACGAACCGCTCGTCCTCGCCCGCCACGCCGAGGTTCGGCGCCAGGGTCGTGAAGGGGTAGTCGGCGATCTTCGGGTGCGCCGCCGTGAGCGAGGAGAGCAGCGTCGATTTGCCCGCGTTCGGCAGGCCGACCAGTCCGACGTCGGCGACGATACGCAGCTCGACCGCGAGTCGCTTCTCCTCCCCGCGCTCGCCGCCCTCGGCACCCCTCGGCACGCGATCGCGCGATGTCGCGAGCGACGCGTTCCCGCGACCCCCGCGCCCGCCGCGCGCCACCACCGCCCGCGACCCATCGCCGACGAGGTCGGCCAGCAGGCCGTGCTCGTCCTCGATCCGCGTCCCGTCCGGGACCCGGATCAGGAAGTCCGCGCCCTCGGCTCCGGTCTTGCCCCGCTTGCCGCCCGCGCCACCGCTCTCCGCACGGACGTGCGGATGGTCGGCGAGCCACGCGAGGTCACGCACGCCCGCGGCCACCTCGAAGACGACGTCGCCGCCCCGGCCGCCGTCGCCGCCGTCGGGGCCGCCCCTGGGGTTGTACGGCTCGCGCAGGATCGACGACGACCCATGGCCGCCGTCGCCCCCCCGCGCGAGGACGGTCAACTCGTCCACGAAGGTCATGGGCAGATTGTGGCCGAACCCGAACGTTCGCGGCATGATGAGGAGGTGCCGCGAGCCGTGACCGTATGGGCCGTCGAGCTCGGGAAGGACGTCCAGCCCGACGAGATCAAGGGCACGCTCGAGCTCGGCAACCATGCGCTGCTCTTCTCGCCGAACGACGAGGCACGCCCGGCGATAAGGATCGCCCTCCAGGACATCGCCAAGGTCCGTCGCCTCCGCGGCTCACCGGTCCTGATGGTGGAGCGGACCACCTCGGCGGGCTCCAGGAAGACCGCGTTCTACTTCGCCCAGCCCCCGCCGCTTGCCGTGCTCATGGGGGCTCCGGTGGAACAGCCGGTCGGGTTCGATCGGTTCCGGAGCCCGAAGCGGAAGGCGCGCAGAGACAACGTCGGGTATCTCGGCCTCATGAACCGCGAGAAGAAGGCGGCGCTCTCCGAATGGGTCCGAGCCGTGAAGAACGCGGTGGCGACGACGGCGTCGGGACCGGATCAGGCAGCGGCGCCGAGCTGAACGAGGGTCGAGCGTTCGGCCAGCGGGGCGGTTGGCCTACGGAGCCTGGACGGACGCGTAGCGGCGGCCGCGGGACTCGTGGTAGGAGACGATCCCCGGCTGCGTCGCGAACAGGGTATCGTCCCCGCCCTTGCCGACGCCCTTGCCGGGATGGATCCTGGTCCCGCGCTGGCGCACGATGATCGAGCCGGCGGTCACCTGTTGACCGCCGAACACCTTGACGCCGAGCCGCTTGGACTCGGAGTCTCGCCCGTTGCGGGACGAACCGCCGCCCTTCTTGTGTGCCATCGCGCGTCCGAGCCTACCAGAGGGTTTCCCGTTACTCGGCCGCCTCCGCGGGCTCGGTCTTGGCCGGCTTCGTGGCTGGCTTTTGGGCCGGCTTTTGGGCCGCGGCACGCCTGGGCGCGCTCCCGAGCTTCACGTCGGCGATCTCGATCAGCGTCATCAACTGCCGATGCCCCTGCCGGCGGGCGTAACCGGACTTGTTCTTGTACTTGAACACGTGGACCTTGTCGCCCTTCTGCTCGCCGAGCAGCTTGGCCGTCACGACCGCCTGCGCGGCCTCCTTGCCGTAGTGGGTCTTGCCGTCGTCGTCGACCACCAGGATGGGCTGGAACGTGACCGTGTCGCCGTCGGCGTGCATCAGCTCGATCTCGAGCACGTCGCCCGCCTTCACCTTGTGCTGCTTGCCACCGGCCTTGATGACCGCGTACATCGTCTCCTCCTGCGTCTCTTCGGCTGCGTCTCTTCGGCTGTATCTCTTCGGCCGTATCAATTCGGCCATATCTCGTCGGCCGTGTCTCTGGTTGACGATCCGCTCAGTTGACGTCGTACGTGATGAGCAGGCCTCGACCCTCGCAGGTCGGGCACGTCTCCGAGAACGCTTCCAAGAGTCCACCAGACACCCGCTTGCGCGTCACCTCGAGGAGCCCGAGCGGGCTGATGTCGAAGACCTGGCTTCGCGACTTGTCCTGGGCGAGCGACTCCTTCATCGCGTCGATCACCTTGGCCTTGTTCTGCTCGAGCAGCATGTCGATGAAGTCGATCACGATCATGCCGCCGATGTCTCGGAGCCGGAGCTGGCGAGCCACCTCGCGCGAGGCCTCGAGGTTGGTGTTCACCACGGTCTCCTCGAGGTTCGACTTGCCCACGGACTTGCCCGTGTTGACGTCGATCACCGTCATCGCCTCGGTGCGATCGATCACGAGGTAGCCGCCGGACGGCAGCCACACCTTGCGATCGAGGCCCTTGTGGATCTGCTCCACGATATGGAACTCCTCGAACGCCGGCAGCGAGCCCTCGTGGAGCCGCACCTTCGAGAGCACCTCGGGTGCGACGTCGCGCAGGTAGTCGGTCACCAGGCCGAAGATGCGCGGCGAGTCGGTGATCAGTTCCCGGTATTCCTCGTCGGTGAACAGGTCGCGCACCACGCGCACGGTGAGCTCGGGCTCCTCGTACAGGACGGCCGGCGCCTTGGCCTTCTTCGAGCGCTTCTCGATCTGTGCCCACTCGTCCAGCAGACGAGCGAGATCCCGGGCGAGCGCCTCCTCGGAGGCGCCCTCCGCGGCGGTGCGCACGATCAGCCCGTGCTCCTTGGGCTTGAGGTTCTTGACGAACGTCTTCAGGCGCCGGCGCTCGGCGTCGGGGAGCCGTCGGCTGATGCCGGACACCTCCGAGTTCGGCGCGAGGACGAGGAAGCGGCCGGGCAGCGAGATCTGCGCGGTCAGCCGGGCGCCCTTGCCGCCGATCGGGTCCTTCGTCACCTGGACGAGGACCGACTGCCCGTTCTTCAGCACGTGCTCGATCCGGGGCGGGGCGCCCTCGAGATCCTCGGGCGACCAGTTCACCTCACCGGCGTACAGGACGGCATTGCGTCCGCGTCCGATATCGACGAACGCCGCCTCCATCCCGGGAAGGACGTTCTGGACGCGGCCGAGGTACACGTTGCCGACCATCGACCTGGCCCCCGCACGGGTGACGTAGTGCTGCACGAGCTCGCGCTCCTCGAGCACGGCGATCTGATCGCGCTCCCCATGCTGCGTGATGACCATCACCTTGTCGGTGACCCGAGGGACGACCGGCATCGACTCGCGCCGGCGTCGCACCGTCGTCCGTCCCTGCCGCTGTCGCCGGAGACGGGTCGGCGCCGAACGCTCGCTCTCCTTCTCCGTCGTCTTCGGTTCGGCCTTGGTCTTCTTCGGCTGGTCGGACTTCCTGCGCGTGGTCGTCTTCGCTGCCGAGCCTCTCGTCGAGGGCTTGGGGGGCCGCTCGCCCCCGTCCGCGTCCGCGGCCTCGGCGATCTCACCCGCAGGTTTGGCCCTGCTCCGACCACGTCCGCCGCGCGAGCGGCGTCGGCGCGTCCCGGTCGTCGTTGCCGTCGATCCCTCGGCCCGACCGTCGACCGGCTCGGTCTCGGGCTCGGTCTCGATCTCGGTCGCGGAGGGTGCCTCCGCGGTCGTCGTGCCGCTCGCCGCGACTCCTGAACCGCTTCCGCTGCGTCCGCGTCCACGGCCGCGGCCGCCGCGCGACCGGCGGCGCGTGCCGGCCGGCCGCTCACCCGTCGATGCACGCTCGACCTCGCCGGGCTGGGCATCGAGGTCGACCTCCGGCTGCTCGTCCGTCGTCGGGCGCTCGGCCCGGCGGGAACCGCCTCGGCCTCGCGCCGGGGCGGCCTGGGCGTCGGACGAGGAAGGAGCGGACGTCGTCGCGCCGCCGTCTTCTGCCGTCGTGTCGGTGCCGGCGCCCGATCCCGAGCGCCCGCGTCCGCCGCGACCCCGGCCGCCGCGCCGCCGCCTGCGGGCACCCGAACCCGGCGCCGGTGAACCTCCATCGCCGGTGCCGGTCGCCGTCGAGCCACCGTCGGTGGAACCCGGCGCCTCGCTCGGCTCGGCGATCTCCGTCCTGGAGTCCGCCGAAGCCCGATCGTCGTTCATCGTCGCTCCCTTCGTTTGGGGAGGGGCGAGGGCGGTGCTCGCCGAGCGGACGGGATCGGTCGCGCCGGAACGCCCGTTGGGGCGTCGGGTCGGGACGGGCGGGCCGGGCGGCCTCGCCTCGTCGGTTGGACGCACAGCCGCGGGGACGTCGTCCCTCGGACCATGCGGCGCCTCGTTGCGCACGCGGAAAGCCCCGTTCTCGGCGGGCTCTTCCGGCCGCGGCCCTCCGGGGTTCGGTCCCGGGGCCGGCGTGGCCGGCGCCTCGCCTCTCCTTACCTCGCCGGTTCCTCGCGGCCCCATGGCCGCGACCCGGCGGGCAAACCTGGTACCAAGGATACCGGACGCCGAGGCTGCCGGACGACATCCGAGGCGGGAAGCCTCGGGCGTATCCCAGACCGCCATGCACCCCGGACTAGGTAGTTCAACCTACCCATGGTGTCGGTTCCTGCGCCCTGCGAAACCCACGCTCGTCGGATGGCGCCGGACCGAACCCCGCCCGAGACTTGCGGCACATGGAACCGGCGGTCCTTCCCCGCCCGGTCGGGCACAGTCGGCCGATCCGGGTCCTCGTCGTGGACGACAATGCCGGCTTCCGCGAATCCCTCCTGTCCCTCCTCGAGGCCGGCAACCTGCAGGTGGTGGGCGAGGCGGGCTCGGGCGCGGAGGCCCTCGGGCTCGTGCGTTCGCTCTCGCCCGACGTGGTCCTGATGGACGTCCGGATGCCCACGATGGACGGCATCGAGGCCACGCGCCTGCTCAAGGCGGACTTTCCCGACCTCGGGGTCGTCGCGCTCTCGGGCCACGAGGACCAGGAGATCGTCCGGGGCATGCTCGTCGCCGGGGCCTCGGGCTACGTCCTGAAGGACTCCGACGGCGACGAGATCCTGACCGCCGTCAGCCGGGCCGCCGAAGGAGGGGCGCTTCTGTCCTCCCAGGTGACCCCGCGCGTGATCGAGGAGCTCACCGAGGCGCTCGAGCGCGAACGGCGCCGGATCCGGGAGCTCGAAGCCGCGCAGGCTGCGCTCGTGGAGCGCTCGGCCCGGCGCCAACAGCTCGTCGCCCGGCTCTCGCACGAGCTCCGGACCCCGGTGACCGTGATCCTCGGGGTGGCCCAGACGCTCGCCGAGGTCGAGTCCTCGCCCGAGCAGGAGGAGGAGCTCCTCGCGCGGCTCGTCACCAGGGCTCGCGACCTCGCGCAGCTCGTCGAACGCTTCGAACTCGCGATCGACGCGGGGCTGACCGAACGGGTGGACGTTGGCGAGGTCGCCCGGGAGGTGGCCGCGCGCGACGAACGCGTCACCGTCACCACGGTGGAGGGGCTGCCGCCCGCGAACCTGAACCGCGGCGTCGCCGGTCGCATCCTCGAGGAGCTCGTCGACAACGCGCTCCGCTTCTCGAGCGTCAAGACCGGGGTGGAGGTCACGATCGCAGCCGGAACGGCCGCGATCGAGGTCCGGGTGGTGGACGAGGGGCCGGGGATCGACCACCGCGAGCACGAACGGGTCTTCGGGCCGCTCGAGCAGCTGGAGGAGCTGAACGTCCGGATCCACCAGGGGATCGGCATGGGGCTCGCGCTCGCGCGCACCGCCGCCCGCGCGATGGGCGGGGACGTCGTGATCGAGTCGTCGAGCGCCGCCGGAACCACGTTCCTGTGGACGATCGCCCTGACGAGCTGACCCTGGCTCAGGCGAACCGGCGCATGTGCACGTTCAGGAGCAGGCCGACCGAGGCGAGATTCAGGAGCAGCGAGCTCCCACCGTAGGAGACGAACGGCAACGGGATCCCCGTGATCGGCATGATCCCGACGTTCATCCCGACGTTGACGAACATCTGCAGTGCGAACATCGAGGCGATCCCGGCCGCGAGGTACGTGCCGAACGGGTCCCGCGAGAGCAAGGCGACACGGAACGCGCGCCAGAGCAGGATCCCGTACAGGCCGAGCAAGACGAGGGCGCCCGCGAAGCCGAACTCCTCGCCGATGACCGTGAAGACGAAGTCGGTGTGCTGCTCGGGGACGAAGTCGAGGTTCGTCTGCGATCCCTTCCCGAAACCGACGCCGGTCAGCCCGCCGGACCCGATCGCGATCTCGGCCTGCTCGCGATTATGGAGGGCGTCCGCGCTCACGCTCGCGGGGTCGAGGAACGCCTGGAGACGCTCGATCTGGTACTCGCGCACGAGCCCCACCTGGAAGCCCGCGACGATCAGCACGACCGCCGTGAGCGCCAACACCGCGAGGTAGCGGGCTCGAGCCCCCGCCACTACGAGCATCCCGACCAGGATCGCCACGAAGACGATCGAGGACCCGAGGTCGGGCTGCAGGAACACGAGGAACGCAGGGATCGCCGCCAACGCGGCCGTTCGGAACACGTCCTGCAGTGTGAGGTCGCCGCGCAGCTCGGACAGGAAGGCCGCGAGCATCGCGATCAGGGCGAGCTTGGCGACCTCGGAGGGGGCGAGCTGGAAACCGAACAGCTCGAACCATCGCTGCGCGCCCTTGACGCTCGTCCCGAGCGGCGTCCGGACGAGCACGAGCAGCACGAGGGAGGACACATAGATCATCCCCGCGTAGACCTTCAGGAGCCGGTAGTCGAAGCTCAGGGCCAGCATCAGCACGACCGCGCCCACCGCGAGGAACGTGAGCTGACGTTTCACGAACCGGCCCGGGTCCATGTGCACCAACGCGAGCGACTGGTGGGTGGCCGAGTAGATCGCGAACAGACCGATCACCGCGAGCCCGATCGCAGCCGCCAGCAGGATCGGGTCGATGTGTCGGAAGGCATGCCGCTCCGCCGCCACCACGCGCCCGGTCGCGAGCTCCATCAGTCGGTCCCCGCGACCTCGGTGAATTGGGAGAAGTCGAGGCCGTACAGGCCCTCGATGATGTGCCGGGCGATCGGCGCGGCCGTTGTGGCGCCGTGACCGCCCTGCTCGACCAGCACCACCACGACGTGCTCCCGCCCACCGGCAGCGGTCATCGCCGCGAACCACGAGTAGTCCTGCTTGGGCGGGACCTCCGCGGTCCCGGTCTTGCCCGCCACCCAGACGTCGCCGAACGGGAAGCCGGCGAACGCGCTGGCGGCGGTCCCGCTGCCCGTCATCGTGCCGGTGAGCGCGTCCCGGACGTAGCGCAGGTACCTCTCGTCGATCCGAACGTGCTTGCGGCAGTTCTGCTGGTATCGGCGCACGATCGTGTCGTCCGGCGCGACGACCCGATCCAGGACGTGCGGGACGCATTCCTTGCCGTCGTTCTCGAGTGCGCCGTAGGCGGTGGCGAGCTGCAGCGGCGTGACGAGGGTGTCCCCTTGGCCGATCGTCATCAGGATGAAGTCGCCGGGGAACCACTCCCCTTCCGGGAACGACTCGGGGTACTGATCGTGGATCGACTGCTTCCACTCCGCGTCGGGGACCCGCCCATCCTGTTCGTAGGGGAGATCGACGCGCGTCTGAGCGCCGAACCCGAAGCTCCCGAGGTCGTGCTGCAACGGTTCGTGCGAGACGATGCCGTTGGCGGCCTCGTCGTCGTTCACGTAGAACAGGTCCCAGTAGCGGTACCCCATCGGGTAGAACACCGTGTCGCAGGACCTCGCGAGCGCCGTCGAGAGGTTCATATAGCCGAGGTCTGCGGTGGTCCAGTTGTTGAACACGTACTGCATCGCCTCGGGGTCGCTCTCGTCGAACGGCACGGTCCAGCTCGGGGGGCAGCCGTAGGACTGACCCGTCGTGACGATGTCGCGTTGCAGGGCGGAGGCCGCGACGAACGGCTTGTAGGTCGAGCCAGGCGGGTACTGGCCCTGGATCGCGCGATTCACCAGCGGGAAGCTGTGTCCCGCGCCGAACCGGCGATCGAACTCCTTCTTCGAGAAGCCGCGCGTGAACAGCGCGGGGTCGAATGTCGGGTAGGAGGCCATGGCCTCGATCGCGCCGGTCTGCGGGTCGAGCACGATCGCCGCCCCGCCGTTCGCCTTCAGGTAGCCGCTGTCGGACTCCACGATCGTGCGGGCGTGCTCGATCCCAGCCTTCAGCGACTGCTCCGCGAGCTCTTGGGTCCCGGCGTCCAGCGTGAGCCAGACGTCGTCGCCGGCGACGGGCCGCTGACGGCCGATCAGGCCGAGGTTCTCCCCGGTCGAGTTGACCCGGTACTTGACGAGGCCACGCGTGCCGGCGAGGTAGCGCTCGTAGATGCCTTCGATCCCCGAGACGCCGATCACGTCCCCCGGCGAGTAGTCGGCGAACCCGGGATCCTTGAGCTTGTCCTCCGAGATCTGGCCGAGGTACCCGAGGACGTGGGCGCCCGCCGAGCCCAGGGGATATCTGCGCACCGGCTCGGAGAGCACGTCGACGCCGGGGAAGTCCTCCGCGTGCTCCTCGATGTAGTACGCGACGCGCTTGGGCACGTCGGTGGCGACCGGGATCGGGCTGAAGACGTAGTAGCGGGGGTCGTCCAGCCGCGCCCCGAGCTCGTCCGCGGGGATGTCGAGGAGCTCGGACAGGTCGAACAGGACGCGCTCGGTCTGGTCCCCGAGCTCCTGCCGGTTGATCGTGATCACCACGCTCCCGCGGTTCTGGACCAGGAGCGTGCCGTTCGCGTCCTTGATCACCCCCCGCGGCGCGGGCACCTCGATCAGGCGCACGGCGTTGTCCTTGGCCTCCGACTTGTACTGCTCGGCGGCGAGCACCTGCAGGAACCACAGCCGCGTCGTGAGCGTGGCGAACATCGCGAGCACGAGCGCGGCCAGGACCTTCACGCGCAGGCCCATCCGGGGCTCGGTCACGCGCTCACCGCTCCCTCACCATCGGGCGACGCGATGCGATCGCGACCCCTCGGCCGCGCGGCGCAGCAACGGGAACACGAGCGGGGTCAGGATCGCGTTGTAGACGGCGGAGAGCAGCGCCACGCGGAACAGGTAGAGCCATCCGACGCTCAGCTGGCCGAGCAGGAAGGACACGATCCCGTGGAACACGACGCCGGTGAACGTGCCGCCGCCCACCAGCAACACCGGGAGCACGGGGGATGGACTCACGATGTATTGCCGAGCCATCCCGATCGCGTAGCCCAGCAGGGTGAGCGTGAGCGCCGTGATGCCCTTCGGCGCGTCCAACAGGAAATCCTGCGCCATGCCGCCGGCGAACCCGGTGATCGCGCCCGACGAGGGCCCCTCCAAGAGCGCGAAGCAGATCGTGAGCAGGTACATCAGCTCGGGCTTGGCGCCGAGCAGGTTGACCTCGGAGAAGACCGTGGTCTGGAGGATCAGCGCGGTCAGGATGACCGCCGAGAGCAGGAGCACGCGCCGCACGGATGACGACCCTACCCTCGCACGTCACGGGAAAGCACCACGACCACGAGGGACAGTGAGGAGAAGTCGACCGCGGGCCGGACCGTGAGGAGCTTCTCGGTGGCCGAGTCCTCGTCCAGCACCCGCGAGACCGTTCCGATGAGGATGTTGGGTGGGTACAGGCTCTCCGCCACGCCCGCGATCCGATAGCCGGCGGTGACGACGTGCTCGTCGGGGGCGACGTCGACGGTCGGATCCACCAGGCTCATCTGGAGATCGGAGGGGCCCGAGCCCGAGAGCAACCCGGTCTGGCGCGACACGTCCAGCCGCCCGGCGACCGACGAGTCCGGGTCGATGATCAGCTGCACCACCGACGAGCTGGTGCCGACGCGCACCACGTGTCCGACGAGCCCGGCGCTCGAGACCACCGGCATGCCCACGGAGATGCCGACGCTCGAGCCCTTGTCGATCGTGATCGTCCACTCGAAGTTCGAGACGCCGTTGGCGATCACCTGGGCCGCCGTCGTCTCGATCCGGTTGCCGAGGCTCTCCTGCAAGCCGAAGAGCGCCTCCAGCTCGTCGAGCCTGGCCTGGTCTGCCCTGCCCTCGGCGAGCTGGGTCTCGAGCGCGTCGACGCGTTCGCGCAGGACGTCGCGCTCGTGACGGATCGAGGGCAGCCGGAACAGCGTCGAGAAGAAGTTCCCGACCGGGTGCGTGACCTTGGAGACGACCTCCTGCAGCGGGCTGATCACGGCGAGCGCGCCGTCGCCGAGCGTCGCCAGGGGGCCGTCGTTGCCTTCTCGGTAGTCCACGGTGATCGTCACGAGCGAGATCGAGACGAGGGCCACGACCAGCAGGCGGGTGCTGCGCGCTCGGGTGCGCAGGGCCACCGCGGACCTACCTCCTGGACGGGCTCACCAGGACCCGCTGGAGGACCTCGAATTCCTCGAGGCACTTCCCGGACCCGATCGCCACCGAGGAGAGCGGGTTGTCGGCGATGTGGACCGGCATCCCGGTCTCGTGCCGGAGCCGCTTGTCGATCCCGCGCAGCAGGGCACCGCCGCCGGTGAGCGTGATGCCCCGGTGCATGATGTCGCCGGCGAGCTCCGGTGGGGTCCGGTCCAGGGTCGCCTTGATCGAGTCGATGATCGCGCTGACCGGCTCCTCGATGGCCGCCCGGATCTCGCCGTCGGTGATCTGGAGCGTTTTGGGGAGCCCCGAGACCAGATCGCGCCCGGGGATCTCGGCCACGAGCTCCTCGTTCATCGGGTAGACGGCCGCGATCGCGAGCTTGATCGCCTCCGCCGTGCGCTCGCCGAGCAGTAGGGAGTACTCCTTCTTCACGTGGTTGATGATCGCCTCGTCGAGCTCGTCGCCGCCGATCCGGAGCGAGGACGAGGTGACGATGCCGCCGAGCGAGATCACGGCCACCTCGGTGGTGCCGCCGCCGATGTCGACGACCATGTTGCCCGCGGGCTCGTGGATCGGCAGGCCGGCCCCGATCGCCGCGGCCATCGGCTCCTCGATGATGTAGGCGCGACGGGCGCCCGCGGCGATCGTCGCCTCCTCCACGGCGCGCTGCTCCACGCCGGTGATGCCCGACGGCACGCAGACGACCACCCGAGGTTTCGCCAGGAGCCGGCGCTTGTGCACGCGTTGGATGAAGTAGCGCAGCATCTTCTCGGTGATGTCGAAGTCGGCGATCACG
>Ga0222623_10000674_pt1 | contig 11106 bp, 10 predicted proteins | sample PLMtaG_FD_177336 | JGI IMG/M metagenome (GOLD analysis project Ga0222623, IMG submission 177336) | Groundwater sediment microbial communities from an aquifer in East River, Colorado, USA - PLM2_30_coex | ecosystem: Environmental > Terrestrial > Soil > Riparian zone | place: USA: East River...
GCGAATTTCAATCCACCAATGAAGGGCGACCCACGTGAAAAAACGAGAGAATAACCTGCCACCCACCAGAGGATCGTCACCAGGCCGGCAATCCCGAGACATTGAGCGAGAATCGACAAGACATTCTTCGCGCGGACGAGGCCACCATAAAAAAGGGCCAGCCCCGGCAACGTCATGAAAAGCACCAGCGCGGCGCACGTCATCATCCATGCATTGTGGCCAGGGCCGGGCCCCGCGACGTTCGAGGTCACTGGCGAGCCGGTGTCCGCGCCGCGGGCTGAATTATTTACGTAAGCTTCAAGGTCAGCGACGCGCTGCTCGAGTGAAGGCGCCGCCTGCAATGCTGTGGCACTGCGGGCAGGTGAAGCGGAAGGCGACGATGTTTGCGCGTGCAGTGGAGAAAACAACGCAACGAACCCGACAAGAAAAAAGGCCCGCATCATTACGCGCTTCCGTTATAGCGCGCCGATTTATCGCGGCAAGGAAAATGCCGCGTTGCGAGGGAGCGGACACTGCGTGCTGTAGAGTGCGCTGTCCTCAGCGCATTTTCTTAAGGCTCCTCCGCTGGGACAGCGGACACTACAGCATCACAGAAAAGGAAAACTCCGCCGAGCGGCTGGCCACACCAGGTTAAGGTGCTCGGCGGAGTTCCTCCTCTGCCTCAAATCTGACTGAATTCAGAGCAGCGTCGTGGGCAACAATGATCCGAGCGAAACTTGTTCTGACGATGGTTCAGGACCTGCTCCTTCATCGTCATCATCGTCATCGTCATCGTCATCGGCATCTTCGCCGTTGTCGACGTCGGCTCGCGGCGCGACTGCCGGCAAGTCATTCTGCTTTAATCTCTCATAGCGCTCACGAACGTCGGCCGGCACTTTGTCGAGATCTTCTTTCGTTTCGACCGGTCCACTGAAGAGCAATTTGCCCTGCGGGTCCTTTGCCGTGAGCAATTTCTTTCCATTCAGGTTTTCCAATTTCATCTCGCCCTTGCCATCGCAGAAAACGATCTGCGCTTTGCCGAGATCGATCTTTGTAGCCTTGAGCGCGCCGTTGTCGTTGCTCAAAATGCGAATCTCCCGCGCGGCACGATGGGCATCTTCCCGCGCGTGTCTCGCCGCCTCATGGGCTTGTATCACTGCTCCACGGATTATGCCGCGTTGCGCGTCGCCCAATTGTTCTTTCAATTGTTCCTTCAATTCTTGCATCTGATCGCCGAGATCGCCTGTTTCATCAAAATCCCAATGCATGTCGTGGTTTCCTCCGGGCATCATCGAGTGACGCTGCGGCATTTCTTTCTTGGCAAGTTTAACGGTGATCTTTTGCTCCTGACCCTTGCGCAAGATCGTGAGCGTAACCTCAGTGCCTTCGGAGAAAGTCTGCAGGAGTTTTCGCAGTTGCGTTGGTTCCATCAGAATCTGGTCGTTCAACATCTTAAGGATATCGTTTTGCTGAACACCTGCTGACGCGGCAGGACTATTCGGCACGACGTAGTCGACGACCAACCCAAGGCCCTTGGTCAAACCAAGCTGTTCACTGACAACATTCGGAACTTGCGACGTCTCCACGCCGAGAAATGTCATCGGCACCTTTGGCGCCTTTTCGTGGCCGCCTGGGATCCCCGGCGGACCATGCGGGCCAGGTGGCTGTGGCGGCGGCGCAGGCGGTGTCTGCGCAAATCCCGCAATGGGCAAGGCAATGGCTGCAATTGTAGCTATGGATTTTATTTTCATGTTTTTTGTTTTGTTAAATTATTGGCCTGAGACCGGGATGAGGACGACTTCCTCGCTGGGGTAAGAAACACGAAGTGATTCGCCCGTCGTCGGATTACGCCACTGCCACGTCTCTTGAGTCTGATAACGCATACGTCGCAACGGCTGGCCTGAGCTGCCGGCAAACTGCAATCCTTCGTCGCGCGTGTTGTAAACCAGCCGGGTCGCGCCCGCAGGAACAAATTTGTCGGTCGAAGTGGATTCTTGCGCTCGGTTCAATAGCGGCGCTGCTTCGGGTTCACGCGATGTTTGCGCGATTTCCTTGCCGCTCTCCTGGCGCTCCATCTTGAGTGCCGCGAACAAAACCAGAATAGCCGCTGCGGCTAGACCGAAGCCAAGCGACAACCAATTGTAGCGCGGCCGCTCGGGTTTTATGGCATGCGAAGCGCCTGCCCTCCCATTCGTCATGGCTTCTTCGACGCGCTCGAAAAGAATAGGCGAAGGCCGCGCCGGTCGCAGCTTTGTCAATTCTTTCTCGATCTGAGAAAAGTCGTTCATTGGGGCTGCAACGTGTTTCTCAATGCCGCCAGCGCATACCGGTAACGTGACGCCGCGGTGTTTTGCGATATGCCGAGTGCGCTGGCGATCTCTGCAAAAGTTAATTCGTTCCAAATTTTCATGACGAGCACCTCGCGTTGTTCGCAGGGCAGAAAATCGATTGCCTCGGCGAGAGCCCGCTGCATGTCGTCTTCAAATTCAAACTGTGGCTCGATAAAGTCATCAGTATCGCCAACCGCAGTGGCCTCACGTCGCGCGCGGCGGCTGTCGCGGCGGATAAAATCGAGAGCGATGGAACGCACTGCAGCGTAAAGCAACGCACGATTCTCGATCTTGTGGTTGCGGCGCCAGAACTTGACGAAAGCTTCCTGGACAACGTCTTCTGCATCAGCCGCTGATTGCACCCACTGTCGGGCAAAAAGCAGCAACCCTGGAGCAACTTCAGAAAAGCAACTCTTCCAATCCTCATGGCTGACCAGATTTTGCATGACCTTTTCACGGTCTTTATACTCAAGACGCCGCCAAGGAATGATTTTGTCTAAGCCAACGAAATTTTTCTTGTTTGTCGCATGCCTGGCGCTCGCAGACGGTCGCACGGCGGATGTCGATCTTGAGAAAGCTGTCGGGTCACTCATTACTGCAGAAAAGGCTTACGCCAAACTTGCCGGCGAAAAAGGATTCGCGAAGCATCCATCTCTGTTTTCGCCGATGATGCGGTAATCTTCGCACCCTATGCGGTCAACGGAAAAAAGTTTTGGCGCGAAGTGAGGAAGCCCCTGCGATAAGGTGGCGACCAATCTTCGCCTGGATGTCGCGGAGTGGACTGCTCGGTTATCTCTCCCCTGGCAGTGGAGAGGCGGAAAGCGCGGGAAACGTATCTTCGCGGCAGATGTGTGGGGCATCCCGGCTGCGGTGGCGCGGTCCCATGTCTGATATCGCCTCTTCTTTTCGAAGGAGGAGAGGGGAGGGTGAGGAGTCGATCGTCGCCATCGCGATGCCGAAATGTCTCCCGCCTCGCTGAGGCTACGGCGCGGCAGGCGAGTTCGCTCGACATAACACATTACTTTTTCGGCAGCGCCCGCAGGATTAAATCGCCCAGCCAATCGGGATGCGTGACGCCTTGGCGATAGGCTTCCAGCGATTCCACAGAAGAATTCACGCGCAGATTGCTGTAAGAGCCATCAGCGTTTTGCCAGCGCTCGTGCCAGTAAAGCGCGGCCTTGATCCGGGGATAACGTGTGCGAAAAAGTTCGAGCCCCTGCTTAATCCATGCTGGTTTGTGCATCGCGCCAGGCGGGGCCGACGCCAGCGGGAACTCGCCGGTCGCCCACTCGGCAATCATCACTGGCTTGTGTGGATCGAGCCTGCAGATTTCCTCGTATGGCCAGTTCACAAGTGACGGGATATCTGGATTTGGTTCGTCCTTGTATTGCTGCCCGTAAACGCTAAGGCCGAGCCAATCGACGTAATCGGAGCCGGGATAGTAGGCAGCCGCGCAGTTCCAGATTTCATATGGATAGGGATAATTGTTGGTATGAAACATCCATTTGATGTTTGACGCCCCCCTCGCGCGGACCCGATCCACTACATAACGATAAGCCCTGCGAAACGTTTCCGGGCCTTTCCAGTTTTTGGACTCCGGGTCCCATTGCGCGCCGCCATAGTAAGCTCCCGACCATGGGAACCATGTCCCATTCATTTCAACTCCGAATACCACAATCATTGGATGCCCAAAGTCCCGGGCGGCGTCCGCCCATTTGTCAATGTATGCGTCCCACTTACCCGCGAGGATTTCAGTCAAACTGAACTTGTCTGGCCCATGATCTTCCTCATACGGCTTGTCCCAAGGCGACCAAAAAACCAACGGCATCGAGCCGTGCCGCCAGATAACATTGAGATTATCCACCGGAAAATTTTGTTCTCCCCAGTAGCTTGAAGAAACGATGATGGCCTGGTGTTTGCCGACCATCTCCTCGAAGTCCTCGATCGTCTCTAGCGTTACATCATCTTCTTCATCGCCAAAATCCATGAAGGCCCCGGTGTACGCGCCGTGCTCGGGAATCGCGACCTCAACCGGGCCATTTGGATCGGTTTGCGCTTCGGTCATTGGCTTCTTGCAGCCTGTCAAGAGTAGTGCCAGGCCGAGCACGCTCGAAAAGAGAAGCGGGTTCAATCGCATGTTCAAAAGCTGGCACCCATTGTTGGTCGCCACCAAATTAGCGCCACAAACAACGCAGCGGCTCGTATTCGACTTCGCAATTTTCCTGCGACGCCGAACATTGTCTGGCGTTGCACTGGAGCGCTTCTCATACTGTCATTCTGATCCCGCAGTCGCGGGAGAAGAATCTCAGATCAATATTCGCACCCATCCTCCTCACGGGAATTAGACCAGAGATGTTCCGGTTCGCTCAACATGACAGCGGCATTTGTAAACGGAGTTCCAAGCCAGTCGCACTGACTGAATGCTGTTTACGCACTTCACGCTGACGCGAAACGCTCCGCTGAGCTCAAGAATTCACCTTGACGGAAGAATCCCAAATATGAGAACAGAAAAACGCGATCTCTGGTTGTCGCAAGAAGTGAACACAAAAGTTCTGACGTTCTTGATCCTACTGTTCACAGCAGCCGCCCTCTCGGACGACTTTAGAACCCTTAGCGGAAAAGAATTCAAAGACGCAACCATCACCCGTGTTGAGACCGATGGGATTGTCGTCAAGACGAAATCAGGAATGTCAAAAGTTTACTTCGCCGAGCTGCCGAAGGAAGTTCAAGAACGCTTTCATTATGATCCGCAAAAGGCCAGCGCATACTCCGCCGAGCAAGCTGCAAACTACGCCGCATATCAACACCAGCAGGCGGAAGCCCAACGTCAACGAGAGGAGGCGGCAGCAAAGAACAATGCGATCTTAGCGCAACAGCAAGCGGCAAAGAATCGCACTCAAACGTTGCAGGACCGCTATGCAACGCTTCAACACGAGGAAAACGCCCTGCTACTGAAGATTGGGGAAGCAAAACAACCCGGCCCGGAGTACTGGCAGGGCAAGCACAAAAGCCACCATCCGAACCCGCAAAAATCCCAGCTACCGCTTCTCCAGAGCCAGCTGCGCGACGTGCGGCACGCAAAAGGCGAGGTAAGGAAGCAATTGGAAAAGAGCCAGAGGTAGACGCTAGAAAGCGACGCGAGGACGCCCGCACACGGCGGGCAGGCAGTACGCACTCCTAAAGCTGTCGCGAAAACTGAGCGGCGCCTCTGGTATCGTTTCGCACTGCCTGCCCGCCGTTTGCAGGAAGTGGTTTCGGAGTGCGATGCGTCCCCGCATCGCTTTCATTCTTAGCGAGGCGCATTTACATACGACGCGGTGAATAGTGCGTGGCTCGCAAAAAGAAACACGCTCCTTCGTGCAGCGATTCTTTCGGTCATTGTTCATTTAGCTTCGGCAGAAGAAGCGCGTACCGATCAGGACCCCTTCCCAATTTCTGCAGTTGTTTTGGCGGATCATCGTGTGAACCATTGCGTGCCAATGGAGGCGCTGGGCGCGGGCATTGACGGTCACGAGAAAGGCGAATGCGCTCGGATGTTTGCAGACAAGAACATCGAGCAAATGCTCTCAGCGGGGCTTGGGGCACTGACTTACCGGCTGCGCACTGAGCTTGCGGGTGAAGTCTGGCATTGGAACCCGCGTGGCACGTGGAGCGATTCGGTTCACCAATGCGGATACTGGACGTCCGACGATTCCCTCGGCGAACCCATCAATGTCTCCTATGGCTATCGTTTGCCGCGACGCGGGAACACGATCGATCAGGCGAATGACGATGGCTATTCCCGAATTGCCGACGGTGACAAAGAATCGTTTTGGAAAAGCAATCCGTACCTGGATTCGCATTTTACTGGTGAACCCGACGACGCGCATCCGCAATGGGTCGTGATCGACCTGGGCGCCTCGAAACCGGTGAACGCAATCCGCATTCATTGGGCAGCGCCGTACGCCAAACGGTATCGGGTCGAGTACTGGCCCGGAGAAGATCCGATGCACTTGCACGCCGATGATGACGACGACTGGCAACCATTCGCACGTGGAAACGTCGATGACGCTCATGGTGATGATCAACTCATTCGACTCGCCGACCGGCCGCGCGCGACTCGATTTGTCCGAATTGTGATGAACCGGAGTTCGGGAACAAGCGCGGAATCTTCCGACGATATTCGCGACCGCGTTGGGTTTGCCATTCGCGAGATCGAGCTGGGGCATATCGATGGGCACGGTCGGTTTCGTGATAATGTTCGTCACACTGCCAATCGCCATCGGCAGACAGTGATTTACGTGTCATCCACCGATCCGTGGCATCGCGCGGAAGACATCGATTTCAGCGTCGAGCAGCCGGGATTGGATTTCATCTTACGCAGCAAGCTCACGAACAACTTGCCTGTGCTTGTGCCGGTCGGCGTGTTGTACGATACGCCGGAAAACGCTGTCGCTGAGATTAATTATCTTCTTCGCCGGAGTTATAGGTTAGAAGGAATCGAATCAGGCGAAGAACCCGATGGACAATGGGCTTCGCCGGAGGATTATGCGGCGCTTTACGCCGGAGTCGGCCGCCGGCTCGCTGCATTGAATCCGAGTTTGAAACTCGGGGGGCCAAGCTTGCAAAACTTCGAGGAGAAACTGCTCACATGGGCCGACACGTCCGGCAATCGCTCCTGGATGAATCGGTTCCTAAAATATGTTCGAACTGCTGGAGCGCCTTTCGATTTTTTTTCGTTTGAATTTTATCCGTTCGACAACATCTGCGCCAACGCGGCACCGCAGTTACGGGAAACTCCAAAACGTTTAACCGAAATGCTTGCCAGCTTGCGCGCCGATGGCGTGCCTTCTGACATCCCCTGGCTAATGACTGAATATGGCTATTCGGTTTTTTCAGGGCAGCGCGAAGTGGATATCGAGGGCGCTCTCTTCAACGCAGATACAGTTGGAGTATTTCTGACACAGGGCGGTGCTAAGGCCTACCTATACGGATACGAGCCAAACTATCTCCAGGACGAGCTCAAATGTTCCTGGGGCAATCTCATGATGCTTCAGTTAAACCCAAAGAACGACGAACTGAATCGCCTATCAGGTTACTATGCCGCTCAGCTCACCACCAAAGAATGGATGGAGCCAACAAATGAAACGCACGACATCTTTCCCGTAACCATAAAACAGAGGGCCCAAAGCTCATTACCTGCGGTCACTGCCTATGCCGTGCGACGACCCGATAAGCAATGGGCTTTGCTTGTAATTAACAAGCATCCCAAGCGCGCGTCGCGACTCGATGTACAGTTCAAGATTCTCGGCACGCAGAAGCCGGTGCGTTTTGTCGGCCAGGTCGAGGTAGTTCAATTTTCACGCCAGCAATACGCCTGGCGCGATGACGGGCCGAACGGCCATCCGATTCGCAGCCTGCCGCCCGCGCACTTTACGCGAGAGGCGTCTTCACTTTACGAGCTACCGCCGTATTCGGTTACTGTTTTGCGCGGAAGATTGCGGGAGCCGTAATGGCAGACTCTTCAATAAACGCTTCGGCACTTACAAATTCCTACCGCTCTATGCTTTAAGACCGCAGCGCGGTTCGCCTAACGCCCCTGCCGAACCGAGCCCGCTGAGGTAACAGTTGTGTCGGCAGGTGTGTCGCCTGCGCATTTCCGCGTAACCTCGCCCGGCATTTTACGCACTACCTCAGTGAACGGCCAGAAATGACTTCTCGATGACGAGAAATCAAAGAAGGCCAAAACAGTGGAAGGGAAATTAGGCAATTATGAACACGATGGAATATGTGGAAGCCACGCGTACCGGACAGAACAGCCTTGGGTTGATCGAGGCCATCAGACAAGCTTTTTGGGGAGCGAACAACCGGATGGAAATGTCCGCTACCCCCGCCGAGGACGTTTACGAGATCCGTCCCCGCGAGGACCGGGACGGCTTTGATCTGATCAGCGATCGGCTGCGATACGGCCCAATTTGGTATGCAGGACCCGACGCAGTCCGCTGCGCGGTCGCGTACGCGAAGTACTGCTCTCGCTCTTGCTCGCGCCCGGCGGTCATCCGCGTGTTTAATGAAGGGGCAACGTGACCGGGACACAGGAGCAATAGGGTGATTTTGAAAGAGTGATGGAGCGCCTATTGAATGATCTGCAGCGCCATCACCGGATGAATCTCCCATGCAGCGTAGCCTTGGAGGTCGGTTCTCCGGTTTGATCTCTGATCTTTCAGAGAATGACCGACATCGAAGAACGCTTTGCCGGTAACGGTGATGACGGGAGTTTGATTGAGCGTCAGCTTTTTCGCAGAGCTAGTGTGAAAAGCGAATCGCACCAGCGTCCAACTGAAAACGGTGGTCCGAATCCGATCAGCGTTCTCAAAACAAACCGGCGCCCACTTACCCCCGCTCTCTGGCTTATGGACGCGGAAAGTGTTGCCAAGATGTCTAGGCGAAATTAAATACGTCGTCGTTTTCGCAAGCAGATAATTGCCTGGAGAAGAGATTGTGCATCGCACCGCCACTCGTTTTGCCCTGATTGTCGCAGTCGTGGTTTTGGCGGCGGCGAAGGTTGCCGCGCAGCAAGCGCCCTCCGCCGCTGGTCCGCATTTACAGCCCAATGCGGGCGACGAGGCGGCAGCGGTCAAGCGAGTGGTCGACGGCATCATGCAGCCGTACCTGGCCCAGGAACAACGTAGGGCCGGTGGCCACTTATGGAGGCGATCTCCTTATTTGGGAGCGATCGTCGCGCTTTCGCTGCACGGCCATCGCTACTTTTTCCCGTATGGAAAGGCTACCGACGCTGGCGCTCCGTTCACCCGCGACACCCTGGTGGAGATCGGCTCCTGCACCAAGACGTTCACTACCACGCTGTTCGCGCTGGCCATCAACCGCAACCAAATCGTCCCTGACGCTTCTGCTCAGAAATACATGCCCGAAGGCTACACGCTCCGGGCGCAGCAGCTGACACCGCTGGAGTTGGCGGACTTTACCTCGGGAATGCCGGACGATCCGACCAACCTGCCGCGCGGCCTCGAACAGCGAAGCATCGAGCACTACACAGTGAACGACTTTCTTACCTGGGCTTCGCACTACGAACCGACGACCCGATTGCCTGCACCCTATAAGTACTCCAACGCTGGAATCGGGCTGCTGAGCTACCTGATCGCGACCGCGACCGGCAAAACCTGGGAAGATCAGGTGAGTTCCGAGATTCTCCAGCCGCTCGGCATGGCCGACACGACGCTGCGGCCCACGCCTGAACAGCAGAAGCGTCTGGCACAAGGACATAACCGCGCCGGCCAGAATGCGCCGCGCTGGCCCGTCTACGCCTGGTACGCTGCCGGCGGACTGCGCTCGACGGCACAGGACATGATCAGCTTTGGCGAGGCTTGTCTCGGCCATAACGAAGTGAATGGGAAACCGGTTTCCGCTGAATTGATCGCGGCGATGCAGCTGGCGCAGAAGCCGATCTTTACGATGCCGAACGGCAACAAGCAGGCGATGGCCTGGGTGAACAATATGGGCGGAGGCAATCCGAACCTGCATCCCGTGATTGTGAAGAACGGAGGAACGTCAGGATTCGGCACTGTGATCGCGATTAATCCAACCAGGGACGCGGCCATCTTCATCGGCATGAACCAGGTCGGAGCTAACCCTGCCACCAAAGGGGTTGAGATCTTGCGGCACCTGCCGTAGGGATCGGTTATTCCGGCCGGGGCAGCGTTTGGATCACAAAGCATACTGGATTGCTGACGCGCATCGCGGCGACGGAAAGCGTTTCGTTGTGCGTGCGGATGAAAAGCTGACTGCGTTTGTGGAACTTGAATCAGCGACCCGGCTGCTAGAATGAGAATGCGCTAGCCAATTTGTTTCGGCTCAATGCGGGGAGATTTTCGAGAACTTCGTCCCGCAGATCCCGGATTGGTAAGATGGAGACCATGAAATCCGCTTTATTTGCTACAATTTTCGTGATGGTCGGAGGAGTTGCGATTTTTCTCGCCTTCCCTGCCGAAGACAAGCGCGCGGCCTTGGAATTTCGTCAGGCCAGGGCTGAGTTAGGGTTGCCGCCTCAAATAGAGGATGAAAAAATAGAAGATGACGTTGCTGTAACTCCTGAACCTGTGGATCAGTATTCAATCATTCATTTGAAGCCTGAAATACGAACGACTACATCTCGCCACGGGCACGTAGCCCGCCGGCGCCTAAACTTCGTGGAGAAATTAGTTGTCAGTTTCATCAACCTGCAAAAACAGCATCCCGCGAAAACGGCTACTAAACAGTCTCATACGACCTCACGGCGGCTGAGCGTCGCTGATTAGATCAAACCCGCGCCGGTCATTGCGCGGGCTGACTTCGTAAACATGCACAGCGGTTGGCGGAGCGATTGGTTAGGTCTCATGGTGCATACTCACCAATACTGTTGTCCGTAAATACAACCTTCGAGACGACCAATGTGGCTTTGACGTCTTCTTTCTTCATCTGCGCGAGACGTGCCTGCTCTGGCATTAACTGGTTGATAGGATACTGACCAGTGGCCGTGATGCTCTGCCCGGCCGGGATGAGATGATCTGGATTGACCTTAATGTCATAGATGTGCGAGCCGGGTAAGTCCGCGAACTGGACTATGGCGTCGATAAACTTAATGTCTTTGTCTGAGTTGTTCTTTAGCGTCAGAGAAATCTCGTACTTGTAATACGAGTCTTCTCCGCGAACGAGACGAGCGTCCCACGCTGCAAGTTCAAGGGGCGATTTGGTCGCTAAGGATGGCGTTGGTGACGCGGCGTTCAGGGGCGATGAAAACGGCGATGCCTTCTCAAGTGCG
>Ga0222623_10000681_pt1 | contig 11067 bp, 9 predicted proteins | sample PLMtaG_FD_177336 | JGI IMG/M metagenome (GOLD analysis project Ga0222623, IMG submission 177336) | Groundwater sediment microbial communities from an aquifer in East River, Colorado, USA - PLM2_30_coex | ecosystem: Environmental > Terrestrial > Soil > Riparian zone | place: USA: East River...
CCGTCGAGCATGTGGCCGACGAGGTCGCCCATGCCGCCGCGCAGATGTCGGCCGATGGCCACGGGGCGCTGATCGTCCTCGAGCGCGAGACGGGGCTCGAGGAAGTGGCGGAGACGGGCGTCATGATCCACGCCGATGTGTCGGCCGACCTGATCCGCACGATCTTCGCGCCGAAAGCACCGCTCCATGACGGCGCGGTCATCATCCGCGAGGAGATGCTCCTCGCCGCCGGGGCGCTCCTGCCGCTCGCCGAGATGACCGTCCACACGGAACGATTCGGGACTCGCCACCGGGCCGCCCTCGGAATCACCGAGCAGACCGATGCGGTCGTCGTCGTCGTCTCGGAGGAGAACGGCCAGGTCAGCATCGTCGAACGGGCGCGGATCGTTCGCAACCTGAACGAGCAGCAGCTCGCTCGGGCGATCCGCTCGCTGCTCGCCCCGACCGACGGCCGTGGACCGTTCGGCCGCCACCTCACCACGAGTGAGCCAGCACCAGGTGGCCGGGCGCCCCGGCTGTCCGACCTGACCCGGTTCGTCGGGCGTCGAGGCCGGTCCGCACCGGCCCCGATCCGCTCAGAGGACGACGCCGCGCCTCCAGCACCCGCTAGGGTCCAGCGGTGAAGCGAGTCTCCCGCCTCCTCTTCCACAACTGGCCCCTCAAGCTTGCCGCGGTTCTACTTGCGACGATGCTGTACGCGGGTTTCGTGGTCTCGCAGTCGGTCCAGGAGTTCACCGCGGGTGTTCAGATCAAGCCGCTAAACGTGCCGACGACCGCCCGCCTCAGCGACAACCTGCCGGAGGTCACCTCCATTCGCTACGTCGCGGTCGGCGATGCCAGTTCCCGCGCCTCCGCCGACACGTTCCAGGCAACGATCGATCTGGCCGACATGGATCCTCAGGCCGGTCCTACCTTCGTTCCGGTCAAGGTCGAGTCGCGCGATGCGCGCTTTACGGTCGTCGATTTCGATCCGCGGGTGATCAGCGTCAGCCTCGATCCGCTCAAGGTTCGCGATGGCATTCGCGTCAACGTCATCCAGGGAACGACGCCGGAGGGCCTCGACATCCGGCCGACCGTGGTGACGCCGGGGACCGTGTCGGTCAGGGGTCCCGCCTCCGTCGTCGATCGGGTCACCGAGGTCCAGGCGACGGTCGTCATCGAGCCCAGTGGCCTGGACGTCGATCGGGACGTCGATCTGGTTCCGGTCGACGCTCTCGGCGACCGGGTGACGCCTGTCGACGTCGAGCCAACCACGGCGCACGTCCACATTGCCGTGTTCAGCAACCTCAGGAGCCGCCCCCTCCCGGTCACGCCCGTGCTGAGCGGCTCACCCGCCGGCGGCTACCGCGTCGAGGCGATCGCCGTTTCTCCGCTGCTCGTCTCGGTCGAGGGCGAAGCCGATCAGATCCTCGGCCTGACCGAGGCGCCGACGGAGGCGATCCAGGTCAGCGGGGCGACGCAGGACGTAGTGAAGGACGTGCCACTCAGCCTTCCGCAGGGGGTCCTGCCGGTCGGCGGCAACATCACCGTCCGGGTCACGGTCACGATTCGACCGATCTCCGTGACGCGGGCGTTCGACGCGGCCATCGAGATCGCGGGGCGAGAGACGGGCCTCGACTATCGGTTGTCGATCTCTCATGCGTTCGCAACGGTCGGCGGACCGCTCGCGGACATCGATCGCATCAATCCGGCGGAGTTCGTCGTCCAGGCCCAGGTCGGCGGTCTCGGGCCGGGAACGCATGTCGTGCCGCTCGAAGCGAATCTGCCGGTCGGCCTGTCGCTCGTCGGGACTGACCCGGCCACGGTGACGATCACGATCACGGCGTCACCGTCACCTTCGCCATCGCAGTCGGGGTCGCCATAGCGTGCCGAGACTCTTCGGCACCGACGGGATCCGCGGTGTTGCCAACGTCGACCTGAAGCCGACCCTCGCGTATGCGCTCGGGCGGGCGACGGCCCATGAGCTTGCCGGGCCGGGCCAGATGATCGTCGTCGGACAGGACACGCGCCGGTCCGGCGACATGTTCGTGGCGGCGATCGTCGCCGGTGCGACGAGCCTCGGCGTCGACGTCCAGGTCGCGGGCTGCGTCCCGACGCCCGCCCTCGCATTCCTCGCCGGCAGCGGCGAATTCGCGGCCGGCATCATGGTCTCGGCATCCCACAACCCGGCTGAGGACAACGGCCTGAAGGTCCTCGACCGATCGGGCCTGAAGCTCGACGATTCGATCGAGGACACGCTCGAGCAACTCATCTGGCGCACCGAGGAGCTGCGCACCGTCGGCAACGCCGAGATCGGTCGGGCGGTCGTCGCGCCGCATCTGCTCGAGCGCTACCGCGATCACCGTCTCGGCCTCGCCCGCTCGATTCCGGCGACCGGGCTGCGGGTCATCCTCGACTGCGCCAACGGCTCCGGCGGCATGGTCGGCCCCGAGATCCTCGCGGCCACCGGCGCGACGGTCGAGGTCATCCACAACGAGCCCGACGGCGTGAACATCAACGTCAACTCCGGGGCGACGGCGCCAGCCTCGCTCGCCGCTGAGGTCAAGGCTCGCGGCGCGGACATCGGGTTCGCCCTCGACGGCGACGCGGATCGGCTGATCGCGGTCGATGGCACTGGTCGGGTCGTCGACGGTGACCAGGCCCTCGGGGTCCTCGCCCTCGATCGGCTCGAGCGCGGCGTGCTCGACGAGGGCGCCCTCGTCGTCTCGGTCCTGTCGAACGGCGGTCTCCAGTCGGTCGTGGAAGCGGCCGGCGGCCAGGTGATCCGGACGCCCGTCGGCGACAAGTACATCCTCGAGGGGATGCAGGTCAGCCGGGCCGGTCTCGGTGGCGAGAAGAGCGGCCACGTCATCATCCTCGAGCACACGACGTCGGGCGACGGCATCGTCACAGGTCTCGAGCTGCTGCGGGTGATGACGCGGACCGGCAAATCGATTGCGGATCTCGCGGCGAGGATTCCGCTGCTGCCCCAGCAACAGCGAGCGGTGAAGGCCCGCCACAAGGACCAGTGGGAGGGCGATCCGGCGCTCCAGCGGGCGATTCGCGATGCCGAGCATCGGCTCGGCGAAGGTGGGCGGATCCTCGTCCGGCCTTCCGGCACGGAGCCTGCCTTGCGGGTCATGGTCGAGGGTCCGGACGCGGCTCTCGTAACCGAGCTGGCCGACGCAATCGCGACTCTGGCGGGAGAGCGACTAAACTGACGGTTCGGCGCCCGGCGCCGGCTTAGCCCGACGGTCGCTTGCCGCGGGACGCGGAGGAGGACTGGCGGACAATATGTGCGGCATCGTTGGCTACACGGGTCCCCGCGAGGCGGGCCCGATTCTCATCGAGGGGCTGAAGCGGCTCGAGTACCGCGGGTATGACTCGGCCGGGATCGCGCTCGTCGACGAGGCCGGCGACCTGTTCGTCGAGAAGCGGGCCGGCAAGCTCGCCAACCTCACGACCGCCATCGCGGATCGGACACCGCACGCCGCGATCGGGCTGGCCCACACGCGCTGGGCGACGCACGGCCGGCCCAACGACCTGAACGCCCATCCGCACCAGGACTGCACCGGCGACATCACGGTCATCCACAACGGGATCATCGAGAACTTCCGGGAGCTGCGCGACGGGCTCGAGGCCCGCGGCCACACGCTGACCTCAGAGACCGACACGGAGGCGATCGCCCACCTCGTCGAGGAGGCGTACAAGGGCGACCTGGCGGACGCGGTACGGGCGACGCTCCGGCAGCTCGAGGGGGCATATGCGATCGTCGTCATGCACAAGGGCGAGATCAGCCGGCTCGTCGGCGCGCGGCAGGACGTCCCGCTGGTCGTGGGGCGGAACGGCGAAGAGAGCTTCATCGCGAGCGACGTCGCGGCGATCCTCGCCCACACGAACCGGATCGTCTTCCTCGAGGAAGGCGACGTCGCCGACGTGCTCCCGACGGGCGTCGAGGTGACCGATATCCACGGCGCGCGGCGCGAGCGCTCGGAGACAACGATCACCTGGACCCCCGAGGCCGCCGAGAAAGGTGGCTACGAGCACTTCATGCTCAAGGAGATCCACGAGCAGCCGGAGGCATTGCGCCAATCGATCGCCGGGCGCGTCACCCGCGGCGGCCTGATCCAGGTCGAGGAGCTCGACGCGCTGGTGGAGACCATTCGGAACGTCGATCGCGTCGAGCTGGTTGCCTGCGGCAGCGCCTTCTACGCTTCGTTGGTTGGTGCCGCCGCGATCCAGGACTGGACGGGCCTGCCGGCACGGGCGACGGTCGGGTCCGAGTTCCGCTACAGCCCGCCGCCGCTCGACGGCAAGACGCTGGTCATCGCCGTCACCCAGTCAGGCGAGACTGCCGACACGATCGCCCCGACGCGACACGCCAGAGAGCAGGGCAGCCCCATCGTCGCAGTGACCAACACCGTCGGCTCGGCGATCACCCGCGAGGCCGACGCCGTCGTCTTCCTTCAGGCGGGACCCGAGATCGCGGTCGCCGCCTCGAAGACGTTCGTGACCCAGGTCACAACGCTCGTCATCCTGGCCGCGGCGATCGCGAAGATCCGGGGCAATCTCGGCGCGGAACACGAGCAGGAGCTGGCCGACGCGCTCCACGCCCTCCCCGGAGCCGCCCAGCGGGCGATCGACGCCGCGACCGTCGACGCCGACGCGCTCGCTCGGCGCTACGTCAACTCGCGGGGCTTCATGTTTGTCGGCCGCGGCTATACGTACCCCGCCGCCCTCGAGGGAGCGCTCAAGCTCAAGGAGATCAGCTACGTCCACGCCGAGGGCTATGCGGCCGGTGAGCTCAAGCACGGCCCCATCTCCCTCCTCGACGCCGAGTGTCCGCTCGTGGCTGTCGCGACCCGCTCGTCGGTCTACGACAAGCTCATAAGCAACGTGATGGAGGGCCGCGCCCGCGATGCGAAGGTGATCGCCGTGGCGACCGAAGGCGATCCGCAGATCGCGCGATTTGCCGACGACGTCCGCTTCGTCCCCGACACGCACGAGGCGCTCAGCCCGATCCTCGCGGTGATCCCGCTCCAGCTGTTCGCGTATCACATGGCGGTGGCGCGGGGCACGGACGTCGATCAGCCTCGAAACCTCGCGAAGTCGGTCACGGTCGAATAGATCCGTGGCGGCGGTCGAGGTCCCTCCTGGGACAACCGAACTGGGGATCGACATCATCAAGGTCGATCGCATCCGGGCGGCGATCGAGAAGTTCGGGGCGCGGTTCTCGGGCCGGGTGCTGACGTCGGCGGAGAATCGCTACGTCCGTGGTCGGCCGGAGACGTTCGCCGGGCGCTGGGCGGCCAAGGAAGCGGTGAGCAAGGTGCTGGGCCTTGGCGTCCGGGGAATCGGCTGGCGCGACATCGAGATCGAGCGCCTGCCGACTGGCCAGCCCGCGGTCCGGCTTCACGGCCGTGCCGCGTCCCGCGCAGAGCAGCTCGGCATGGCACGGATCGCGGTATCGATCACCCACGAGGCTGACTACGCGGTGGCAATCGCCTTTGGCGTCCGGAGCGCGGGCGGACGCTACGTGTTTCCGCCCGACATCGAGGACCGGCTGGACGATCGGGAGCGACGCCTGCTGGCAAGGATGGATCGGCTGCGTGCGCTGCACTCGGAGTCCGCGCGCCTGGCCGAGAAGGGCGATGGCAATGACTGACCGTCCGGTCGGGTTCGGGCGGCGCGAGGCGGGTGCGGCGGGCGCGACGCTGGAGCCGCCGATCCCCGGCGCCGTGACGCTCGACGATGCCGCCGCATCGGCGCTGCTGCCGGAGCGACCGAAGCGCGGCCACAAAGGTGCGTTCGGCAAGGTCCTCGTCGTCGCCGGGTCCCTCGACTACGCGGGCGCGGCGCTCCTCGTGTGTCGGGCGGCCGGTCGGGCAGGCGCCGGTCTCGTGACCCTGGCCGTCCCCGAGTCGCTCCAGCCGCTGTTCGCGGCAAAGGTCATCGAGGCCACGACGATGGCATTGCCGGAGGACGACGTCGAGGAGGTCGACCCGGAGCCGTCGCTGTCGCGGATCCTCGATCACGAGCACGATGCGCTCGTCGTGGGTCCAGGCCTGCGGCCGGGCCTCGCCACGGCCGAGCTCGTTCGCCAGCTTCTCGCCGCGCCGGACGACGAGAAGCCGCCCCCGATCGTCCTCGATGCCGAGGCCCTCCGATCGCTCGCGACGATGGCGCGGTGGTGGGATGGCGAGCGGCGGCCCGCGGTGCTGACGCCACACGTCGGTGAGTTCGAACGGCTCCGAGCGGGGAGTGGCCGCGCCCCGGGCGACGACGGCGACCTCATCGCCGACGACGCTGCGCGGGCGGCGGCCGCACGTGACGCGGCGTCGATGTGGGGCCAAGTTGTCGTGCTGAAGGGCGCGAAAACTGTCATCGCGGCACCGGACGGCTCCGTCGCGGTCGCACCGTTCGAGAATCCGGGCCTCGCCACGGGCGGGACGGGCGATGTGCTCAGCGGGGCGATCGGCTCGCTGCTCGCCCAGGGCTTGACGCCATTCGCGGCTGCCCGACTTGGCGTGTATCTCCACGGACTGGCCGGCGACATGGTCAGCGAGCGGCTCGGCGACGCGGGCCTCTTGGCGTCCGACCTGCCCGATCCGATCGCGATCGCACGGAAACGACTTGCCGCCGTCGCCGAGCGGCGGGCCGCGGGCGCCCGCCTGGGATTCGGGACGAGGGCCGTGCCAGGAGGCACGGGCAGCGCTCCCGACGCGCTGCCTGACGTGCCGCCCCCGACGCCGGAGATAGGCTCCGACGCCGAGGGGCGCCGCGGGACGGCGACCTGACAGCCGACGCCGACGGTCCGCGCGCGACTGGGACGCGGCCTCCGATCGAGGAGCGGCTCGTCGCCGCCGGCCTCGCCCCGCTGCCGCGGACGGCCTGGATCGAGATCGATCTCGACGCCATCGTCGCGAACCTCGCCGTCGCCCGCGACCTGGCGGGGCCGGGCGTCCTTGTCGAGCCGGTCGTCAAGGCCGATGCATACGGCCACGGGATGGTGCCAGTCGCCCGCGCCCTCGTCGAAGCCGGCGCCGACGGTCTGTGCGTTGCGACCTTCGACGAAGCGGTCGCGCTCAGGTCGGCTGGCCTGGAAGGGCGGATCAGCGTGCTCTATCCGATCCCACCGGAGCTGGCACCCGAGGCCGCCGCTCGCCGGATCGGTATCGCGGCGGGGGACGGCGTCATGCTCGCCGCGCTCCTCGCGCGGATGGGTGCAGCGAACCAGCGGCCCGGGGCGCCTGAGCTCCAGATCGAGCTCGAGATCGAGACGGGGCTGGGACGCGGAGGCGTGGCGGTGTTGGGCGTCCTTGCAGCGGCGGCGTCGATCGAGGCGACGGCGGGGGCGCGCCTCGCCGGGGTCTGGACACATCTCCAGGAGGCGGAGGATGAACCACGCACTGCGGCCCAGATCGCGCGCTTCGAGGAGGCGCTCCAATCGCTCGCCGCGGCGGGGATCGATGTACCGCGAAGGCACCTCGCCGCGAGCGCCGGACTATTCCTCGCAGGGATTCCCTCGTACGACGCTGTCCGCCCCGGGCTGATGACGTACGGCATCGCCCCCGACGAGCTCGATCCCGGAACGCTGCCGCCCGCCACCGCGCGGCTCCGACCGGCGATGGCGCTCAATGCCCGCCCGGTGCGCGTGGCCGATCTTCCGGCCGGCCACGGGGTCTCATACGGCCCCACGTTCGAGACCGGCCGGCCGAGCAGGATCGCGACGTTGCCGCTTGGCTATGGCGACGGCTGGCCGCGATCGCTATCGAACCGGGCCGAGGCACTCGTGCGAGGCGGTCGCGTCCCGCTCGTCGGCAACGTCGCGATGGACGCGATCATGTTCGACGTCACCGACATCCCAGGGGAGCCAGTCGGAGTCGAGGACGAGTTCGTCCTCCTGGGCGAGCAGGGATCGGAGCGGATCACGGTCATGGACCTGGCGCGGGCTCGCACCACGAACTCATGGGAGGTCGTGACCACGACTTCCAGGCGCCTTCCTCGGGTGTACCATGCCTCGGCCGGTCTGGTTGGTATCCGGACGTTGGCGTCCGTGGAGGATTCTTGGCTCGAATCGAACTCTGGAACGGAGACATCTGCGAGCTCGAGGTCGACGCGATCGTGAACGCGGCGAATGTCTCGCTGTGGATGTCGACGGGCGTCGGGGGCGCGATCAAGCGGGCCGGCGGCGATGCGATCGAGTTCGCGGCGGTCCGCCAGGCTCCTGTCACGCTTGGCGACTCGATCGTCACCCCGGCCGGCAAGCTCGCCGCGAAGGTAGTCATCCACGCCGTATCCCTCGACCGGGATCGGCGGACCAGCGCCGCCGTCATCGATCGTGCCGTCCGCAGTGCCATGGCCCGGGCGCGTGAGATCGGGGCCTCGAGCATCGCGTTCCCGGCGATGGGCACCGGCGTCGGCGGCTTTCCGCTCGATGAGGCGGCTCTCGTCGCCGTCAAGGCCGTCCGCGACGAACTGCCGCGCTCGCCAGGCGTCGAGCACGTCATCCTCGCGATGCGCGGAGCGGTCGCCTACCAGGCGTTCGAGGCGGCGCTGGCCGCGACCGCCGACACTGCCGACCTCGCCGCGCAGCCCGCGCCTCTGGCCGCCGAGACTGCCCCTCCCACCGCGGTTAACGGCGGCGTCGGGTGAGCCTCCCCTACGAACCAACGGAAGAACAACGTGACGAGCTGGTCGAGCAAGTCGCCCGCGAGATCCAGCTCCGCGGCCTGACCGGCCCGGCCGTGCACTTCCTCCAGGCCAGCCGGCCGTACCGGCCGCTCGGCGCCAACGCGATGCTCTTCTTCGATCCCGTCCTCCAGGGCCTGTTCGGCGGGGGCTTCGCGAGCGCCTCCGAGATCCTGGCGGACGATGCCGGGATCGAACAGCTGATCGCCCGGCTGGAAGAGCTCGACGAAGAAATCACCTGGGACGCTTAGCGGTCGCCTACACGCGAACGCTGCCCGCAAACGACGCCAACGGGGCGATGGCGGGTAGCATGATGGGGTGACGAGCGACCCGCGAGCCTTCCTCGCCCTCGACCTGGGTGGCGCGACCTCGTCGGTCGCGCTGGTTGCCCGGGTCCGTCACCGATGGCGCCTGATCGGGGCGCTGGCGATGCCCGCCGGCGTCGATGTCGATGCCCTCGTCCGGCTGCTGTTGACCCGGACCGGGACGGGCGACCCCGAGTTGGCTCGAACGCTCGGCATCGATCGAGCCGGGGCGGCCGCCGATCTGCCGCGGCTCGTCGCCCAGAGCGCTCGACCCCAGAGCCTTGCGGCGATCGCGGCATCCGAGCGGGCCGTCGCCCCGCTCGAGGAGGCCGCTCGCCGGAGTGGCTGGCGCGTCGTCGTCGGCAGCCCCCAGACGACCGATCCGCTGGCGATGACCGCGATGCTGCTCGACCCGACCGTCGAGGCGGTCCTCCTCGGTGCCGGGGAGCCGCCGGGACCCGACGAGCGGCGTGCGCTCGACGACGTCGCCAGCCTGGTCGCTGCGGTCGCCGCGCGCCGTACGGAGCTGAGCGTGATTCTCGCGGGCTCGATGGCTGAGGAGCTCAGCCGCTTCGAGGCCTCCGAGGGCGCCCGCCAGGGCGAGGTCATGTTGGCTCCCGCGGCGACGGCGGGGGACCCGCCGGGCGCGCTGCTGCGCGAGCTCCTCGACGATCTCCGCGCGCCACGCGACGACGCTCGGCGAGCGATCGCCCGGGCTGCTGCCGGCCTGGCCGACGCCATCGACCGGCGAGTCGAGATCGTCGACATCGGCTTCAACGGCGGTCTTCGGGCCACGGCGGCCCCCAGCGTCGGCGGCACGCCGGGTCGGGTGACCGCGTCGTTCATCGCGGAAGCCGGACTCGTTCCGCCCGACCCCGACGACGCGGCAGTCGACCGTGTCCTGGCGTGGTCGACGGTCCCGATCGACCGACATCGGCTGCGCGACCGACTCCGTGAGCTCCGCTACGCGCCCTGGTCGGACGCAGCCGGCGAGGGAGCCCGCCTCCGCCTTGCGGCCGGACGAGCAGCGCTGGCGGTCCTGATGGAGGCGACGCCGGATCAGACGCACGAGCCGGCGCCCGACCTCATCGTCGCGTCCGGTGGCGCATGGGCGGTCGCCCCAGGCCCGGCCATTGCCCTGGCGATCGCCGACGTCGTCCGCCGCCCGGCGGCGGTCAGCGTCGCGTACGACCATGCTCGCCTCCTCGCGCCGCTCGGCTCGATCCCGGATGCCTCGGAGCGTCGCCAGCTGATTGCCGACATCGCCGACGATCTCCTCGCGCCGCTCGCGAGCGTGGTCATCCCCGGCGGAATCCGTCCCGGCCGGAGCGCTGGCCACGTCACGGTCCGTGGTGCGGGCGGCTCCAGCGATCTCGAGCTGATCCCCGGCGGCCTCGAGCTCGTCGACCTGCCACCGGGCGAGCGGGGGACAGCGGAGCTGCAGTTCAGGGATACCGTCCGGCTCGGCGGTCGCGGGCGGCGGTTCGCCGTCGAGGTGGCCGGCGGACTCGGCGGTCTCCTCCTCGACCTGCGCGACGTCCCGTTGCGGCTGCCGGACCGTCCCGAGCGGCGTCGAGAATTGCTCGAGGCCTGGCAGGACTCGCTGTGGGTCACGCGAGACCGATGACCGAACCCGGCATCGAGTACGTCGTCCGTCGGACGGTCGTCGAAGGCCCGATCGAGGTTCGCTTCCCGCTGCGCCCTGGCGACCGGCCGTTCGTCGCTCCCGGCGACGTGCTCGTGCCCGGCTCCCAGATCGCCGAGCGGCTGCGCGACAGCCGCCTCGTGGAGGTTCGCCCCGGGCCGGTGGCGGAGGGCGCACGGCCGGGCGATCGCTGGACCCAGCCCTCCCACGCGACAGGGGTCCAGCTCCGACGTGGTCGGGGCGAATCGACTGGCGAGCTGCTGTTCGAGCTCGGTGGGCACTGGCGGATGGCAGCCGGCGAGAATGCCGAGCAGATCGACACCCCGATCGCCGGCGTCGTCCACCAGGTTCGACCGGGGATCGGGATCGGCGTCCGCGCGGAAGGCCGAATCGTGCGCGGTGTCGAGGCCCTCGGGGAGCCGTCGAGAGGCCTTCTCGCGATCAATC
>Ga0222623_10000684_pt1 | contig 11046 bp, 13 predicted proteins | sample PLMtaG_FD_177336 | JGI IMG/M metagenome (GOLD analysis project Ga0222623, IMG submission 177336) | Groundwater sediment microbial communities from an aquifer in East River, Colorado, USA - PLM2_30_coex | ecosystem: Environmental > Terrestrial > Soil > Riparian zone | place: USA: East River...
AGGGTTCGGCGGCGGCCCGGGCGGCCTGGTCGGGGTCGTGGGTCGAGCGGCCGAGGAGGACGTCGTCGCCGAGGATGTGGCGGGCCCAGGCCATGGGCAGGTCGTCCTGGCCGAGATGGAGCACGTCGGCCTCGGCGGCCAGGGCGATGTCGGCGCGGTCGTTGACCGCGAACAGGGCGCCGTGGCGGTCGGCGGCCTCGCGGAGCACGGCCGACGCCTCCAGCAGCGGGCCGGCCTCGGCCTGCTTGTCGCGGAGCTGGATCAGGTCGACCCCGGCGCCCAGGACCGCGTCGGCAAACTCGCCAAGATCCGGCCGGATCGTCGTGCACACATACAACCGGGAGGCGGCCAGCCGCTCCCGCCGCCCCGCCCGGCGGGACCCGACCCGCTCAGCCATCGCCGGCGGGGGTGGGCTGGCGGGGCTGGCCCTCGGGTTCGCGGGTTCCCTCGGCGGGGCGGTCCGAGAGGTCGGGAACGCCCTGGGTGGGGGTGGAGGCCTCGGCGTACAGGCGCCGGGGGATGCGGCCGGCGCGGTGGGCGAGGCGGCCGGCCTCGACGGCCTTGCGCATGGCCTCGGCCATCAGGGCCGGCTCCTGGGCGCGGGTGACGGCGCTGGCCAGCAGGACGGCGTCGCAGCCGAGCTCCATGGCCACGGCGGCGTCCGAGGCCGTGCCGACCCCGGCGTCCAGCACCACCGGGACCGTCGCCTGCTCGACGATGATGCGCAGGTTGTAGGGGTTGGTGATGCCCATGCCGGAGCCGATGGGCGACCCCAGGGGCATGACCGCGGCGCAGCCGAGCTCGGCCAGGTGGCGGGCCAGGACGGGGTCGTCGTTGGTGTAGGCCAGCACGGTGAAGCCGTCGTCGATCAGGGTCTCGGCGGCGTCGCGGAGCTCGACCGCGTCCGGGAGCAGGGTCCGGTCGTCGCCGATGACCTCGAGCTTGACCCAGTCGGTGCCGAAGGCCTCCCGGGCAAGCTTGGCCGTGCGCACGGCGTCGCGGGCGGTGAAGCAGCCGGCGGTGTTGGGCAGCAGCCGGCACCCGACCCGCCGCAGGACGTCCAGGATCGAGCCCCTGGCCTCGGGGCTGGTCCGCCGCAGGGCGACGGTGGTCATCTCGGTCCCGGAGGCGGTCAGGGCCTGCTCCAGGGCCTCCAGGCTGGCCGCCCCGCCGGTCCCCATGATCAGCCGGGAGCTGAACGCCTGGCCGGCGATCACCAGGGGGTCCGGGGGGCTCAAGCGTAGCCCCCCGGAGGGTCGGGGGTCGTCCATCACTATCCTCCTTGGGAGGCGCCGAGCACCTCGATCCGATCGTTGACGTCGAGGGTGGTGGTGGACCAGGTGCTGCGGGGAACGACCTCGCCGTTGACGGCGACGGCGATGCCCGGCCCGCCGGCCGGGTGGCCGAGGGCGGCGAGCAGCCCGGCCACGGTCTGGCCGGGATCCACCTGGGCCGGCTGGCCGTTGACGATCACGGTCATGACCGCCTCCCCCCGGCCCCGGCGGGCGCGCCCGCGAACCGCCCCGGCGTGAACGGGGCGATCAGCTCGGGGACCCGGCCGGTGGCCAGCAGCTCGGCGATGGCGTCGGCGGTGACCGGGGTGAGCAGGATGCCGTTGCGGTAGTGGCCGGTGGCCACCACCAGGCCCTCGGGGCCGGCCGTGCCGAGCATGGGGGCGTTGTCGGGTGACCCGGGCCGCAGGCCGACCACCGTCTCGGCCAGCTGCAGCTCGGCCACGTCGGGCAGCAGCTCCAGCGCGGCCCGGAGCAGGTCACCGACCGCCCCGGCGGTCACCCGGGTGTCGAAGCCCTGCTCCTCGACGGTCGCCCCCACGACCACCCGGCCGTCGCCCCGGGGCACCACGTAGACCTCCAGCCCCCGCACGTTGCGCTGGCACAGCGGCTGGTCGGCGGGTCCGCGCAGGTACAGCAGCTGCCCCTTGACCGGCCGCACCGGCACCACCTCGGCCGCCACACCCCCCAGTCCCCCGCTCCAGCACCCCGCGGCCAGCACCGCCGCCCCCGCGGCCAGCCGCTCCCCGTCACCCAGCACCACCCCGGTCACACGGTCCCCCTCGACCGCCAGCTCGGCGACCCGGCCCTCCACCAGCCGCACGTCGGCCCGCTGGCAGGCGACCAGGAGGGCCTCCACCAGGGCGCGGTTGTCGACCTGGTGGTCGCCGGGGGCGAGGACGCCGCCGCGGATGCTGGGGGCCAGGCCGGGTTCGAGCTGGCGGCATTCGCGGCTGCGGAGGCGCTCGACCCGGAGCCCGCAGCGGAGCTGGAACTGGTAGAGGTCCTCCAGGGCGGCGTTGTCATCGGTGTCGCGGGCCACGGCCAGGGTGCCGGCGGGCCGGTAGCCGACCGGGCGGCCGGCGGCGTCCTCGACCGCGGCCGCGAAGCTGGGCCAGCGCGCGGCCGCCTCGAGGTTCAGGGCCAGCAGGGGGCGCTCGCCGTAGTGGACCTCGGTGACCGGGGCCAGCATCCCGGCGGCGGCCCAGGACGCGCCCTGGCCCGGGGTCTGGTCGACCACCGTCACCGACAGGCCGGCCTGGGCGGCCCGCCAGGCGATGCCGAGGCCGATGACCCCGCCCCCGACCACGACGGCGTCGGCGGCTGGCTGTTGGGGGGTCGTGGTGATCTCCTCCCTCCGCCGGCATTACCCGGTGCAGGTTCCGACGGTCGGCGGCCCCGTAGCCGCCCTCTCAGCCCGGTGGCCCGGGCTCCCGTGTGTCCCATGCAGCGTACTCTTCGTCCCGGTACCGAGCAGCGAAGGGAGCGATCGTGGAGGCCGACGACACCCAGCGCCTGCGGGAGCTCCGGCAGGTCGTCTACCGGGAGTTCGTAGAGGAGGGACACCCGCCCACGGCCGCCGAGGCCGCCCGCCGCCTCGACGTCGGGGTCGAGGAGGTGCTGGCCGGCTGGGGCCGCCTGCATGACGAGCACGTGCTGGTCCTGGACCAGGACCGGGTCGGGGTCCGGATGGCCCTTCCCTTCTCCGCCCGGCCGATGCACTTCGTGGTCGCCTCGGACGAGCAGAAGTGGTGGGGCGGCTGCGCCTGGGACTCCTTCGGGATCATGGCCGCGCTCGGCCAGGAGGTGCTGGTGGCCACCACCTGCCTTGGCTGCGGGCGGCCGCTCGCCCTGCTGGCCAACCCCAAGGCCCCGCCGCCCGAGCTGTACGTTGCCCACTTCCTGGTGCCGGCCGCCCGCTGGTGGGACGACGTGGTCAGGACCTGCTCGACCATCCGCCTGGCCTGCCACCGCGAGCACGTCGAGGCCTGGGCGGCCGCCGGCGGTGAGCGGGTCGGGGCGGTGGTAGACCTCCCGACCATGTGGCGGCTTGGCAAGGTCTGGTACGGGGACCGGCTGCACGACGACCACCGCCGGCGCACCCCCGACGAGGCGACCGCCGTGTTCGCCGAGCTGGGGCTCACCGGCCCGTTCTGGGACATGGGCGCCCCGCCCGCGGCGCCGTAGGACGCGAACGGGCCCCGGCCGAACGTCCCGGCCGGGGCCCGCGCGTGACAGCGGGTGATGCTCGCTACATGCCCATGCCGTGCGGGTGGCCGTGACCACCGGCGCCGGCGCCGGCCTCCTCCTCCTCCGGCTTGTCCACGACCAGGGTCTCGGTCGTGAGCAGCAGGGAGGCGATGGAGACGGCGTTCTGGACGGCGGAGCGGGTCACCTTGGCCGGGTCGACCACGCCGGCCTTGAACAGGTCGACGTACTCGCCGGTGGAGGCGTCCAGCCCGTGGTTGTCGGACAGGTCGCGCACCTTGGCGACGGCCACCGCGCCCTCGAGCCCGGCGTTGGCGGCGATCCAGTAGAGCGGCAGCTCGAGCGCCTTGCGCACGATCGCCGCGCCGGTCGCCTCGTCACCCTCCAGGTCCAGCTTGTCGAGCGCGCCCTGGGCGCGGATCAGGGCCACGCCGCCGCCGGCGACGATGCCCTCCTCGACCGCGGCCCGGGTCGCCGACAGGGCGTCCTCGATGCGGTGCTTCTTCTCCTTGAGCTCGACCTCGGTGGCCGCGCCGACCTTGATCACGCCAACGCCGCCGGCCAGCTTGGCCAGCCGCTCCTGGAGCTTCTCGCGGTCCCAGTCCGAGTCGGTCCGCTCGATCTCCTGCTTGATCTGGGCGATGCGGCCCTTGATGTCCTCGGTCGACCCGGCACCCTCGACGATCGTGGTGTCGTCCTTGGTGACGGTGAGCCGGCGGGCCCGGCCGAGCAGGTCGAGGGTGGCGTTCTCGAGCTTGAGGCCGACCTCCTCGCTGATGACCTGGCCACCGGTGAGGGTGGCGATGTCGGCCAGCATGGCCTTGCGGCGGTCGCCGAAGCCGGGGGCCTTGACGGCGGCGCTCTTGAAGGTGCCGCGGATCTTGTTGACGACCAGGGTGGCCAGGGCCTCCCCGTCGACGTCCTCGGCGATGACGACCAGCGCCTTGCCGGACTGGACGACCTTCTCGAGCACCGGCAGGAGCTGCTGGGCCGAGGAGATCTTGGAGTTGGCGATGAGGATGTAGGGGTCCTCCAGGACCGCCTCCATGCGCTCCTGGTCGGTGACGAAGTAGGGCGAGATGTAGCCCTTGTCGAACTGCATCCCCTCGGTGAACTCCAGCTCCATCCCGAAGGTCTGCGACTCGTCGACGGTGATGACCCCGTCCTTGCCGACCTTGTCCATCGCCTCGGCGATGGTCTTGCCGATCTCGGCGTCCTGGGCCGAGATGGCCGCCACCGAGGCGATCTCCTCCTGGCTCTCGATCTCGCGGGCCTGGTTGCGGATCGCCTCGGCGACCGCGTCGGTGGCCTTCTCCATGCCCCGCTTGAGGCCCATCGGGTTGGCCCCGGCGGCCACGTTGCGCAGGCCCTCGTGGACCAGGGCCTGGGCGAGGACGGTGGCGGTGGTGGTGCCGTCACCGGCCACGTCGTTGGTCTTGGTCGCGACCTCCTTGGCCAGCTGAGCACCGAGGTTCTCGTTGTGGTCCTCGAGCTCGATCTCCTTGGCGATGGTCACGCCGTCGTTGGTGATGGTGGGGGCGCCCCACTTCTTGTCGAGGACGACGTTGCGGCCCTTGGGCCCGAGCGTCACCCGGACCACGTTGGCCAGCTTGTCGACCCCGGCCTCGAGCGAGCGGCGCGCCTCGGCGCTGAACAGCAGTTGCTTTGGCATGGCTTCGCGCTACCTCGGTTACTTGTTGACGATCGCGAGGACGTCGCGGGCGGAGAGGATCAGCAGCTCGTCCCCACTCAGCTTGACCTCGGTGCCGCCGTACTTGGAGTAGATGACCTTGTCGCCGACCTTGACGTCGAGCGGCACGCGGGTGCCGTCCTCGAAGCGGCCGGGCCCGACGGCCAGGACCTCGCCCTCCTGGGGCTTCTCCTTGGCGGTGTCGGGGATGACCAGCCCCGAGGCGGTCATCTCCTCGCCCTCGCTCGGCTTGACGACGATGCGATCCTCGAGCGGCTGCAGGCTGACGCCCATCCTTCCTCCTCGTGCGTGGTGGCCCGACCCGGCGGGTGGGCCTGAAGGGATACACGTTCGGCGCGGATGTTAGCACTCGGCTTCTGCGAGTGCTAACCAGATCCTAGGAATCCGGGCCGGTCCCGTCAACCGGCGAAAAAACTTCGGATTGGTCGGGTCGTCATGGTGCCGTCACGCTGCCGGAACGATGGCGGCGTAGAACGCTTGTGAAAAGACTCACAAGGAGGGACGCCATGAGCCGCACCCATCGGGCGCTGACCGTGCTGGCGCTGAGCCTGGCGCTCGCCACCGCGACGTCTGCCGTCGCCGTGGCCGCCGAGGACCTCAACGCGCAGCGCAAGGCGCTGTACCAGTCCCAGCTGGAGCAGAACCTGGCGGGCAGGACCGCCGCCTCCACCCAGTCCGCGGTCGAGGACCAGAACGACCGGCTGCTCCGCGGTGTCGAGGCCGCTCAGGCCGAGCGCAACCAGGCCGCCGTCGAGCAGGCGCGGGCGGGCGAGCGCAGCCTCGACCCCGCCCCCGTGGTCACGATCGCCCCGCAGCCGGTCCCGGTCGCGGCCGGTCGCGGCATCGACCCGCTGGCCGTCCTGCTGCTCGGCCTGGTCGGAGGCCTGGCCGGCGGCGCCGCCATCCTGGCCGGCTGGACCGCCGTAAACCGCCGGCACGCGCACCGGGTCGTGGCTGCCTGACGGCGACCTCCTCAACACCGGCAGCCAGGAAGGCCGGCGAGCACCCCAGGGGCTCGCCGGCCTTCAGCGTGTGCCCGGGGGCAGCGCCACCCCGAACCGCTCGCCGAGAAGGGCCAGGTCGTGGCGGTCGGTGGCCCCCAGCGGGTAGCCGAGATGGTGGCGAATCTGTACCTCGGCGGTCACACAGCGCACCTCCCGGTCCCCCACCCGGCCCGTGCCGGCCAGCCCCTCGGCCGGGTAGTCGCCCCAGGCGCCCCCGCCCAGGTCCTGCCAGCCGTTGCCGTCGGCGTCGAAGTGGACAGGATGGAAGTCGACCTGGCGGCCCGCGGCGTCGACCAGGACCAGCCGGGCCGGCAGCCCGGGCGCGGCCGCCGCGTCGTGGCGGAACCCCACGCCGGCCAGGGCCGCCTGGGCCGCCGCGAGGTCGTCGCGGGCGATCACCAGGTCCAGGTCCCGGTGCGGCCGGCTGCGGCGGCCCAGGAGCGCGTCCACGCCCCAGCCGCCGTCCAGCCAGACCGCCACCCGGGCCCGGTCGAGCTGGTCGAGGACGGCGAGCACGTCGGGGGCCTCCAGCATCAGCCGCGCCCGGTCCGGCGGCCCGGCGGTGTCACGACCGGTTGCGGCGCTTGGGGCGGCGGGGGCCGCGGCGGCCGAAGCCGGGGATGATCTGAAGGTTGGGGTCGGCGCCGACGTCGAGGGGGGTGTGCTCGCCCCGCTCCAGGGCGAAGCTGCCGGCGCAGGCCACCATGGCGCCGTTGTCGGTGCAGAGCGCCGGGGAGGGGACCAGGAGACGGATGCCGAGGTGGTCGGCCTCGGCGGCCAGGCGGGCCCGCAGGCGCGAGTTGGCGGCCACGCCCCCGCCCAGCAGCACCGTGTCCAGGCCCTCGCGCTTGGCCACGCCGACGACCTTGCTGACCTGGACGTCGACCACCGCCTCCTGGAACGAGGCGGCCACGTCGGCCAGGTTGACCTCCGGGCCGGCCGCCCGGACGTGGCGGAGCACGGCCGTCTTGAGGCCGGAGAACGAGAAGTCGTCGCTGCCGTCGTCCAGCAGCGCCCTTGGGAACCGCACCGCCGCCGGGTCACCGTCGCGGGCCAGGCGGTCCACCACCGGCCCGCCCGGGTAGCCGAGGCCCAGCATCCGGGCCACCTTGTCGTAGGCCTCGCCGGCGGCGTCGTCGATGGTCTGGCCCAGTCCCCGGAAGTTCCCCTGCTCGTCCATGGCCAGCAGGCTGGTGTGCCCGCCCGAGACCACGAACACCACCGCCGGCAGCGGCAGGGTCCCGTGGTCGAGCACATTGGCGTAGACGTGGGCGACCAGGTGGTTGACCCCGGCCAAGGGCCGGTCGAGGGCGAACGCGTAGGCCTTGGCCGCCGCCACCCCGACCAGCAGCGAGCCGGCCAGGCCGGGGCCGATGGTGACCGCGACCGCGTCGACGTCGCCCAGGCGGGCCCCGCCGAGCGCGCAGGCCTGCTCCACGGCCGGGTGGAGCAGGTCGACGTGGGCCCGCGAGGCGACCTCGGGCACCACCCCGCCGTAGCGGGCATGCAGGGTCTGCTGGTCGGCGAGGACGTTGGAGCGGACCAGGCGGCCGTCCTCCACCAGGGCGACGCCGGTCTCGTCGCAGGAGGTCTCGATCCCGAGCACCAGCACCGCTACAGCTCCCGGGGCTCGGGGATGCGGGCCGCCAGGCCGGCCAGGCGCTCGGCGTAGGCGGGGGTCTGGAGGCCCTCGGCCCACATGATCAGCGCGTCCTCGCCGGTCTCGGCATAGTAGTTCTTGCGGATCCCGACCGGGGCGAAGCCGAACTGGTGGTACAGGCCCTGGGCGGCGTGGTTGGCCACCCGGACCTCGAGGGTGCAGGCGGTCGCACCCCGGCGCCTGGCCTCGGTGACCAGCGCGAACAGCAGCCGGGAGGCGACCTTGCGTCGATGCATGTCGGGGTCGACGGCGATGTTGGTCACGTGCGCCTCGTCCCCGAACACCATCAGGCCGGCATAGCCGACGACCTGCCGGCGCGCCTTGGCCACGATGTAGAAGCGGGTCGAGCGCTGCACGATCTCGGACAGGAACAGGGTCATCGTCCACGGCCGCGGGTAGACCCGGCGTTCGATGTCCAGCACCTGGGGGATGTGGCGGCGGCGCATCGGGACCAGCTCGATCCCGAGCGGGTGCCGGGGGTCGTCGACCGAGCGCCGGGGCGGGTAGATGGTCGCCATCAGGCCTCCCCCACCGCCTCGTTGGCCAGCCGGCGCTCGACTCCCGGGTCGATGTCGGGCCGGCGCAGGTACAACGGGGTCACCTCCAGTGGGCTGGTGAACTGCTCCCGGAGCATCCGCGGGAGGGCCAGCTCGACCAGGGCGGCGGCCGACGGCGAGGATTGCGTCAGGCCGCCGAACTCGGACTGCTCGCCCAGATGCTCGAACGCCTCCCGGTAGAGGAGGGCCCCGTCGCCGCAGAGCAGCACCTCCTCGCCCCTGGCCTCGATCCCGGCGGCGAGCTGGTCGGGCCGGAGCACCTGGTAGTCGGTGAGCCGGACCACCCCGCCGGGGGCGTGGCGGTACAGGGCGCAGAACACCTCGCCCCGGCGGGCGTCGATCACCGGGCAGATGGCCCGGTGGACATGGCGGTGGGCGAAGGCGATCAGGTCGAGGCTGGGCACGGCCACCATCGGCAGCCCCCAGGCCTGGGCCAGCGCCTTGGCGGTGGAGACCCCGACCCGCAGCCCGGTGAACAGGCCAGGGCCGGTGCCGACGGCCACCCCGGCGAGGGCGCCCGGGTCGACCTCGGCCTGCTCCAGCACCCAGCGCACGGCCGGGGTCAGCACCTCGGCGTGGCGGCGCTCGTGGCGGACGGCGACCTCGGCCAGGGTGCCCGCCTCCGACCCGACGGCCACGCCAGTGACCGGGGTGGCGGTGTCCATGGCGAGGACGAGCAACGAAGACCTTTCGAGCGATGCCGACGGAAAACGTATTGTGGCACCTCAACCTGGGATCGCGCCGTCCCGAGAACAACCATGATGGCACGCGTGCTGATCGTCCAGGGACACGCCCGGTCGCGGGCGGATACGGCCGCCACCCTGCGGGCCGAGGGCCACGACGTCCTCGAGGCGGGGTCGGCCGACAACGGGGTCCGGCTGGCCCACGACCAGGGCCCCGAGGTCATCCTGCTCGACCCGATGCTGCCCGACCGCTCCGGCTACGAGCTGTACGCCAGTCTCCAGCGGGACCCGGCCACCGTGGCCATCCCGGTGCTGTTCCTGCCCGGCGAGCTCCCGTCGGTCCCCGGCGGCGGCGATGGGGAGCTGGTGGTGGTCGCGCTGCCCGACATCGTGACCCGCCTCGGGCTGGCCCTGCGCACCAAGTCGCTCAACGACGAGCTTCGGCTGGCCGACGTGAGCCTGCGCTCGGCCGTCCTCACCGACTCCCTGACCGGCCTGGCCAACCGCCGGGCGGCCGAGGAGCGCCTGCGCTCGCTCACCGGTCTGGCCCGCGTGGGGATGGGCCCGGTGTCGATGATCCTGGCCGACCTGGACGGGTTCGCCGAGGTCAACGAGCGCTGCGGCTACGCCGTGGGCGACCGTGTCCTGCAGGCCTTCGCCGGCCTGCTCCACGAGTCCTGCCGCACCGGCGACACCGTCGCCCGCCTCGAAGCCGAGGCGTTCCTCCTGCTCCTGCCCGTCACCAAGCTCGACGCCGCCTGGTACGTGGCCGAACGGGTCCGCCGCCGCACCGCCGCCATCGGCGCCGCCCTCGGCCCCGACGGCCCCGTCCTCACCGCCTCCTTCGGCGTCGCCGAGCACCGCCCCCCCGACGCCTGGCGCGACCTCCTCGACCGCGGCGAAGCCGCCCTGGCCCGCGCCCAACGGGCCGGCCGCAACCGCTGCGCGGTCGCCTGACCGCTCAGGTAGTGCGACGGCGGAACAGGACGCCGGAGACGGCCACCGAGGCGACCAGGATGCTCAGGCACCAGGCCACCGCCTTCCAGGGGCTGGAGCCGAGGGGGAGGCCGAGGAGCAGGCCACGCAGGGTCTCGATGACCGGGGTGACCGGCTGGTTGGCGGCAAACCCCTGCAGCCAGCTGGGCATGGTGTCGATGGGCACGAAGGCGCTGGAGGGGTAGGGCAGGAACATGACCAGGAAGCTGAAGCCCCCGGCCGCCTCGGGCGAGCGGGCCAGCAGCCCGAACGCGGCCGACAGCCAGGAGATGGCCAGGATGAACAGGACCAGGATGCCGGCCGCGGCCAGCCAGTCCAGCGGCCCGGCGCTCGGTCGGAAGCCGATCAGGAACGCCACCCCGAACACCAGCACGGTGGAGGCCAGGTTGCGGACCACGCTGGCGGCGACGTGGCCGGCCAGTACCGACGCCCCGACGACGTCCAGGGACCGGAACCGGTCGATGATCCCGCCGGTCATGTCGGTGGTCACGCTCACGGCCGTGGTCGCGGCCCCGAACCCGGCACTCAGCAGCACGACCCCGGGGACGACGTAGGTCACGTAGCGGGTGCCGGTCTCGATGGCGCCGCCGAACAGGTAGACGAACAGCAGCATGATCAGGACGGGGAGCAGCAGCGAGGTCAGCAGCACGTCCACGTTGCGCCTGGCCATGCGCAGGCTGCGGCCGGACATGGTGACCGCGCCGGCGAGGGCGGCCAGCGGTCGGGGACGGAGCGACAGCCGCGGCGCGGCCGTCGGGGATGCGGTGAGCTCAGACACCGGCGGGCTCCTTCTCGTTCTCGTTCTCGTCGGTCTCGGGTCGGTCGGCGGGGCGGCCGGTCAGGGCCAGGAACACGTCGTCGAGGGTGGCGCTGTGGACGGCGAACCGCTCCACGGCGCCGCGGGTGGGGTCGACCTCGTCGAGCAGGGCCCGCAC
>Ga0222623_10000685_pt1 | contig 11045 bp, 10 predicted proteins | sample PLMtaG_FD_177336 | JGI IMG/M metagenome (GOLD analysis project Ga0222623, IMG submission 177336) | Groundwater sediment microbial communities from an aquifer in East River, Colorado, USA - PLM2_30_coex | ecosystem: Environmental > Terrestrial > Soil > Riparian zone | place: USA: East River...
GCCGATTGCTATCCTTCCGCCAACGGGAGGATGCCCGAGCGGCCAAAGGGAGCGGTCTGTAAAATCGCCGGCTAAGCCTACGGAGGTTCGAATCCTCCTCCTCCCACCACAGGGTGTTCTCAGGACTGAGGGCCCCTGACGCATCAGAACCAAGCCCCTCAGAGTTGGATGAGGTTGACGCCGGCGAGCGGATGGTGGATCTGCTGCATCGCGCCTCCGGTCGCCAAGCTGCCGAGGTTCGATCGTGGTGAACCCCGCGTCTTGGAACACCGCGACGACATCCGCTTTCGCGTCGGCATCGTCCCCGGAGACGAAGATCACGCGCCGGCCGCCGGCCTCCTGCGGATCCGATCCGAGCACCTCGGCGCCAAGTGTGTTGCCGGCTTTCACGACACGTGCGCCGGGGACGAGGTCGGCGACGAGCTCGCTGGACGTTCTCCCCTGGAGATCGTCTGCGGCCCAGTCGTTGGTCGCGTCGATGACAACCTGACCACTCCAGGCAAGGCCTTGGACGGCTTCCGGCACCCGGTCCCAGGGCACGGCGATGACGACGATGCCGGCCGCTGCTGCATCGTCTGCGGTCCCTGGCGAGACTCCCTCGCCAAGGGAGGTGACCACTGACGTCAGCGATCCCGGGCCGCGGCTGTTGGCGATCACGACGCGGCGACCGGCGCGCAGCGCGGTCCGCGCCATCGCTTGCCCGAGCCGCCCAGCGCCGATGATCCCCACAGAGTCGGTCACGGTTGACCGTCGTATTCGGAGGCGAAGAGGTAGCTCACTGCAAGGCTCCGATAGGGGCGCCAGCGGTCCGACACCTGAGCCACTTCGTCCTCGGTCGGGAGGTGATCGAAGCCATACGCTCGTTGGATCGCGCGCCGGAGCGCGAGGTCGCCCGAGAGGAAGACGTCCGGGCGATCGAGCGCCACGAGCAAGAACCCGCGCGCGGTCCACGGCCCGATCCCGGGCACGTCGGTCAGGGTCGCCTCGACCTCGTCGTCGGTCATGCGCGAGAGCGACTCCTCGCTCAGACGTCCGTCGACGAACCGTTCCGCAAGCGCGCGCAAGGTCTCGCCTTTCCGAGCCGAGAACCCGCTGTCGCGCAGCACTTGCGGATCGGCCGCGAGCAGCTCGGCCGGCGACGGGAGATGCCCTCCGAATCGCTGCTGCAGACGCGAGAGGATCGCGCGGGTCGAGTTGACGGACAGCTGCTGTCCTGCGACCTGGAAGACGAGCGTCCCGAAGGCATCGAACGGAGGAAGCTCGTCCAGCCAGGCCCGCGGGCGGAAGTCCGGCCGGGCGTCGATCAGCCGCGCGAGGACCGGATCCGCGTTCCGGAGAAACTCGCGCGCAGCGGGATCGGCGGCGGCCGTAGACATCATTCCTTGAGCAACCTCTCGGTGAGCACGATCCTTCCTCGAGTTGTCCGCGATGTTCGCCATGCTGGGTTATGCGGAGAGCTTGCGTTCTGCCTCGTGCTCTACGGAAACGCGCTTCGCACCGGCGAGTTGCGCCGAAAGGAACTGGCCGGCTCTGTCCAGCGCCGCGGCCGCTTCGTCAAGGATCGGGTGATAGGCCTGAAAGACGTGGGGCACCCGGGGGGTGATGTCGAGCGTGACCTCGACGTCGGCGTTCGCGGCTTGTCGCGCGAGGCGGACGGCATCATCGAGGAGAACCTCGTGCGATCCCGCCTGGATGATCAGCGGCGGCAGGCCGGACAGGTCGGCGAACACGGGGCTGATGAGGCCGAGACCGGCGTCTTGCCCCGCCGTGTAGTCGGGGACCCGGGCTCGGAGTGCCTCCGGGCTGAGTAGCGGGTCGGCCTCGCGCTTCGTTTGCATCGTCGCCCCCGCCAACGTGAGGTCGACATACGGTGACATGACGAGGGCCGCGGCCGGCAGGGGCAGCCCGTGATCGCGGGCGTTGACGAGGGTCGCGATGGCGAGGCCGCCGCCGGCCGACTCTCCCGCGAAGGCGATGTCCGAAGGGGCGATGCCGTCGTGCAGGAGGGCTCCGTAGGCCGCAAGAGCGTCGTCCACCGCTGCCGGATACGGGTGCTCGGGGGCGAGCCGGTAGTCGACGGAGATGACCTTGGCGTCCGTCCGCCGGCCGACCTGCGAGGCCAGGTCAGCGGCGAGGAATGCGTCCCCCATCACGTACACGCCACCGTGGAAGTAGAGAACGACGTGGCGAGGTTCGATCCCGTCAACGGTGATCTCGGCGGTCGGAACGCCGCCCAGCGCGGCTGCGGCCACTGTGACCTCGGCCGGGAGCGGCTGCGCCGACAGCAGCTCTTTCAGGAGTCGCCGTTGCTCCTCGACATCGCTGTTCGCGGGGAACGCTCCTTGTCGCAGGATCGCGTCGAGGGTCTCTCGCTGCTCGGTGCTCACCGAGAACCCCCATTCGTTGCGGCGGCCTCGACGGCGCTCATGGGTGCACCTGCAGGCCGATCCCGCGGTTGAGACGCATCGACTCCATCAGCCAGAACGCGACGTCCGGGGTGAACACGTCCGCGGCCGCGAGCACGCCCGTGTACTTCTCGATGACGGGCGCGGCCGTCGCCTCGCCCACCGCGTTCAGGTAGGCCTTGACGGCGCCCCACATGTTCCCGACCGCGCCGTACTTCTGGAAGTAGGGCGTCGGATCGACGGTGGCGAGGGCAGTCTTCGCGCTGGCCTCGAGGTCCGCCATGTATTGCTGGTGCAGGATGACGTCGTCGCGCGTGCCCAGCCTGCCCAGGTGGCCGCTGATGAGGGTCTTCCACGGGTAGGTCAACGCCGTGGCCGGCATCCCGAGGTAGCCCGGGATGTCGTCGGACAGATTGACGACGAACACGGGCACCCAGCCCACGTTCACGATGTCGACCATCATCAGCGCGTTGTGCTCGGGAAAGTGGATGACGCTGTTGTCCGGAGTGTGGTTGGCGCCGTGCCATGCGAGCTCGATCCGCTCGCCGCCGATCTCCAGGGTCCGGCGCTCGCTGAAGGTCTCCTCCGGTGCGGGTCGGCCCGGGTCGTCGTCCCGGAGCAGGAGCCGCCGGGTCTCCTCGTGCCCGATCCGCACGACGTCGTTGCCGAACAGCGAGGACGCGCCCCCGTGGTCCGCGTGGTGGTGGGTGTGGACCAGGTAGGTCACCTTGTTGCTCACGCCGTTGGCCTGGGCGATCTCGTCGATCGCTCGCTGGAGGTTGTGCCCGATGCTCGGAGGAGCATCAAAGAGGACGACGCCGTCCGACGTGGTCAAGAACGCGGCCTGGTAGACGCCATCCGTGACCCAGTAGAGGTTCCGCTCGACGCGTCCGACGTAGTAACCCTGCTCGTTGACGGCAGGGCCGAACGCCGACCGAGGCACGGGCGCGTAGTCGGGCAACGCGTCGGCCGAGCCCGCTGATGCGCCCGTCGTGATCTCCGAAGTGCTCATGATGGCTCCTTCCTCGTCAACCACGTCAGTTCGCCCACGGCAATGAGAACGCGCCCAGCTGACTGCCGATGGCCGCCAAGTCCTCGAAGGCCCACTGCTCGCTGATCTTGCCGTCGTCGGTGACCCGGTAGATGTCGACGGCGTCCCACTTGACGTTGTCCCCGCTCGCCGGGATCCCGAGCAGATCTCCTGTCTGCGTGGCGGTGACGACCAGGCGCAGCGCGACGAGATCCTCGCTCGCGATCACGTCTTGCTCCTCGGCTTGGATGTCCGACAGCGGGCCGATGAAGGCGCCGAGGAGGGGCACGACGTTGTCCACCCCCGTAACGGTCGCGATCGAGGGGCCATGCCAGACAACGTCGGGCGTGAAGAAGTCGCGCGCCCGCTCCGCGTCGTGCCCGTTGAAGACCTCGGCCACGAACCTCCGAGGGACCTCGATCCGCTGGTCGATCGTGAGCGTCTGGCTCATGCCGCTTCTCCTCCTTGTGGTCGGCCGGGTCGGCCGAGCTGAAGAGGATCATCGCTCGCAGGGAGGTTGATCGAATCCTGGAAAGCCGTAGTCCGAACCCCAGCGTCGTCAGGCCGTTCGGTCGCTGCGACGAAAGCGATGGGCGCGGCTATCGTGCTTGTGATGGTCACGAGGCTGGTCGAACCGCGGCTGCTCGGCCGGGAACGCGAGCGCGAGGTACTCGGACGGCTCCTGGAGGGAGCGCGTACGGGGCACGGCGGGGTCTTGGTCCTGCACGGAGAACCCGGCGTCGGCAAGACCGCCTTGCTGGAGTTCGCGGTCGAGGACGCACCGGACTTCGGGGTCGTTCGTACCGCCGGGGTCGAAGGGGAGATGGAGCTCCCGTACGCCGCGCTCCAGCAGCTGTGTTCTCCGATCATCGAGCTGACCGAGCGCCTGCCCGATCCCCAGCGCGAGGCCCTCGCCGTCGCGTTCGGACGCAGCGTCGGGCCAGCACCCGAGCCGTTCCTGGTCGGGCTCGCGGTCCTCGGTCTGTTGTCGGAGGCAGCCGAGGGGCGCCCGTTGCTCTGCGTGGTCGACGACGCGCAGTGGTTGGACGATGTGTCGGCTCGCGCGCTGGCGTTTCTCGCGCGCCGGCTCCTCGCGGAGAAGATCGCGCTGCTGTTCGCCGTCCGCGAGCGGGGCGCCACGCTTGCCGGCTTCCCCGAGATCAACATCGGACCCTTGGGACGGCGTGATGCGCGGGCCCTGTTGGAGTCCGTGCTGCCCGCTCGCGTCGATGAGCGCGTGCTTGAGCGCATCGTCGCGGAGACGCGCGGGAACCCGCTCGCCCTACTCGAGCTGCCGCGAGGGATGACGCCCGCACAGCTCGCCGGCGGGTTCGGGTTGCCCGAGGCGCTCCCGCTGTCCGCCCGGATCGAGGAACATTTCACGCGACGACTCGCGAGCGTCCCGCCCGATGGTCGGCGCCTGTTGCTCCTCGCGGCGGCAGACCCGACGGGCGATCTCGCGCTCGTGTCTCGCGCGGCGGAGCGGCTCAAGATTCCCGAATCGGCGGCGCGAACGCTCGGATCGGATGGCCTGCTGGACCTGAACGCCGGCGTCGTCTTCCGCCATCCCTTGGCGCGTTCGGCCGTGTACCGCGCATCCACCGCCGACGAGCGGAGCGAGGTCCATCTCGCCCTCGCCGATGCGACCGATCCGGGAGTCGATCTAGATCGCCGCGCGTGGCACCGGGCGCAGGCCACGTCGATGCCGGACGAGGACGTCGCCACGGAGCTCGAGCGTTCGGCGGCGCGAGCCCAGGCACGCGGTGGATTCGCCGCTGCCGCCGCCTTCCTCGAGCGCTCCTCCGTGCTGACGCTCGACCCCGCTCTTCGGGCCGCCCGCGCACTCGCGGCAGCTCAGGCCAAGCACGAGGCGGGCGCGTTCGACGAGGCACTCACGCTCGCTGCGAACGCGGAGGTGGGCCCGTTGGACGGTCTCCAGCGTGCGGAGCTGGATCTCCTCCGCGCGCGTATCTCGTTCGCCGCCGAACGCGGGAACGAGTCGCCGAGGCTGCTCCTGTTGGCCGCGAAGGGCTTCGAGCCGTTCGACGCTCGACGGGCTCGCCAGATCTATCTCGACGCGCTGTCTGCCGCCCTGTTCGCGGGTCGTCTGGCGGGTTCGTGTGGTGCTGGCGAGGTCGCAGCCGCGGCGCGAGCCTTCCCCGCTCCCGCGTCGCCGCCCGCCGCGGCGGACCTGTTGCTCGACGGATTGGCCCGGATGATCACCGAAGGTCCTTCGAGCGGCACGCCGGCGCTGCGAGAGGCCCTTCGCGCCTTCTCGAGCGGAGACGTCGGAGCGGATGACGGTCAGCGCTGGCGGGGATGGCTGGCGGGGCGGGCTGCCGGCTTCATCTGGGACTACGAGGCGTGGGACTCGCTGACGATGCGCCAGGTCCGGGCCGCACGTGAGGCGGGCGCGCTCGCTGAACTCCCGTTCGCCCTCAGCACCCGTGTCGGCGTGTGTTTGTTCGGTGGGGACGTCGCGGCGGCTGCGGCGCTCGTCGAGGAAGCCGACGCGCTCGCCGAGGCCACCGACGGCCGCATCGTCCCGCCGTACGGAGAGCTCACGGTCGCAGCGTTCCGTGGTCGCGAGGACGAGCTCATGCGATCCCTGGCAACGAGCACCGAGGTGTTCCTGCGGGACGGCGAGGGGATGGGATTGACGCTCTCGCAGTGGGCGAAGTCGCTGCTCTGCGACGGCCTAGGGCGATACGACGAGGCTTTCGCCGCGGCCGAGCAGGCGAGCGAGGATCCACGCGAGCTGTGGTTCTCCAGCTTCGCGTTGGTCGAGTTGATCGAGGCGGCGAGCCGCAGCGGTCGGAACGAGCGTGCGGCGGAGGCCGTCGAGATCCTGGCTGCATCGACGAGCGCCAGTGGCACGCCGTGGGCGCTCGGCGTCGAAGCGCGGTCCCGCGCTCTGCTCGCTCATGGGGGTGAGGCCGAGAAGCTCTACCGTGAGGCGATCGATCGTCTCGAGCCGACCCGCCTCCGGGTCGACCTCGCCCGTGCCCACCTGCTCTACGGCGAATGGTTGCGGCGTGAGCGCCGCCGTCTGGACGCGCGTGAGGAGCTGCGGGTCGCGTACGACCACTTCACCAGCTTCGGGATGGAGGCGTTCGCCGAGCGAGCCGAAGTGGAGCTGCGGGCAACGGGGGAACACGCTCGCAAACGGACCGTGGACACGGTCGATCAGCTCACCCCGCAAGAGGCGCAGATCTCCCGCCTCGCGGCGCAGGGGAATACGAACCGAGAGATCGCCGCGCAGCTGTTCATCAGTACGAGCACCGTCGAGTACCACCTTCGGAAGGCGTTCCGGAAGCTCGACGTGAAGTCGCGGACCCAGCTCGCGAGCCGTATCTCGTAGAGCGTTCCGACGGCGCTTTCGGGAAGCGCACGGTGGCGCGGAGCGCGGCTCGAGCAGGCATCGATCCCGGGAGTACGGTTCATCGAGTATCCGGATGTCGCTGCTAACCTCATCTTGAAGGCCGTCGCGGCTGCCGAGGTCGACGGCCCCAGGGGAGCTGCTCGCTCCGGAAAGGAACCCAGACTCCATGCCGATGATCGATGTCTACGCTGCCGCCGGCACGTTCGGCGATGCCCATGCCTTGGCCAAGAGCCTCGCTAGCGAGCTCATGACGATCGAGCAGGTACCGGACATCCCGATGTTCCGGAAGAACACGGCGGCGTTCGTGCACGAGCTCCCTTCGTCGGGGTTGTCGAACGTCGACGGAGACAGTACCTACGTTCGCGTCCAGGTCCTCACGAACGCAGGCGCCCTCGATCGCGACAAGCAACTCGCCGTGGTGAGCCGACTCACCACCCTCGTTGCGGATGCGGCGGGGGACTCCTCGCTCGCCGACCGCACTTGGGTGCTCCTGACGGAGGCGCCCGACGGTGGGTGGGGTCTCGCAGGGCACGCAAACACGAACGAGGAACTCGTCGCTGCGGCTCGTGCGCAGATCGCGGAACTGCAGGCCAAGAAGTCGAACGACTGAACGCCGAACGGCGTACGAGGTTCTCCCGCCTGCCGGGCGGCGGAGAGGGAAGGCCGACCACCAGTGGGTGGGTTCGTCGCCCCCTTAACCCGTGGGGTACTACGTTCCAGGATGTGCTAGACGTAAGGTCAAGAGGTCTTGAGTACACGCCATCACGCAGGGGGCTCATGAGCGAAGCAGAAGCCGCACGCCACGCCTCCCCCCTCTCGCCCGGGAATCCCGCTCCGGACTTCGAGCTCCCTTCGACGCCGGATCAGAAGGTCATGCTCTCCGACTTCCGGGGGCAGTCCGTGATCCTGGCGTTCTACCCCGAGGACTGGAGCCCGGTCTGCTCCGACCAGCTGGGTCTGTACCAGGCGGTGCTTCCCGAGTTCCAAAAGTTCGGCGCCGAACTCGTCGCGATCTCCGTGGACAGTGCCTGGAGCCATCTGGCCTTCGCCAAGGATCGAAACCTGCACTTCCCGCTGCTCGCTGACTTCGAGCCGAAGGGCGACGTCGCGCGTGCCTACCACGTCTATCGCGACGTCGCAGGGACGAGCGAGCGAGCGCTCTTCGTGATCGACGGGGACGGCGTGATCCGGTGGAGCTACGTCTCTCCGGTTGGGGTGAACCCAGGGGCCGACGGCATCCTCCGAGCGCTGGAGGAGCTGAACGGCAAGGAGGAGGCCACGTGAGCAGGACCGAGTGGGAGGCCGTCCTCACGCTCCCGGTGGACGAGCAACGCGATCACGTGCAAGGAGCGGCTTCCGCGGCGGTGACGCTCGTCCAGTACGGCGATTACGAGTGCCCGTACTGCGGCGAGGCCTACCCGATCATCAAGGACGTGCAGGCCAGGATGGGGGATCGGCTCCGGTTCGTGTTCCGCAATTTTCCCATCTCGACTTCGCATCCACACGCCGAGCACGCGGCGGAAGCGGCGGAGGCGGCGGACGCACAGGGGGAGTTCTGGCGGATGCACGACCTCCTCTACGAGCGCCAGCGGCACCTAGCCGACGAAGACCTCCACTCGTACGCCGAGGAGCTCGGGCTCGACGTGGAGCGCTTCGACAAGGAGATGGCCGAGCACGTGCACGCCGCTCGCGTCCACGAGGACTTCATGAGCGGGGTGCGGAGCGGGGTGAACGGGACGCCGACCTTCTATATCAACGGTGTCCGCCACGACGACTCCTACGAGGCCGCGGTCCTCATCGAGGCACTTGAGCGGGCTGCCACAACTGCATGAACGGGACCCGAGGACGGAGCCCGGCGCCGCCGCCCCGGGCTCCACTCCCGGTCACGAGCGCCGAGCAAGGCCGTTCGTACCCCCCCCGTTCACCTGTGGGCGCTCCCCGCCTACTATCTCGTCCGCCCTGGTCACCGGGTTCTGAGAACTCCCCACCACCAACGAACCGACCGACTCACCGAGCGGGTGTATGCGTACCGGGACGCGTGGTGCGCTTCGTGGAGGGTCCGTGCGACGACTGATCGCGTCCGAGTTCGTGACGCTGGACGGCGTGATGGAAGCGCCCGGTCACGAACCGCATCCCGACGGGAGGAACGCGTGGGCCCTGCGGCACGCCGGCGAAGACCAGCAGCGGTTCAAGGTCGACGAGGTCTTCCAGGCGGGTGCGATCCTGCTGGGGCGAGTGACCTATGAGATCTTCGCGGCGTTCTGGCCGACCGCTCCGAAGGACCATGGGTTCGCCGATCGGATGAACGACATCCCGAAATACGTGGTCTCCAAGACGTTGGAGAGCCCGTCGTGGCGGAACTCCACGGTCGTCAGGGGCGACCCGGTCGAGGCGATCACCGATCTGAAGCAGGAACCCGGCGGGGACATCGTCCTGTACGGCAGCTGCGATCTCCTCAACTCCCTCATCGGGCAGAACGTGATCGACGAGTACCGGATCATGGTCTTCCCGGTCCTCCTCGGAAGCGGCAAGCGCCTGTTCAAGGAAGCGAGCGACACGACGCACCTGGAGCTCTTCGAGACGAGGACGTTCGAGTCGGGGGTCAGCGTGCTGACCTACCGCCCGGCGTATCTGGCGCCGTCGAGCAGGTACGTGGAGAAGTTCGCCTGGACCGGTGAGGTGATGCGATCGTGGCAAGCCGCCCAAGACGCGGAACGGGTGCTCGCGACGATCCTGTTCACCGACATCGTGCGGTCCACGGAGCGGGCGGCCGCGATCGGAGACCAGCGGTGGCGTCGGCTGTTGGATCGGCACGACGAGGTTGCCCGCAGGGAGGTCGATCGCTTCCGTGGCCGGCTCGTGAAGTCCACGGGCGACGGGATCCTGGCGACGTTCGACGCCCCCACCCGCGCGCTCCGCTGCGCGTTCGCCCTCACCGACGCCCTGGGCGACGTCGGACTCGAGATCCGTTCGGCGATCCACACTGGGGAGATCGAGATCCGCGACGAGGACGTCGGCGGGATCGGCGTCCATATCGCCGCGCGAGCCCTGACTCAGGCCCCGGATCGGGAGGTCGTGGTGACTCGCACCGTCCGGGATCTGGCCACGGGCACCGACCTCGCCTTCGGCTCGCTCGGCTCGGTGAGCCTTCGCGGTGTCCCCGGCGAGTGGGAGCTCTTCAACGTGTCGGTCGGGTGAGCGTGCCTGCACCGACCGAGGGCCGGGAACGGGTCGGACCCCGACCCGTTCCCGATCCCGCAGTCACGTCATGCCGTCAGGGGGTCGCTCGCCACCTTCCCGGCGTGACGGATCCCGAACGCCATCACGACCTGCGTGATGCCCTTGAACAGCGCCATGAAGCCGACCCAGAACAGGATCAGGTACGAGCGCTGGGCCAGGGCGTAGACCCGGTCGGATCCGGAGACCCAGAAGGCCAGCAGCAGGAGCAGGATGCCCGTGAGCAGTCCGATCCACCAATACGGGTTCACGCCTCGGGATGAGACCGCCCGAACGATCTCGAACGTGCCGTAGAAGACCAGGATCAGTCCGAGGACCGAGGCGAGCGCGAAGAAGCTGTTGACCGGCCGGATGAGCGACCACAGTCCGCCGAGGAAGAAGATGACCGACATCACGTAGTGCAGGACCTTCCAGCCTCCGGACATCAGGCTCCCCAGCCCGGCCTCGTTGACGCCGGCGGCGATGAAGACCACCCCGAGCAGCACGCCGACCGCGGTGATCGACGTGACGTCGAGGCGCAGCACCAGCCAGGCGATCACCAGCCACGCGATCCCCGTCAACAGGAAGACCCACCAGTAGCGGGCCCCCTCCCGGACGATCATGCGTTCCTCCGTGATCATGGTCCCCCTCCTCCCCGCTCCCGCGGGTCTGTCCACGCGGGCGTGCCTGACCGTATGCCCTCCGGGGCAACGGAATCAAACTCGCATGGTGGCCCCGGCACGGGGGCGTGGCCGCCTCATCACGAGACGCCAACGGATCGATCGATCAGAGCGAGTCGATCTCGGTCTTCAGTCCGTCCGCGTCGATCTGCACCTGCTTCTTGACGATGTCCTTCCCGCGCTGGATCGTGGCTTCGACGCGCCCTTCGACGTCGGTCGCGGCGACCACGATGAGCCCGCTGGTGCCGGCATCGAGCAACTCGCCGAGGTCCTTGAGGTCTGACCGACTCATCCCGGCCGCGACGTGTCCGGCGGTGGCGCCGAGCGCGGCC
>Ga0222623_10000690_pt1 | contig 11018 bp, 12 predicted proteins | sample PLMtaG_FD_177336 | JGI IMG/M metagenome (GOLD analysis project Ga0222623, IMG submission 177336) | Groundwater sediment microbial communities from an aquifer in East River, Colorado, USA - PLM2_30_coex | ecosystem: Environmental > Terrestrial > Soil > Riparian zone | place: USA: East River...
TCTTATTGCTTTCCTGATTTCTGAGCCATACATGCTATCATAGCCATCTTGTTTTGGTTTATAGGACAAATAATAATACAACATATGGACTGCGCCCATTCTACCTATTGGTTGTCCTGTTAGAAAGCATTGTGCGAACCTGCCTAAAACAAAGAGGGGATGATATCCTAGTGTCCTCATACTAGCACCAAATTCGTAAAAATGGTGATTAGCGCCTAATTGTCTGGTGTGTGAAAAGCGTGCATCGTTGTTGACTAGATTTTTGAACCCATGATATAGGGACATTTGTAGGATGACAGATTCGTATCCCATTTTTTCAGGATAGAGCCCGAGAAATTCTTCGAAGAATGAATTCCTGACGAATCTACCCGCTCCGTGCGGAGTAGCATAACTATTGCTGTCGTAGTTGCCTGAAGATATCGCGATGTTGTTATCAGCGTCCATCTTGTTCATTATCTTTTCTGCGTAAGGCTCCTCATAATTGGTGTCATCGGTACTTATCATATGATAATCTGTTTTTTCCAGATTTAGTTTCCTTGCAAGATTAATTGCACTATTCCAATTTTTAACTACCCTTCCAATATCATACCCCAAATCTGGATTTGTTATCACATAGAGTCCATCGTTCTTTGACTTTAATCCTTCCAAGATATTGGCCGTACCGTCTGTTGAGCCATCGTCGACAACTATAACATATTTTGGCTTTGTAGTCTGTTTTAACACCGAAATTATAGCATTTTCAATTTCATTTTCAGAATTCCTACACGTCACGATTGCATAATAACTGCCCACGGGTATATTGGAAATAACGGACCATAAACATCTTTTGTTAATTACAATTCAGTGAAATAATTTCAATCAAGAGTCGGAAAGATACGATCATAGTACTAGTTTCAGCATATCAAGACACTACAATTTACTTTTCTTTCTTGTCCGTTCCCTTTCGGTCAGATGATTTCTTGATACTATATAATCGTGTTTCGCCTCTGGTGATTTTAAGCAGAGATTCTTTCATCAATTTCTTGTCCTCTTCACTTACATTACCTTCGATAAGATCAATCACATACATCCACATTATAGCTCCAACTTTATTTTCCCTAAACAAGGCATCTTGTTCGACCTTCCATTGACTTTTCCTGTGCCAATATCCTAATACTATACTCAACGGAACGTACGCCAAAACAAACAAAATCGCAAAAGTCAAAATACTATCAAAAATCCCGGCCAAATAAGGGAGCCTGTCTATTAACAGTTGATACTGAATTGTTATGAAATTGGCAAAAGTCATTGCAAAAACTAGGTATATACTATGTCCATTCCGAAAGTCAAGCCAGCGCCTCCTGAACCAGTCTGAACTAATTGAATAGGGCATAGTTGAACTTAGTGTTTCTCTTTTACAAATACATTCCGTTCAAAATCCACCTAGTAAATAACAGGTAAACTAATGAAAGAAATGAGAAAAATTAGATTTTTGTGTTAGGTACAATTCACAATACAACATATTAGAAAATCGCTAATTTGACATGAAATATTTTCAGCTAAATCAGCCACATACAAAGTCGAATCAAGATGTAGGATGAGTCTGAATGGACCTATATTATAATACCACATTATTAGAGTGCTTTCAATAATCTATTCATTTGTTCAAAATCAATACCAAACCCAAATCTCATTTCTTCTCTCTTCATATTTCTATACATGCTTAAAAGCAATTTCAAATGTTTTATAGAATTGAGCTTACCATCCATTTTCAACCTGACTATCCTGTAAACATCGTCATAATATCCGAATTTCTTGAGAATTCTTTTTTCGTAAAGTTTTGAGTCAAATTTTGAATTACTATCTAAAACTTCCATGAAAATATCGCAGCAAATTAGGGAAGGAATAATGCCTTCCCCTAACATTGGAAATACACAGCCTATTGATTCACCAACTCCAATTATGTTACCATTGTGAAAAGGAAGCATGCGCTTGGGAGGAGAAAGTCTAATTGGTCGTCCTATCTTTCTAAGGGTCTTTGCACCAGGATTTTTCTCAAAGAATTCTGATATACCGTAATATTTTCGATCTATATCACCCGCACCGATATATGCTCGCCCATTACCTAAGGGAAAATACCAGAAATAACCTCTAGCTCCTTTGTATCCTATAACGTAAAATTCATCAACTCCATAGACGTTGTCTACAAGGTATTCGTATGAAGGTATTATGAAATCTTGAGGGGATTTAGGAAGAAGAGATCTATGCAGGCCCGTACAATCTATGACATAGTCAAAATTCGAAAGAAATTCTGATTCTGGGGTGCAATGAAAGTCATAGTTTATCTTTAATCCTCGGCAAAGGTCACGCTCCCAGCTATATTTATCATAAGTAACCAACCCCTTAAGCTCCAAGTATTCAACCTTATCGTCAGGAAGGTCCATCCTCAATTTTTTTCCGCGATGCAGTACATAATCCTCAAACCTTAGTCCAGCACTCTTCGAAAATGTTTCAAGCATGTTCCTTGATGCACCCCATGCGCATACTGGCCAATGTGATTCCTTTTTTGAAGCCTCAAAGATTTCTACTTGGTGCCCATCTCCCTGCAGACGGTTACCTAGGTAAGATCCTGCAACTCCTGCACCAACGATGGCCAGTTTCACGTTATGTTTGAGATAAAAATTGAATATATTTCTTGTTGACGACTAATTCTCTTTATTATCAAATTCAATCTCAATGTAAGATTCATTGCCGAAAATGACAATATGGACTCTGGTTTTGCGCTCTCATGATTCAATTTATTGAATTTTGAAGAGTTTTATGGAACAAGTACATGTTTGAGAGAATTGGGAAAAGCATAGTATTATGAAAGAATTTAATATTTTTTGCATCTAGTAGAAGAACTACTTATACTGCAACTTAGTTACAATAGAAAGATGAGTTCGACTTAAATAGTTAATTATGTAGCCCTATTATGGATGCAACAAAGAATGTCATACATCTTAGCAACAATATTGGTAGCACTAGCTACTATCAGTGGAGCAAATATACAGAGTTCAATGCAAGTAGCATTAGCACAAGGCTTACCATTATCAAGTCCAGCATGCGGTCAAGTAGTTCATGGCAACATCACATTAACCGCAAATCTTGTCTGTGCGGGTGACGGATTAATTGTTGGAGGAGATAACACAACCATTAATTTGAATGGATACTCAATCACTGGACCAGGAAACAACAGTTCCAAAGTAGGAGTGGCAGTACCTCATTCAAATAGTGTAGTTATAGAGGGTTCTGGCGCTATTCGTAATTTCCAAGCAGGAGTTTTGATAACTGGTTCTGAAAATACTAATATCCACAGAGTCACCTTTGAAGGAAACAAGATAGCTGTCTTCATGACAGGTTCGATAGGAAGTACTGTAGAACAGAACTTTATTGGACCAAATACAATCGGCGTAGCGTCTCACTCATCCATAGGAGCTCAGGTACATGCCAACATGATGACCGGTAACGATCTTGCGGGTGTGACCTTGGTCAATACTGACAAATCACAAGTAGATGCCAATTCAATTGGTGGAAGCAGAAATGGAATATTCCTAGATGCACAAAGTACAAAGAATACGATACTGTATAACAACGTACTAAAAAATGATGTCGACATAAACAATGCTGACGGCTTGCCACTCAACATTAACGGAAACGAACTAATCAAGAACAACTGCTTCGTTAGTCAGCCAAGTGGCGGATGCAATCCTCAATAAGGAACAAAGTCATTCAGCTCGACTAAAAACCACAAACCTTATTTTTTTATTTTAATTAATATACAAGCATCTATACATTTTACTCCCATCTACAATTATATGACTTTACGGAATAGAATTGAACTAATTTTATTTCGAAAGCTTAGATTTAGAACGTTCCTTTATAGATGATATCGGATGATATTTTCAATACCTTTTTCATTTGCATGTACTTTAATTCCTTAAGATTATGTCTGTTAGATAACAGTAGCATAAAGCTTTGTAGGAAAAATATTGAGATAGATGGTAGGAACAATCAGATATTGCTTGAGATACTAGTTAAATCCAAAAGCACAAATTTCGAGGGCATTATTGTCAGAGAGATACCATTTCAGCAGAAGTTTGTCTATAGAGTAAAGAAATTAGAGCTCAATCAAATTATGAATTACTTTCATGCTGTTTGGAGCCTGTACTGCCATAGTAAGAATTCAAGAGCGAGATATGACAATTACGGTGTTATCAAAGAACAAGAGAAGCACAAGTCAATACCATTCTTATCAAAGACAGCAAGATTCTTTACAGTAGGGGCAAGCGGACTTGCACTCAATTATATTGTATCTTTTCTTCTTTCAAATGTGGTTTCAAATCTTTGGTATATTCAGGCCACTGTATTCGGTATTGTACTTTCGATTAGCTCTAATTTTCTATTGAATAAGGTTTTATTGAATAAGGTTTGGACTTTTGAAGACAGAGACTTTTCTTCTAGACGTGTCCTGAGACAGTACCTTTCATTTTTTGCGCTTTGCACTCAGGGCCTAATAATCCAGCTATCGCTAGTATTTGTTTTTGTAGAATATTCACATATGCAATATGCCACATCATTAATTTTGGTTGTGTGTATAGCATCAGTAGGCAATATCTTAATAAAAAAATAACCTTTGGAGAAAAGATCTGGGAATAATTCTGAAATTTCGAATATTTCAACCGATTCGGAGATTGTATATTCTCAAGGAAATTTCATATTGTTACGAAATTCATATAATATAGAGAATCGTTCAGTACTGCATGAAAATGCAAAGGAAGTGGAATCTTACATATGCTATTATCTCTCTGTCAGCCTTGTTTGTGATTTGCTATTTGGGAAATACATACTCTGACATTACTGTGTATGGTCAGATATCACAAAATACATCTGATAATAATACAAATTCTATATCAAGTGCAACTACAACCCAAAATGTTACTGACTCAAATACCAAGAATGCAATACCTTATGTTTTGAACGTGACGAACAGCTCTGACGCAACATCGCAGGCTGTTGACCAAGTAATTCAAGCAATCGGTGGAGGACAATCTACTTCTTTGCAAGAAGTGATTGACGCTGCAAGCAAGGGAAATTCGTCCTCTTCATCTCTTGAGCAAGTCATTGATGCAGCAAGCACTGTATTGAATAACCAGAGTTCCAATACCACTACCACCAATACAAGTAACAATACATCTTGAGATGTTTTCCTAAAAAAATAAATTTATTTTTTTTTAATCCAGGATTAATCTTTATTCAAGTATTTTTCTTCTATTCTATATCTTATGTACTTGTCATCCATGGAGAACTTTGGAGGATGTGGATCTAGTGTAGTATTATTGCAAATCGTGCATCTTTCATGAAGCGTATAGGTTTTGCAAGAAGGACATTTTCGTAAAAGATGTTTGATAGCTACACCTACCTCCTATTTTTTTTAGTGTCTTCTCTAATAAAATTAAATAATCCCACTTTTTTGCCTACTGAATTTGAAATTTTCTCAACAGCGTTGTTAAGAGTTTTTTCAGCAATTTTGTAATTTTCTGCTTTTGCAATTATTCGATAGCGTGGTGCGGCAATATATGAAATTTCGATTGAAGTGTTATTTTTATCTAGTTCTGCTGATGAAAGAACATTCTTTATGGTTTCGACTCCCTGTGGTTCGTTTATGTTAAGTTCTATCACTCCTCGAATCTCAACGCTAGGAATTTGAATCTTTTTGCTTTCCTCTGCTATTGCTGCTCTTGTCTCGTCAGAAATTTCAAGTGATTTTATAGAGTCAATTCCTTTAAAGGCAACAGCTTCAAACATATCATAAAGATAGTCAAATTTTTGTAGTATAACATCCTGAAGGTCTCTAATCTTATCATCGGACATGCCTGTTTTGGTTTTAATCATATGCATAAATGCAGATGCTTTCTCACTCTTCTTTACTTCGATAAGTTTTGATTTTCTCTCTTCACGCGATACTTGTTTTAAAGAAAGGTCTACTTCAACTCTTGATTTGTCTACTCTTATGACCTTAAGGACTGTCTTTTGTTTAGGTCTCACGTATCTCTCTATGTTCCTTATCCACCCTGTTGCAATTTCAGATACATGCAGAAATGCGGTCAATTCTTGATATTCGTCCAAAGATACGTAGGCACCATGACCTGTGACCTCCTTTATGGTTGCAATTACCAAATCACCGGCTTCTGGAAGTTGTTTGATATCGGTGGCCATTTAGAACATACGCACTTGAGTACTATACTTTAAGTTTGCTTGACCTTATTTAAAGTCAGGTTATTATCCGAGTACATGGTCTCGGTTGAATATCTTTGGATTCTTGTCTACTGAATTCTGGTGCAAAATTGTCATGTTTGAGCTGACAATAGCATATCTTTTTTTACTCAAGTTTGAATATGCGCAAATGGCCGTAGTATTGAAAATTTGGATGTCAAATCGACATAATGTACATTTTGTTATATCTAGAATCTAGGTTCAACATTCCGCCAATTATTTAGAAATCAATTCCTTTTTTGGCCTTGATTCCTTTTTTATATGGATGTTTTATCTCTTTCATTTCGGTAACGAGATCTGCCAGCAGTATGATTTCTTCACGGGCATGATTTCCAGTAAGAATTAATGAGAGATGCTCTGGGCGATTTTGAACTATCCTCACGACATCTGCTAAATCTAAAAGTCCTAGATGAATTGCGTAATTTATTTCGTCCAAAATAATAATATCAAAAATATCACGAGATATCTTTTGTTCAACAATATCTAGCGCAGTTTTTGCCGCCCGTACGTGCTCCTGAAAATTATGATCGTCATCAATAATTCCAACGAATCCTTTTCCTGCAACTACTAGTTCAAGATTTGGTTCGAGTTTCTTTAGACTATTAAGCTCGCCATAATACCATTCGCCCTTGATGAATTGGACCATGCAAACCTTTAACCCATGCCCTACGGCTCTCAGGGCTACTCCTAATGAAGCCGTTGTCTTTCCTTTTCCATTACCAGTGTATACAATTACAAGGCCTTGATCTGAACCGTTTTTGTTTTCCATGTAAAACCACCACAGTGACATTTCATGTCGGGAATACTTAGATTTTATATAAATTTGACCTACTATAAAAGTTGGGGCCTTTGTAATTGAGTGTTCTTTTTAACAAGGAAAATCATGAAATGCGTCTAAAACAATCTGTATTGCTAAAGGCATGCCTTCTTGTTTGGGAGCAAACTTAATTTATCAATACAAAGTCTGCACAAACTAATTTGCAGTAAACTTGCATCATGCGTATGGCTCACGTTTCACGCATATTTTCTGATGGCAGATTTATTTGGCAGTCGAACAGAATACAGAATACACTAAAATACACGAGTTTGAAAAAAATACAGCATATCGTTGATTATCGACACGACTGAAAAAAATAAGGGCAAGACCGCAATTATCAACAGAATAAGAGCAAGACCGCAATTATCAACAGGACGGAATGCTTGTTTTCATTAACACATACAATAATTTGATATCAAAATCATAATGGAGAGATACTGAAATTGATTTATGAAAAAATTGAAAACTATCTTGGAGAGTTATGTAAGTACTTGATTCCAATCAAGCATGAATATTATCTTGGGGGAGGAAGTACAATCGCAATATGTACTTTGTCTAGTATCAAATTATTGAGCGAAATTTCAAACGATACTAAATTCATGGATAATATTGCCATAGTTGGCAGATTACTTTCTGAAAACAAAGGAATAGATAAAATAATACAATACTGTATCACAAATAGTAAGCTCATGCATCTAGTTGTATGTGGAAAAGATGTAAGCGGTCACATGGCTGGTGATTCGTTAATTGCATTGTTTAATTATGGAATTACTGCATTGTTTAATTATGGAATTACAAGTGAAGGCAAAATTATTGCGGCAAAAAGTCCGCATCCTTATCTAGTTTCATCCTACGAAGATGTGCAGACTTTTAGAAATCGAAGTACTATTCACAATTTGATAGGAGAGACAAATTTTAGCCGGGTAAAATCGTATATAGAAAGAATAATTTAATAATTCATTTTTTTTCTTTTCTTGTTTATCTTGTTCTTTTTTGAATAGTACTTTACAATGTCATCAGCGGTCATGTTTAATTCAATAGTTGCTTGAAGTACAAAATGCCAAATATCGATTAGTTCCTCCTTGGCCTCTTCGTCCTTAAAAACGGTATGACTTTTCCACCATTTCCAGTTTGTCAACCTTTGCAGCTCTACAGCTTCATGTGTAATTGCAGTGCAGAGAAATGAAATTCTTTCTTCCTTCTTGGTTGGATAACGTGTTGAAGCTAAAACAGTCGTGAGGTTTCTTTGCATTTTGATTAATTTTTCTAGTTTGTCCACTTGCCAATCATAAAAAATCGTTTACATAGATTTTAATCTTCCTTGAAGATGGAATGGAGTCGTGCTTCCTATCGATTTCTAGATATGGAAGTTCTCCATTAGCATCTTTTTATCATATATCGTAAAAAAAATCTTAATAAATGTTTCTACTCTTGTAAATAAATTGTAAAGAAGAAATTGCCTGGTAACAATTTACACAAAGTATCTCTAATTAATATAATTTTTGAAAATCGCATTATAATTCTTATTATGTTTGATTATTCTATTTATCGCTTATAGATTACATGATGATCTTTATTCGCATGGCAAGAAGTCCCTGAGAAAAATCAATTTGATACTGGAAAAAATTAACAGTCATAAAGCCCGTCGGCTCTGACCATGAAAAAAGTCTTTGCAGCTGAAATGGGTTTCAAAGATTTTGCAGAAAATCTTGATTCATCAGCCTTTACTGTTTTTAGTTCTAAAACCACGTGAGTAAGATTAGAAATTGTCTTGTTAAGCAATTCATTAAACGAGATAACTTTTTTTTCAAAAATGTCTTCGGTATCCTTATTTTCCTTCTTCGAAGAGATCGTATTAGTAATCACCACAGCTACGTCATTATTCATTGCGCTCAAAGCAAGATCGTGTAGGTGCTTTCTGAGACTAAATTGTACTGATAATTTTTTTTTCTTTTCATTTAAAAATAAATAAGTAAAATTATCAATAATTATTAGGACAGGGTGCAATTGCAACGCATAATTTACAAGAATCATTTGGACATTGGTGGATAATATTCTCAATCTTCTTATTTGGTGAAGTATGGAATTGGAATCTTGCTCGTTTCGTAGGTATGAAAGAATTTTCTCTGGTCTAAAAATTCCTTGGGTATCACCAAATATGACAGTTGACGTGCTGTTGAGTCTGGCCGCATTTACACACAGCGAATAACATAAACTAAATCTGGCTTCTCTCGAATCAGACAAGATATTAGTAATTAAACCTGTTCTGATTCCACCCCCAAGTACTTTATCAATTGAAGGCGATCCCGTTGTGATTAAACTCATAAAATTAAACTCTACAATTATTTATATACAATGTCAGCGACCTTGGGAGAAACTTTTTATTGTCGATCTTATTTTTTGAAACCACAAGTGATAAACTAATATGTCATCATCTCCACAGCAACCAAAAAGACCGTTAACAATCTTGCAACGCTCATTAAATATGAAAGTATCTGTCAGACTTAAAAATGAGTTGGAGTATAGGGGTAGAATGAACAATGTGGATTCATACATGAATTTAATACTACTGGATGCCGAAGAATTTAATGGTGCAAATCCTGTTGCAAATTATGGGAAAGTAGTAATTCGAGGAAACAATGTGTTATTTATCAAAATAGAAAAGGATCTCTAATAAGGGAGACTTTTTTGGGATTTGACGTAAGCAAAAATGGCTAGGCGCTATCTTTTCACTTCAGAAAGTGTAACTGAAGGACATCCTGACAAGATTTGCGATCAAGTTTCTGATTCAATACTTGATGAAATAATTTCCCAGGATCCGGATTCCAGGGTTGCGGTGGAAGCCATGACTACTACCGGAATAGTGATTGTAGCTGGCGAAGTGACGTCCACAGCAAAATTTGATGCTCAGGACGTCGTTAGAAGAACTGTAAGAAATATCGGGTACAATGGACTAAAACATGGATTTGACGGAAACAGCTGTTCTGTTCTAACTTCAATCCATGAACAAAGTCCAGACATTTCAATGGGTGTTTCTAAAAATGAGGATGGAGTTCAGGGAGCAGGAGATCAAGGATTAATGTTTGGATACGCAACAAGCGAAACCCCCGAACTTATGCCATTACCCATAACTTTGGCCCACAAATTGACTATGAGATTAGCAGCGGTAAGAAAGGAAGGAACTTTAGATTGGATAGGACCAGACGGAAAATCGCAGGTATCTGTTGTTTATGAAGATGCGGTTCCAAAGAAAATTGACACAGTTGTTGTTTCGACTCAGCATACGGAAGATGTATCAATATCTCAGGTTAGAGAAGAGATTATTTCAAAGGTAATAAAACCAATTTGTGACGATCTAATCAATAATTCTACTAAGTTTCTTGTAAATCCGACAGGAAGATTTGTTATAGGTGGTCCTGTGGGCGATACCGGCTTGACTGGCCGAAAGATTATAGCTGACACTTATGGAGGTATGGGCAGACATGGAGGAGGAGCATTTTCAGGAAAGGATCCTTCAAAGGTAGATAGATCTGCTTGCTATATGGCAAGATATATAGCGAAAAATATTGTTTCATCAGGACTGGCTTCAAAATGCGAAGTACAATTGGCGTATGCAATAGGAGTCGCTGAACCTGTTTCCATTATGGTAGATACCTTTAACACTGGAAAAATTAATGAAGAAAAAATTGAAAGTCAAGTTAGAGAGATTTTTGATACTACGCCTCTAGGAATAATAGAGACGTTAAAATTGAAAAGACCAATATATAAGAAAACTGCAGCGTATGGTCATTTTGGCAGAAACGATCCTGATTTTTCATGGGAGAAAACTGACAAATCAAAGTTATTCAAGATGTAATAAATCTCAATAAATTAGACTGGTCCTTTTATCGTGTTGATTGTATTCTGA
>Ga0222623_10000693_pt1 | contig 11014 bp, 9 predicted proteins | sample PLMtaG_FD_177336 | JGI IMG/M metagenome (GOLD analysis project Ga0222623, IMG submission 177336) | Groundwater sediment microbial communities from an aquifer in East River, Colorado, USA - PLM2_30_coex | ecosystem: Environmental > Terrestrial > Soil > Riparian zone | place: USA: East River...
GTGTCCGGTTCCTGCGCGAGAACTCGCTCGCCTCGTCGATGACGCTCGGCATCGTCGCGGCCTTCAGCGCCGTGGGGGCCGTGCTCGCGCTCGGTCCGATCTTCGCCAAGACGGCCCTCGGCGCCGGGGACCCGGGCTGGGGCATCCTCGTGACCTCGTTCGGCATCGGCATGGGGATCGGGATGGCGTCCTCGAACAAGATCGTGGAGTTCGTCCTGCGCGAATACGTGTTCGTGTGGTCGATCATCGCTGCAGCGGGCACCCTGCTCGCGCTGGCGGCGATGCCCGCGATCGGGCAGGCGGCGGTGATCGCGGTGGTGCTCGGGGGCTTCTGCGGCTCCGCGTGGGTGAGCGGCTACGTGCTGCTCCAGGAGAACGTGACCGACGAGTTCCGTGGGCGGACGTTCGCCGCGCTCACCGTGCTCTCGCGGCTCGGCCTGTTCCTCTCGCTCACGATCTTCCCGGTGATCGCCGGTGCCATCGGTGCGCACACCCTCACGGTGGGTGAGCGGACGTTCGACCTGTCGGGCACACGCATCTCGTTGATGATCGCGGGGGTGGGGGCGCTGCTCGCCGGATTGCTGACCCGGAGCAGGCTCCGGCGGTTCCGCGTCGGGAAGCAGGAGCGGCTCGGATTGGTCCCCAAGTTGAAGCGGCCGCCGACGAACGGCCTGTTCGTCGCGTTCGAGGGGGTCGAGGGTTCGGGCAAGGGAACGCAGATCCGCCTGGCGAAGGAGTGGTTGGAGTCGCAGGGCATCGAGGTCATGGTGACCCGGGAACCCGGAGGGACGCCCGTCGGCGAGGAGCTGCGGAGGCTGCTGCTCGCGCACGACACGGGCCACATCGAGCCGAAGACCGAGGCCCTGCTCTTCGCGGCGAGCCGGGCGCAGCACGTGGCGTCGGTGATCCGGCCCGCCCTGGCCGCGGGTCATGTCGTGCTGACGGATCGGTACATCGATTCGTCCCTGGCCTATCAGGGTTCGGCGCGCGGACTCGGCGAGCAGGACGTCCTGACGCTGAACGTGTGGGCGACCCAGGGGCTGTTCCCCGACCTCGTGCTCCTGCTCCACCTCGAGCCGGAGGCCGGCCTGCTCCGTTCGCTCGAGGAACCCGATCGCATCGAGCTCGAGGGTCAGGACTTCCACGCGAAGGTCTCCGATGCGTACCTGCGGATCGCCGAGGAGCACCCGGAGCGGTTCGTCGTCGTCGACGCGGACCGAACGCCCGAACAGGTGCACGAGCAGGTGGTCGAGGCGCTCGGCAGGATCTTGAAGGAGCGGGAGGAGGACCGGCGTGACTGAGAGCGACGGCGCCTTCCCGGTGTTCGACCGCGTCCCCGGTCAGGAGCATGCGATCGCGTTCCTGCGCCAGGCCGCGGCGAGACCGCACCACGCGTACGTGCTGGCCGGCCCCGAGGGCGGAGGCAAGCAGCTCGCCGCGCGGGCGTTCGCGGCGGCGCTGCTGTGCAAGGAGGGCGGGTGCGGGACCTGCAGGGACTGCCGACTGGCGCTCGAGGACCGTCACCCGAACGAGGTCGTCGTCGAACCCGAGGGTCGCGACATCCACGTGGAGACCGTTCGCGCCGAGATCTGGCATCCCGCCTACCGCACCGCCCCCGAGCCCGGACGGAAGGTCTTCGTGATCCGGGAGGCCGATCGACTGAACCCGGCCGCGGCCGACGTCCTGCTGAAGGTGCTCGAGGAGCCGCCCGCGGACGCGGTACTGATGCTCCTGTCGGCCCGGCCCGACGAGCTCCCCGAGACCGTCCTGTCGCGCTGCCACGTGGTCTCGTTCCGCCCACTCTCGGAGGCGTTCGTCGCGCAGACGCTCGCCGCCGAAGGGATCGACCCCGGCCGGGCCGCCCTCGCCGCCCGGCTGGCCGGGGGGAACCTCGGACGAGCACGCCGGCTCGCGACCGGCGCGGACGGGATGTCGTTCCGCGAGGCGGCCCGCGACGCGCTCGAGAGCGCCTCGCGCGGACCCGCCGGTGCCCTCGAGGCCGCCGACCTCGTGCTGGTCGCGGCCGAGCGGTACCGCAAGGACCTCGGCGCGCAGCTGGAGGAGGAGCTCGCGCCGTTCCTGGACGAGCGGGGTCGGGCGGAGGAGGCCTACCGCGGCGCGATCCGCCGGCTCGAGGAGCGGCACAAGCGACAGGTCCGCCGGGCCGAACGCGACTACGTGGACCGCGTGCTGCTCGGGGTCTCGGCGCTGCTACGCGATCGCGTCGCTGTCGCGGTCGGTGGTGGCGCCGATGTCCTGATGAACCCGGATCTCGCACCGACGCCGGGCGACGTGACCTCGGCGACGAGCGCGATGGCCGCGGTCGAGGAGGCTCGCGCCGCGCTCGCCGAGGACCTGAACCTCAACACGCGGCTCGTGCTCGAGCAGGCGTTCCTCCGGGTCGGCCGCGCCGCGTAGCGACCGCCGCCACCGGTACCTCGCTCGCGTCCCCCGAGGAGACGGACAAGAGTGGTGCTGGCATCACTGCCGGAGCACGGGGCCCGTGGGACGCTGTGTCAGAGGCAACAGATGACGGTTCGAGTGCTCATCGTGGACGATCAGGAGCCGTTCCGGCTGGCGGCTCGGATGGTGGTGGACGCCACGGACGGGTTCGAGGTGGTCGGCGAGGCGGAGACGGGTGAGGCCTCGGTCGACAAGGCGCGGGAGCTCGGACCCGACCTCGTGCTGATGGACGTGAACCTGCCGGGCATCAACGGGCTCGATGCAACGCGCCAGATCCTGGCCGAGCGTTCGGACTCCGTGATCGTCCTCCTGCTCTCCACGTACGAGGAAGAGGAGTACGCGCCGCGGGCCGCCGAGTGCGGCGCATCCGCGTACATCCCCAAGGCCGTGTTCGGGCCCGACAAGCTCGAGTCCGCGTGGGCGGCGGCCAACGAGCCGGCCGTCTAACCGATCCGCGGATCGTCGTCCCGGGTTCCAAGGGGGTCGCCCGCACAAGCCCGCGCTCGAACCCCCCCGACCTTCGCGTGCTGGCATCCCCCAGATGTTGGTGGCCGCCGGGTCGAACCGGCGGCGCCCGGCGCGTAGCGTGAGCCGCGGATGGAGGAGGCGGTGCACGATGAGGAAGATCCTGGTGGGAACGGACACCTCGGCCTCCGCAGATCTCGCGGTCGGCGAGGCCGCCCGTCTCGCGGGACAGAGCGGAGCCGAGCTGCTGGTGCTGCACGTGCGGCCCGAGCCGTCGATCCGCGATGCGGTTGACCCCAAGAAGTCGGCGGATCCGGGCGGCTACCTCGCCGGGCTCGAGCGCCGGTTCCCGGCGATCACGGTCCGCAGCTGGGCGGAGTCGGGGGACCCGGCCGAGCGTCTGGTGGCGATCGCCGAACAGGAGCGCGTCGAGACGATCGTGCTGGGCAACCGGGGGACCCACGGATCGTGGTGGCGGGTGCGAGACAGCGTTCCGAACCTCGTGCTCCGGCACGCGCCGTGCTCGGTGATGATCGTGGACACCCGCGCGGCCCAGTGAGCTCGAGCGCGTGAGCCCGGAGCGAGGGTCGGGCCGAGGGTCAGGAAGCGTGGTCGCTCTCGCGCAGGAACGCGAGCACCGCCTTCACGCGGCGGTGGACGTCGGTCTCCTCGGAGAGCCCCAGCTTGTGGAACAGGGAGTTGATGTGCTTCTCGACGGCACGCTCGGTCAGGAACAGCGACTTCGCGATCGACGCGTTGTTCTTGCCCTGTGCCATGTTCTCGAGCACCTCGCGCTCCCGGTCGGTGAGCCGCGCGAGTGGGGAGTGCGCCATCCGGTCCTTAGCCGAGACGAGCGCCTCCACCACCTTGGGGTCGAGGACCGAGCCCCCCTTGGCCACCTCGTTGAGGGCGCGGACCAGCTCCTCGAGGTTGGCGACGCGCTCCTTGAGCAGGTAGCCGAGCCCGGTCGCCCCGTCCTTCAGGAGCTCGTACGCGTACGCCTCCTCGGCGAACTGCGAGAGGACGACGACCCCGATGTCGGGGTGATCGGCGCGGATGCGCCGGGCCGCGTCGATGCCCTCGGTGGTGTTCGACGGGGGCATCCGGATGTCGGTGAGGACGGCCTCGGGCTTCAGCTCCTCGACCGCCGTCATGAGCTCGTCGAACGAGCTCGCGGTGCCGATCAGCTCGACCTCCTCGGAGGTCTGGAGCAGTGCCGCGGTCCCCTCCCGGACGAGGTAGTTATCCTCCGCGAAGACCACCCGCACCATGCGCGCATCGTACCGTCGTCGGAGAGGCAGGCAGCGTGAGCATCAGGATCGTCCTCGGCGAGGACAACGTCCTCGTCCGCGAGGGCGTTCGGGCACTCCTCGACTCCTACGACGACGTCGAGGTCGTCGGCGTGGCCGAGGACGCCCCGTCGCTCCTCGCGGCCGCGGCCGAGCACGTTCCCGACGTCGTCGTCACCGACATCAAGATGCCCCCGAACTTCCAGCTCGAGGGGATCGACTGCGCGCACGCGATCCGCGAGAAGCATCCGGCGACGGGCGTCGTCGTGCTCTCGGCCCACGACGACGAGGCGTACGCGATCGCGCTCCTCGGCAAGGGCCAGAGCGGGCTCGCCTACCTGTTGAAGGACCGGATCGCGCAGGGCGACGAGCTCGTCCGCGCGATCCGCGAGGTCGCGGCGGGCGGGAGCGCGGTCGACCCCGCGATCGCCGAACGCCTGTCGGGCCGTCGGGAGACCGGCGAGCACGACCGCGAGCTCCTCGAGCTCATGTCGCAGGGCCTGGGCTACGCGCAGATGGCCGAGCGCCTCGGGACGACCCAGGAGGCCGTCGACCGGCGGGTCACGGACCTGTTTACGAACATGGCCGCAGGCGCGGGCTCGGGCGGCGCGAGCGCGGTCGACGACATGAAGCGGCTGCACGCCGCCGTCGTCGCCAAGCAGGCCGCTGCGGCCACGCTGTCCTCCTACGTGCCGCAGCGCGTGGCCGAGAAGCTCGCCCGGGGTGAGGTCGAACGCGAGGAGCTCGAGGTGACGGTGCTCTTCAGCGACATCCGGGGCTTCTCGGCAATGGCCGAACGGCTGGCGACCAACGAGATCGCCGAGATCGTCGGGCGCCACCTCTCGGCGATGGCCGAGATCGTCGTCGAACACCTCGGGATGATCGACAAGTTCCAAGGCGACGCGGTGATGGCCGTGTTCGGCGCGCCGGACCCGATCGACGATCACGCCGAGCGCGCGCTGCGGTGCGCGATCGCGATGCAGCGTCGCCAGGCCGAGCTCAACGCCGAGGGATGGGGCCCCGACGCCGTCGACGGCCTCCACATCGGTGTGGGCGTGAACACCGGTCAGGTGGTTGCCGGCGCGATCGGCGGCGGCGGCCGGCTCGAGTACACGGTGATCGGTGACGCCGTGAACGTGGCCCAACGCCTGCAGAGCGAGGCGGAGGGCGGCGAGATCGTCGCGAGCTCGACCACGATCGCCTCGGCGCCGGGTATCTCGTCCGAGCCGATCGGTTCCCGACAGGTGAAGGGCCGAGAGGAACCCGTCGAGGTCTTCCGCGTCCTGGTGACCGAACCCGAGGTCGCTCCATGAAGCAGCGCACGGCCGCTCGGCTCGCGTGGGGGATCCTCGCGTTCATCGCGGTCTCGGCCGTCGTCTCGATCACGCTCGCGCTCGAGAGCCAGCGGTACGACATCTTCTTCGTGGCGGTCCTCGCGATCTTCCCGGTCGTCGGGGTGGTGCTCGCCTCCCGCCGTCCGTCGAACCCGCTCGGCTGGATCATGCTCGGCATCGGCGTCGTGTGGGCGTTGCCGTCGGGCACGTACGGCGTGTACGGCTTGATCGAGGGGCGGCATCTACCGGGAGCCGCCTACGCGCTCGCCCTTGACGGTTCGACGTGGGTGTGGTTCATCGGCGGCAGCGGCTTCCTGCTGCTGTTGTTTCCTGACGGCCACCTGCCGAGTCCACGGTGGCGGTGGTTCGCGTGGACGATGGGCGCGGGGATGGCGGTCCTCGCGCTGTTCTTCCTCGTCTTGCCCGGCACCTTCGCCGACTACGACCTGCCGCACGTCCGGAACCCCATGGGCATCGAGGCGCTCCGCCCCTTCGAGTCGCTCATCCTCGCGCTGGTCCTCACGGTGCCGCTCACGGTCGTGGGAGGCGCCGTCGCCGTGATCCGAAGGCTCCGACGCGCGAACGACGACGTGGAGCGGCATCAACTCCGCTGGCTCGCGTGGGCGAGCGGCCTGGTCGCGGTGAGCTACCTGCTGGCGTTCAGCACCGGCTGGAGCGAGCAGACGGCGTTCTGGGGGGCGCTCGTCCAGTTCCTCTCGTTCTGGTCGTTCGGACTGATCCCCATCGCGATCGGCGTCGCGGTGCTCCGGTACCGGCTGTACGACATCGACCTCGTGATCCGCAAGACGGTGGTCGTCGGTGTGCTCGCGACCTTCATCGCCCTCGTCTACGTCGCCATCGTGGCGGGCGCCGGAGCCGTCGTGGGCGCACGCGGGAACGCCCTGGCGTCGGCGCTCGCGGCGGCGGTCGTGGCGATCGCGTTCCAGCCGGTCGCGCGCCGGGCTCGTCGGCTCGCGGATCGCGTCGTGTACGGACACCGCGCCTCGCCGTACGAGGCGCTGTCGGCGTTCTCCGAGCGCGTCAGAGAGACCTACGCCACCGAGGACCTGCTGCCACGAATGGCGCGGATCCTCGGCGAGGCGACGGGCGCTCGGCGAGCGGACGTGTGGTTGAAGATCGGCGAACGGTTCCGGCCGGCCGCTTCGTGGCCCGCGGACTCCGGATCGCTTCCCGATCGGTCGGCGCCCGACGGGGAGCTGCCGCGGTTGCCCGAGGCGGACGCGTCGTTCCCGGTCCGCCACCAGGGCGAGCTCCTTGGGGCGCTCGCGCTCGCCAAGCCCGCCTCGGATCCTTTGTCCACGACCGACGAACGGCTCGCCTCGGACCTCGCCGGCCAAGCCGGGCTCGTGCTCAGCAACGCGCGGCTCACGACGGAGCTCGAGAGCAGGATCGACGAACTCCACGAGCTCCACAAGAGGTTGGTGTCGGCACAGGACGACGAACGTCGCCGCCTCGAGCGCAACATCCACGACGGCGCGCAACAGCAGCTCGTCGCCCTGTCGGTCAAGCTCCGGCTCGCGCAGTCCCTCGTCGCGAAGGACCCCGACGAGACCGGGCGGATCCTCGGGCAGCTGCAGACGGAGACCACCGAGGCCCTGGAGGACCTGCGCGATCTCGCGCGCGGGATCTACCCCCCGCTGCTGGCGGACAAGGGGCTCGTCGCGGCGCTGGAGTCGCAGACCCGTCGATCCGTGGTTCCCGTCGAGGTCAATCCGGACGGTGCCGGCCGGTACCCGCAGGAGGTCGAGGCCGCCGTGTATTTCTCGGTGCTGGAGGCCCTCCAGAACGTGGCGAAGCACGCGCACGCATCACGCGCGGAGGTTCGGCTGCTCCAGTCCGACGCGGCGCTGGTGTTCGAGGTCGACGACGACGGGGCCGGGTTCGATCCGGCTTCCACGGGGTACGGGACGGGGCTCCAGGGCATCGCCGACCGTCTCGCCGCCTTGGACGGACGCATCGAGATCCGCTCGCGCCCTAGCGGCGGAACGGTGGTGACCGGCACGATCCCGCTCGGGAGCGACCCGGCGCGAAACGGCGTCCCGACAGCGACCGTGCAACGGGACGAGGCGTGATGGAGGGGCCGGCGGTTTCGAGGCCCTCCCGGTGGCCGTGGGTCGCGCTCGGCGTGTTCTTCTCCTTCGCGATCACGGGCATGATCGGGGTCGCGGTCAACGGGGAATCGCTCGCCCAACAGATCCCCAACGTGATCGCCTTCACGCTCTTCGGCATCGTGGGCGCGCTCCTGCTCAGCCGGCTGCCCGGCAATCGGGTCGGTGGTCTCCTGCTGTTCGGGGCGGCGGTCACCGCGGGGAGCTTCGCCGCCGGGGAGCTCATGACCTACCTCGTTCGCGAGGGCAACACGGATGGCCCGGCCGTGGTGGCGATGGGGCTCGTGTCGTCGCTCGGATGGCTGGTCGGCATCTTCCCGGTGATCCTCTTCCTGCCGCTGCTGTTCCCGGACGGACACTTGCCGTCCCGCCGTTGGCTGCCGTTCGCGTGGCTGTGCGCGGCGGTGCTCGTGTTCCTGGGCGTGTTGTTGCTCTTCGGTCAGGACACCCTGTTCGGCTCGTCGGACGACGCCGTCATCGCGAACCCCTTCTTCATGCCGGGTCTCGCAGATCTCGAGATCCCCGACGCGGTGTTCGCCGTGTCGCTCATCGGACTGCTCCTGGGCAGCGTCGTCTCCCTGGTGCTCCGGTTCCGTCGGTCGACCGGTGTCGAGCGACAGCAGATCAAGTGGGTCGCGCTCGCGATCGCCTTCCTGGCGAGCTCCTTCATCCTGTCGACGATCGCTTCGGCGATCGGGTTGAACGGAGAGCTGATCGACTCGATCGTGAGCGGGATCGCGTTCATCACCTTGCCCGTCGCCGTGGCGGTCGCCGTCCTCCAGTACCACCTGTACGACCTCGACGTCGTCGTGAAGAAGGCGCTCGTCGCGGGCGCGCTCGTCCTACTCGTGATCGCGGCCTACGCGGCCGTCGTCGGACTCCTGGGCGTGATCACCTCCGGCAACGAGAGCTCCGGCTCGGTCTTCATCGTCGCGCTGCTGCTCGGTCTCGCGTTCCGGCCGGTGACGCGGTTCGCGCGGCGGATCGCCGATCGCGTCGTCTACGGCAGGCGGGCGACCCCGTACGAGGTGCTGACCGAGTTCTCCGAACGCGTCGGCGAGTCGTACGCGACCGAGAACGTCCTGGGTCGGATGGCACAGATCCTCGGCCAGGCCACGGGCGCCGGCTCGGCAAGGGTGTGGCTCCGCCTGGGCGCAGAGCTGCAGCCGGCGGCCTCGTGGCCCACGGACGCCGAGCCCGTGGCCGTCGCCGTCGTGGCGAACGAGGCCCTCCCGACGATCGAGGGCGAGACCGTCGTCGAGGTCCGGGACCGGGGCGAGCTCCTCGGGGCACTCTCGGTGGCGATGCCGCCCAGCGATCCGATGAACCCGTCGAAGGAACGCCTGGTCCGTGACCTCGCGTCGCAGGCTGGCCTGGTCCTTCGGAACGTGCGCCTCGTCGAGGAGCTGCGCGCCTCGCAACGGCGACTCGTCACGGCGCAGGACCAGGAGCGCCGCAGGCTCGAACGCAACATCCACGACGGCGCGCAGCAGCAGTTGGTCGCGTTGTCCGTGAAGACGCGGCTCGCGCGCGATCTCACGGCGCGCGATCCCGCCAAGGTCGCCGAGATGCTCACGCAGATCGACGCCGAGATCCAGACGGCCTTGGGTGACCTCCGCGACCTGGCGCGCGGCATCTACCCGCCGCTCCTGATCGACGAGGGACTGGGCGCGGCGCTGGACGCCCAGGCGCGGCGATCGCTCGTCCCGACCACGATCCGGGCCGACGGCCTGGGGCGCTACGCGCCCGAGGTGGAGGCCGCCGTCTACTTCTCGTGTCTCGAGGCCCTGCAGAACGTGGCAAAGTACGCGGAGGCGAACTCGGCTACGGTGATCCTCGCACAGTCGAACGGGCACCTGACGTTCGAGGTCGTGGACGACGGCCGCGGGTTCGATCCCGCGGCCGAACGGACCGGGACCGGTCTGCAGGGGATCGCCGACCGGCTCGGGGCGCTCCACGGCGAGGTCACGATCCGTTCCGAACCCGGGGCGGGCACGCGCGTCCGAGGGCGGATCGAGGTGGGCACATGAGGCGAGCGTTCCGGATCGTCGCGGCCGTCGTGGGCATCGTGGCGATCGGCTTCAGCCTGCCGTTCGCGGTCGGCGCGTTGCTGGGCGAGGCCGATCGGATCCACCGGTTCCACTTCGTCGCAGGGACGTTGGGGTCGGGCGTCCTGCTCGGCGTGTCGCTCCTCGCCTGTGCGCGCAGGCCCCAGGACCTTGGTCCGTTCTGGGTCGCCGTGGCGTCGGGCGCCGCCACCACGATCGCGGGGATCGTCGCGGGCGATTTCGTCTCGGGCGGGTACGTCATCGCACCGATCCTGCTCATCGTGTTGTTCGCCCTGCATCCAGAGCGCCGTTCGCTCTTCGCGATCGGGGGGGTCGACGGTGGCGCCGCCGCGCTGGCCGCGCTCGCTCTGGTACCGGCCGTGGCCTACGCGCTCACCCAGTCAGCGCTCCAACGCAACGGCTCCTCGCTCGACCCTCACGTCGAGTTCCACCACTACAGCGGGATGGCGTCGTACGCGTTGTCGCTGCCGCTGGCCGCGCTCGCGGCGGCGCTGCGCCTGCCCGGTCGTTGGATCGCCGTGTGGATCGTGGGCGTGACGGGCGCCGGGCTCGGCCTGGCCTCGCTGCTGCTCTCGGACTACGTCGGCGCGTTCGATCCCGTGTGGGCGTGGCTCGCGCTTGCGTGGGGGGTCGTGTTCGTGGCCGTGGAGCAGCCCCGTCGGGGGTCGGCGTGACCGTCGAACGGAGCAGGCCGAAGAGCATCTTGCGCAGGATCGAGCGGTGGATGGTCGGCGTCGTGATGGCGGTGATCGCGTTCGTGCTGGAGAAGATGGTCCTGCGAAGCATCCGCAAGGGTGGCAAGTCGGAAGCGAGCACGGAGGAGCTGCACACCACGCTGACGTCCAAGGGCGGTGAGGTCGACCTGACCGACGCGCATTAGCCGCGTTTGCGGATCAGGTCCACCAGCAGCGCGAGGAGCAGTCCCGCGGAGATCACGCCGAAGGCCACCGGCACCCACCTGGCGACTCGGTCCGAGGAGACCGCGGTGAGCGCCGTGGCCAGGATCGCCGCGCCGGCGGTCAGCGAGATCGCCAGGCGGCGACCCGCCCGGCGGATCGTCGTCTCGAGCGAAGCCGCACGGAAGTTCACCTCGAGCTTCTGTCCGGGGCGGGCGCCGATCAGGCGTTCGATCGCCTCCACCACCTTCTCGAAGCGGACCTTGAACCGCTGGGCCTGGTAGAAGAGCGTCTTCGGGTCGAGCTTGGCTCCCATCCCGCGCACGAGGTTGCGCATCAGGAACTTGCCCGCGACGTCGAACGGGTCGA
>Ga0222623_10000695_pt1 | contig 11011 bp, 10 predicted proteins | sample PLMtaG_FD_177336 | JGI IMG/M metagenome (GOLD analysis project Ga0222623, IMG submission 177336) | Groundwater sediment microbial communities from an aquifer in East River, Colorado, USA - PLM2_30_coex | ecosystem: Environmental > Terrestrial > Soil > Riparian zone | place: USA: East River...
AGAGCCGCTCGCCCAAGACCTTGGCACGTTCACCTACAGCGACCTCGGCTACATCATGTTCACGCAGGCGCTCGCAACCATCGGTGGCGCGCCGTTCGCGGATCTGGTACGCGAGCGGGTCCTCGGGCCGGTCGACGCGCTCGACGCGGACTTCGGCCCACGTCTCTCCGAGCGCTGCGTCGCGACGGAGGAGGACACCGAGTGGCGGATGCGACGCCTTCGCGGCGAAGTCCACGACGAGAACGCGTTCGCGTTCACGGGGACGTCGGGGCACGCCGGTCTTTTCGGGACGGCCGCCGACGTGGCGGCGATCGCGCGCATCTTTCGCGACGGCGCTGTCATCGGCAACGATCTCGCCGCGCTCGCGCGGACGGAGCAGGTGAAAGAGAAGAACGTGCGGCGCGGGATCGGTCTCGCGCTCCGCGCGCCGGACGGTCCGATGGTCGGCCGGCACTTCAGCGTCGACTCCTACGGGCACACCGGCTTCACCGGCACGTCGGTCTGGATCGATCCGCAGCTGGATCTCACCGTGGTCCTGCTCACGAACCGCGTGTATTTCGGCCGCGGGAACGACGACGAGCTCTACCGCTTCCGTATCGCGGTGCACGAAGCGGTATCGGCAGGCCTTTGACCGGACGGGGCCGCACGCTCGCCGCAGGCTCGCTGACAGGGGCGCCTTCCCCTGAGCCGGGCCCGTCCGAACGGAAGGACAATCGTCAAATGATTGCCGTCGGGATGATGTCCGGCACATCGGGAGACGGGATGAACCTGGCCGCGATAGAGATCGAGCCAGGCCCGCGGCCGAACGTGCGAGTTATAGCGACCGCCGAGCATGCGTATCCATCCGCCGTCCGTGACGCCGTGCTGCGCGCGGGAGCAGACGTGCCCTTCAAGCTGTCCGACATCGCACGACTGCACGCGTCTCTCGGGGACGCGTATGCGAAGGCGGCCTCCGATTTCATCGCGGGCCTGCCCGCGCGACCGGACCTCATCGCAATCCACGGACAGACGGTCGCGCACCTCCCGGCGGAGCACACCACCCTGCAGATCGGCGACGCATCACGCGTCGCGCGGGCGACGGGTGTGACGACGGTCGATGACTTCCGGAGCGCCGACATGGCGGCCGGCGGTGAGGGCGCGCCGCTCGTCCCATTCGGTGACCACGTCCTCTTCGCTGCGCGTGCGCCGATCGCCGTGCTCAACCTCGGCGGCATCGCGAACCTCACGCTCATCCCGACAGCGTCGAGCGACGACGTGATCGCATTCGACACAGGCCCGGCGAATATGCCGAGCGACGCGATCATCGCGCCGTCCGGCGAATCCTTCGACCGCGACGGCCGCCGCGCCCGAGCTGGCCGCGTAAATGAACGCGCTCTCGCGGAGGCACTCGCGCATCCCTACTTCGCGCGACGCGCGCCCAAGAGCACCGGGCGCGAGGAATTCGGCAAGCCGTTCGCCGCGCGCCTTACGGATCGCGTCACGGCCGACGGCGGATCGCTCGACGACGCGCTGGCCACCGCGCTCGCGGTCACGACACGCAGCATCGCGGAGTCACTCACGCGCGAGACGCCGCGCGGCACAACGTGGAGCATGCTGGCCGTCGCCGGGGGCGGTGCGCGCAACGCCGCGCTGATGGAATCGCTCGTCCGCGCCGTGGCGCCGCTGCGCGTCGTGAAGACCGACGAGCTCGGCATTCCGTCGAACGCCCGCGAGGCGATCGGGTTCGCGATCATGGGCGCGTACCGCCTCCGCGACCTTCCGAACATCCTGCCGAGCGCGACCGGGGCGCGGCAGGCCGTGCGTGGCGGATCGGTGCATCTTCCGTGAACGGCATCGTCGTGGGGATCGACGCCGGCGCGTCGAAGACTCGCGCCTTCGCCGTCGACCAGGCCGGCACTGTCGTGGGCCGGGGCGCAGGCGGTGGCGGCAATCTGCTCACCTCGCCCGATCCGCAGGGCGCGATCGCGGCGGCGCTGGCGGAGGCGCTCGGTGGACGCGCGGCCGACGCGGTCGTGCTTTCGTGCGCGGGCGGCGATCGCGAGACAGAACGCACGCGTGGCCACGAGATCCTCACGCAGCTCGCGCCGCCCGGCGCGAAGCTGCTCGTGACGCATGACGCGATCGCCGCGCTGTATGCCGGGAATCCGACGGGCTGTGGCGTCGTCCTCATCGCCGGCACCGGCTCGATCGCGTACGGTCGCAACGAGGAAGGCGAAGAGGATCGCGCCGGCGGTTGGGGTTACCTCGTCGGCGATGAGGGATCCGCGGTCTGGTGCGGTCTCGAAGCGCTGCGAGCGATCTCGCACGCGGTCGACGGCCGCGGCGCTCCGACGCGCATGACCGCGCTCCTTTTCCAGCAGCTCGGCGTCGGTCAGTTCAGCGACGTGCTGCCGCTGATCTACGGCCGCCCGCATCCCGCGCCGGCGATCGGGGCCGCGACGCGCGCGCTCGCGAGCGCGTCGGCCGAGGGCGACGCGCTGGCCAACGCGATTCTTCAGCGAGGAGCGAACGCTCTCGCGCGCGCGGCGACCGTGGTCGCGCTGACCCTCGGGCTTCCCGCCGGACCGGTCTATCTCGCGGGGGGCGCGTTCGAGAACCTGCCGCTCCTGCAGCGCCTCGTGCAGCTCGACCTCCTGGGACTTCTGCCGCAGGCGGCGGTCGAGCCGGTGCGCGAAGAGCCGGCGATGGGCGCGGCACGTCTCGCGGCCGCGCTGGCCTGGGGCGCGCAGTGAGTGGGCCGCCGCGAGACCGCCCCGAGCAGCCGCGTCGGACCGAGGCGCGCAACGAGAAGGCGCGCGGCCTCGAGTCGTTCACGACGCTTCAGATCCTCGAGCTTATGAACGATGAGGATTCGACCGTTCCTGCCGCGGTGCGCTCGGCGCTGCCAGCGATCGCGACGGCCGTCGACGAGATCGCGAAGGCGCTTGGCGCCGGCCACCGTCTCCGCTACGTCGGCGCCGGCACGAGCGGACGGCTCGGCGTGCTCGACGCGAGCGAAGCACCGCCCACGTTCGGCGTCGACGAGGACGTCGTGCGCGGGATCATCGCCGGTGGCGACGAGGCGCTTCGCCATGCGGTCGAGGGGGCGGAGGACGACTCGAGCGCCGGCGCGCGCGCGGCGCGCGATCACGTTCGCGCCGGCGACGTGCTGGTGGGCATCTCCGCGAGCGGACGCGCGAAATTCGTGACGGCGGCGATGGTGATGGCGCGCGAGCTTGGCGCACGCACGGTCGCGCTGACCTGCGACGACTCCTCGCCGCTTGCGAAGGACGCGGACATCACGATCGCGGTCGATGTCGGCCCGGAGGTCCTCGCGGGCTCGAGCCGACTCAAGGCCGGCACCGCGACGAAGCTCGTGCTCAACATGCTCTCGACGACGGCGATGATCCGATCGGGCCGGACGCGCGGCGATCTCATGGTGGATCTGCGCCCGACCAACGCCAAGCTGAAGGAGCGCGCCGTCCGGATGGTGCGGGACGAGGCACACGTCAGCGAGGACGAGGCGCGGGCACGTCTCGAAGCCGCGGGCTGGAGCGTCCGCAAAGCGCTCGAGAGATGAAGCTCATCGTCAACGCGGACGACTTCGGCTACACCGAGCGCGTCTCCGCCGGCATCCTGCGCGCACATCGCGACGGGATCGTGACCGCGACGACGTTCATGACGAACGCGCCGTACACGGACGGTGCCGCGAGGCTGGCGCGCGCCACGCCGTCGCTCGACGTCGGCGTGCACCTCGTCGTGAGCTACGGTCGGCCCCTGTCGGATGTCGCGAGCGTGCGGTCATTGGTCGACGCGGATGGAAAGTTCTTTCGGCCCAAGGCGCTGCTGTCGCGCGATGTCGATCGCGAGGAGGCGCTCACCGAATACCGCGCGCAGCACGAGAAGGCGCGCGACCTTCTCGGGCGCGACCCGACGCACCTCGACACGCATCACTGGGTGCACGACCATCCCGCGCTCGAGTGGGCCATCGGCGAGCTCGCCCGCAAGACCGGGGCGGCCGCGCGGATCCACTCGGACGAGCAGCGCGATCGACTCCGTGCTCGTGGCGTGCGAACTCCGGCTTTCTTCGCGCGCGAGTTCCAGGGCGAAGGAAAGGTCGGCGTCCAGCAGCTGCTGGATCTGCTCGAGCGGCTCGCGAAGCGGAAGGACATCACCGAGCTGATGTGCCATCCGGGCGAGGCCGACGAAGACATGGTGAAGAGGTCGGGATACGCCCGCGAGCGCCCGACCGAGCTCGCGACTCTCACCGACCCGCGCGTGCGCGCCGCGATGAAGGACCTCGGCATCACGCTTGCGACGTTCTCCGACGTGTGAGGAAAGCGCTGTGGGTCGTGCGCGACCGCATCACGAACGCGCACGCGATCGACGAGCTGCTCGCGGATGCGACGTCGCGCGGCATCTTCGACGTTGTCGTGCAGGTCCGCGGCCGTGGTGACGCCTACTACCGCTCCAAGCTGGAGCCGCAGGCCCTGGCACTCGCCGGAACCGACCTCGATCCGCTCGAGCATCTCACCCGTTTCGGCGCGAGCGTCGGCGTGCGCATCCACGCCTGGGGAAACGTCTTCTTCGTTTGGTCAGACAAGGATGGGTCGCTGCCGACCTCGCCGGCACACCTGGTGAACCGGCACCCGGAGTGGCTGCTCCGCACGGGCGGCGTGAAGTACCTCGACCCCGTCGGCGGCTCCGACTGGGAGGGCGTGTACATCGATCCGACGAATCCCGCCGCTCGCGAGCACACCCTCGCTGTCTTCACCGACATCGTGTCGCGCTATCGGGTGGAGGGCTTTCACTACGACTACGTCCGGTATCCACAGGTGACCTATGCGGCGAGCCCGGACGATCACGAGCACGTCACGACACTCGTCCGCGAGGGCGCAAAGCGCCTGCGCCGCGCGCGTCCAGGCGTTGTGATCTCGGCGGCGGTGTTCCCGGACCCGGATGTCGCTCGTGATCGCGTACTGCAGCACTGGCCCGAGTGGGCCGCGGAGGGCCTTGTCGATCTCCTGTGTCCCATGGCGTACCGTCGCGACACCGCGGAGGTCGAGCGACTGCTCTCTCGCGCGCGCGAAGCCGCGCCGCGGACCGAGATGTGGGGTGGCCTGATGGCATACAAGGGAGAGCGAGACCTACTTCGCGATCAGGTGCGCGCCGCGTCGCGCGCGGGCTGCGAAGGAACGATCCTCTTCGCGTACGACCCAGATTCACGCGATCTTCTGGATGTTTTCGCCGAGGCCTAGCGGCGGCGTTACTCTCTTGTCCCCGTGCCGAACGAGCCGACACCAACACCGGTCGCAGCGACTCCCCCTGAGGAGCCGCGCCGTCCCGACCCACTCGCCGCGGCGGTGGCGGAAGGTGTCGTGAAATTGCGACGCGAGGCCGGGCTCTCCGAACGCGCGGCGGCGCGAAAGCTCGGCACGTCGCAAACGCAGCTTCGTCGCATGGAGGATCCGCGCTACCTGCCATCGCTTCGCTCGCTGCAGCGCGTCGCGCTCGCCTACGGCTACACGCTGAGCGTCGCGTTCGAGCGCGAGGATGCCGCGGCCAAGCGCGCAGCGCCGGCCAAGGAGCCAAAACCGAAGCGGGCCGCCGCGCCCCGAGCCACTAGAGGGTCCGCGTCACCTTCGAAAGGCCGGCGGGCTTCTCCGGGTCGCGGCCGTGCCGGCGCGCGACGTGCGCCGCGACGTGCTGTGCAGCGACGACGAGCACGATCGGGCTGAGCAGCTCGCCCACCCGGCGCCGCAGCAGCACCGCGTCGTCCACCTTCGCCGCCAGCGCCTCATCGTCCGTGATCGCGTAGACGCGCGCGCCGCGGCCGCGCATCGTTGCCGCCAGCGAGCGCGTCTCCCGCTCGGTCGCGCCGCGCCCCGCGATGAGCAGCACGGGCGTGCCGCGCTCCAGGAGCGCGCGCGGACCGTGCGCAAAGTCCGCGCTCGAGTACGGCTCGGCCCAGACCCGTGCGAGCTCCTTGATCTTCAACGCCGCTTCGAGAGCGGCGGCATAACCGTACCCGCGACCGAGGACGACGAGAGCGCGAGCCGAACCGATCTTGCGCGCGATGCGCGTGCCCTCCGGCTCGCTGTCCACCGCTTCGCGCATCGCGTCCGGCAGCTCAGCGAAGTCGAGGGGCTTGCCCGCCGCGGCTCCCGCCAGCATCGCGAGCGCGACGCACGAGGTCGTGTACGTCTTCGTCGCCGCGATCGCGCGCTCTGGTCCGCAGCGGAGCTCGAAGACGTGCTCGGCCGCGCGACCCAGCGCCGATGACGCGCGGTTGGTGATCGCGATCGTCAGCGCGCCATCGCGACGCGCCGCGTCGACGACCGCAGAGACGTCCGGCGCGGCGCCTGACTGCGAGATGCCGATCACCGCCCCACCCGCGTACCGCGGCGGCGTTCCGTACCGCGTCACGAGCGACGGCGCCGCGGACGCGGTGACGATCCCCGCGAGACCCTCGAACAGGTACTTGCCGTACGTGGCCGCGTTGTCCGAGGAGCCACGGGCGGCGACGGTCAGGTGCTTCGCGCGAGAGAGGAGCGCGCCGAGACGCTTCGCGTCCGCGGCACCTTCCTCGAGGAGGCGCGCCGCCGCTGCGGGCTGCTCGGCGATCTCCGAACGAAGGGACATCGTGGGGATGATGCACGCGCTCGCGCCGGTACGAGAGGGGCAGGACGACCGGCCTACTTGTGGCTGCCTCCCGCGGCGACCAGCATCGCGCGCCTAGGGACGGAAAGGACGAAATGGGGGGACTCCGCACGGCGTTCGCCGCGCTCACCGATCACGGCACACGGGCCCGCCTCGCCGAGCGCGCTGCCGCGTATCTCGGTGAGCGTCTATCCACCGATTACGTCGTGTTGGCGCGGTACGCGCCGCGCGATGTCAGCTCCGAGGTCGTTCCGCTCGTCGTCCTCGGTCCGCACGGCGTGCTCGTCGTCGAACCGCGGGATGAGGAGGGCGCCCTGGTCTGCTACCAGGATCACTGGTACCGGCGGACCGGCCCGGGCGTGTCGCATCCGCTGTCCGACTCGCCGTCGAAGCGCGCGCACGCCAACGCGGCGCGCGTGAAGGGCGATCTTTCGAGCGGCGGATTCATCTACACACCCGTCGAGGGCGTCGTGGTCCTTACGCGCGGGCAACCCGACGACGTCGGCAGCTCGTGCGTCCCGGTGATCGCTGGGATGGACGGACTCGTGCGCCATCTCGAGTCGCACACGCGGCACGACAGCTCGACCGAGCACACCCGTGAGCTCGTCGGCGCGCTCTCAGGACCGATCCGCCTCGCTTCCGTCTGAAAGGTAGCCGGACGAGGAGGGTTGCAGGGGGTTCTCCCCCTGCGATGACCGAATGCCGGCAAACAGATCCGTCTCGAGTGGCGGTCCACCCGGCTCCGGGAACTCGCGGATGAAGGTCTCCTCGGTGAAGATCTCGGGCAGCTCCGCGCGTGCTTTTGCCCACATCACGAGATCGGGCTTCTGCGTCTGGTGGGCCTCCATCGCGTGGACCTTCGCGTCGAGGACACCGTGCACATCGATGACCGCGCCAAGGCGATCGCGCGTCCAGCGCTGCGGCTTCACGGCAAGCGTCTGGATGTACTGCGCGAACGAGGGCATGAGCGACGACAGCCGATCGATGAGCTCGGCCGAGGCGACGAATCGATAACACCGCTTCGCGTGCCAGTGGGCTCCGAGCTCGGGCTGGTACCGCTGGATGCCGGCCAGCTCAATGGCCTTGAGCGCGCGCTCGCCGGCGGCGATGTGATCGGGATGCCCGTAGCCGCCGTCCGGTCCCCAGATGATCGCGACCTCGGGTCGCACGCTCCGTAGCCAGCGCACGATGTCGCGGACGACCCAGTCTTCGTTTACTCCGGACAGGCCGCCGTCCGGGTAGCGCAGACACGTGACGCTCGTTGCGCCCATACGACGACCCGCCTCCGCGAGCTCTCGGGCGCGCGTGGGCCCGACCAGCTCGCGCGGAACGATCGCGTCATCGACGCCAGCCCAGCCCTTCTCGCCCTCGGTGAGGCAGAGGCTGTGGACCTCGATCCCCTCCCTCGCGTAGCGGATGAGCGTTCCACCCGTTCCGAAGGTCTCGTCGTCCGGGTGCGCGAGGATGGTCGCAAGCTTGAGCGGCATCGCGCGACGATAGCCGACGGCGCGTCGGCGATCAGCGCCGCGCGAAGATGAGCACCGACGCGCTCTCATACGCGACGGAGTAGCGCGCGTCGTTGCGCAGGGCCGCCGCCAGCGCGTCGCAGCACGTGACGGAGGTCAGACGGGGGCCCAGGCGGACTGACGCGAGGTACACGTAGTCGAACCCGACGCCATCGGCGGAGAGACGCTCGAGGCAGTCGCCATCACTCTGTGCGCACTCCTCCGCGCGCCCGTGCTGCACGGTCCGCTCGGCGGCGACTCCGGGAATCCAGTCCGCGCCCTGTGGCACCACGACGCTCGCGCGGCGTGCGAGCGCCGGCAGCCACTCGCCCGCGGCATCCATACCCCAGGACCGCGTCGTGACCACGAGCACCCGGGCGTCCGCCGGCGTCTCGTCGTCGATCCAGCGCATCGCGACCCGCTCGTCCGCCGGGAGACCCTCCAGCACTCCGACGAACGCGAGCATCGCCGCGACCGTGAGATACGCGACGCCGGCGGTCGCGATCGCGCGGGCTGGACGCGGGGCGATGGGCAGCTCGAATGCGGCGGCAACGGCGATCCCGCCCAGCAGCGCGAGCGGTATGGCGGACAGCATCTGGAATGGGTTCGGTAGCGCGAACGCGAGCGCGACGATCCACAACGTGAGCACGAGATCGCGTCGGGCCAGCGAGATCGCGACACCCGCGAGTGCGAGCGCGCTCACGAGCGGGAAGAGGGGCTCGTTCCAGGCGTTCCAGCGAAGGAGCGTGCCGATCGCCGGCACGATGAGGTCCTCGGTACGGCTGGCGCTGGCCGCCGAAGTGAAGGGCGAGAGGCCGGATCGCGCGATGACGGTCAGCCACCACGGCGCGGCGACGACGATCGCGCCCGCGCCGACCAGCGCGAGCCGCAGCAACGACGCGCGAGTAGGCGAGCGCAGCACCGCGATGAGGAGCGCGCTGACCGCGAGGAAGGCCGCGGCGTTCGGATGCGAGACCGCGGCGAGGCCCGACAGCGCCGCCGCGAGGATCAGCGCGCGACGAGAGCCGTGGTCCAGCGCGCGAACGAGAGCCGCCAAGGCCAGCAGCGCGAAAAGGAGACCGAGCGAGCGCGTGAGACCGCCACCCATGATCGGCCAGACGAAGCTCGCCGGGACGAGCGCGTAGAGGTATGTCGATGCGCGAGCCGCGGTCGACGGAAGCAGCTCGCGAGCCAGGAGCGCGAACGCCGGCACACACGCGACGGAGAGGACGAGCGGCAGCCAGCGGAAGAGCTCGATCAGGTCGATACCGGTCACGGTCGTTACCACCGCCGCGAGATAGAACCCGAGCGGTGGGTAGGCGTACGGAATCGCGAGGTCGTTGAAGGTCGTCGTAGGCGGCATCCCGAAACCCGCATCGAGCAGGTCGCGCGTCATTACGAAGAACATCCCACCGTCGTTGAGCGGGAAGTCCCACGCGAGCACGTAGCTCAGTCGCACCACGAGCCCCGCGAACGTCGCTGCGAGCGTGTGCACCGCCGCGCTAGGGATCTCAGCCGCGAAGCGTGGCGAGGAGATGGCCGCCACGATAGCCGACGATATGCTCGCCGCGTGAGCGGAACCGCGCGGATCGTCGTCGTCGAGGACGATGCTTCGGTCGCGCAACTGGTCACGCTGTACCTGCGCAACGCGGGGTACATCGTCGAGCACGCGGCGACCGGCGCGCGGGCGCGCGCCCTCTTCGACGAAGTGAAGCCCGCACTGGTGGTGCTCGACCTCGGACTGCCGGATGCGGACGGCATCGACCTCTTCAACGAGCTGCGCGGCCGCGCGGACACCCCCGTGATCGCCCTCACCGCGCGTGCGGAGGACGCGCAGCTCGTCGCGGGTCTCGACGCGGGCATGGATGACTACCTCGCGAAGCCCTTCAATCCGAAGGAGCTCGTCTCGCGCGTGCGCGCGATCCTTCGCCGCGCCTCGGGCATGCCGGGCGGCGGACGAGTGCTGCGCGTCGGCAACCTCAGCGTCGATCCCGCGCGACACGAGGTCCTCGTCGGCGACCGCGCCGTCGCGCTGCGGGCCAAGGAGTTCGAGCTGCTCGAAGCCTTCTGCCGGCAGCCGGGCATGGTCCTGACACGGGACAAGCTGCTCGAGGATGTGTGGGGTTTCGCGTACCCCGGCGAGACGCGGACGGTGGACGTGCACGTGAAGCAGCTGAGAGACAAGCTCGCCGGCGCCGACGCGAAGATCGAGACGGTGTGGGGCGTGGGCTACAAGCTAGCGAGGCCGACGGAGCAAGCGAAGCTTGCTCAGGAGGACGAGTGACGCTTGTGAGCGATCAGCGATACAAGATCGTGGGGCCGACAACCTGATGCTCGGCACGGTGGCGGGCCGGCTGTTCCTTTCGTATCTGGGTGTCGTCGCTGTCGGCCTGCTGGTCGCGGCGATCACGATCTCCGGTCTCTTCATCCGCTACGAGAACGACGTGCTGCGCCTCCGGCTCCAGGAGCTCTCCGCGCCACTCCTCACCGCGATGCAGACGGGCCTTCGGAGCGGTCAGCAGCCGCGCGAGGTCATCGAGACGCTCGCTGAGCAGGCCGACTCCGCCGACGCTCGGCTCCTCGTGCTCGCGAACAACCGGCGCGTGCTGGTCGACAGCGAGAACACGCTGGTCGGCCAGACACTCGCCGCGCCGACTCAGGCGGCCTTCGGCGGATTCACCGACAACGACGCGCAGTGGCTCTTCGTGCAGCAGGCCTTCCGCCCCGCCGCCACCGGCGCCGTCAATCCCGCGATCATCGTCGTCGCGCGTCCTCGCGCGGCTTTCGGCGACGCGCTTCGCGCGCTCTTCCCGTCGCTCCTGGTCGCCGGCGCCGTCGCCGCCGGTTTCGCGCTGATCGTCGCGGGC
>Ga0222623_10000698_pt1 | contig 10992 bp, 7 predicted proteins | sample PLMtaG_FD_177336 | JGI IMG/M metagenome (GOLD analysis project Ga0222623, IMG submission 177336) | Groundwater sediment microbial communities from an aquifer in East River, Colorado, USA - PLM2_30_coex | ecosystem: Environmental > Terrestrial > Soil > Riparian zone | place: USA: East River...
GCCAGCAGCGCGGCGGCCTCGTCGCGGCGCAGGCCCGGCAGCTCGGGGACCTGGCCCTCGGGACGCTCCCGCCAGCTCCCGTACTCGGCCGCGCGCACCAGCGCGCGGGCCGCCTCCTCAGGGAAGCGGTAGGTGGGCAGATGCATACCCATCTCGTCCGGGTCGGGCGGCAGCCGGTCGGCGGCCATGATGACGGTCAGCACCGGCACCGAACCGGCCGCGGCCGCGGCACGGACCGCGCTGGCGACCTCGGCGGGTTCGGTGAGCAGCGGCGGGACGAAGATGACGATGGCCGCGTCGACCTCCCCGGAGGCGACCACCAGCTCCACCGTCCGCCGGTAGTGCTCGGCCGGCGCCGAGGCCAGCATGTCGACCGGGTTGGTGACCGACGCCGCCGCCGGCAGGCCCTCGGCCAGCTTCGCCCGCAGCTCCGCAGAGAGCTCGACGACCTCCAGCCCTCCCGCTTCGCAGGCGTCGGCGCACATGATGCCGGGGCCACCGGCGTTGGTGACGATCCCGACCCGCCGGCCCCTGGGCGCCGGCTGGTTGGCGAGCAGGGAGGCGACGTCGAACAGCTCTGCCAGGGTGTCGGCGCGGATCACCCCGGCCTGCCGGAACAGCGCGTCGACGGTCACGTCGGAGGCGGCCAGCAGCGCCCCGGTATGGGAGGAGCTGGCCCGCGCGCCAGCGGCCGAGCGGCCACTCTTGACCGCCAGCACGGGCTTGGAGCGCGCGACCCGGCGGGCGATCCGGGCGAACTTGCGCGGGTTGCCGAACGACTCCAGGTACAGCAGCACCAGGCCGGTCCGGTCGTCCTGCTCCCAGTAGTTGAGCAGGTCGTTGCCGGAGATGTCGGCCTTGTTGCCGACCGACACGAACGACGACAGCCCGAGCCCGAGCGCGTTGGCGTAGTCGACGATGGCCAGGCCGAGGGCGCCGCTCTGCGACATGAACCCAACTCGGCCGGGGAGCGGGACGGCCGGACCGAAGGTCGCGTCCAGGCGCACGTCCGGGTCGGTGTTGAGGATGCCGAGGCAGTTCGGGCCGATCAGGCGCATGCCGGCGTCGCGGCACACCCGCAGCAGCCGCGCCTGGCGCTCCGTCCCCTCCGGCCCGGTCTCGGCGAAGCCGGCGGAGATCACCACCAGGGCGCGGACGCCCTTGGCAGCCGCCTCCTGGGCGGCACGGACCACCGCGGGTGCCGGCACGACCAGCACGGCCAGGTCGACGGGCCCTGGCACCTCGCCGAGCGACGGGTAGGCGAGCACCGACTGGACCACCGGCGTGTTGGGGTTGACCGGGTACACCGGACCGTTGAAGCCGACGGTGAGCAGGTTGTGGAACAGCTCGCCGGCGACCGTGCCGCGCCGGCGGGAGGCGCCGACGACCGCCACCGAGCCGGGCGCGAGGAAGGCGCGCATGGCGGCCGTGGCGGCGGCCTGCTCGCGCTGCTCGAAGCGTTCCAGCGCCTCCGGCGACAGCGACGTCGGCAGCTCCACCAGCACCAGGCCGGGCAGCGCCTGGGTGGTGACCGGGAAGCCGCTGTCGCGGAACACCCTGACCATCTTGCGGTTCTCGGGCAGCACCTCGGCGTTGAGCACCGTGACGCCGGCATCGGCGGCCGCCTCGGCGAGCTGGCCGAGCAGGATCGTGCCGAGGCCGTTGCCCTGCATGGCGTCGGCGATCGCGAAGGCGACCTCGGCCCGGTCGGGCCGGTCGGGCTGGCGCTCCCAGCCGGCGTGGGCGACGATCCCGGACCCCTCCGTCCCGTCGTCGCCGCTGGTGGCGACCAGGCCGTAGCGCTGCTGGTAGTCGACCTCGGTCGCCCAGCGGACGGCCATGTCCAGGTTCGGGAAGCCGGAGAAGAACCGCAGCGCGATCGACTCCGGCGACAGGCCCTCGTAGAAGACGTGGACGGCGGCCGCGTCCTCGGCCTTGACCGGCCGAACGTGCACGGTGGAGCCGTCCCGCAGGACGACGTCGGCTTCGCGGTGCCGCGGATAGGCCATCGGCCCATGATGACGACCGGCGTGGTGACCGTCGAGGCGTCGACGCTGGTTGGCAGCGCGGCGCCACGACGGGAGAATGGGCTCTTCGTCATCAGAAAGCGGTGAGCAGCGTGCAGGCACAGAACCTCCCCCACGTCGCCAGGGCGATCGTCGCCCCTGGCAAGGGCATCCTCGCGGCCGACGAGAGCTCGGGGACGATCGAGAAGCGCTTCCGGTCCATCCAGGTCGAGTCGACCGAGGAGCACCGCCGGGCCTACCGGGAGCTGCTGTTCACCACCGACGGCGCCGGCGGTTTCATCAGCGGTGTGATCCTGTTCGACGAGACGATCCGGCAGCGCGCGGCCGACGGCACCCCGTTCGCCGAGGTGCTGGACCGCCGGGGCATCATCCCCGGGATCAAGGTCGACAAGGGCGCCAAGGACCTGGCCGGCTTCCCGGGCGAGAAGATCACCGAGGGTCTGGACGGCCTCCGCGGCCGGCTGGCCGAGTACCGCGACCTCGGCGCGAGGTTCACCAAGTGGCGGGCGGTCATCGCCATCGGCGACGGCATCCCGACCCGCGCCTGCATCGACGCCAACGCCGAGGCGCTGGCCCGCTACGCCGCGCTGTCGCAGGAGGCCGGGCTGGTGCCGATCGTCGAGCCGGAGGTGCTGATGGACGGCGGCCACACGATCGAGCGCTGCTACGAGGTCACGGCCGACACCCTCGGCTCGGTGTTCGCCGCCCTGCGGGCGCACCGGGTCCAGCTCGACGGCACGCTGCTCAAGCCGAACATGGTGCTCTCCGGCAAGGACTGCCCCGAGCAGGCCGGCGTGCAGCAGGTTGCCGAGGCGACCGTGCGCTGCCTGCGCGACACCGTGCCCGCGTCGGTGCCGGGCATCGTGTTCCTGTCGGGCGGCCAGACCGACGAGGTGGCGACCGCGCACCTGAACGCGATGAACCAGCTCGGCGCGCAGCCGTGGCAGCTCAGCTTCTCCTTCGGGCGCGCGCTGCAGGCCCCGGCGCTCAAGGCGTGGAAGGGCGAGCCCGCCAACGGGCCGTCGGCCCAGCGGGCCTTCTACCACCGGGCCAAGCTGAACGGCGCGGCGAGGTTCGGCCGTTACAGCGAGGAGATGGAATCGCTCGGGGCGTAGGTCATCCGTGAGGCTCTCCTGCCAGGAGCAGCTCCTGCCGGGCGCCGGCCTGCAGGCCACCTCTCGGTTCCTGGCACCCTTCCTGTAGGCCGAGCGCTCAGCGGACGGCGACCACGCGGCCCTCCCGGCTGCTCTGCATCGCGAGCTCGAGCATCCGGACGGTGTTCCTGGCCTCCTCGGCCGCGACCGGCACCCGGCCCTCCCCCAGGATCGCACCCGCCATCCCCCGGTAGAACGACTGGTACGACCCTGGCAGGGTCGCCAGCCTCCCGGTCACCTCGAGGCCGGCGACCTCGGTGGTGAGGCTTCCGTAGCGGTCCTCGGGGTCGCTCCCCCAGCCCGGGTCGCCCGGCCGTCCCCCGGACTCCAGATCCCCCGCCTGGGGGTCCACGCCGTGCTTGAGGAACGACCCCTTGTCGCCGTGGACCTCGAAGCGAGGGCCGGGGGCCCGCACCAGCGAGCCGGCGTGCAGGATCGCCCGTAGCTCCCGGTAGCCGAGCACGACGTGGAAGTAGTCGTCGGCGAGCGCCCCGGGGCGTTGCGCGCCGACGTCGGCCATGACCGTGGTGGGCAGCCCGAAGAGCTGCAGCGCCTGGTCGACCAGGTGGGCCCCGAGATCCCAGAGGACCCCGGACCCGGGCCCTTCGCGCTCCCGCCAGCCGCCGAGCGGGTGCGGGGAGAACCGGTCGTAGCGGGCGATGTAGGTGGAGACGTGCCCGAGCAGGCCGGCCCGGACGCAATGCCGCACGGTCAGGTAGTCGCCGTCCCACCGCCGGTTCTGGAAGACGCTGAGCAGGCGGTCCTCCCGTTCGGCCAGCCGGATCAGCTCGTCGGCCTCCGACGAGCTGGTCACGAACGGCTTGTCGACCACGACGTGCCTGCCGGCACGCAACGCCGCGCCGGCGAGCTGGTGGTGGAGCTCGTTGGGCGCGGCGACCACGACCAGCTCGACGGCGGGGTCCTCCAGCAGCGCGGCCGGCGTCGCCACCACCCGCACCGCCGGGTCGTCCCTGTGGACCTTCTCGGGATGGCGCGAGGCGACCGCGTGCAGGCGCAGGCGCGGCTCCGCGCCGATCAGCGGCGCATGCAGGAACGACCCGGCCAGGCCGTAGCCGACCAGCCCCACCCCGATCGGTCCAGCGCCGGCATCACGCATCCCTTCCTCCCTGCATGCGGCGTTGCCGAAGGATAGCCGGTTGCAGGCTAAGCTCCACGCCGCCATGTGGGATGCCGCTCAACCGGAAGACCACGCGGCACGAAGAAGAAAGCACACAGGGCCTTCGCGCCATGGAGCACCAGGAGAACGGGAGGCAGGACGTGATCGTCGGGATGGTCGGCACCCGCTTCGCGGGTCTGGACGGGGTGAGCCTGGAGGCGGACAAGCTGGGAACGGTCCTCGAGGACGAGGGCCATCAGGTCGTCTGGTTCGCCGGCGAGCTCGGCGACCGGTTCCGGCCGGGCCTGCTCCACCCGCCCGCCCACTTCGGGCACCCCGCCATCCGCTCCCTGGAGGCCGAGCTGTTCGGGAAGCGACCACCGACGCCGGCGGCGATCCGGTCCCTGCGGGACCGCACCAGGGAGCTGAAGACCGCGCTGCGCTGGTTCCTGCGCGACTTCGAGGTCGACGTGCTGATCGTCCAGAACGCGCTCTGCCTGCCGATGAACGTCCCGCTCGGGGTGGCCCTGGCGGAGCTGCTGGCCGAGACGGGGGTCCCGGCCGTGGCTCACCACCACGACTTCGCCTGGGAGCGGGAGCGCTTCCGCCGGCCCCAGCTGCCCGACATGCTGCGCGCCGCGTTCCCGCCGGCGCTGCCAGGGCTGTGGCACGTGGTGATCCAGTCCGCCGCACGCGAGCAGCTCCAGCGCCGGCGCGGCATCGCCTCGACCGTGCTGCCCAATGTCATGGACTTCGAGGAGGAGCCCGTGCCGGGCGACGGCGCCGCCTACCGCGCCGCGGCAGGGCTCGGCCCCGACGACCTGCTGCTGCTGCAGCCGACCCGCGTGGTCCCCCGCAAGGGCATCGAGACGACCTTGCGGCTGGCCAGCGAGCTGGACGACGGCCACGTGAAGGTGGTCGTCAGCCACCATGAAGGCGACGAGGGCTTCGGCTATGGCAGGCGGCTGCGCGAGGAGGCCGACCGGCTCGGCGTCGATCTGATCTTCGCGCCGGTCCGGGCCGAGTACGAACAGGACCCGACCCGGCCACTGCTGGCCGACGCCTACGCCGCGGCCGACCTGGTCTGCTACCCCAGCCGCTACGAAGGGTTCGGCAACGCCCTGCTGGAGGCCATCTATCATCGCCGGCCGCTGCTGGTGAACCGCTACCCGGTCTACGTCCGTGACATCGCCCCCACCGGCGTCGAGTGCCTGGAGATCGACGGGGGCCTGTCGCCCGAGGCGGTGGCGCGGGCGGCCAAGCTGCTGGAGGACCCCGGGCAGTGGCGGGACTCGGCGGAGCGGAACTACGAGATCGGGCGGCGCCACTTCTCGTTCGCCGTGGTCCGCGAGCGGTTCCTGCCGCTGATCGCCAGCGTGGCACCCTGCTACGGCGAGCAGGCCGCGGCGATGGAGGCGGCCGCTCAGTAGGCGAGGGCGACCTTGACGGCATGCGCCGAGCCTGGCATCCCCGGTCGGGTGCGCCTGGCGACGGCGCGCAGCACGTCGTGGCGGGTCATCACGCCGAGCGGCCTGCTGGCCTGGTCGACCACCGGCAGCCGGTTGACGCCGTTGTCGACCATCGCCCGCACCGCCTGCGCCAGCGACCAGTCCGGCCGCGCCGTGATCGGCTCCTCGGTCATCAGGTCGCGGACCCTCAGGCCGGCCAGGCGGTGCGTCCGCCTCGGCACCTGCCCGTCGGCCGCGCCGGTCGGGTCGTCCAGCAGGGTCGGGACCAGCAGGTCCCGCTGGGTCACCACGCCCACCACCCGGCCGTGGTCCACCACCGGCGCCCCCGAGATCGCCCGGTGCACCAGCCGCCGCAGCGCCGCCTCGGCCGGCGCGTCGGCCGCCAGCAGCACCACCTCGCCGGTCATCGTCTCCCCGACCGACCCCAGAAGCTGCGTCGAGGTCGTCTCGTCCCACGTTGCCGTTGTCATGCGTCCTCACACCTCCCCGGCGGACTCATGGGCGGCGGCCCGCCGTGCCACCTAGGGTCGCGGGTCACCGGCGACGCGGTCATGGGCCGTCGGGCACTGATGTGGCGGGACCTTCGGCCCGAGGTGCGGCCGCGCCGGCGCATCAGCGGGCTCGGCTCGCCAGCACCTTGAGGTAGTTGGCCCGCTCGAAGGCGGCCGGGTCGCGGACCGAGCGCTGGCTCAGCTTGCCGCGGACCTGCTCGAGCGACTCGTAGCCGTGCCGGTCGAGCCAGTCGGCGAGCCCGGCCTCGACCTGGGAGAGGTGGTCGGGCCCGTGGCGGAGCAGCGCCGAGGTCATCATCGCGACGTCCGCGCCGGCGAGCAGCGCCTTGATCACGTCCTCGGCGGAGTGGACGCCGGTCGAGGCGGCCAGCGAGATCCGGTGCCGGCCGTGCAGGATCGCGATCCAGCGCAGCGGCAGCCGCAGCTCCGCGGAGGTGCTGAGCTCCAGCGAGGGCACCACCTCGAGGGTCTCGACGTCCAGGTCGGGCTGGTAGAACCGGTTGAACAGCACCAGCCCGTTGGCGCCGGCCTCGACCAGTTGCCCGGCCATGTTGGTGACCGAGCTGAAGTACGGGCTGAGCTTGACCGCCAGCGGGACGCCGGCGGCCTGGCGGACCGCGTGGACGATGTCGAGGTAGCGCCACTCGACCTCGGACCCGCTCTGCCCTGGACTGGAGGAGACGTAGTAGATATTGAGCTCGAGCGCGTCGGCCCCGGCCTGTTCGAGCCGGGCGGCGTGGCGGACCCAGCCGCCGCGTGAGGTGCCGTTGAGGCTGGCGATCACGGGGATGGACAGGCTTGCCTTGGCCTGCTCGACGAGCGCGAGGTAGGCGGCGGCCCCGGCGCCGTAGCCGGCGCGTGCCTCGCCGCCGGTCGCGCCCGTGGCCAGCAGCGCGTCGACGTCGCGGGCCTCTTCGGCGAGGTCCTCCTCGAACAGGGACGGCAGCACCACGGCACCGACCCCGGCGGCCTCCAGCCGCTTGAGGCCGTCGAGGGTGCCGGTGAGCGGCGACGACGAGGCGACCAGCGGGGTTCGAAGCTCCAGCCCGAGATAGCGGGTGCGCAGGTCGGCCATGGCGGCTCCTCCTCCGGCGGCTTGGAGCGCTCAGGCTCGCCCTGCCCGATCGCCTCCCATAGGGGCGGAGGTCCCTGCCCGCGGAGGGCACCTGGCCCTGACCCGTACGGTGCGCTGTACCATCCCGACCGTGACCAGCCCCGACCGGCCGACCATCCCCCTGGACCGCGTGGACGCGGTCGTCTTCGACACCGACGGCGTCCTGACCGACACCGCCAGCGTGCACTCGGCCGCCTGGAAGCGGCTGTTCGACGAGTATCTGGAGGAGCGGGCAGCATCGCTCGGCGAGCAGTTCCGGCCCTTCGAGGAGCTCGACTACCTCCGCTACGTGGACGGCAAGCCCCGCTACGACGGCGTCGCCGGCTTCCTCGCCTCCCGCGGCATCACCCTGCCGTTGGGAGACCCGTCCGACCCACCCAGCCACCAGACGGTGTGCGGGCTCGGCAACAGCAAGAACCGCTACTTTCTCGCGCACCTCCGCGAGCACGGCGTGCACGCCTTCCCCAGCTCGGTCGCGTTCGTGCGGGAGCTGGGCGCCAACGGCGTGCGGACGGCGGTGGTGTCGGCCAGCCGCAACATGCGCGCGGTGCTGGACGCCGCCGGGATCCGCCGGCTGTTCGATGTGGAGGTCGACGGGGAGGACGCCGCCCGGCTCGGCCTGGCCGGCAAGCCCGACCCGGCGCTGTTCCTGGAGGCCGCCGGCCGGCTCGAGGTGTCGCCGGCGCGGGCGGTGGTGGTGGAGGACGCGCTCGCCGGCGTGGAGGCCGGACGGCGCGGCGGGTTCGCGATCGTCGTCGGCGTGGACCGCGCCGGCCAGGCCGCCGAGCTCGCCGCCCGCGGCGCCGACGTGGTCGTGGACGACCTCGGCCGCCTCGGCCTGGACGGCGCGACCGACGAGGAGCGTGGGTGAGCACCTGGACGCTCGCCTACGAGGGTTTCGACCCGCGGGAGGAGCGGCTGCGCGAGACGCTCTGCGCGCTCGGCAACGGCTACTTCGCGACCCGCGGGGCCGCGCCGGAGACGGCGGCCGACGACGTCCACTACCCCGGCACCTATGTCGCCGGCTGCTACAACCGACTCGTGAGCCAGGTCGGCGGCCGCGAGGTCGAGAACGAGGACCTCGTCAACGTGCCGAACTGGCTGCCGCTCAGCTTCCGGCCCGAGGACGGCGACTGGCTCGACCTGCGTGCGACGGAGGTCCTCGACTACCGGCAGGAGCTGGACCTACGCCGTGGCGTGCTCACCGGTTCCTGCGCGCCCGCGACCCGCGGGGACGGGTGACCCGGGTCACCCAGCGCCGCTTCGTCCACATGGCCGACCCCCACCTCGCCGGCCTGGAGACGACGCTCGCCCCCGAGAACTGGAGCGGTCGCCTGCTGATCCGCTCGGCGCTGGACGGCCGGGTGACCAACGCCGGCGTCGAGCGCTACCGCTCGCTCGACGGCCGCCACCTGAACCCGCTGGAGTCCGGCCAGGAGGGCGAGGACGCGGTCTGGCTGCTGGTCGAGACCCGCAGCTCGCACCTTTGTATCGCGGAGGCGGCGCGGACCAGGGTGCTCGACGGTGGCGACGCGGTCGAGGTGCGGCGGCGGACCCACCAGGAGCCGGGGTTCGTCGCCCAGGACCTCGTCCTCGACGCCCGGGAGGGCCGGCCGCTGACGGTCGAGAAGGTGGTGGCGTTGTACACCTCCGGGGCCAGGGAGATCGCGGAGCCGGGTACCGCGGCCCGCCAGGAGGTCGCCCGCGCCGGGCGCTTCGACGAGCTGCTGGAGCGTCACACGCTGGCCTGGGAGCAGCTCTGGCGGCGCTGCCGCCTCGACCTGGACGGCGACCAGGACGTGGACCAGACCGTCCACCTCCACATCTTCCACCTGCTGCAGACCCTGTCCGTGCACACCGTCGATCTGGACGCCGGCGTGCCCGCCCGCGGGCTGCACGGCGAGGCCTACCGCGGCCACGTCTTCTGGGACGCGATGTTCGTCTTCCCCTTCCTCAACCTGCGGTTCCCGGAGCTGACCAGGGCGCTGCTCCGCTACCGCCACCGGCGCCTGCCGGAGGCGCGCTGGGCGGCAGGGCAGGCCGGCTACCGGGGGGCGATGTACCCCTGGCAGAGCGGCAGCGACGGGCGCGAGGAGACCCAGCGCCTGCACCTCAACCCCCGCTCCGGGCGCTGGCTGCCCGACAACTCCCACCTGCAGCGGCACGTCAACGTGGCCATCGCCTACGACATCTGGCAGTACTACCAGGTCACCGCCGACGTCGACTTCCTCTGCGAGCAGGGCGCCGAGATGCTGCTGGAGATCGCCCGCTTCTGGACGAGCGCCGCCACCTACAACCGCGCCCTGGACCGCTACGAGATCCTCGGGGTGATGGGACCGGACGAGTACCACGACGGCTACCCGGACCGCGACGAGCCCGGCCTCGACAACAACGCCTACACCAACGTCATGGCCGCCTGGGTGCTCTGCCGCGCGCTGGAGGCCCTCGAGCTGCTGCCGGAGCTCCGCCGCACCGAGCTGGAGGAGCGGCTCGGCCTGCAACGGGAGGAGCTGGACCGCTGGCGGGAGGTCAGCCACAAGCTGCGGGTCTGCTTCCACGACGGCGACATCATCAGCCAGTTCGAAGGCTACGACCGGCTCCAGGAGCTGGACTGGGACGGCCTGCGGGCTCGGCACGGCGACATCCGCCGGCTCGACCGGGTCCTCGAGGCCGAGGGCGACTCCCCCAACCGCTACAAGGCCTCCAAGCAGGCCGACGTGCTGATGCTGTTCTACCTGCTGTCGGCCGACGAGCTGCGCGCGCTGCTGGACCGCCTCGGCTACCTGCTCGAGCCGGCCTCCATCCCTCGCAACGTCGACTACTACCTGCAACGCACCTCGCACGGCTCGACCCTCTCGGGCATCGTCCACGCCTGGGTGCTGGCGCGCTCCGACCGGCCCCGGTCCTGGCGGTTCTTCACCGAGGCGCTGGCCTCCGACGTCCACGACGTCCAGGGCGGCACCACCGCGGAAGGCATCCACCTGGGCGCCATGGCCGGCACGCTCGACCTCGCCCAGCGGTGCTACACCGGCCTGGAGACCCGCGAGGACGTGCTGTGGCTGAGCCCGAGCCTGCCCGAGGAGCTGGACGGATCGACTTCGACATCCGCTACCGGGGCCACTGGGGGGTCAACGTGCGCGTCACCCAGGAGCTGCTGCGGGTGCGCGTCCCCGCCGGCCGCGCCGCGCCCGTCAAGGTGTGCGTCAAGGGCGAGGTGGTCGAGATCGAGCCGGGCGGCGTGCGGGAGTTCCCCTGCGGCCGCCACATCAGCGGCCCAGAGACTGACGGTGGCGCGACCCGCTGACGCCGCGGGACACTCTGCCGGACCATCCGCGGTGGAGGGACCTTCCGATGGAGCCAACCAACACAGGAGACGACACCGACCCGGCCTGGACGGTCGCGGTGGACGGCGACCCGCACCCGGAGCGCGTCGCCGAGACGCTGCTCACCCTCGCGGACGGCCGCTTCGGCACGCGCGGCGCCAGGGAGGAGGACGGCGCGGGCGCCACGCCGCTGACGCTGGCCGCGGGGGTCTACGACGGGGCGGACGTGCCGACGCTGCTGCCGGGGCCGGTGTGGACCGGGCTGCGGGTGGCGTC
>Ga0222623_10000701_pt1 | contig 10976 bp, 8 predicted proteins | sample PLMtaG_FD_177336 | JGI IMG/M metagenome (GOLD analysis project Ga0222623, IMG submission 177336) | Groundwater sediment microbial communities from an aquifer in East River, Colorado, USA - PLM2_30_coex | ecosystem: Environmental > Terrestrial > Soil > Riparian zone | place: USA: East River...
ATCCCTTTGTTTTCACGAACCAATACGGCCACAAGATGTATCTCTCGCCAGGGCAAACGTGGGTCCACGTTCTCCCGATGGACTGGCAGGTCTACTCGAACTAACGCCATCCCTCGCTCGACGGTCCGGTGGTCTCTTCTATTCGCGCTTCCAATCCTGCTCTGCGCTCTGGTCTTCCAATGGCTCCTGGTCACGTTCGAGGATTGGCAGATCAACTTCTTCGGCGGTGGACATCCCTATGGAGCGCCGTTCCCGGTGGGCGTGGGCTGGATGCCAACCCGGGTGGACCAGACCACGCCGAATCCCGAGCGCTTCTCCGCTCTCTGGTTCGCAGTCGACGTGATGGCCACCGTGGCCATCGCGGCTGTGGTCGCGTGGTTTCTCCGGGTACGGAACGCGTGGCCGGCTTCGGTGGCGGCCATGGCGGTGGCCACCCTACTTCTCTTCGCCGCAGGCTCGACTCCACCAATTCCGATCAGGTCGTATGGATTCTCGTATTGGATCTACTGGCTTGTGGCGTTCGCCATCATGGCCGCCGCCTTTGAGCTCTACCGCACCCGGCCGCGGCAGAGTTAGCGCGCGCGAAGGCCACGCGCGATGAGCGCGATCTCCTGCGGCGACACGCCGAGCCGGTGGAGCGCGTAGCCGGTCATCTCGATGGCGAGCTCTTCCTCACCGAGCACGACCTCGTTCGCGCCGGCCTTCTTCAGAAAGTCGGCCGCGTCGCGCGTGTGCGCGCGCGCGACGATGCCGATGCGATCGTTGGTCCGGCGCGCGTATTCCACGACGCGGCGCGACGTCTGCGGATCGCGAAGGGCGATGACGAGCAGGATCGCGCGATCGAGGTGCGTCCGTTCGAGGACCAGGTCGTGGCCGGCATCGCCGTAGATCGCCGCGATCCCGGCCTCACGCAGATCCTCGACGACGCGGCGGTCCTGTTCGACGACGAGGACCTCCATGTTTCGCCGCTGGAGCGCGCGCGTCACGAGCGATCCCACTCGGCCGTGTCCCGCGACCACGGCATGCCGCTGCAGCGTCTCCGCGCTTTCGCGCTCGAGATGCGCAAGCGCGCCCGCGCGGCGATCCTCGAAGCCGCGGATCAACCGCACGTCGCGCAGGCGCTCGGTGATGGGCTCGATGGAACGGAACAGGAGCGAGTTCAGCGTGATCGTGATGATGGCCGCGGCGATGATGAGGTCGTGGGCCTGTGCGGGGAGGATGCCCAGCTGACGGTCGACCTGGGAGAGGACGAATGAAAACTCGCCGATCTGGGCGAGGCCCACGCCGACTATGAGTGCCGTGCGGATCGGGTAGCCGAGTAGGAGGACGATGCCCGACGACACGAGCCACTTGCGGACCACGATCAACGCGACGACCGCGGCGACGAGCAGCGGCTCGCGCAGGATGAAGGTCGGATCGAACAGCATGCCGACCGACACGAAGAAGAGCACGGCAAACGCGTCGCGCAGGGGCAGCGCTTCGGCGGCGGCCTGATGGCTGAGGTCCGATTCGCTGATGGCGACGCCCGCGAGGAACGCGCCGAGCGCAAGTGACACCTCGAACGCGAACGCCGCCACCACCGCGACGCCGAGCGCGACAACGAGCACGGCCAGCGTGAAGAGCTCGCGATGACCGGTGCGCGCGACCTGCTCGAGGAGCCACGGGATCACCCGCGTGCCGACGACGAGCATGAGCACGCCGAACAGCACGACCTTCCCGAACGTTGTCGCGAGCCGGAAGAGGAGGTCGTCCCCACCGGCTCCACCCGTTCCGCCCAGGACGGGCGCCAGCGGCGGTAGGAGAACGAGCACGAAGACGATCGCGAGGTCCTCGACGACCACCCAGCCGACCGCGATCTTCCCGTGCGCGGATTCGACGAGTCCGACGTCGGTGAGCGTGCGGATCAGCACGACCGTGCTCGAGATCGCGATCGCGAGACCGAACACGATGCCCTGCGCGTACGTCCAGCCCCAGAGCGGCACGACGAGCGCGGTCACCGCGGTCGCGATGACGATCTGCCCGATTGCGCCCGGAACCGCGACCCAGCGGACGGCCCAGAGATCGTTCAGTGAGAAGTGAACGCCGACGCCGAACATGAGGAGGATCACGCCGATCTCAGCGAGCTCGGTGGCGATCGCCGGATCCGCGCTCAGGCCCGGCGTGAACGGACCGACGGCGATGCCGGCAGCGAGATAGCCCACGATCGGGGGAAGCCGCAACCTGGCGGCGACGAAGCCACCCAGGAACGCCGCGCCGAGCGCGATCGTGATCGTGAGGATCAGGCCGTGCGGCGCCATCGACGGCGGTCCTCCCGCTTTGGAATCGGCCGCGCGCAAAGAGAGCCTAGGGCGGGCGCAGAGCCTCGCGCCAGAGCGCCGTCCAGAGTGCACGGCGCTCGGCGTCGCTGAGCTGACGGCCGAGCCGCGCGCGAAGCGCGGCCACGCCATGGCCGGCCAACGCGCCCCAGGCCTTCGGCCGCGCGGTCCGGGTCCCGACCGCGAGGTCGGGCCAGGCTTCCACGGTCTCGTGCGCTACAGCGAGGATGACCTCGTCCATCGGGCTCTCGATACGCTAGCGACGATGCGCATCGTCTCGCTCGTCCCCGCGGCCACCGAGATCGTCTGGGCGCTCGGCGCGACGGATCGGCTCGTCGCGGTCACGCACGACGACGACTTTCCGGCGGCGGTCCTCGCCCTCCCGCGGATCACGCGATCGACGATCCCGGCGAGTGCGACCGCGCGAGAGATCGACGTACACGTCCGCGAAGCCGGCGCACGCGGCGAGAGCACCTTTCATCTCGACGAGCAGGCGCTGCGCGACGCGCGTCCGGACGTGATCCTCGGTCAGACGCTCTGCGCGGTCTGCGCGATCACGCTCGATCGCATCCCCGCGAGCCTGGACCGCCAGCCGGAGGTCGTGCCTCTCAGCGCGTCGAGCATCGAAGGGATGTTCCAGGACGTGCGCCGCGTGGGTGCGGCGCTCGGATGCGAAGGTGACGCCGACCGTCTCGTCGGCGACATGCGCGCTCGGCTGGCCGCGGTCGAAGAGCGGGTCGCCGGCCTTCCCCGCCCGCGCGTCGCGTGCCTCGAGTGGCTCGACCCGCTGTTCAACGCGGGGCACTGGGTGCCCGAGCAGGTCCGGATCGCCGGCGGCGAGGACGTCCTCGGAACGGCTGGCGCGCGCTCGCGTGAGATCGGCTGGGACGACGTTGTGGCCTCACGTCCTGAGATCGTGATCGCTATGCCGTGCGGCTGGGATGCGCCGCGTGCCGCGCGCGAGGCCGAAGGACTCGGGCGGATCGGTGCCGCGCGGATCATCGGTGTCGACGGCGCCGCCTACTTCAGCCGCCCGGGCCCCCGTCTCGTGGATGGCGTGGAGCTGCTCGGGTCGATCTTCCACCCCGACGCGGTCGGAGCGCCGGAGGGCGCGAGAGCGGTCCGCGTTCTGGTCGACTAGTCCGCGACCACTGCGGTCTCGGGAGCGACCTCGGCCTCGGCAGGCGCCAGCGGGATCTCGACGGCGAAGACCGTTCCGTGGCTGGAGGTCTCCTCGATGAAGAGACGGCCGCCCATCCGCACCGCGATCGCCCTGCTGACGTACAACCCGATGCCCATGCCGGACTGACTCGCCACGGCCGCGCCACGCTCGAATCGTTCGAAGATCCGCTCGCGCTCCCCGGGATCGATCCCGGCTCCGTGATCGCGTACGCGAAGGACAGCGCGCTCGGCCTCGGCGCTCGTGGATATCTCGATCGGGGTTTGGCGCGGGCTGTAGGCGACCGCGTTCTTCAAGAGGTTGTCGAGGATCTGGTCGAGGCGCGCCGGGTCGGCCCGCACCAGGAGCGCCGCCGGCGCGTTCACGGTGACCTCGCGTGCGGGGTCGAGGGCCTCGACGCGACGCGCGGCCGCGCGCGCGGCGAGCGCGAGATCGAATGACTCGGGCTCAACGCGGAAGACCGCGCTTGCACCCGAGATGACCTGGAGATCGTCGGCGAGCCGAAGGAGACGGCCGACCTGCTGCTGCGCCTCATCGATCGACGGCGCGACCCGTTCGCGCATGTCCTCGCGTCGCACGTAACGCGCCGCGAGCTGCAGGTGGCCGGAGAGCGCAGCGAGCGGGTTGCGGATCTCGTGATTGACCGTCGCGATGAGCGCGCTGCGTTCCTGCTCGAGCTGCTCGCGGCGGCGAAGGCTCTCCACGGTACGCCCGAAAGCGGCGCGCACCGCCGCCCCGAGGATCGCGATCACCAGGCCTTCGAAGAAGAAGCCGATCACGTCCAGCCCGTTCGCGTTCAGCGAAATGGCGAAGCCGGCGGGTGGGGTGAAATACGCGGCCAGGAGCGTCGTTCCGATTGTCGCGAGCAGTGCCGGACCGAATCCGGCGAGGACGGCGCTCGCCGCGACCGGGATCGTGAGGAAAAGGTCCGGACCGGGGGCGCCGAACGCCGGGACCGCGAGCTTCAGGCCGGCGATGGCGAGGGTGAGAAGCACGGCGAGGCCATATCGCACCGACCGGGGCCAATCCTGCCGGAAAAGCCGCAGCGACAGATCGAGGAGCCGGTCCTGCATCGCCTCCACGCCCGAGGTGCCTCCCGCGCGAAGCCTTCCGACACCTTACTACTCGAGCAAGCGAGCCGGAAGGCTGCGCGGCAAGGCGCGAGATCGTCTAGCCCAGTCTTCCGCCGCCGAGGAATCCGATGATCGCTCCCATCACGACGGCCTGAAAGACCTGATAGCCCGCGTCGATCGCGTACAGGCGCGGCGGGCGTCCCGCGAACAGCACCTGCGAAAAGAACGCGGTGGCGATGAATCCGAGGCCCGCGTAAAGGCCGATGAGGGCGCCGCCCGCGCCGGTGGTCCAGCCGGTCTCGTTGATGAACCAGTTGACCGCGACGGCTTCGACGAACGCCGCGAGCGCGGTCAGCGCGTACAGCGGACCAGCCGAGCTGCCCTCACCCATGCCTCGACCGGAGAGAGTCATCCACGACTTCCCGAAGACGGGCCCGTACCAGAGGAAGCCGATGATCATTGCGGCGGCGGTTGCGACGATGATCGCTACCCAGTTCATGTGTCCCTCCTCCAACGCGCGCGTGTGGGCGCAAGGCTATAGCAAGGGCACAAGCATCCCGACCTCGCTGGCGTATGCGTCATACGCATGACCGAATTGCTCGCGGAGCAGGCGCTCTTCGGTCTTCGCTCGGAGGTACAGGGCCGGGAAGGTCACGAGAATCGTCCCGGCGATGAGAACGAGGTTCCCCGTCGCAAGGCAGGCGCCGACGAAGTGCAGGCCGAGGCCGGTATAGATGGGATGACGCACGAAGCGATACGGACCGTTCCGCACGAGCTCGTGGTCGCGGTGGATCTCGAGCTCCAGGTCATAGTGCCGTCCGAGCGTCGCGATCGCCCAGAGCGCGAACGCGATGCCGAGCACGACCAGCGCGAGGCCGACCCAGCGGAGCGGCTCGGGCAGGTCGAGCTCGGGTCCGGGACGCGCCGCGATCGCCAGGTACGGGACGATGAAGAAGTACGCGACGTAGTGGGCGAGACCGCGCGACCGCGCCACGGTCTCTCCCCGCCGAGCCAGGCCGCGGATGCGCGAAAGCTGCGCGACGACCATGAAGGTAACGATGCCGGCGACTGACACGAGAGTCACGAGCGTCGAGCTCACGGACGAATACTCCTAGACTCGCGCGCCATGCATGTCGCCTGGCTGGGTGAGCCCTCGTCCCTGGACGCGACGACCGTCGGCGGGAAGACCGCGAATCTTGGTCGCCTGGCGCGGTCCTTCCGCGTGCCGCCCGGATTCTGTCTGGACGCGTCGGCCTTCGACGAGCTGCGTCCGGCGCTCGACGGCGACGCCGTCGCCCGCGCACGGCTCCGCGAGCTCGTGACCGCGTCCTACGCCGATCTCGCGCGCCGGGTGGGCGAGCCCGCGCCTCGTGTGGCGGTGCGATCGTCAGCCATCGGCGAGGACTCCGGCGATGCGTCGTTCGCCGGCCAGCACGAAACGGTGCTCGATGTCGCCGGCGTCGACGCGATCGTCGACGCGCTGCTCGAGTGCTGGCGGTCGGTGTACTCGGAGCGGGCTTCCGCATATCGGAAGCAACGCGGCATCGGCGGAACGCCGCGGATCGCGGTCCTCGTGCAGCTCATGGTCCCCGCCGACGCCTCGGCCATCGCGTTCAGCGCCGACCCGGTGAGCGGGGCTCGCGACGTCGTCGTCGTGAACGCCGCGCGCGGGCTCGGTGACGCGATCGCCTCCGGCACGATCACTCCCGACAGCTACACCGTCCGCAAACGGGACCTCGTCATCACGTCGCGGGCGTGCGCGGACGGCGGCGCGGTCCCCGATGGCGACATCACGGCGATCGCACGCCTTGCGATCCAGCTCGAGACGGTCATGGGCGCGCCGGTCGACATCGAGTGCGCGCTACGCGATGGCGAGCTTCACCTTCTGCAGTGCCGGCCGATCACGACGCTCGCCGAAGAATTCCCGGTCACGTGGGAGGACCCCGAGGACGCCACGCTCACGTGGGAACGGGAGGACGCGCATTTCGACCGCGTGTTCGCGCCGCTCTCGACCGAATTTGTCACCCATGGGCCGGACTACGGCATCCGAAAACGACTCGCCGAGATCGGCTTCCCGCTGCTCGTCCGACATCGCGCGTTCAACGGGCGCTTCTACGCGAGCGAGAAACCGCTCGTGCCCGAGGACCGCATCGCCGACGAGCTCACGCGCGCGGTGACGTTTCGGCGCCGATTCGCGCGCACGCTGCGGCGCCAATGGGAGAAGGAGCTGCTCCCCGAGCTCCACGAGCATTACGCCTGGATGCGCGCGATCGATCTCGCGCGCCTGAACCCAGCGGACGCCGCCCAGATGTGGCTCGAGGTGTGGCGCCGCGTGAACCGTATCTGGACGATCCATTTCATGGTCACCGGCTCGGCGTATCCCGTCATGGAAGAGCTCGCCCAGGCCTACGAGAAGCTCGTCGGAGGGAACGGCGCCGAGGCGCTCGCGATCACGCAGGGTCAAGCACCGACGCTCCAGCGCCTCGAAGAGGATCTGCACGGACTGGCCGAGGCCACGCGGCGCTGGCCCCTCGTGGCCGGGGCATTGGTCGACGGCGAGCGCTCTCCGTCGACGCTTGCGGGCGTCGATGGCGGCCGCGAGTTCGCGCGCGCGCTCGATACGTTCCTCGGAGTGCACGGCGATATCGGGCAGGAAAACTTCGACCTCGAATCGCCGGCGTGGCGAGACGATCCCGCGAGGCTGCTGGCCGTACTCGCGCAACGACTCCGCTCGGAAGGCGAGCCTCCCGATGTGCGCAGCGCCCGGGTCCGCGCCCGCGGGCGAGAAACGCTCGAGCGCGCGCGAGCGCACCTGGCCGAACGGCCTCTGGACCTGGCCGCCTTCGACGAGGTCCTCGCCGCGGCGACCAGCGCTGGCCCGCTCACCGAGGAGCACAACTACTGGATCGACCGCGTATCCCAAGCTCACGTTCGCCGACTCAGTCTCGCGTTCGGTGAACGATTGGTGGCCGACGGGGCGCTCGCTTCGGCGGCGGAGATCTTCCTCCTCTACGTGCCCGAGATCGCGAGCGCGCTCCGCGCTCCGAAGCCTCTCGGCGAGCTCCTTGCGCGCCGGCGTCAGGAGGTCGCGCGGTGGCGCCGCCTCGTTTGTCCGAAGAGCATCGGCGCTCCGTCCGCAGGGCCCGAGGTGGTCACGCCGGGAGTGGCGATCGAGCGCGTGAGCTTCGACTACTCGGTGGCTCAGGACAACCGATACCGGCTCAAAGGCGTGGCCGCCTCGGCCGGAGTCGCGCGCGGACCGGCGCGGCTCATCACCGGCAACGAGGACTTTTCAAAGATGCGCGCCGGCGACGTTCTCGTCTGCCGACAGTCGACGGTGTCGTGGGCGCCGCTTTTCACCATGGCGGCCGCGGTCGTAACGGAGATCGGCGGGGCGCTCTGTCACGCGGCGGTCGTGGCACGCGAGTTCGGCGTTCCGTGCGTCGTCGCGACCGGCGGCGTGCTGTCCACACTCGCCGACGGCGAGCCGCTCGAGGTCGACGGCTCGGCAGGAACCGTGCGACGGCTCTTCCCCATCGCCTGGAAAGACCCCGAGGACGCGAAGATCCTCTGGCGCCGCGACGACGCGCACGTCACGCAGGTCATCACACCGCTCGGGATCGAGTACACGCGGCACGGCGCCAACTACGGCATGAGGCGCCGCGACGAAGAGCTGGGATCGCCTGTGCTCATGCGCCTGGAAAGCTTCAACGGCCGGAACTACTCGGGCAGCAAGGCGCTCCGACCCCCGGACGAGATGGCTGCGCATCAGAAGGCCCTATTGGCGAAGCGCCGGAGCCTCGCCCGCCGCATGCGGCGCGATTGGGACGAGCGGTACCTGCCGGAGCTGAACGAGCACTACGCATGGATGCGAGCGCTGTCAGTGGATAACGCGAGCGGAGAGAAAGCCGCATACGCTTGGGATGACCTCTGGCGGCGGCATCGCCGAGCGTGGCGAATTCACATGCTCGTGACGGCGGGGGCGTACGCGATGATGGACGAGCTCGCCGAGACTTACCAGGCCCTCGTCGGCGGATCGCAGGCCGATGCGTTCGCGCTCACGCAGGGACTTGCCCTCACCCTGCAGCAGCTCGAGAAGGATTTGCACGACCTCACCGAAGCCGCGCGCGAGTCGCCAGTCGTCGCCGAAGCGATCAGTCGCGCGTCCTCGCTCGACGAGCTGCGTTCGCACGACGCCTCGTACGCGCGAGCGGTGGACGCATTCCTGCGCGTGCACGGCGAGGCGGGCGCCTCAGGCGACCACTTCGGTTCGGTCGCATGGGATGACGACCCGACCTTGCTCATGCGCGCGATCGCACAGCGCCTCACGACCCAATCCGACGACCCCGATGTTCGGCGCGCAGCGCTTCGCCGACGGGCGAATGAAGTCGCGGCACACGCGCGAAGGACGCTCGCGGACCGTCCCACCGACCTCGCACGGTTCGAGGAGGTGCTCGCGGCGGCGTGCGCGACCGGTCCGTTGACCGAGGAGCACAACTACTGGCTCGACCGCCGCAATCACGCCAACGTCGGCAGGGCCACGCGAACGTTCGGCGCACGCCTTGTGCGTGACGGGGTCATCCGGGACCGCGAGCAGATCTTCCTTCTGTATGTGGACGAAGTTCGCGACGCGCTCCGCGAGCCGCGCGATCTCGCGGCGCTGATCGCGGGGCGAGAAAAGGAGCAAGACGAGTGGCGGCGCATGGAAGCGCCGGAGACCATCGGAGATAAGGACGCGCCGACGCCGAAGACCGCTCCGATCTGGCACCTGCTCTATCGCGAGACCCAGGACGATCCGTCGCGCGCGCTCCGCGGCGCGCCGGCCTCGGCGGGCGTGGCGCGCGGTCCCGCGCGGCTCGTGCGCAATCTCGAGGAGTTCGCGAAATTCAAGCGTGGCGACGTGCTCGTATGCCAGTCGTCGAACGTCTCGTGGATCCCGCTCTTCACGAGCGCCGCAGCGGTCGTCACGGAGGTCGGCGGTGCGCTGTCGCACGCCGCGGTCGTCGCACGCGAGTTCGGCATCCCCGCGGTCGTCGGCACATCCGTCGCGCTGTCGACGCTGGTCGACGGCGAGCCGCTCGAGGTCGACGGCTCGGCCGGCGTCGTGCGGCGGCTCTCGGCCTAGCCTAGCCCGCGACCTCTTCCGCGATCGGCTCGTCGTGCGCCATGCCCGCGCCGGGCAACGCAAGGCTCGGGATCGCGGCGGCGAACGCAGCCGCTGTGAACAGCCAGAAAAGCGCGCGCAGTGAGTCCGTCGTAACGGCGCCGCCGAGCGCGATCGCGATGGCGATCGAACCGAGCATTCCCCCGAAGTAGCGGCTCGTCGAGAACACGCCGGATGCGAGTGCGGCGTACCGCTCCGGCACGACCTCGACCGCCGCGAGCCGCATCGAAGGGAACGTGAGCGCGAGCCCGACCCCCGCGAACGCGAGCGTCGCCGCGAGGAGCTCGAGGGGGAGCTGGCCAGCCGAGAGCGCAAGCGGCATCAGCCCCACGCCGAGCAGCAGCGCGCCTGCGACGGTCGGAAGACGCGGTCCGTAGCGATCCGCGGCGCGCCCGCCGAGCGGCGCGAGGATGATCGACCCGCCCGAGAACGCGGCGAGCGCGATGCCGCTGCGCACGCTCGCGCCGGCGAGAGCGACCGGGAGCGCGAGAAGCGTCCCGTACATCGCGAGGTTTTGGAACGCGACGGTCGCGCACGCCGCAGCGAACGCGCGGATCCGAAAGAGCGACGGCGGGAGCGCGGGATCCGGATGACGCGACTCGTAGCGCAGCAGCGCCACCGCCGCGGGCAGCACGGCGACGCCGATCGCGACGGTCACCGGATCCACGGCACGGCCGAGGGAGACCAGGACCCAGGCCGCCGCGAGGAGCACCATCCCGAGCCCGACCGCGCCGAGCAGATCGAACCGCGTCTCTTCACGGGCGGCGCGTGGAGGAAGAACGCGCCACGACAGCGCGAATCCGACCGCGCAGAGCGGCACGTTGACGAGGAAGATCCAGCGCCAGTCGATCGCGGCGAGGAATCCACCAAGGAGCGGTCCCGCTGTGGCGCCGACCGCCGTCGCCGCGCTCACGATCCCGAACTCGGTGCCGCGGCGGCCGCTCGGGATGGCCTCGCGCAAGAGTCCGAGCCCGTTCGGCACGAGGGCGGCCGCCGCGATCGCCTGATTGATCCTGAACACCGCGAGCAGAAGGATCGAGTTCGCCGCTGCGGCGCCGGCCGATGCCAGAGCGAAATAGACGAGCGCGGCGAGCATCACATTGCGGCGGCCGAGACGGTCGCCGACGCGCCCCGCGATCGGCTGAAGTGCGGCCATCGCGATGAGATACGAGGTGACAATCCAGCTCGTCTCCGCGACATCGACCCGGAGGTCGCGCGCGACCTGCGGCAACGCGACCACGATC
>Ga0222623_10000704_pt1 | contig 10962 bp, 15 predicted proteins | sample PLMtaG_FD_177336 | JGI IMG/M metagenome (GOLD analysis project Ga0222623, IMG submission 177336) | Groundwater sediment microbial communities from an aquifer in East River, Colorado, USA - PLM2_30_coex | ecosystem: Environmental > Terrestrial > Soil > Riparian zone | place: USA: East River...
ACCTCGCCGCTGAGGTGCGCGCCCTCCGCGAAGTGCTCGGAGAGATCAACGTCGCATTGAAGCTGGCCCGCGAGCTGCCCGCCGATGCCGACGTCGGCCCGCTCGTCGATGCGATCCGCACGCGCGTTGGTGCCGCGCTCGAGCAGAGCGCGAAGCTCGACGCCCTCGTCGACGGCGAGCGCGCCCGGGACCGCCGGTCGAGGCAAACCGCGAGCTGACCGGTCCGCGCGCGCGTTCTCGGCATACTGGCAACTGACGTGAAAGAAGCCCCGCGCAAGCCCGGATTCGAGACGCTCGCCATCCATGCCGGGCAGGAGCCCGAAGCCGTGACCGGCGCGGTCGTCGTCCCGATCTTCCAGACCTCGACGTTCGCACAGGAAGCGGTGGGGAAGCACAAGGGCTATGAGTACGCCCGCACCGGCAACCCGACCCGCACCGCCCTCGAGACGTGTCTCGCCGCCCTGGAAGGCGGCCGTTGGGGTCTCGCCTTCGCGTCGGGGATGGCCGCGACCGACGCGGTCGCGCACCTGCTGTCGAAGGGCGACCACGTGGTCATGACCGACGACGTGTACGGCGGTACATACCGTCTCTTCTCGAAGGTCTTCGCTCGCCTCGGCATAGGGCTGACCGTGGTCGACATGCGCAAACCGGAAGCGGCCAAGCGCGCGATGCGACCGCGCACGAAGCTAGTGTGGATCGAGACGCCATCCAATCCGCTCATGAAGGTGCTCGACATCGCCGCGCTCGCGGAGATCGCGCACCGCGGGAAGGCGCTCGCCATCGTCGACAACACGTTCGCGAGCCCGTATCTGCAGCAGCCCTTGAAGCTCGGCGCGGACGTCGTGCTGCACTCGACGACGAAGTACCTGGGCGGGCATTCCGACGTGGTCGGCGGCGGTCTCGCCGGGAATGACGAGGAGCTGCGCGAGCGCATCGCTTTCTTACAGAACGCCGCCGGAGGCGTCCCCGGTCCGTTCGACGCGTGGCTCGTGCTCCGCGGCGCGAAGACGCTCGCGGTGCGGATGGAGCGCCACTCCGCGAACGCGCAGGCCATCGCCGAGTGGCTCGCCGAGAACCCAAAGGTCACGAGCGTCAACTATCCCGGCCTCGTGACGCACCCGCAGCACGCGCTCGCGCGGCGGCAGATGCGCGCGTTCGGCGGCATGCTCTCGTTCGAGCTGCGCGGCGGCGAGGTCGCAGCGAAACGGATGGCTGCGCGCACGAAGATCTTCTTCCTCGCCGAGTCGCTGGGCGGAGTCGAATCGCTCATCGAGATCCCGCTCGCCATGACGCATGGATCCGTGCGCGGCACCAAGCTCGCCCCGCCGGCCGGGCTCGTACGTCTCTCCGTCGGCATCGAGACGGTCGACGATCTCATCGCGGATCTGGGGCAAGCGATCGGCTGATGCCGCTGCCGCTCCGCACAGAACGGCTCGTCATCCGGCCGTACCGTGAGGACGACGCGACCCCGCTCCACGACGTGTTCGGTTCACCCGAGGTGATGAAGTGGACGCCGAGCGCTCCATCGAAGGACGTTGCCGAGACCGCGCAGCGTCTCGCGCGCACGATGGCCTTCACCGCTCGCCAGCCTCCCGGCCTCGGGCTCTGGGCGCTCGAGCTGAAAGACTCGGCCGAGTTCCTCGGTCAGGTCGGACTCTTCCCCGTCGAGGGGAAGGGCCCCGACGTCGAAGTCGCGTACGAGCTCGCGCCGCGGGTGTGGGGTCACGGCTACGCGACCGAGGCCGCTCGTGCGCTGGTCGACTATGGGTTCGGCGAGATGCGCCTCCGACGGATCGTCGCGCTCATCCTTCCGGACAACGCGCGCTCGCGGAACGTCGCCTCGAAATGCGGCATGACCCTCGAGGGGCCGGGTCGCTTCTACAACCTCGACCTCATCGTGTACGCGCGGGAGCGGCCCGTAGGCTAGTTCCTCATGAACGTCGTCATCGCGTTCGGTGCCGGGATCCTGTCGTTCGCGTCGCCGTGCGTTCTGCCGCTCGTCCCCGCGTTCCTCGTGAACATGGCCGGCGAGGCAGCACTCGCCGGCACGCATCGCGCGCGCACCGTCGCGCACGCGCTCGCCTTCGTGCTCGGATTCACGACGGTATTCACGCTCCTCTGGGTCGCGGTGGCGCTCGTCGGCGCGTTTGCCGGGGAGATGGTGTTCTGGCTGCAAAGGGTGGGCGGGCTCCTCCTCGTCGTGCTCGGGATGCAGATGGTCGGCCTGATACGCATCCCGCTCCTCGCCCGTGAGCTCGACCTGCGGCTCGAGGGGCGGACCACCGGGCTACCCCGAAGCGCGCTCATCGGCGTCGCCTTCGGCGTCGGCTTCACGCCGTGTGTCGGGCCCTACCTCGGCGCGATCCTGACCCTGCTCCTGAACGAAGACGTGGGTTCGGGTGCCGTGCTCCTCGTCGCGTACGCGCTCGGGCTCGGTGTTCCGTTCCTCCTCCTCGCTGGTGGCATCGGCGGCGCGCAGCGCGTGGCGCGATGGCTCGCCGTGCATATCAGGGCGGTGAACCTGGCCGGCGGTACGCTCGTGATCGCGATGGGCCTGGTGCTCGCGTCGGGGCAGTTCGCGCGGCTGCCTCAGCTCTTCAACTTCCTGCCGCTCGTCGGATGAGCCTTGCGACGTCCCCGGGAACCGAGAGCGAGCCGACCGCGCTACCGCGCTGGATCGCCGCGATCATCATCGGCGCGATCGCGCTCGCATCGCTGACCGCGCTCCTCTGGCCGCTTCTGAACAAGCCCGCGACGGTGACGGACGCGGGCGTCATACGGGCTCAGATCGAAGCCGACGGTGCCGCCGGCCGGATCGGAGCGACCGCGCCGGACTTCGAGTGGACGGGCACCGACGGCCAGACTCTGCGGCTTTCCTCGTACCGCGGCAAGGTCGTGGTCGTGAACTTCTGGGCCACCTGGTGCCCGCCCTGCCGCGAGGAGTTGCCGGCGCTCCAGCGCGTGGCCGCGAGCGAGCCCGACGTGGTCGTGCTGGAGGTCGATCTCATGGAGCCGGGCGACAAGGCGCGCTCGTTCCTCGACTCGCTTGGACTCGATCGCCTGCAGCCGGTCCTCGACAGCGACGGTGCGACGACCCGCCGCTACGGCGTGCTGAGCCTTCCGAGCACGTTCTTCGTCGACAAGGCTGGCGTGATCCGCCATCTTGAGCTCACCGCGGTCACCGAGGCGCAGATCAGGAACGGCATCCGCAAGGCACGCTGAGTGTGTCCAGGGGCACAGACCGTTCATGTCGTGCGTGATCGTGCGGGATGCGATGCAGGCGCAGGCTCCGCCCATGACATGGGAGGAGGACACGCTCATGGATCGTCTACGTCGGCTCTTCGGCTCGCGCGGCAGCAACGGCGCACGGCCGAGCAAAGAGGCGCAGCGCACGCGCAGCAACCGCATGCGCTACTTCCTCACTGTCTTCGGCACCCAGCACTGGGCCGACCGTGTCGACGGCCGTCGCGTCCCCGCTCGTCGCGGCAACATCGCGCTCTAACGCCCGAGACCTAGAATCGCCCTCGCCAAAACATCGGGGAGGGAATCACATGGCGGTAGAGCTCACGATCAAGCTGCCCAACCGCGCAGGCCAGCTCGGAGCGCTCACAGGCGCGCTCGGCGACGCCGGGATCAGCATGCGGAGCATCGCGGCGACCACCGGTGGCGGAATCGGGATCGTGCACATCGTCGTCGACGACAAGGACGCGGCGAAGGCGCGCCGCGCCATCAAGAAGAACAAGTACCGCATCTCGGGTGACCGCAAGGTGGTCGAGGTCCGTCTCGGCAACAAGCCGGGAACCTTCGCGCGCGCTGCGAAGCGTCTCGGCAAGAGCAAGGTGAACATCGAGTCCGCGTACATGCTCGGTGCCGGGAAGAAGAGCACGACGCTCGGGCTCGGTGTGAAGGACGCGCGCGCCGCAAAGAAGGCGCTCGGCCGCTGATCTCTTACGACCGGTACTTCAGTACCGGCCGCTCGGACCATCGCTAAGACGAAGCACTGAAGCGAGCCTCTCCGCATCACGAGGGAGGTTGATTCGGTGCTTCGTCGTTTTTGCTCCGCGACCGAAGGACTTGCCACGATCGAGTACGTCATCGGAGCCGCGGTCGTTCTCGGAACGCTCGTGATCGGCGTGACCGCATGGAACAACGGTCTGGTCGCGCGTCTCCAGGCCCTTGTCAGCCAGATGCAGGCGGTGCGCTGACGAAAGCTCATCGCGACGATCGCGGCCTCGCCACTCTCGAGACCACGTTCGCGATCACGATCCTCGTGCCCCTTCTCTTCTCGATCCTCGAGTTCGGATCCGCGCTGGAGCGATGGCTCGCTCAGGATGCCGCGACCGTCCAGGCCGCTCGCTACGCAGGTGAGCTCGGCGGTGACGCGCCCGAGCTCCGCCGCTTTGTCGGCGACGAACTGCGCGCCGCGGGCATCGACCCAGACGGGGTTCGCGTCGATGTCGCTCCGTCGCGCGTCGGCTGGCGGGAGCCCGTTCGCGTCTCACTTTCGTCCGCCTATCCCATCAGCATTCCGTTCCTCTTCTCCACCACGGTGCCGCTTCGTTCGAGCGCGATATCCCGTGGCGAAGTGAATCGATGAGCTGGATTCGAGACGATCGAGGAAGCGCGATGGTCCTCACGCTGGTGATCGCGCCGCTCCTATTCGTCGCGCTTGCCGGCGTGCTGCAGTTGGGAGCGCTGCGGGTCGCCGCCGCGCGGGTGCGGGCGGCCGCCGATCTGGCCACGCTCGTTGCCGTCAACGACCAGGACGATGCCGAGCTTGCGAACTCAGGCTCACTGCGACTGTCGGCCGACGCCGCCGACGTCGCGCGCGAGTACTTCGCTAGAGAGCTCGAGTTGTCGTCCTCGCTCCTCGATGGCGGGGCCGAAACGATCGCCGCAGCTGCCGACGTGGCCGCGTACCTCTCGGCGCCCGCGTACGACACACGGACCGGCGCGCGCTACGAGCGGCCCACAGTACGCATCGCAGCGCTCGTGCCCGTGCGAACGCCGGTCTTCGGCGCCCTCGTGCTCCGTCCGGTGACGACGGTCGAGGTTTTGTCGGTGAGCTCGCCGCGATGAAGTGCCGCGCCGCCGCGGCGGTATTCGCAGCCCTGATCCTTTGGCCCTCGTCAGCTCTCGCATGGGACCCCTTCCGCGACGACGGTCGCCCCGAGTCGCCCGAGCCCGAGCGCGACGGGGACCCCGCGCCCTTCATCGCGCCGCCGCCCGGCATCTACTACGTCACCGACACGTACGTCGCGGACGTCCTGACGTCCAGCGGACCGGTCACCACGTACTCCACCACCACCGTGCACGAATCAACCGGTAGCTATGCACGTGTGCTCGATATCGTCGGTACCGGCGCGTCGAGCGCCTTCGACGGAAGTGCCTTCAATGGCCGGCGCGCGCTCGGCGACGGCCGAGCCGTGGCCGGCACCTATTACGAGAACTACGTGCTGGGTGCTGGAGGGTTCGTCCCGGTCAGCGTCGTGTTCTTCCAGGACGACGCTGAGCTGGCCCGTCTTCTTGCGGCGACGCCGGCCCCGCCGGCTACCACCGCCTCGCCATCAACGCCGCCGGCGACCACGCGAACCTTCCCGCCCGCGTGCTGCGCCCCGGAGCGACTCGTCGCGGCGGTCGTCTCGCGCACGCCTCCCCCGGCGAAGTCGATCCGGCCGGGCCTATCGCTTCTTCCGGCGAGCGCGCCGCTGGGCGCGCTTGAGGTTCTTCGCGGTCGCGCCGTTTCTTTGTACCCGCGCGCCTTCGTCGAGGATCGCGAGGTTCCGGTGCGCTCATGGACCGTGGTCGGCGGCGACGCCGGCGACGCGCTCGCCACAGCCGGTTCGGGCTCGGTCCCGCTCCGGACGTCGTGGCGTCGCCTCGCTCCACCCGGCACCGCCTATCAGATCGTGTTCAGGATCGAGGTCGACACTCCCGACACCGGGCACCGCATGGTCGACGCGGCGATCGCTGTGGTCGTCCGGTCGCCCGCGCTCGAGGATTGATCGGCCAGCGCGCGCTCGTCGTGCTCGCCCTCGCCGCCGGAGCCCTCGCCGGGACCCTCTATTACGTCGGAGCCCAGCGGAGCGCGGTGGTTGTGGCGGCAAGGGATATCGACGCGACCCATCCTCTCGTCGCCGACGATCTCGCGATCATGTCGATCCCCGCGGATGCGGTTCCACCAGGCGCGCTCGTCGAGGCCAACGCGGCCGTCGGAAAGCACCCGAGGGCGCCGCTCTCGCGTGGCCAGCTGGTTCTCGGCCCGGCGCTTTCCGACGATGCCGCCTCGTTTCACACCGGTCTCGCGTTGCCGCTGGGGATGCGCGCGGTCGCGTTGCCCGTCTCGAGCGCCGCACAGGCGATGGGCGGCGCGATCGTTCCGGGCGCTCGCGTCGACGTCATCGCCGTGCCTGTCGCTGGGCGCGCGCCTGGCGGCCGCACCGCCGAGCTCCTATTGCAGGGCGCGATAGTGCTCGACGTTCGATCCGAGACCGGCTCTCCCTACGGGGCGGCTTCTTCGAGAAGCGCCACCTCAAGCTTTAGCGAGCGGATCGGCAGCGTGGTCGTCGCGATCGACCCGCTCGACGAGGTCCGGTTCGCCGATCGGATCGCGACGAGCATGTTCGTCCTCACGCTCGCGGGGTCGCGCTAAATGACCGTTCTCCGGTGCGAGCGTTTGGCGAGCGGCGACGTCGACGCGGCGATTGCGTCTCTTGGAGCCGTCACGCTCGCGCGGACTCCAGTCGGTGCGTTCGTCGATGTCGACGACAACCTCGTAGATCGTGCTCGCCGTGTCCTTGCGTTCGCTGGCGTTCGCGCGGGCGTTTCAGTCGAGACTCTCGCGCCGCGTGCAGGGACGCGGGCCGCGATCGGCCGTGACCTGACGCCGCTGCCTCTTCCGTCCCTGGCTCTGGATCTGGTCCACGTACGGTCTCTGCCGCTCGGGCCTGAGACGGCTCGATTGTTGCGGGCCAAGGGCCTGTGGCGCCCGAACGCCGCGCGGCGTGCGCTCGTCCGCGATCTCCTCGGCGGGGTCGAAGCTGCGGTGGGATGGCGTCGGCGCGCGTGGACAACTCGCGACGTGCTGCGCACCACAGAGGCGCGCCGTGTCCTGCGGCCCGTCGTCTTCGACATCGCCGCCATCGGCGCTCCACCGGAGCGTCGGGCGCTCACCCGCGAGGGGGCGCTCGCGCGTTGGCTCTTCTTCGCGTGAGTCGTCTCCGCGCACTCCTCGATGCGTCGCCGGTCTCGCAGATCGCGCTCGCCCTCATGCGCGAGGCGACGGGTCGGACCGAGCCTCTCGCGGCCATCGCGCCCGCACGGCCAGCGGCGCTGCGCCGAGGAAGGCGTGTCGGGTTCTGGTCGCTCGCGGCAGGTGCGGGATCGAGCACGGTCGCCGCGTTGCTCGCCCATCGATCGGCGGCGGGTGGCGAGGCACCGCTCCTGGTGGATCTGGACCGGTGGGTCCCAGCGCTTGCGCTGCGGGCCGGCCTCACCGCGGCGAATGTCGCGGACGCCTTGCTCCAACCGGGACGCGAACGCGATCTCGTCTCGCGCTGGTCTGCTATTCCATTCCTGCCCGGTGCGCCCACGTTGCACGCGACGTTCGACGGCGAGCGACTCATCGGACTCGTCGATTCATGCGCGGCGGGTCGCGCCGCGGTCCTCGATCTCGGCTGCGGTGCCGATGCGCTCGATCCGGCGATCCTGTCGTCACTCGATCGCCTTTGTCTCGTCGCCGGCACTCGGTCCGCACAACTGCAAGCTGTGTTCTGCGCCGCACCTCTCCTCGCGCGCGTGCCATGCGCCGTCGGTCTGGTCGTGGTCGGTGCGGGCGAGGACGACGCGGCACGAGTGGCGGAGCGCGCCGGATTCCCACTTCTCGCAGCGATTCCCTTCGACGGCTACCTCGCGGACGATGCGTTCGCCGCGCGCGCTCCCACGCTCCGGGCGGTTGACGTGCTACTCCGCGCCCTCGCATGATCGACCCGGCGCTGGTTGCACGCGTGCGCGCCGAGGTCGCTGCCGGCATCGATCCCGCGGGCCTGCTCGCCGCCTACGCCGAGCCCGGGCGGCGCGCACTCCTTCGCGAGCGGGTGCGACTGGCTGCGCGGATGCCGGTCAGCGAGTCCGATCTCGATTCGATCTGCGCCGAGCTGTTCGGCTTCGGACCGCTTCAGACGCTCCTCGACGACACGCACGTCACCGACGTCTTGGTCAACGGCCCGCGTGACATCTTCTGCGAGCGTTCCGGCCGCCTCGAGCGCGTCGACCTCGCGTTTCGCAACGCCGATGATGTCGCCGAGATCGCGCATCGCATCGCGGGAAGCGTGGGCCGCGAACTCACGCTCGAGCGGCCCTTCGTCGACGCGCGGATGCGGGATGGCAGCCGTGCGAATGCCGTGATCGCGCCGATCGGCGGTCCGAGTCTCTCCATTCGAAAGTTCAATCGTCTTTCGATCCCGCTCCGCGGGCCTGCCCCCTCGTGGGTCGCGAGCGGCCTTCACGACGACGCGGCTGCGCTTCTCGAAGCCTGCGTTCGCGAGCGGGCCAGCATCCTGGTAAGCGGAGCCACCGGATCTGGCAAGAGCACGCTGCTCCGCTCGCTCGCTGCGGCGATCCCCGACGACGAGCGTCTCGTCGTCATCGAAGACACCAACGAGCTCGTTCTCCCGCATCCGCACGTCGTGCATCTCGAGTGCGTTCCGGCGCGCGACGGATCCGGCATAGGGATCGCCGACCTAGTGGCGAACGCGTTGCGCATGCGGCCGGACCGCATTCTCGTCGGCGAGGTCCGCACCCCGCGCGAGGCGTCAGCCCTCCTCGAGGCCCTCAGCACAGGGCACGAAGGATCGTTGACGACGATCCATGCAGGGTCGGCGGTGGGTGCGATCGACCGGCTCGCGTTGCTGCTCGCGCGCGCAGGTGAGCTTGGCGCAGACGCCATCGCGCGCCATGTCGCGCAGGGAATCGACGTTCTCGTACACGTTATCCGCGATCGCGGCGGCACCCGGTCCGTGCGGGAGATAGCCGCGATCGAGGAGCGCGACGTCGTGAGTCTGTGGCGAGCGGGCGATGCCTGCGTACGCATGCCTGCCCGGCTGCGGCAGCGGCTCGGATGAGTGTCGGTGCGGCCGGCGCCCTCGCGGCGGCCCTCGCGATGAGCTGCGCGGTTTTCGCGACGTTCGCTCGTCCTCCGGCGGCACTTGTCGTGCGCGTGGGCCATCCGGATCGCCGCCCCCTCGACGATGCAAACTGGCGCCAGCCGCTCTGGCGATGGGAGTCGTTGCGCGCCGGCTGCATTCTCGCCGGCGCGATGCTCTCAGCCGCGACGACACTGCCGCTCGTGCTGATGGTCACGGCCGCCGCGCTCGCACCCTCGGTCATCGTGCGGTCGCGCGCCGGTGCCGCTCGCCGGCGAGCCCGATTGGGGACGACGCATCTGCTGCGCGCGACCGAAGCGGCGCTGCGATCGGGCGCGTCGCTCCCCGAGGCGCTCCGCCGGGCCTGCGGCGCTGCGACCGAGGATCGCTTGGCGCGACGCCCGTTCGTCGATGCGCTTCGCGCGTTCGACCTTGGCGCTTCGCTCGACCAGGCCCTGCGAGCGTCTGTGCATCAAAGCACCGATCCACGCTCGCGGATCGCGCTTGAAACGCTCGCGATGGGTATCGCCTCGCGGCTTCCTTACGACCGCGCTGGGATCCTGGTCGCGGCCGTCGCCGACCGTCTCGCGTTCGAGGAGCGCCTCGACGAGGAAATCCGGGCGCGCACCGCGGGCCTGCGCTCGCAAGTCGTCCTTCTCGCCCTGGTGGTGCCCGGCCTTGCGGCGTATCTCGCACTCACGGTCCCATCGCTCGCGGCCACACTGGGACAACCCATCGGACTCTACGTGCTCATTCCAGCGGCGCTCGCCCTCGAGTCGATCGGTGTGATCGCGAGCCGTCGCGCGATCGAGGGAGCGCTTCGCTGATCGTCCTCGGAACAGCTCTCGCGGCGACATCGCTCATCGCAGCGGTCCTCGCGACGCGTCCGCGATCCGCCGTCGGAACGCGACTCGCCAAACTCGCGCCTCACGGCCACACGCCGCGACTGGCAGTGTCCCTGCTCGTCACAAAAGACCTCGCACAGAGCGGACTGGGCTGGAGCGAGACCGACCTCGTACGGGCGAAGTTCGTAGCTGCGCTCACCAGCGCGGCGCTTGCGGCGGCCGTGAGCTTGATCTTGCCGATCGGCCCACTCGTGGTCGTCGCTGCCGCGTATGCCGGTTTCATCGTGCCGACGCTTCGGGTCGACCGGGCGGCGGCGGGTCGGCGGTCCGAGGCGGAACGTGCGCTCGTCACGCTCGTCGAGTGGGCGGAAGCACTCGTCGCGAGCGGTCGCCCGGTAGAAGGTGCATTCGTCGCGATTGCCGAGCGAGGTATCGGCGGCCGATTGGTCGATGATGCGGTGGCCGCCGCCGCGCGCTCGTACGCGCTGGGGGCGCCGCTCTTTCCGGCGCTCGCGCGCGAGGCGGCGGCCGTCGGATTGCCGACCCTCGCTGGCATCGCGAGCGACCTCGAACGAGCTCGCGACCTCGGCCGCGGCGCGCTCGTCGTGCTCCGCGATCATCGCGATCGCCTTCGCGGATCCGAGCGCGCCAGAAGCCTCGAAGCGGCCGGTCGCGTTGAAGGACGGCTCATGCTCGTTTTGGTCCTGTGCTATTTACCCGCGCTGATGCTGCTCGTCGTGATCCCGCTCTTCCTCGGGCTGCTAGACGGTCTGTTCGTCTAGGGACATGCGTACACTGGAAGACCGAGGCGCACCGAGCATGCCTCGCGTGGGAGTGAACGATGCCGAGTATTGGTGGCCCTGAGCTTCTCCTCGTCCTCGCCGTCGTGTTGATCGTCTTCGGGGCGGGGAAGCTGCCTGACGTTCTCGGCCAGCTGGGCAAAGGCGTGCGCAGCTTCCGCGACGAGTCACGAA
>Ga0222623_10000705_pt1 | contig 10960 bp, 9 predicted proteins | sample PLMtaG_FD_177336 | JGI IMG/M metagenome (GOLD analysis project Ga0222623, IMG submission 177336) | Groundwater sediment microbial communities from an aquifer in East River, Colorado, USA - PLM2_30_coex | ecosystem: Environmental > Terrestrial > Soil > Riparian zone | place: USA: East River...
GCAAGCAGGAACGAGAACAGCATCGAGGCCAGCCCCAGCAGCCGGCGGATCGTCCCCTGCACGAATCCGAGCACGAACATGCCGAGCAGGAACAGCACGACGAGCAGGTCGAACCGGTTGATCGACGTTATGAATTCCCCGATGTTCACGCACACTCCTCAGCGATGGCCAGCAAAGCCCCTCGGCCGCGAGCAAGGCGGGCCACAGCGTAGCAGCGTGGAATCTGCGACCGCAACGGGACTCAGGTCCTGACCCGACCGCCGACTGCCGATCCGATCGCGCGGGTGATCGCCTCGATCGCGGCATCGACTTCGGCCTCGGCGAGGGTCCGATCGGGCGCCTGGAAGGTCAAGCGGAAGGCCAGACTCTTCTCGTCTGGTCCGAGTGGGGCGCCGCGGTAGACGTCGAAGAGGCTCGTCGACCGGAGCAGGTCGCCTCCGGACTCGCGAATCGTGGCCTGGACCTCGCCTGCCGGGCGATCTTCGCTGATGACGATCGCGAGGTCGCGTTCCGCGCCGGGATGACGCGGTGGCGCTGCAGCCACGACCGCCGGCAGCCGACCGCCGCCGAGGCCGGAAACGTCGAGCTCAGCGATGACGACTCGGGCGGCCCGGAGGTCCCATTCCTCGGCGATCGATGGATGCAGCTCGCCGATCCAGCCCGCGAGGGCGAGGTGGCCGTCGCGGAAGCCTCGCACCGCGGCCGCCCGGCCTGGATGAAGGAGTGGCTCGCCGCGATGCGTCTGGTACTCCACGGCGCCGATCCGGAGCCGCTGCGCGACGAGCTCGATCGCGCCTTTGACGTCGCCGAGATCGAAGGGTCGGGCGGGCCGGTCCCACGAGCGAGGTTCGGCCGCACCCGTGCCCGCCAAGGCCAGCCGCCACCACTCGCGAACGGTTGCCCCTGAGTCCCCCGCCGCGCCGTCGTAGCCATAGCCCTTGCCGATCTCGAAGATCGTAACGTCATCGGTTCCGTGCCGGACGTTCGTCGAGACGGCCTCCACGAGGCTACCGACGAGCGCCGGACGCAGTACGGAGTGATCGACCGATAACGGGTTGGTGACCGCCACGATCCTCCCACCCTCCGGGCTGCCGCCGTCGACGGGCGGCAGAACGGACTCCCAGCGGAACGTCTCGGCGATCCCTGGCGACACGAGGGCGTGGGTGACGACCTCGGTCAGGCCGGCGCCCGCCAGGACGTCGCGAATCGCATCACGGACCTCGAGGGGCGGATGACGGTGGGGCGGCATCGGCGTGTGCGGCAGGATCGCCGGAATCAGCTCGTAGCCCTTGATCCGGGCAACCTCTTCGGCGAGATCCGCCTCGATCTCGATGTCCCGCCGCCAGCTGGGGACTGTCGCAACGAGCGCCTCGTCGGTGGCCGCCGGCACATCGAGGGGCTTGGGACCAGCGGAGACCGTGATGGTCGCAGCGGGCGGCGCTTGTTCCGCCTCGATCCCGACGCGGGCCAGCAGAGCGCGCTGCTCGTCCCCCGGCAGCGAGGTGCCCAGGAGGCGGTTGACGCGTGCCGGACGGAATGCGACGCGGGCCGGTAGCCGCTCGTTCGGCTCCGTGTCGACGCTCCCGGTCGCGACGGAACCGCCCGCCCAGTCGACGATGAGCCGGGCCGTCCGATCGGCCCCGAGGCGCGCCAGTCGGAACTCCTGGCCCTTCTCGAAACGGAGGCTCGCCTCCGAGCGGAGGCCGTAGCGCTGCCCCGTTCGTCGGATGCTGATCGGATCGAAGATCGCCGACTCGACGATGACGTTCGTCGTCTTGTCGCTCACCTCCGATGAGGCGCCGCCCATGACGCCGGCGATCGCGAGGGGGCCGTTCGGATCGGCGATGACGAGCGTCTCCGGATCCAGCTCTCGCGCGATGTGGTCGAGGGTCTCGAGCCGCTCGCCGGGCTTCGCTCGCCGGACGATGAGCTGCCGCGGCCCCTCCCCTCCCCCGACGCCGGCGGCATCAAACGTGTGGATCGGCTTGCCGAGCTCGAGCAGGACGTAGTTGCTGGCGTCGACGACGTTCGTGATCGGTCGAATTCCTGCTGCCCGCAACCGCATCTGGACCCGATCAGGCGACGCGCCAACGTGCACGCCACTGACCCAGCGCCCGACGAACCGCGGACACAGGTCCGGATCGCGGACCTCGACGCCAAGCAGGCCCCCGATGGCCGGGCCGGACTCGGGCGGATCGGTCTCCGGGAACCGGATCGTCCGGCCCTGGATGGCGGCCACCTCGCGAGCCAGCCCGACGAGGCTGAGAGCGTCGCCCCTGTTCGGCTTGACGTCGACATCGAGCACGACGTCGCCGTAGAAGTCACTCAGGGCAACCCCGAGCGGGGCGTCGTCGGGCAGGATGAGGATCCCGTCGGCGTCTCCCGTCAGGTTCAGCTCGTCGCCCGAGCAGAGCATCCCGTTGCTGACGGCGCCCATCTTCTCGGTCCGCTCGATGCGCCGATCCCCCGGCAGCACGGCGCCCGGCAGCGCAACCGGAACGCGCTGGCCAGGGACGATGTTCGTCGCACCGCAGACGATCTCGAGCGGCTCGCCCTGACCGATCGTCACGGTCGTCAGCGACAGCCGATCCGCCCGCGGATGCTTCTTGACGGTCAGCAGCTCGCCGATCACGACGTTCTGCCAATCGCTCCCCCACCGCTCGAGCGACTGGACTTCCATCCCGAGCAGCGTCAGGCGCTCAGCGAGCTCCTCCGGCGAGAGTTCGATGTCGACGTAATCGCGGAGCCAGGAGAGCGGCACTCTCACTGGAACTGCTCGAGGAATCTCAGGTCGTTCTCCATGTAGAGCCGCAGGTCGCCGACGGAGTGGCGGAGATTGGCAATCCGCTCGACGCCCATCCCGAACGCGAAGCCCTGGTAGCGCTCTGGATCGAGGCCGCCGTACTGGAGCACGACCGGGTGGACCATCCCGGCGCCGAGGATCGTCATCCAACCCGTCCGGGAGCAGGCCGGACAGCCCGACCCGCCACAAACGAGGCACTCGACGTCGAACGCGACAGAGGGCTCGGTGAAGGGGTAGTAGCCGGGACGGAACCGGGTCTTCTTGTCGGCCCCGTACATCGCCTTCGCGAACTGGTCGAGCAGGCCTTTCAGGTCGCCCATCGTCGTGCCCTCGTCGACCATCAGGCCCTCGACCTGGAAGAACTCCGAGGCGTGGCTGGCGTCGATCGCCTCGTAGCGGTAGCAGCGGCCCGGCAGCAGCGCCCGGATCGGCGGCTGTTCCTGGTGCATGACCCGGATCTGGCCCGGCGACGTGTGGGTCCGGAGCAGGTGACCTTCGACGTCGACGTAGAGGGTGTCCCAGAGGTCGCGGGCGGGATGATCCGGCGGGATGTTGAGCATCTGGAAGTTCGTCAGGTCGTCCTCGACCTCCGGACCCTCGTACACGACGAAGCCGAACTGGCCGAAGATGTCGGCAATCGCCTCGATCGTCGCGGGGATCGGGTGAAGCGCGCCGCGGCGGATTGGGCGACCGGGCGTCGTGACGTCGATCGCTTCTGTCCGAAGCCGTGACTCGAGGGCCGACCCGCGGAGCAGGTTCCCTCGCTCAGCCAGGGCGGCCTCGACTGCCTCGCGGACGACGTTGGCGACGGCACCGACACGCGGTCGGTCCTCGGGCGGCAGGCCACCGATCCCGCGGAGGATCGTCGTCAGCCGACCCTTGCGCCCGAGCACGTCGAGCTCGAGGGCTTCGAGGGCCGGCACGTCGGCGGCGGCGCCGATCGAGGCCAGTGCTTCGTCGCGCAGGCCTTCCAGGTCGCGAGTCAGGTCCTTGAGATCCACTCAGTCCTCGTGCGGAGAATCAGAAACCCTCGACCATCATCGCGGTCGAGGGTCTCATTCGTTGCCCGATTAGGCGCCCCGAACGGCCTCGACGATCTTCGTAAACGTTCCGGCGTCGCGGACCGCGACGTCTGCCAGCGTCTTGCGATCGAGCTCGATCTCGGCCTTTCGCAAGCCTGCGACGAACGCGCCGTAGGTCATCCCGTTCTGGCGGGCGGCGGCGTTGATGCGGATGATCCACAGCTGGCGCATCTGGCGCTTCCGCTGCTTGCGGTCGCGCGTCGCGTAGGCCATCGCGTGGAGGCTCGCCTCGCGGGCCGGCTTGATGAGCTTGGACTTGGTGCCCATCCGGCCTTCGGCCGCGTTCAGGAGGCGCTTGTGGCGCTTGTGGGCGGTTACGCCGCGCTTGACTCGTGCCATCGGGTTAGATCGCTCCTAGAGATACGGGAGCAGGCGTCGGACCTGCTTCTCGTGGACCTTGGTCATGAGTGTCTTGCCCGCATAGCGGCGGGTCCGGCGCGACGACTTGATCTCGAGGTGGTGCCCACGCCAGGCCTTGACCCGGATGTACTTGCCGCTGCCGGTCACCCCGATCCGCTTCTGGGCGGCCTTGTGGCTCTTGATCTTGGGCACCGTTGTCTCACTCTCCTGTCGCGGCCGGCGGGTTGGTTGCCGGCGTTTCGGTCTTCTTCTTGGCGGCCGGTTTCCGCGCTGCTGCCTTGACCGGTTCCGCTGTGGCCACGGCGGCCGTCTTCGTTTGGGCCGGTTTCGCCGGCGCCGCTGTTGTTGCCGCCGCCGGCGCTTGGGCCGGTGCGGGTGTTGCTGCGGCCGGCGCCGGTGCTGGCGTTTCTGCTGCCGGTGTCGGAGCCGGTGGCGTCGGTTTCGTCGCTGGTGCCTCGGCGGCCGCTGCGACCGGCGTCACTTCCGCCGGCGTCTGCGGCAACTCCGCCCCATTGGTCCGTGCCGGCTCGCCGTCCCTTGCGGGCCGTGCCGGCGCCTCGTGCTCCTTCGGCTTGTGGATCGAGGCTACCGTGAGGTGCATCGACTTGCCTTCGAGCAGCGGCGCCCGCTCCGGCGTTCCGTGATCCTTGATCCTGTCGGTGAACCTCGCGAGCATGTTCCGGCCGAGCTCCGGATGGGTCAGCTCCCGGCCTCGAAAGCGGACGGTGACCTTGATCCGATCGCCATCCTCGAGGAACTCGATCGCCCGATGGACCTTCGTGTCGAAGTCACCGACGCCGATCTTCGGCGTGAGGCGGACCTCCTTGAAAGTCACCGAACGCTGCCGGCGCTTTGCCTCCTTGTCCCGCTTCGTCAGCTCGTACTTGTACTGGCCGAAGTCGAGAAATTTGACCACCGGCGGAGAGGCCATCGGGGCAACCTCGACGAGGTCGTACCCCCGTTCCTGCGCCAACTCGAGAGCCTGGGCTGTGGGCATGACGCCCAGCTGGGCTCCTTCTTCATCGACGACCCGAACCTGTGGGATTCGGATCATCTGGTTGACGCGCAGGTCTCGTGCTATGGCTGACCCCTTCGAGCTTGTTTCGGCATTCCCCGCGACCGAAACGAGGGCACGCAGCGGCCCGGGCGCAGTCGCCGCGGGACTATAGCACAGGCCCCGAATCACGGGCAATCAACACCCCGCGACACCCCGACGTGGGCGGGGCGCGGACGTCACTTCAGGGCGCCGCCCATCAGGCCGCGGATGAACTGGCGGTTGAAGGCGATGTACAGCGCGAGCATGGGGATGATCGCGATCGTCAGCGCCGCGAGAACGGCGTTCCAGTCGGACACGAACTGGCCGAGGAACTGCTGGGTGCCGAGGGTCAGTGTCGCGGTCGATCGGCCGGGCGCGAGGATCAGTGGCCACCACAGGTCGTTCCAGACGGGGATCATCGTGAGGATTGCCACCGCGGCCATCGCTGGCCGGGCCAGCTGGACGATCATCGCGAAGATCCGGAAGTGGCCGGCACCATCGACCCGGGCAGCGTCCTCCAGCTCGCGCGGGACCTCTCGGAAGAACGCCGACAGGATAAACACGGCGAGTGGCAGACCGGCCGCCGTGTAGACCAGGATCAGTGCGAGGTGGGTGTTGGCGAGACCGAGCGCCACGATCGTGTTGAGGATGCTCACGGTCCCGAGCCGGATCGGCACCATGATCCCGAGCGCAAGGTACAGCCCGATCATCCGGCTGCCGCGGAAGCGGTACCGGGCGAGGGCGAACGCGGCCATCGCCCCGAGGAGCAGGATCAGGAACAGCGAGACACCCGTGACGATGACGCTGTTGCCGATGTAGCCGAAGAAGTCGCCCTGGCGGATCAGCGTCTGGTAGCCCTGGAGGCTGAAGGTCTGCGCGGTCGGGGGCGCGAGCGGCGCATCGAAGATCTCGTTGCGGGTCTTGAACGAGTTCATGACGACGAGGACGATCGGAAAGAGGGCGATCACGGTGTACACGAGCAGGACCGTGTGCTTGCCCAGCGCGGACGGAGTTACGAGCCGCCGCAGCGTCCTCATCGACGGACCGTCTTCACCACGCCGGCCTCACGCTTCGTACGTGACAAGGCGTCGTTGGACGACGAAAAGGTAGAGGCAGACGCCGAGCAGGATCAGCAGGAACATCATGCCGGCCACGGTCGCCCCCATCGTCGGGCTCCCCAGCTGGAGCTGGAAGCCGAAGAACGTCCGATAGAAGAACGTCCCGAGCAGGTCCGTGCTGAATTCCGGCCCCGCGAGCCCGCCCTGGACCGCGTACACGAGATCGAACGCGTTGAAGTTTCCGACGAACGTCAGGATCGCGACGATTCCGACCGTCGGGGCGATCATCGGCAGCTGGATACGGCGGAAGATCCGAAGTGCCCCTGCTCCGTCGACGCGGGCCGCCTCGATGATCTCGTCCGGGATCGCCAGCAGCGCCGCCGAGAAGAGCAGCATCGGGATGCCGACCCACTGCCAGACCGACATCAGGCCGATCGTCACGAGCGCCGGCCCCTTCAGGCCCAGCCAGGGGGCGAAGAGATCACCCAGGCCGACCGCGTTGAGTCCGCCTTCGGCGACGCCCCACAGTGGGCTAAGGATGAGCTTCCAGATGAAGCCGATGATGACGACCGACAGAACCGTCGGGGCGAAGATCAAGGTTCGATAGACGCTCCTGCCGCGGAGGATCCGGCTGCTCAGCAGCAACGCGAGGAGCAGCCCGATCGGGTTCTGGACCAGCATGTGGATCGCGAAGAACTCGAAGTTGTTCACCAGCGCGCCCCAGAATCGCGGGGCCCACTCGCTGTGGGTGAGCAGCCGGATGTAGTTGTCCAACCCGACGAACTGGCCGAGTCCGGAGCCACCCGGGCCGAACAGGCTGAGTCGGAGCGAATCGAACAGCGGGAAGACCATGAATGCGGTGTACAGGACCACCGCCGGGCCGAGGAAGACGACGAGGTGCCAGGGGAACCGACGTCGTCGCGGGGCGCCGCGGGTCAGGGTCGCCATCGTCGCTCCGGCTGGGGAAGCGGCGGCGCCCGCGTCGGCGGGCGCCGCCTCTACGCTGACTCGGGGTTAATCGCCGGCTGGCTTGTACCACTTGTCGAGACCCGCCTGGATCTCCTCGCCGGCCTTCTGTGGCGTGAGCGTCCCGTTGATAACCGCGGCGGTGACGCGCCACAGCTCGTTCTCGAGGTTGGGCTCGCCACGCGACAGGATCTGGTACGAGTTTCGGATCGTCGATTTGCACGACTTTCGGAGGTCCACCGCCTGCTGGGCGATGGCGTCGTCGATCTTGACCGCGTTGTTGGACAGCGAATAGAAGCCGGGTAGACCGTTCGAATAGAGGGTCGCGAACTCGTCGCTCGCCACCCAATCGAGGAACGTCTTCGCCTCGGCGGGATGGGTCGTCTTGGCGTTCATGCCGAGAGCGATGTCTGTGTGGTCGCTGACGTAGCAAGTGTCACCGGCCTTGGGCAGCGGCGGCCCGAAGAAACCGATCTTCACGCCTTGGCCCTCGAAGTAGGCGATGTCCCACGAACCGGCCGGGTAGATCGCCGCCTTGCCACTTGCGAAGTACTGCTGGGCGTCGGCATAGGCGATCGCTTCGTAGCCGTTCGGAAGGTAGGGCTTCCAGCTCGCCAGCTCGGCCCAGGTGTCAACGTAGGGCTGGTCGGTGAACTTGGCGCTTCCGTCAATCAGCGCCTTGCGACCCTCCTCGCCCTTCCAGTAGTTGGGACCGATGTTCTGGAAGCCCATCGTGGCGGACTCCCACAGCTCCTTTGTGCCCATCGCCAGTGGCGTGTAGGTCCCGTCAGTCTTGAACTTGTCGAGCAGGGCGTGGAACTCCTCGACGGTCGTCGGGGCGGCCGTGACGCTGAGCTTGTCGAACGCGTCCGTGTTGTAGATGAAGCCGTGGATGACGGACGCCATCGGGACGCAGAAGACGTCCTTGCCGTCGTCGGTGATCCAGGCGCTCTTGGCGACGTCGCCGAAGTTCGCGAGGCCCGGTAGGTCATTGAGAGCGGCGAGGTTGCCGTCCTTGAACAACTGGAGCGACGCATCGAACGGGCGGCAGGTGATCAGGTCGCCGGCCGTGCCACCCTGGAGCTTCGTGTTCAGGACGCCGTTGTACTCGTCCGGCTTCGTCGGCGAGAAGGTGATCTTGATGTTCGGGTACTTCGCGTTGAACGCCGGGATGATCTTGTCCTGCCAGATCGCGAGATCGTCGGTCCGCCAGCTCTCGATCGTGAGATCGGCGGCTCCGGCCGAAGCGGCGGGCGCGCCTGACGTCGACGGGGCAGCAGACGATGGTCCGGCGGGCGAAGCTGACCCCGCCGGATTTGCGCCCGTGCAGGCCGCGAGCAGTATCGCGAATGCGGCCCATAGAGCCATGGCATTGCGCTTCAACATCGTCTCCTCCAACGAGCGGACTCACATTGCGCGGGTATCTTACGCGGTCGGTGGCCGACGTCGACCGGCGGAAGCGGACTCAGCTGACCTCGCGGCGGCTCGCCTCCGTGGCGAGGCGATCGGCGAAGGCTTCCCATGGTTCGGGCGGTTGCTGCTCGCCGGCGCGGGTGCGCGGCGAGGCCGTGCGCGCCTCGATCTCGCGGTCGCCGAGGACGACCATGTACGGCACCTTCTGCTCCTGGGCGAGCCGGATCTTGTTCTGCATCCGGTTGTCGGATCGGTCGACGTCGACCCGCAGGCCCCGCGATCGGAGGAGGACCGCGAGCTCGTCGGCCGCTTCGATATGGCGGTCGGCGATCGGGATGACGACGGCTTGGACCGGCGCGAGCCAGAGCGGGAACGCGCCGGCGAAGTGCTCGACGAGGATCCCGATGAACCGCTCGAGGGAGCCGTAGATCGCGCGGTGAATCGCGATCGGGCGCTGCGGCTGGCCGTTTTCGTCGATGTAGGTCAGGTCGAACCGCTCCGGCAGCATCGTCAGGTCCGCCTGGATGGTCGCCATCTGCCACTCGCGCCCGAGGGCGTCGTCGATGTAGATGTCGATCTTCGGGGCGTAGAACGTCCCGTCCTTGGGCTTCACCATGTAGTCGCCGCCGGCCTTGTCGAGGGCTTCCTTGAGGAGCGTTTCGGCCCGTTCCCAGAGCGCGGGGTCGCCGATCGCCTTGTCGGGCTTCGTCGCGAACGCGAAACGCGGCGTCAGGCCGACCCACGAGTAGGCCTCGCGAACCTCGCCGAGCATCGCTTCGATCTCGTCCGCCAGCTGGTCCGGCCGGACGTAGACATGGGCGTCGTCCTGGATGAACTGGCGCACGCGGGTCAGGCCGGACAGCGTGCCGGACCGCTCGTTGCGATGCAGCCGGCCGTACTCGTTGAGGCGGAGCGGCAGGTCGCGATACGAGCGGATCTTCGATCGGTAGATGAAGGTCGACTCGGGGCAGTTCATCGGCTTGAGGGCGAAGTCGTGGTCCTCCGACGTGAGCTTGAACATGTTCACGTCGTACAGGTCCCAGTGGCCCGACTGCTGCCAGAGCTTCTTGTCGGCCAGGATCGGCGTGCTGACCTCCTGGTAGCCGCGGCGGAGCTGGAGCTCGCGCATCGCTCCCTCGAGCGTCCGCCAGATCATCTGGCCCTTCGGATGCCAGAAGGCCGAGCCCGGCGATACGTCGTGGAAGCTGTAGAGATCGAGCTGGACGCCGAGGCGGCGGTGATCGCGCTTCTTGGCCTCTGCGCGCCGCCACAGGTATTGGTCGAGCTCCTCCTGGGTCGGCCAGACCGTGCCGTAGATGCGCTGGAGCATCGGGCGCTTCTCGTCGCCCCGCCAGTACGCGCCCGCGACCGCGAGCAGCTTGAACGGCCCGAGCTTGCCGGTGCTCTCGACGTGGGGTCCCTTGCACAGGTCGACAAAGGAGCCGTGCTCGTAGACCGACACGGGCGGCATCGGCGCTCCTTCGGCCTTCGCCTTCGCCGCCAGGTCGTCGAGGATCTCGACCTTGAATGGCTGGTCCCGCTCGGCGAAGAAGGCCCTGCCCTCGTCGGGCGGCAGTTCGCGGCGGACGAACGGGAGGTCGGCTGCGACGCTCTCCGCCATCCGTCCCTCGATCGCGGCCAGGTCGTCGGGCTTGAGCGGCCGCTCGAGCTGGAAGTCGTAGTAGAACCCGTCCTGGATGGCCGGCCCGATGCCGAGCTTGGTCCCTGGGAAGAGATCGAGGACGGCCTCGGCCATGATGTGGGCGGCCGAATGGCGCATCGGATCGAGCGGCTCGCCGGCCCCGGCGTCGAGCAGCTCCTCGGCGGAGCCGCGCTCCGGCGCGGCGAAGTCCTCGGCCGCCTCTTCGACCGACGCCGCGTCGTCCTGCTTTTCGTCTGGCATGTGTCCGACCTCCGAGAATCACAAGACCCCTCATCCATGCAGGACGAGAGGTCCGATCCTCCCGCGGTTCCACCCGCGTTCGCGGCGCCGTGCCGCGCATCTCACGTTCCGCGCTATCGGGCGGATGCCGGGCCGGTTCGCCGGCCGCTCACGGGTGGTGCGTCGTCGTCGGTGGCCGCCGGACTTCCAGCCTCAGGCCCGGCTCTCTCGTGGCTCCGTCTCGCCGTCGCGTGTCCCGCTCAACGCGTCTTCGTTGCAGGTGATGGTGGGCGACACTGGACTCGAACCAGTGACCTCTTGCATGTCAAGCAAGTGCTCTAACCAGCTGAGCTAGCCGCC
>Ga0222623_10000708_pt1 | contig 10942 bp, 6 predicted proteins | sample PLMtaG_FD_177336 | JGI IMG/M metagenome (GOLD analysis project Ga0222623, IMG submission 177336) | Groundwater sediment microbial communities from an aquifer in East River, Colorado, USA - PLM2_30_coex | ecosystem: Environmental > Terrestrial > Soil > Riparian zone | place: USA: East River...
CGCTGCGACGGCCGAGCTGGATTATCTCGACAAACTGCTCAAGACGCGCACCGAGGGCCGCAGCCGCTACGCGCGGCTGCACCTCGCCGAGGCCTTGCTCGTGCGCGGAAACGCGGCCGAAGCTCGTCGCCAATTCGAGCAGGTCCGCGCCGACCCGGGCATCGAGAAGCGCTACCAGGCGATCGCCAGCGTCGGCCTCGGGAGCGTCCTCTGGGAGCAGCGCGACGCAAAAGGGGCGCGCGGCGTGTGGGCCGGTGCGGGCGGAGCGGGGGAGATCGCGCTGGCGCGCGCCGCGGCCCAAGGCGGCACCCGGCTCGTGGACGTGAAATCGCTGCGGCGCGTGGCCGACGACGCGAGCCTCGCACCCGAGTTGTCGCCGCGCACGCGACGCTATCTCATCGAGATCTACACTGCGGCCGGCGCGCCGGACAAGGCTCTCGCCGTGGCGCGCGCCGCCGACCTGGGAATGGCTTCCTTTGTCGAGAGGTTCAAGGCCGTCAAGGGTACGGCCAAAAGCATCAACCTCTACGATCTCGCGCTGCTCACGGACCTGACGCGGCTTTATCGCGAGCTCGCACGGCGTCAGCTCGAGCAGGCCGCCGGCGACGCGCGCATGAAACCGAGCGCGGAATACTATCTCGCCGAGGTATTGAGCGGTCTGGGCGCGAGCGACGAGGCGCTGACGTACGCGCAAGCCTTCCTCGCCCGGCCGCAGGCACCGCCTCAGTACCGCGAGCGCGCACTGGCGCGTCAAGCGCTGATCGCGCACCGCCAAGGCCGGCGCGCCGAGGCGGAGAGTACCTGGACCGCGATGGCGCAGGGGAGCAGCGACCCGGAGGTCTTGGCCGACATCGTGCTCGGCTGCGCCGACGTCCAGGCCCAGTGCGCCAAGGTGCTCGCGCGCGTCGGCCAGGTGACCGAGGCGGGCGACGGCCGACGCTATCAGCGGCTCAACTCTGCACTCGGCAGCTACTACCTTCGGAAGAAGGACTACGCGCGCGCCATCTCCTACATGGAGGCCGGGCGCGACAAGAGCAACAAGAACAAGATCGAAGCCAACGACCCGGAAATGCTCGCCGGTCTGGCCGAAGCCTACTATCGGACCAAGAAATTTTCCGAAGGTCTCGAGATCTTTTTCGAGATGAGCAAGGAGTTTCCCGTGGTGCGCCAGATTCAGGAGGCGATGCAGGGCGTCTACTCCATGGAGCAGCGCAGCGCCGGCGACGTGAAGATACTTTGAGAAGCCGCAGGATGAATCGCAACTGTCGGAGTCAACGAGCGAGGAACTTATGAAACGGATCCTTACTATTACGGTACTGGGCTTGGGTGTCGCCATGGCGTTGTGCTTTCCGGCGCATGCCGCGCCGAAGGGCGACGGGCGTCCCGACGGCGGCATCCTCAACTACAGCGAGTACGGCCGGCCTGCGACGCTCGACCCGATCACGAGCAACGAGACGATTTCGCTGCGCATCACCGAGCTCGTGTTCAACGGCCTGGTCGGCATCGACGAGAAGCAGGAAATCGTGCCCGAGCTGGCCGAGCGCTGGGAGGCGTCGAAGGACGGCCGCGTATACACGTTCTTCCTGCGCAAGGACGTGAAGTGGCACCCGCGCGAGGGCGAGGCGTTGCGGCCCTTTACGGCCGACGACGTGGTATTCACCTACAGCATCATGATGCACCCCAGGACCATCACGCCGCTCAAGGTGCGCTACGAGTTCATCGAGAAGGTCGAGAAGACCGGCGACTACACAGTGGTAATCACCCTCAAGCGCCCGATACTGAACGCGCTGGCGAAGTTCAGCTTCAAGATCATCCCCAAGCACGGCCCGTCGAACCCGCAGTACCTGACACGCGAGGACCGGTTCGCCCACAGCCCGATCGGAACCGGGCCGTACATGCTTCAGACCGTAACCGGCGACGGCGAGGTGGTGCTGGTGTCGAACCCCGACTACTTCAAGGGTCGCGCGCACATCGACAAGTTCATCGCCAGACCGTTCGCCGACCAGAACATCATGGCCCAGGCGCTGATGTTCAACGCCATCGACATGATCGTCCTGGTCAACCCGCGCAACCTGCCCGAGGTTCAGGGCGACAAGCGCTTCGTGCTGCAACCGTACAACGCCTTGTCGTACTCGTTCTTCGGCTACAACGTGCGCAACCCCTTGCTCGCGGACCGGCGCGTACGCCAGGCGATCACGGCCGCAGTCAACCGCCAGGAGATGCTCGACTCTTTCTTCAACGGCCAAGGCACCGTCATCTCCGGCCCGTTCGCGCCCGGCAGCTGGGCATACAACCTCGACGTCAAACCGTTGCCGTTCGGCTCGGAACGGGCGCGCGCCTTGCTCATGGAGGCGGGCTTCAGGGCCGGCGCCGACGGGATCATGGAGAAGGACGGCAAGAAGCTCGTGCTCTCGCTCAAGGTCCCGATCGAGAAGGAGAGCGAAGCGGTCAAGCGCGTCGTGCTCGCGTTCCAGAATTATCTCAAGAGCGCCGGCATCGCGATCACCGTCGAGTTCAAGGAATGGCAGGCGTGGAAGGAGGACGTCTTCCTCGAGCACAATTTCGACATCATGTTCGCGTCCTGGGTGTTCGACGACTCGGCGGACATCTCGTCGCTGTTCCATTCGGCCGAGATCGGCGACTGGAAGAACAACTTCGGCGGCTATTCCAATCCCGAAGTGGACGGGCTGATCGTCGAGAGCAAGCTCACGCTCGACCACGAGAAGCGCCGGACGATCAACCGCAAGCTTCACGCGATCCTCGCCGAGGAGCAACCCTACACTTTCCTTTGGACGCTCACCAACTACAGCGCGTACCACAGGAAGGTGCGGCGCGTGCAGATCCACCCGTACAAGTTCTTCTCGTTCGCCGACGAGTGGTTCATTCCCGCCAGCGAGCAGAAGTGACGCCGGCCAAGGCGTCATCCTGAGCGAAGCGAAGGATCTGCTTTTACGCAAGAAAAGCAGATTCTTCGTCGCTACGCTCCTCAGAATGAAGAGCACCGGGGGAGGCGCTCACCATGAAGCTCGCAGCGATCAAGCCCGTGAGCCGCGTGCTCGCGCGCGAGCTCGGGATCACGGTCTTGTTGCTCTTCGGCGTGAGCGTGGTGGTGTTTGCCATCCTCTATCTCGCCCCCGGCGACCCGCTCAACGTCTTGCTCGAGGGCCAGTCGCCGCGCTCGCAGCTCGCCCTCGGCATGCGCGAGGCGCTCGGCGTACCCCACACGTGGTACGGTCAGTACGCGGCGTGGTTCGGCAAGACGCTGCAGGGCAACTTCGGCAACTCGATCCGCACCGGCCTGCCGGTGCTGCCCGAGCTCGCGCGCGTCGGCGTCTACACGCTCACCCTCACGCTCGGCTCACTCGCGCTCACGCTCCTGATCGCGGTGCCGATCGCCGTGCACGCGGCCGCGCAGGGCGAAACGGCCGGCAACACCGCGGCGACCATGGTCGCGTACGTTCTCTCGGCGGTACCGGTGTTCTGGTTCGGCTACATCGTGGTCTACGTCTTCATCCATACGTTCGGAATGTTTCCGCTGATCTCCGGAGCGGCGACCAAGCAGGAGCACGCGTGGCTGTATTTCCTCGTGCCGATCTTCGTGCTCGGGATCGCAAGCGGCACGCTCTCGGAGATGATCCGCCACTTGCGCGAGGAGCTGTCGCGGGTGCTGGCCGAGGACTACATCCGCACCGCGCGCGCCAAGGGCGCGCCGGTGTGGCGCCATGCGTTCAAGGAGGGTTTCCTGATCCCGGTGACCGAGATCATGAGCGCCAAGATCCCGTTTCTGCTGGGCGGCGCGGTGATCGTCGAGCAGGTGTTCAACTGGCCCGGCATGGGGCGCATGGCGTGGCAGGCGGCGCAGGATCGCGACTTCCCGGTCATCATGGGCATTGCCCTCGTCGCGGCGGCGTTCGTGCGCTTGGGCAACCTGCTGCATCGCGTCGTCTTCACCGCGGTCAACCCGCGCGCATCGAGAGAATAGAGGCAGCGCATGCGTCGCTACGTCCAGGCCCCCGGCCCCATCGGCGAGTACTCGGGGCTGTCGCTGCGGCAACGGGTGGGGCCGCTCGATCTCCTCTACGTGGGCTACGGGCTGCTGGTGGTGGCGGTGGTGGTGGCTTCGTACCTGCTCGGGACGTTCGGCTGGCTGCCGCACGATCCGCAGGCGATGAACGTCGGGCTGATCAACGCGGCGCCGTTCACATCGGGGCACCTCCTTGGCACCGACTTCCTCGGGCGCGACTTGCAGGCGCGCCTGATTCTCGGCATCCAGGCTTACTTTCTGCCCGGACTGCTCGCAATCACGATCTCCGTCGTCGGCGGAAGCATTCTCGGCGTCCTGGCGGGCTACAAGGGGGGCTGGTTCGACACAATCATCACCTACTTCGACAACCTGCTCGACTCGTTCCCGCGCCTGGTGCTGATCCTGCTCGTGATCGCCGCATTCAAAGCCGACATCTACTACGTCATGGTCGTGGTCGGCATCACCGGCATGCCGGTGATCGCCAACCTGATCGCGGGCAAAATCGCGTTTCTTCGACAGAAGAGCTTCATCGAGGCGGCGCATGCGCTCGGGCTGCCGGCCCACACGGTCATTCTCAAGCACATCCTGTGGTTGAATTGCCGCGCGCTGCTCGTGATCCAGGCCACCCTCGGCATGGCCGAGGCGATACTGGTCGAGACGAGTTTGAGCTACCTCGGTTTCGGCGTGCAGGAGCCCACGCCTTCATGGGGCAACATGGTCCAGGCCGGGGCGAACTATTTCCTGCAAGGCAACTTCTGGCCCTCGACCGCGCCGGCGCTCGCCATCCTCGCGACCATCCTCGGATTCCAGTTGCTCGGCGACGGGCTCAACAACCTCCTCGAAGGCAAGCGGAGGAAATGATGGACTCGCCTCTGCTCGCCATCGAGAACCTGCGGACCTACTTCTATTCGCGCGCCAAGCGCGCCTTCATCCGCTCCGTGGACGGCGTGAGCCTCGGCGTCACGCGCGGCGAAACACTCGGCATCGTCGGAGAGAGCGGCAGCGGCAAGAGCGTCACCGCGCTCTCGGCCGCGGGCCTCGTTTCCGCCGGGCCGGGCGTGATCAGCGGACGCATCGACCTGCACTCGAACGGCGCGCGCCGCAACCTGCTCGACGGCCTGGAGAAGTACGCGCGCGTCACAGAGCAGGACGGGCGCGTCGTGGCGGTGGAGAAGGACGAGCTCGGGTGGCGCAAACACTCGGAGACATTGATGGCGGGCGTGCGCGGCAAGGAGATCGCGATGATTTTCCAGAATCCGCGTTCCGCGCTCAATCCCTACTCCACGATCGGCAAGCAGCTCGTGGAGACCATCCGCCTGCACACGAACCTCAGGGGCGAACGCGAAGCCAGGGAACGCGCGGTCCACTGGCTCGAGCGCGTGCGCATCGATTCACCCAGGCTGCGCTTCGACAACTTCCCCTACGGCATGTCCGGCGGGATGTGCCAGCGCGCCATGATCGCGATGGCGCTCTCCGCCGAACCGTCGCTCCTTATAGCGGACGAGCCGACCACCGGCCTCGACGCCACCATCCAGTCCCGCATCGTGGACCTGCTGGCCGAGCTCAAGACCGAGACCGGCATCACCACGCTTCTCATCAGCCACGATATCAGCGTGATCCAGCGTCTCTCGGACCGCATTGCGGTGATGTACGGCGGCACGGTGGTGGAGGCCGGTCGCGCCGCGGAGGTGCTCGCGCCGGAGGCGAAGGCGCGCCACCCGTACACCGCGGCCCTGCTCGCCTCGATCCCGAGCGCGGAGACGATACGCCGGAAAAGTTATCTGCAGGCGATAGAAGGCGAGGTGCTCGATACCATCGAGGTGCCGCGCGGTTGCCGTTTCTACGGCCGCTGCAACCGCGTCACCGAGGCGATCCGCGAAAACTGCGCCGGTCTCGAGCCCCCGCTCGAAGAGGTCTCGCCCGGTCACAAGGTGCGCTGCTGGCTGTACCCGGCGGCGGGAAAAGCATGAGCCGCACCATTCTCGAGGTCACCGACCTGCGCAAGGACTACAGCCAGCGTCGCGGACTTTTCTCGATGCTGACCGGTCAGGAGCGCGTGATCCCGGCAGTCGACGGCGTGAGCTTCTATCTCAGGGAAAACGAGACCGTCGGCCTGGTCGGGGAGTCCGGCTGCGGCAAGACCACGATCGGACGCACCGTGCTGCGGCTGACCGACGCGAGCAGCGGGCGCATCGTGTTCGACGGACGCGACATCACGAACCTGAGCCGCGCCGAGCTGCGCCCGCTGCGGCGCGAGATGCAGATGATCTTCCAGGACCTCGACGCGGGGCTGAACCCGGAGATGCGCGTGCGCGACATCCTGCGCGAGGCGCTCACCGTGCACGAGCGCCCGAGCGACGCCGAAATCACACGCCGCATCCGCGAGCTGCTGGAGCAGGTGAGTCTCAAGGACAGCAAGCTCGCGAACTTCCCCTCGGAGCTCTCCGGCGGCGAGAAGCGCCGCGTGGGGATCGCGCGCGTGCTCGCGGTGCGCCCGCGGCTGATCGTGGCCGACGAGCCCACGAGCGCGCTCGACATCTCGATCCAGGCGCAGGTGGTGAACCTCCTGCGCGACCTGCAGAAAAACCTGGGGCTCACGTATCTGTTCATCTCGCACGATCTCCCGATCGTGGAGCTGGTCAGCGAGAAAGTCGCGGTCATGTATCTCGGACGCATCGTCGAGATGGGCCTTGCGGAGAACATCGCGCACCAGCCGCGCCATCCCTACACGGGCATCCTGTGGTCGTCGCTCGCCGACAAGCAGACCACGGAGGTGACCCGGCGCGCGACCAACGTGGCGGTCGAGCGCGAGCGCCGCACCTGGGGCGTGTTCGACTTCGAGCAGCCGGCGAGCGGCTGCCGCTTCGCACCGCGCTGCCCGCTGTACAAAGACAAGGGCCGTCCTGCCGTCTGCACCGACCCCGCGTCCGAGCCGCAGTTGAGGGACGTGGGGCACGGGCACGTGGTGGCGTGTCATTTCGCGTAGGGCTGACGGGGATATCCTTCCCCGCCCTACATGTTGCGGCGGTATTGGCCTCCTACTTCGAACAGCGCCGAGGTGATCTGACCAAGAGAGCAGCAGCGCACCGCGTCCATCAGCACCGCGAAGACGTTCTCGTCGCGATCACCGCCCGTTGCAGGCGTTTCAGCATGGCGCCCGACTCTTTCGCATTGCGCCGGCGGAATTCTTCGAGCCGCTTGAGCTGCGACTGCTTCTCTTCTTCGGTAGAGCGGATGAGCTCGAGCTTCCGGGGAACCAGGTCTCCGCGGGGGTTGCGGAAGGTGTTGACGCCGATGATCGGGTACGAGCCGTCGTGCTTCCTGTGCTCGTAGAGCATCGAATCTTCCTGGATCTTGCCGCGCTGGTAGCCTGTCTCCATCGCGCCGAGCACGCCGCCGCGCTCGGCGATCGCCTCGAACTCTTTCAGCACCGCTTCCTCGACGAGATCGGTCAGGGCCTCGACGATGAACGAGCCCTGGTTCGGATTCTCGTTCTTTCCCAATCCCCATTCCCGGTTGATGACGAGCTGGATCGCCATGGCGCGGCGCACCGACTCCTCGGTGGGCGTCGTAATGGCTTCGTCGTACGCATTGGTGTGCAGCGAGTTGGTGTTGTCGTAGGTCGAGATGAGCGCCTGCAGGGTGGTGCGGATATCGTTGAACGCGATTTCCTGGGCGTGCAGCGAACGCCCGGAGGTCTGCGAATGGAACTTGAGCTTCTGGCTGCGCTCGTTCGCGCCGTATCTGTCCCGCATCGCTATCGCCCAGATGCGCCGCGCCACGCGCCCGAGCACCGCGTACTCGGGCTCCATGCCGTAGCTGAAGAAAAACGACAGGTTGGGCGCGAAATCGTCGGTCCTCATTCCGCGTGCAAGGTAGGCCTCGACAAAAGTGAACCCGTTGGCAAGCGTAAAAGCGAGCTGCGAAATCGGGTTCGCGCCCGCCTCGGCGATGTGATAGCCCGAGATCGAGGCGGAGTAGAAATTGCGCACGTCGTGGCCGATGAAGTACTCCTGGATGTCGCCCATCACTTTGAGGGAGAACTCGGTCGAGAAGATGCAGGTGTTCTGCCCCTGGTCTTCCTTGAGGATGTCAGCCTGCACCGTGCCGCGAACGGTCGAAAGCGTACGCGCCATGATTTCCCCACGCTCTGCGGCCGTCGGCTCGCGGGCATTGCTCTCGCTGAACTTGTCGATTTGTTGATCGATGGCGCAGTTGAGGAACATCGCGAGGATCGTCGGCGCCGGCCCGTTGATCGTCATGCTGACGCTCGTCGCCGGATCGCACAGGTCGAAGCCCGAGTAGAGCACTTTCATATCTTCGAGCGTGGCGATGGACACGCCCGAGTTGCCGACCTTGCCGTAGATGTCCGGGCGCAGGTCCGGGTCGAACCCGTAGAGCGTTACCGAATCGAATGCGGTCGAGAGGCGTTTCGCCGGCATGTCTTTCGACAGCAGATGGAAGCGGCGGTTGGTGCGGAACGGGTCGCCCTCACCCGCGAACATGCGCGTCGGATCCTCATTCTCGCGCTTGAAGGAAAATACGCCTGCGGTGAACGGGAAGGAGCCGGGCAGGTTCTCGCGCATGCGCCATTTCAGGATCTCGCCATGGTCCTCGAAGCCCGGCAGCGCGACTTTCGGCACCTTGGTTCCGGAAATGGAAATCGTGTTGAGCCGGGTGCGGATTTCCCGCTCGCGCACCTTGACCACCTGCTCGTCGCCCGCATAGGTCTTCTTCGTTTCGGGCCAGTCCTCGATGAGCTCCCTGGAACGCGCATCGAGCCTGGCGTCTTTCTCCTCGATGAGCGGATCCAGCATCCCGGATTCCTTGCCCGCCGCGGAGAGCATCGCCTTGGCTGCAAGCAACTGCTGCCGCTCGCGCGCCGCTCTCGATTGCTCGCCAGCGCGAGCGTGGTAGCCGCGCACCGTGTCGGCGACCTCGGCAAGGTAGCGGCTGCGCGCAGGCGGGACGATGGCGTTTCTCGCGGAGGAGGCGTGCGTCTTGACCGGGGGAAGCGAGCCCGGCTTGATCTTCAGCCCGCGCTCGGCGAGCGCGGGCAGGATGCCCTGGTAGAGCGCGGTGACGCCGTCGTCGTTGAAGCGTGAGGCGATGGTGCCATATACCGGCATCTCCGCGGTGGGACGGTCGAAGAGCCTGCGGTTGCGCTGGTACTGCTTGCGAACGTCCCGCAGCGCGTCCTCGCCGCCCTTGCGGTCGAACTTGTTGATGGCGACAAAGTCCGCAAAATCGAGCATGTCGATTTTCTCGAGCTGGCTCGCCGCGCCGTACTCGGGCGTCATCACGTAGAGCGACGCATCGACGAGCGGCACGATCGCCGCATCGCCCTGGCCGATACCGGAGGTCTCGACGAGCACGAGGTCGAATCCCGCGACCTTGCAGGCCGCAATCACGTCGGGAAGGCTCTTCGAGATTTCCGCTTCCGCACCGCGCGTGGCGAGCGAGCGCATGAACACGCGGCTTCCCGCGATGGCATTCATGCGGATGCGGTCGCCAAGCAGCGCCCCGCCGGATTTCCTGCGCGAAGGATCGACGGCGAGGATGGCGATGTCGAGCCGGTCCTCCTGATCGAGCCGGAAACGGCGCACCAGCTCATCGGCGAGCGAGGATTTTCCCGAGCCTCCGGTGCCCGTCACCCCGAGCACCGGTACGGAGAGCGCGTCGGCTTCCTTCAGCATCTGCTCGCGCAGCTTGAGGTCGGTCGCGCCGTTCTCGAGCGCCGTGATCAGGCGGGCAAGCCCCCGGCGGTCGCCGCGCTTCACGCCGCTCAGCTGCTTGGGCGCGTGATGCGACAAGTCCTCGTCGCAGCTTGCGAGCATGTCGTTGATCATGCCCTGCAGACCCATCTTCTGGCCGTCCTCGGGGGTATAGATGCGCGCAACGCCGTGAGCCTGCAGCTCTCGGATCTCGTCTGCGACGATCACCCCGCCGCCGCCGCCGAACACCTTGATGTTCTCCCCGCCTCGCTCGCGCAAAAGGTCGATCATGTACTTGAAGTACTCGACGTGGCCGCCCTGATAAGAGGAAACCGCGACGCCCTGGACGTCTTCCTGCAGCGCGGCGGTCACGACTTCGTCGACCGAGCGGTTGTGCCCCAGATGGATCACTTCGGCACCGCTCGCCTGCAGGATGCGGCGCATGATGTTGATGGCGGCGTCGTGGCCGTCGAAAAGCGACGCCGCCGTCACGAAACGGATCTTGTTCTTGGCCTTGTACTCGGTGTGCCGGGAGGCACTCAGATCGGTCATGGCTGCCCAACGCGTCCGGGCCTGGCTGGAGAAACGGGAGGCTACTTTACGTTTACGTAAACGTCAAGCTTCTTCCACCCTCTGGCACAGTCTATCCCTTCGCGGCGCGACGCATCCTGCTAGATCGCCGCGTGGCGCAGCCTCAACGCGTTGATGACGACCGAGACCGAACTCGCGCTCATCGCGGCGGCTGCAAGCATCGGGTTCAGAAGCAGGCCGGTCCAGGGGAACAGCACCCCCGCCGCAATCGGTACGCCAAGAGCGTTGTATGCGAACGCCAGGAACAAATTCTGGCGGATGTTACGCATCGTCGCGCGCGAAAGCCGCCGCGCGCGAATGATCCCACGCAAGTCGCCTTTGACGAGCGTGATGCCTGCGCTCTGGATCGCCACATCGGCCCCGGTGCCCATCGCGATGCCGACGTCGGCCTCGGCGAGTGCCGGCGCGTCGTTCACCCCGTCGCCTGCCATCGCCACCGTGCGACCCTCGGCGCGAAGCGCCTTGACCGCAGCGCCTTTTTCCCGAGGCAGAACCTCGGCGCGCATCTCGGCGATGCCGAGCTTCTTCGCCACCGCCTGCGCCGTGATCGGGTCGTCGCCAGTGAGCATCACGACACGAATGCCTTCGGCTGCGAGCGACTGCAATGCTTCGA
>Ga0222623_10000709_pt1 | contig 10934 bp, 10 predicted proteins | sample PLMtaG_FD_177336 | JGI IMG/M metagenome (GOLD analysis project Ga0222623, IMG submission 177336) | Groundwater sediment microbial communities from an aquifer in East River, Colorado, USA - PLM2_30_coex | ecosystem: Environmental > Terrestrial > Soil > Riparian zone | place: USA: East River...
GAGGGTGAGGAGGCGATGGGCCAAAGGTCAAGACAGCGGACAACTCTTGCCCTCACGCTCCCTCGTCCTATGCATTTCCGCAAGCCAGCGCGGCGTTCAAACCGTCCTCGTTACAAGACAGCTGCTCTGCCAACTGAGCTACGCCAGCCTGCGGCTATGTCTACCGCTCAGCTCCGCCGCGACGGCAGGACGAAGGCATAGAGGACAGCTGCCAGCGAGGCCGCGGCGTTCAGCGATGCCACCCGCCCGCGCATGGGCAGCCGGACCAGCTCGTCGCACACCTCGCGCGTCAGTCGGGAGAGCCCCTGGCCCTCGGATCCAACGACGAGCGCTACCCGACCGGGGGGGCACGGCCGGTCGTATACGGTCGCCTCGGCCCCCTCATCCAGTCCCACGACGAAGAACCCCGCCTCCTTCAGCCGCTCGAGGGCCCGAGCGATATTGGCCACCCGGGCATGCGGCAGGTGGAGCAGCGCACCAGCGGAAGCCTTCACCGCGGCGGGGGTGACGGCCGCCGCGCGCCTGATCCTGGTCACGAGCATGATCGCGCCGGCCGCCTCGGCCGCACGCGCAGCCGCTCCGAGGTTCTGGGGGTCGGTGATCCCGTCGAGCACTACCACCAGGTCCTCCTGGCCGAACGGCCACGAGGCGAGATGCCGCTCGCCGAGCTCTGGCGCGGCCTCGACCAGCGCCACCACCCCATGGTGGTCCCGGTCGAACGCGTCGAGCTCCCTTCGCGAGGCCTCGCGAACAGGAACCCGCCGCTCGGTCGCAGCATCGAGCAGATCCTGAAGCGACGGCGTGGACCTGGATCCTCGAGCGACCAGGATCTCCTGCGCACGACCGGCCCGCACCGCCTCCAGGGCGGCCCGCCGGCCGGCCACCATGCCACCGCGCGCGGGATCCGCTTGCCGGCGCCCGCGTGCGGGGCTCACCCCGCGGTCAGCACGGCGAGCGCGATGCATCCGACCCCGTCACCGGTCAGCCCCAGGCCCTCTGGCCGGGTGGCCTTGACCGACACCCGGTCCACGCCGATCCCCAGCGTCGCCGCCACGTTTCGCCGCATCTCCTCCCGAGCGGGGGCGATCGCCGGGCGCTCGGCGATGACCGTGACGTCCGCGGAGCTGGGACTGAGGTCCCGATCCCGCACCAGGGCCACGGTCCGCGCGAGCAGGTCCATCCCCGCGATCCCCGCAACCGAGGGATCGCCCTCGGGGAAGTGCTCCCCGAGATCCCCCAGCGCGGCCGCCCCGAGCAACGCGTCGCCGAGGGCATGGCACACCACGTCGCCGTCCGAGTGCCCCAGGAGGCCCGGTTCTCCGGGGAACCGAACGCCTCCGAGGAACAGGGCCCGGCCCGCGGCGGGCCGGTGCACGTCGAAGCCCAGGCCCGACCGGAACTCAGTCATGTGCCCTCACGGGTATCTGCTCGGTCAGCCACGTGCTCGCTCCGCCGCGAAGAGCTCCGCGAGCGCCAGGTCTTCCGGCGTGGTGATCTTGAAGTTGTCCGGAGCACCAGCCACGGTCGCAACGCGATACCCCGCCCACTCCAGGGCCGCGGCGTCGTCACTGAACTCCCGCCCGGCCTGCGCGGCGCGACCGTGGGCGTCGCGGAGCGCGGACGCGTGGAACGCCTGCGGGGTCTGGGCCAATGCCAGCTCCTCTCGGGACCCTTCCGTCCGAACGACGAACCCGCCGCGAACCCGCTTGACCGTATCCGTCACGGGAACGACCGGAATGGCACCGGCCACGTCGGGGGTAACCTCGAGCGCCCCCAGCACCAGGACGAACTGTTGGGGCGAGGCGAACGGGCGCGCGGCGTCGTGGCACACCACGAACGAGACCCGATCGGGAACCTCCGCCAAGGCGGCGGTGACCGACGCGTGACGCGAGTGCCCTCCGGACACAACGACCACCGGCTTTCCCGGTGGCAGGATCGTCCGGGTGGTTCGCTCGTAGCCCTTCGGGACGGTCACCACGAGGGACGCGACGGCCGGACAGGCGGCAGCGGCCTCCGCGGCGAGCACGACCATCGGCGTTCCCGCGACCTCGAGGAACGCCTTGGGCTCGGCCTTTCCCAGTCGTTCCCCCGACCCGGCGGCCAGCACGATCGCGACGGCCCCCGCCGTCACGAGCCGGCCGGCTCCTGGAGGTTGGCGAAGACCATCCGGCCGGTCACCGTGGTGATGACGTTTCGAGCGACCACGGGGACCTCCGAGCCGATGCGCTCGGTGGCGTTCTCAACGACCACCATGGTCCCGTCCTCCATGTACCCGACGGCCTGGCCGTGCTCCCGGCCCTGCTTGACCAACTCGACCGTGAGCTCGTCTCCCGGCCCGACCGGCACTCGGAACGCAGCAGCCAGGTCGTTCATCCGGGGAACCGTCACCGAGAGCGCCTCGGCCACCATCGCCAGGTTGTGGTCCGTGGTGAGGAGGGAGGCGCCGCGCTCGCGCGCCAGGCGCACGAGCGCGGCGTCCACGTCGTCCACGTTGGACTCCTCCACCAGATGGACCTGCACGGTCGGCGCCCTCTGGAGCTCGGCCACCGCATCCAGGCCCCGCCGGCCTCGGGTTCGTCGCTTGGGATCGGAGGAGTCCGCGATCAGTTGGAGCTCCTGAAGGACGCCGCTGTGGACGAGGAGGTCGCCGGTGAGGAACCCAGTCCTGGCCAGGTCCACCACCCGGCCGTCGATCAACGCGCTCGTGTCCACCACGGCGATCTCTCCTCCCGCCGTACCGGCCGACCGAGGCTTCAGCCCGATCAGCCCGAACAGCTCGTGCTGTTTGGATCGCCCGACCCGGTACCCCAGGTAGCCAAGGGTGACGTAGACGAAGGCTACGGTGGTCCACGCGGCAAGAGGTGGGAGCCGGAAGAGCGGGACGCTGGCCAGGGCCGCCACACCCAGTCCGATCAGCAAGCCGCCCGTCCCAGCGACGAGCTCCGGCGCCGGCACCCGGCGGAACTCCCGCTCCATCTCCCCAACGGCGGCCGCGGTCTGCCGCCCGAAGGCCCCGCCGAGCACGAACCCGGTACCGGTACCCAGGACCACGCCGAGGAGGGTCCGGGTCGTGCTGGGGTCGTTCAGCTGGGTGGCGATCGTGTAGCCGCCCGCCGCGAACAGGAGCACGAAGATCAGCCGGACGAACTCGACGAGCCGTCCCCTCCGGACGGCGGGACGTCTATCGGTCGATCCGCTCACCCGCCTACGGTGACCCCCCGCCCGGGGTGGTGCAAGCATGCGTTCAGCTCCGGAGGAGCGTGGCGAGGCGCGAGACGTCTAACCCTCGGCGACGAGGATGCGGGAGCGGTGCGACTCCTCGAGGACCTTGTCGATCATGGCCTCGGCCTTCTCCTCCGTGCCGGCGCTGGCATAGGCCAGCTCGGAGATGAGGATCTGACGGGCCTTGGTGATCATGCGTTTCTCGCCGGCGGACAGGCCACGCTCGCGCTCGCGGATGGAGAGGTTCCGGACGACCTCGGCGACCTGGTAGATATCGCCGGACCGCAGCTTCTCGATGTTGTTCTTGAATCGGCGGCTCCAGTTGGCCGCCATCTTGGACTCGTCCTGGCGGAGGACGTCGAGGACCTTCTTGACCTCACTCTTGGAAACGACCTGGCGCAGGCCGACCTCCTCGGTACTGTCCACCGGGACCATGAGCGTGAGGTCGCCATAGGCCACTCGGAGGACGAAATACCTGCGCTTCTCTCCCAGGATCTCCCGGTCCCGAAGCTCTTCGATGACTGCTGCGCCATGTTCCGGGTGCACAACCGTGTCGCCTTTACGGAACACGAAACCCCCTCGAAGTCAGAAGCCGGTCGGTCGGACTCCCACGATAGCACGCGGGGCTGCGCTCCCGCAAATGAAATCCCTGGTCAGAGGCCCATTTCGAGGTGTTTTGCCTGTTCGGAAGGCTTAGGCAACACGGTCCCGTTTGGCCCGGGAGCGGCCTGCGAATCCGGCCCACTCCAGGGCGTCGACGACGTGTCCGACCGTGACCACCTGGAGGCCGTCGAGCGCGGAACCCGGCTCTCCCACGCAGAACAACGTGGTTAGCCCGGCCGCCCTGGCCGCCGCCGATCGGCCGCCCATCCCCGAGCCGGCGTGGACCCGCCCGGTGAGGCCGACCTCTCCGACGAAGGCGCTCTGGGGTGGCGGCGGCACCCCCGACGCGGCGGAGGCCAACGCAGCTGCGACGGCGAGGTCGCATGTCGGATCGTCGATCCCCACCCCTCCGGACGTCGCCCCGAACAGCTCGGCCTTGGCCAACGGGGCCCCGACCATACGATCCAGCACCGCCGCGACCAGTTGGAACCGGCCCGGGTCGAGGCCGGTGGCCTGGCGACGGGCCGGTCCTTCCGTCGGGACCACCAGAGCCTGGACCTCCACGGCAAGCGCTCGGCGCCCCAGGCGCGGGAGGGCGGTGGCAGATCCGGGCTCTCCCTCACAGGCGCGGAGGAGGGCCCCGGGGTCGATGTCGTGGAGCCCGTCGGGCCCCATCTCGAACCAGGCCACCTCGCCTTCCGCCCCGAACCGGTTCTTGCCCCCCGAGAGCATCCGAAGTCCGGAACGCGGCTCGCCGTCGAAGGTCAGGACGACGTCCACCGCGTGCTCAAGCGTCCGGGGTCCAGCAACGTCCCCATCCTTGGTCACGTGACCGGCCAGAAGGACGGCGATGCCTTCCGTCTTGGCCAGCCCGACGAGCGCGTCCGTACAGCCCCGGACCTGTGCGGGTCCGCCGGGCACCTGCCCACCGGCGGAGTCGCGGAGGCTCTGGATGGAATCGACGGCGAGCAGGAACGGCCGCTGGGCCCTGGCCGCGTCCATGAGCGGCCCCAGCTCCCGACCGGAGGCGAACGTCACCCGCTCGCCGGGGATCCCCAGCCGATGAGCGCGGAGGGCAACCTGGTCGCGCGACTCCTCACCCGAGGCGAGGAGGCAGGGGAGCCCGGCAGCCGACAGGTTCGCCACCAACTGGAGGAGAAGGGTCGACTTGCCGATGCCGGGCTCGCCGGCCAGCAGGGCCACGGTCGCGGGAACCAGTCCACCGCCGAGGACCCGGTCGATGCCGGGGATGCCGGTGGATGCCCTGGGCTCGCCACTCGCCTCGTGCTGGAGCGACGCGAGCGAGACGGGAACGGAAGCCGTGCCGGGGTTTCGTTGCTCGACCGTCCCCCATGCGCCGCAGCCAGGGCAGCGTCCGACCCACTGGCCCACCTGCTGGCCGCACGCCGAGCACGACAGGAGCGTCCGCGCCTTGCCCACGCCGGCACGCTAGCAACGGGGTCTGACAGGCCACGGCTACCGACGCCCTACTGATGTGGCTGGCGCATCCCCCGGAACTCGACGACCCAGTCCCATCGGTTGCCGTCGTCGAAATGCTTGAACGAGACCAGGCGCCCCTCCTCGCCCCCCGGGAGCAGCACCGGCAGGCCCACGTGTTCCTCGCCGGGCCACAGCTCCTGCCTCACGCCTTCCTCCATGTCGAGCCACGTCATGGGGTGATCGCCGGTGCGATCCAGCGGTTCCCGCCACCGCTCCTCCTCGACCGGCCGGAACCGGACGAATCGGGGCACGGCGTGGAGGAGGACCGGTTCACCGGGCTTCTTCCAGGCCTTGCCGAAGAACCGCCATCGCTCGCCGTCCTTCGACGTCTCGACGGCCCAGCAGACCTCGCCTTCCGTCACGGGAGTGAGGCTATCCCTCCGCCGGGACGGGGGAAACCGAGAGGCCCAGCAACCTCGCGGTTGCTGGGCCAACCGGTCTTGAAGTAAGGCGGCGGGAGCCGCCTTACGCTTCTTACGCCTCCGAGGATCCGGCCAGCTCGACCGGCGGGGTCTCGGGCGAGAGCGGAGCCTCGAACGTGATCTCGCCGTCCTGGACGTCCACGATCACCGTCTGTCCGGCCCGGAACTCCCGGTACAGCAGCTTCTCCGACAGTGGGTCCTCGACCATCCGCTGGATCGTCCGCCGGAGCGGTCGCGCGCCGAGCGCCGGGTCGTAGCCCTTCTCGGCGAGCAGCTCCTTGACCGCGTCGGTGAGCTCAATGTCGAGATCCTTGGACTTCAGCTGCTCGCGGACCCGCTTCATCATCAGGTCGACGATGTTCTTCACGTCCTCGCGGGACAGCGAGTGGAACACGATGACCTCGTCGATGCGGTTGAGAAACTCCGGACGGAAGGAGCGCTTGAGCTCCTCCACGACCCGCTCCTTCATCTTCTCGTAGGTCATCTTCTCGTCGGGACGTGCGGCGAACCCGATGGCCGGGCCCTTCTGGATGTCCCGGGTCCCCAGGTTCGAGGTCATGATGATGATCGTGTTCTTGAAGTCCACCTTGTGGCCCTGCGCGTCCGTGAGGTGCCCGTCCTCCAGGATCTGGAGCAAGGTGTTGAACACGTCGGGGTGGGCCTTCTCGATCTCGTCGAACAGGACGACCGAGAACGGCTTTCGCCGGACGGCCTCCGTCAGCTGGCCGCCCTCCTCGTATCCCACGTAGCCGGGGGGCGAGCCGATCAGCCGGCTGACCGTGTGCTTCTCCATGTACTCCGACATGTCCAGCTGCACCAGGGCGTCCTCGTCGCCGAACAGGAACTCGGCCAGCGCCTTGGAAAGCTCGGTCTTCCCCACGCCGGACGGTCCCAGGAAGATGAACGAGCCCGAGGGGCGCTTCGGGTCCTTCAGCCCCGCCCGGGTCCGGCGGATGGCCCTGGACACGGCCTTGATCGAGTCGTCCTGGCTGATGATCCGCCTGTGGAGCTCGTCCTCCATGCGGAGCAGCTTCTCGGTCTCCTCCTCGGTGAGCTTGAACACCGGGATGCCGGTCCAGGACGCCAGGACCTCGGCGATCTCCTCCTCGTCCACCTCGGACAGGATGTCCATCTCTCCGGACTTCCACTCGCGCTCCCGCCGCTCCCGCTCCTGGCGCAGCTGGTTCTCCTCGTCGCGAAGCGCCGCGGCGCGTTCGAAGTCCTGGGCGTCGATGGCCGATTCCTTGCGCAGGCGGACCTCGGCGATCTTCTCGTCGACCTCGCGAACGTTCGGGGGCGCGGTCATCCGTCGGATCCGCATGCGCGAGCCGGCCTCGTCGATCAGGTCGATGGCCTTGTCCGGCAAATAGCGGTCGGAGATGTACCGATCCGAGAGGTTGGCCGCCGCCACCAGCGCATCGTCGGTGTAGGACACGCGGTGGTGCGCCTCGTAGCGGTCCCGGAGGCCCTTCAGGATCTCGATGGAATGGGCGACCGTCGGTTCCTCGACGTAGATCGGCTGGAACCGCCGCTCCAGGGCCGCATCCTTCTCCAGATGCTTGCGGTACTCGTCGCGGGTGGTGGCCCCGATGGTCTGGAGCTCGCCCCGGGCGAGCATCGGTTTCAGGATGCTGGCCGCGTCGATCGCGCCCTCGGCCGCGCCGGCGCCCACCAGGGTGTGCAGCTCGTCGATGAACAGCACGATGTCCCCTCGGGTCCGGATTTCCTTGAGGACCTTCTTCAGCCGCTCCTCGAAATCGCCGCGGTAGCGCGATCCGGCAACCAGGGCACCGAGATCGAGGGTGTAGATCTGCTTGCCCTTCAGGGTCTCGGGGACCTCGCCCTTCACGATGTCTTGTGCCAGGCCCTCGACGATGGCGGTCTTGCCCACGCCGGGTTCGCCGATCAGGACCGGGTTGTTCTTGGTCCGCCGGGACAGAACCTGCATGACCCGCTCGATCTCCTTCTCCCGGCCGATGACGGGGTCGAGCTTCAGTTCCCGGGCGAGTTGGGTGAGGTTCCTGCCGAACTGGTCTAGGACCATCGAGCCCTGGCCCTGGCCGGCCTGCTCGCCCGGGGCCTGCTCCTTGCCGCCGGTGTATCCCGACAGGAGCTGGATGACCGTCTGGCGGACCCGGTTGAGGTCCGCACCGAGCTTCTGGAGGACCTGGGCGGCCACGCCCTCGCCCTCCCGGATCAGGCCGAGCAAGATGTGCTCGGTCCCGATGTAGTTGTGTCCCAGCTGAAGGGCCTCGCGGAGCGACAGCTCGAGGACCTTCTTGGCCCTCGGGGTAAACGGGATGTGACCCGTCGGCGCGGCCTGGCCCTGGCCGATGATCTCCTCGACCTGCTGGCGAACGGCTTCGAGAGAGATGTTCAGAGACTCGAGGGCCTTGGCCGCGACCCCCTCCCCCTCGTGGATCAGGCCGAGCAGGATGTGCTCGGTCCCGATGTAATTGTGATTGAGCATCCTCGCTTCTTCTTGCGCGAGGACCACCACTCGTCTGGCCCGGTCGGTGAACCGTTCGAACATGTCAGCGTCCCCTGGGCCGGAGCCCCTCTATCGAACGGCCTCGAGGATCGTCGGACCCGGTCCTACCCCCGAGGCAGGTCGGGCGCTCCTGCGGCGCCTGCGCGCGCCTTGGAAGCGCCCCACGGGGGGAAGTATACCCCTGCCCCCCGATACGCCTGGAGCTTCGGTCTGCTCCCACCATCCATTCCGATCGACGCTCTCCTCCTCTTTCTTCGGAAGGGAACGCCTCCGGGATGAGCTGTAGGGCGAAAAGCGCCCTGACCTCCCCGCTTGGGCTACACAAGTTCCCCCGAACGGGCCGTTTACGAAGGTCTCAACGTGTGGGCAAGATTCACCGGTCCGAAGCGGTGCGCGCCTTCCCCCCGGTCTTCCCCGTTAGGAGACGATTGAAATTGCGGGTGCTGGTCGTGGACGACCACTCGGCGTTCCGCCGGGCGCTGACATCTGCCCTCCGAATGGTCAAGAGCATCGAGGTCGCGGGGGAGGCGGGGGGCGGGGTTGCCGCCGCCCAGCAGGCCCAGGCCCTGGCTCCCGACCTGGTCATCATGGACCTGTCGATGCCCGATCTCGACGGGATCGCGGCCATGCGGGAGATCCACGAGGCGAGGCCGGAGCTCCCCATCGTGTTCCTCACGGCTCATGCCGACCCCGGGGTGGAGCGGGAGGCCAGGGAGGCCGGAGCGTCAGGTTTCCTGGCCAAGGGGGGCTCGCTCGAGGATCTGGTCATCGTCCTCCACGAAGTCGCCGAGGCGCCGGACAGGGCGGGCTGACCCGCCGCTCTCCTCAGGCCGCGGCCAGTAGCGCGCCGACCACACACAGGGCCGCGCCCGCCCACGTGGCCCCGCTCGGCTGCTCCCGCGAGAGCAGGATTGCCAGGAGGACCGAGGTCTCCCGAAGCGTCGCCACCCTGCCCACCGGGGCCAGGCGGAACGCGAACAGGACCAGAAGGTAGGCGGCCAGGCTCCCCAGCCCGATCAGCGTGCCGGGGCGAAGGGCGGCCCGCAGACGTGCCGCGTCGAACCGGATCACCGCGGTGGTCAGGGCGCCCTGTAGGAGCATGGCCGCGCCGAGGTAAGGGACGGGCGAGACCTCCTGCACTGCCCTCGCGTCCACGACCGAGTAGGACGCAATGACCACACCGACCAGGAGGGCGAACCCGGCGGCCGGCAGGGCCCGGGCCCGGTGAGCCTCCAGGCCGAGCAGGCCGAGCCCGCCTCCCAGGAGCAGCGCTCCAAGCACGGGGGCGGCGGTCGGTCGCTGGGACAGCACGATCCAGGCCCCGACCGTGGCAAGGAGCGGCGCCGTCCCCCGGCCGAGCGGGTACGTGAGTGAGAGGTCGCCACGGGCGTACGCGGCAGCGAGGGCCAGGCCGTAGGCGGACTCCAGGATCCCGGTCAGGAGCACCAGGCCGAGGACGGCCGTCGGCGGGGCGGCCACAGTGAAGGGCAGCAACACCGCCCCGGCGACCAGTCCCGCCACGGCCATCGATGCCACCCGGTCGTCCGTCCCGTGAAGCCGGAGGTTCCACCCGGCGTGAAGGATGGCTGCCGTGAGGACCAGGCCCAGGGCGGCCGAGCTCACGGCGAGGGCTGTCCGGTCAGTCCCGACCCTCCTCGGGCCGCATCTGTGGGAACAGGATGACGTCCCTGATCGAGGGAACGTCGAGGAGGACCATCAGGAGCCGGTCGACCCCGATCCCGATCCCGCCGGCCGGGGGCATGCCGTGCTCCAGCGCGCGGAGGAACTCCTCGTCGAGCGGATGGGCCTCCTCCTCCCCCGCGTCCTTGGCCCGGGCCTGAGCCTCGAACCGGGCCCGCTGCTCGTCGGGGTCGGTGAGCTCGGAGAACGCCGTCGCGAGCTCGATCCCCGCTACCACCAGATCGAAGTGCTCGGTTAGCCCCGGGTTCTCCCGGTGGGGACGGGCGAGGGGCGAGACCTCCCGGGGGAAGTCGCAGACGAACGTCGGATCGAACAGCGACTCCTCAACGAGCTTCTCGAACATCTCCTGCACGATCTTCCCCGGGCCCCAGGTCGGATCGACACCGACGCCGTGGCGGTCGGCCAGGTCGGCCAGGTCCCCCCGTTCCAGCGTGATGTCCTCGCCGATCGCTTCGGACACGCTGCCGAGGACCGTGATCCGTCGCCACGGAGGCGTGAGGTCCAGGTCCCGACCGCGAACGGGAAACGTGAGCGATCCTCGGAGGGCTCGGGCGCATTCGACGAGGAGCTCTTCGGCGAGGCGCATCATCGAGTGGTAGTCGCCGTAGGCCTCGTAGGCCTCGAGCATCGTGAACTCGGGGTTGTACGTGGGCCCCATCCCCTCGTTTCGGAAGTTGCGGCCGATCTCATAGACCCGATCCATGCCTCCGACGAGCAGTCGCTTGAGGTACAGCTCGAGCGAGATCCGGAGCTTGAGCTCGATGCCGAGCGCCTGATGGAAGGTGGTGAACGGCCGGGCCAGGGCCCCCCCGGCCACCGGTTGGAGCACGGGAGTTTCGACCTCCACGAAGCCACGCTCGTCGAGGTAGGCGCGCATCGCCTTCACCGTCTTGGCGCGGGCATCGACGATACGGCGCGATTCGAGGTCGGTTGCCAGCTGGAGGTACCGGTACCGCTGCTGGAGGTCCGGATCCTTCAGCCCATGCCACTTCTCG
>Ga0222623_10000710_pt1 | contig 10934 bp, 7 predicted proteins | sample PLMtaG_FD_177336 | JGI IMG/M metagenome (GOLD analysis project Ga0222623, IMG submission 177336) | Groundwater sediment microbial communities from an aquifer in East River, Colorado, USA - PLM2_30_coex | ecosystem: Environmental > Terrestrial > Soil > Riparian zone | place: USA: East River...
CCGGTGCGCCTCGATCCGCCGGAGCCGCCACCGTCCGGCATCGAGCGCCGCAGCCCCGAACGGCTCGTGATCGGGCTCGCCGGACTCTCCCTCGGCGCGTTGGAGCGGATCTGGCAGGCGGCCGACCAGGCGACGGTCTATCTCTGCGCCGCGCTCGAAGTCCTCGAGAGCTGCCTGGGGCGAGTGCGCCTGGCCGACGGCCTCAGTATCGGCGCCCGCGCTCACCTGCTCGCCGACCTCGCCGGCGTCGCCGACGCGATCGACGTGGCGCTGCGAACGTGACCTTCACCTCATCAGGGGGTGAGGACCGGTTCCTGCTGCGTGAGGCAGTGCAATGTGCCGAGACCCCAGACCAGGTCGACGGCGTGGATTCCCACCACCGGTCGATCGGGGAATAGCTCGGCGAGAATGCCCAGCGCGATACGATCCTTTGGATCGTTGAACGTCGGCACGAGCACTCCGGCGTTGGCGATGTAGAAGTTGGCGTAACTGGCGGGAAGCCGGACGCCGTCGAAATAGAGAGGGGCGGGCATCGGGAGGTCGATCACCTCGATGCTCGCCCCTCTTTCCAGGTGCATACCCTGCAGGCGTTCGCGGTTCTCGGCCAGCGGCCGGTAGTTCACGTCCTTGGCGTTTTCTTCGCGGCACAGCACGACCGTGCCCGGCTTTACAAAGCGGCACAGATCGTCCACGTGGCCGTGGGTGTCGTCACCCGCGATTCCCTTGCCGAGCCAGAGCGTATTCGTGATGCCGAGCGTGTCGCGAAACACGGTCTCGAGCTCGAGGCGCGACAAACCAGGGTTGCGCGTCTGCACCTTTGGATCGAGCAGGCATTCTTCCGTTGTGAGCAGCGTGCCGCGGCCGTTCACGTCGATACTGCCGCCTTCGAGCACGATCTTCGCGTCGACCAGTGGGAGCTTGAAGCGCTTCGCCGCGCGCCCGGGGATCTTGTCATCCTTCTTCCAGTCCTTGTACTTCGCCCAGGCGTTGAAATGGAAGCGCGCGATGGCGAGATCCCCGTGATCCCCGGGCTTGCGCCCGGGGTCAGCCGACCTCCGAACGAAGATGGGACCAAAGTCCCGCGTCCAGCCGCGGTTGGTGGGGAATCGCAGAAAGTCCACGCGGGCGAGATCCACGCCGACTCTTTTCAGAATGCGGCTGACTTGTGCCTGCTGCAGCCCCGAGTTGACCAGGATGCGGACGACCTCGCCCGGCGCGAGCTTGCGGACGATTTCGCCGTAGACCCACGGGATGGGAGGGAATTTCCCCGGCCAGTCGGTGACGTTGTGCGGCCAGCCGATCCAGGTCGCCGCATGCGGCTCCCACTCTGCGGGCATTCTGTAATCGGTCATCGGTTGTCGGTTTTCGGGGGTAACCGATGACCGATTACCGATGACTGAGGACAGTTAATCAATCGGTCAGGAAACGATGCTGGATACCGTTGTACGCATCGGTCCGCCGATCGCGCAGAAACGGCCAGTTACGGCGCACTTCTTCGATCCGCCCGACGTCGACGTCTGCGAGCACGAGCGCCTCGTCCTGGGCGGCTTCGGCGACCACCACGCCGAACGGGTCGCAGACGAACGAGTGTCCCCAGAATTCGATCCCGGCGCCTTCGCCGCCCAGCCGCTCGAAGCCGACGCGATTCACCGCGGCGACCCAGCAGCCGTTGGCAATCGCATGACTGCGTTGGATCGTCTTCCAGGCATCGAGCTGCTGCTCGCCGTACTGCTCTTTCTCCGAGGGGTGCCAGCCGATCGCGGTGGGATAGAGCAGAATGTTGGCCCCCTGCAGCGCGGTGAGCCGGGCGGCTTCGGGATACCATTGATCCCAGCAGACCAGCGTGCCGATCGGGCCGACCTTCGTATCGAACGCTCGAAAGCCCAGATCCCCGGGCGTGAAGTAGAACTTCTCGTAGTAGGAGGGATCATCGGGGATGTGCATCTTGCGGTAGATCCCCTTCACCTTGCCGTCGGCATCGATCACCGCTGCCGTGTTGTGATACAAACCGGCGGCGCGCCGCTCGAACAGCGACGCGATCACGACGACACCGTTCTCCTTCGCGATCTTGCCGAGCGTCTCGGTGGTCGGTCCGGGAACCGGTTCGGCGAGATCGAACAGCGCGTGGTCCTCGCGCTGGCCGATGTACTGCGTGCGGAACAGCTCGGGCAGGCACACGACGCCCGCTCCCTGTTGCGCGGCCTCGCGAATGCGCGCGACGGCTTTACCGAGGTTTGCCTCGGGGTCGTCGCTCATGGTCATCTGCACGAGCCCGACCTTGTATTGCGACGGCGTTCCCTTCGCCCCCGAGCTCATGGGGAAGAAGATATCTCAAAACGTCTTGCTCGCCGACAGGACGATTCCCAGCTTGCCCACGTCCTCAGTCTCCTGCGATCCCCCGGTCGTCGGCGTGTAACGGTAGAACCGGCGCTCGGCGTCCGTGCCCACGACGGCGGCGCCGAGCGTGACGGCGCCGAACGGGCGCGTGAGGCCGATTCGGTAATCGTCATAGGAGAGGCGGTCGTAGCTTCGCACAAATTGACGGCCGTAATGCAGCGCCAGACCCACGCGGGACACCACGTCAAATGTGGCGTTGAGGTCGACGTAGCCCGACCCCTTCGTGCCACCGGTGCCGAGACAATCTGTCGACGCCGCGGTGCCGTCGGCGCCGATCCCGCAGTAGCCGCCGATGGTCTGGGTTTTCATACCAAACAGGTGCGTCAGGGCGTGCGAGTACTTCGCGCTGAAGTGACCGTATCGCACACTGAGGTAGCTTTCCACCGTGTTATAGTGGTCCCCGGGGTCGATGTTGTACCGCGCGCGGGGATACCAGTAGTACTGCAGGCCGAGATCCAACCCGAGCTTGCTGACGGTCCAGCGATATCCGCCATACAGGTCCAGCTCGAGCGATCCTCCATTCAGAAACTGATTGCCGCTCACGTTCGAGCCCCATGCGCCGACGTACGCACCGGTGGCAGATGCGTAGTCGGCGCCCCCCTGAATCGCGGGCTGGGTGTAGGTCTGCGACAGCCCCCGAAACCGGTAGTCGCCCACGAGCGCCACATTGCCCGAGAGCGTGTGCGGCGACTGGGCGAGAGCAATCGGTGCGGCGACCGCGGCCGCGACGGTCGAAGCGATGAGGCGCGCCCGCATCAGACGACGCCCCCTAAAGCCGGCGCGGGGGCCGGCTCCGCGGAAAAGGTCTCGACGACCACGCTGCCGCCGAGCGAGCCGCCGGTTCCGGCGGCGCTGCCCAGGTCCGATCCGAAATACGCCTCTTCGCCGTGCTGGCTGAGGTCGAGTCCCGCGCTCTCCTCGGGCACATCTGCGCGCGCGCCGATCGTCACATCAACGAGCTTCAGGATCCCGAGTGTGCCGAGACCGGCGAACGCGACCGTGGCCAGAACGGCGAGCAGCTGGACGCCCATCTGGCCAGCATTCCCTGCCAGGAGCCCGTCGCCGCCAGCGGGGTTCACGAGCTTCGTAGCGAACACGCCAGTCAGGAGCGCCCCCGCAGCTCCGGCGAGCCCATGGCAGGAGAACACGTCGAGCGCGTCGTCGAGCTTGGTCCTCGACCGAATCTGGATGGCCGTGTAACTGACGCCGGCCGCCAGCACGCCGATCAGCAGCCCGGACATCGGGGTCACGTACCCGGCCGCCGGTGTGATGCCCACGAGGCCCACGACGAGGCCCGTGGCGGCGCCGACCGCCGTGATCTTGCCGGTGCGTGCCAGGTCGAGCCCCGCCCACGTGACGAGGGCGGCGGCCGCGGCGGTGTTCGTGTTGACGAACGCGAGCGCCGCGAGGCCGTTCGCGGCGAGGGCGGAGCCGGCATTGAAGCCGAACCACCCGAACCAGAGGAGCCCCGCGCCGAGCAGCACGAGTGGGACGTTGTGCGGCGCAATGGGAACGCGGCGGTAGTCCCGCCGGGGCCCGAGGAACCAGGCGGCGACGAGCGCCGACACGCCGGCGCTGATGTGGACGACGGTGCCGCCCGCGAAGTCCAGCGCTCCGCGCTTGAGCAGCCAGCCGCCGGATCCCCACACCCAGTGCGCCAGCGGGTCGTAGATCAGCGTCGCCCACAGGATGAGGAACACGATGTAACCCCGGAAGCGCATCCGCTCCACGATCGCGCCTGAGATGAGGGCGGGGGTGATGATCGCGAACATCCCCTGGAACATCGCGTGGGCCTGCAGGGGAATCGTCGCCGAATAGGTCGGATTGGGCTCGAGCCCGACGTTGTTCAGGCCAAGCCATGAGAGGCCACCAAGCCACGAGTTGCCCGGACTGAACGCGATCGAATACCCCACCAACATCCACTGGACGCCGATCACGCCGAGCGCGACGACGCTCATCATCATGGTGTTGAGGGCATTCTTCGGACGCACGAGGCCGCCGTAAAAGAACGCGAGCCCCACAGTCATCAGGAGCACGAGCGCGCTCGAGGTGAGAACCCACGCGGTATCGCCCGAAGACAGAGCGGCCTGCGTCATGCCACACCTCCCATGCCCGCGGCGCTGATGGCCGCGCGTTGAACTTCATTGGCGTTGATGGCGGTCAAGGCGGCGTTGTCCGCCTCGCCCGTGCGGATGCGGATCACCCGCTCGATCGGCTGCACGAAGATCTTCCCATCGCCCACTTCTCCCGTGCGAGCCGCCGAGAGAATGGCTTGCACGCACGGCTCGACGAAGGGCTCGGAGCACACCATTTCGATTTTGACTTTCTCGTGGAACTCCATGACGAGCGCCGTACCGCGATACTGCTCGAACCGCTCGTGTTCCCCGCCGTGTCCGCTGACGCGGCTCAGCGTGATGCCGGTGATTCCCGCGCGGAACAGCGCCGCCTTGACCTCGGGGAGACGGTCGGGGCGTACGATGGTCGTGATGAGCTTCATGCTGGGCTCCCAGTCGATTGGAGGGGGGTCACTGGTTCGCTCACCGCCACCGCGGGCGGCGCGACCTTGCGGAAATTCGCGCGATTCGTTTCCCACTGTCCGAGGATCGACCGGGCGCGGCTGCTGCCGGTCTTATGGAAGTGCTGCTGAATCAGCTTGCGCAGCACACGCTCGTCCATCGTGTTGAGTCCGCTGACGGCAACCATCTCCAGGTTGCAGTGCGATTCGAGCTGGCCGCGCTCATCGAGCACGTAGGCGATGCCGTTGGACATCCCGGCCGCAAAGTTTCTGCCGACGGGTCCCAGCACGACCACCACGCCACCCGTCATGTATTCGCAGCAATGGTCGCCCGCGCCCTCGATCACCGCGACGGCGCCGGAGTTCCGGACCGCGAAGCGGTCGCCCGCGCCGCCGGCGGCAAACAGACGCCCCGACGTCGCGCCATACAACGCGGTATTTCCGATCAGCACGCCGGTCGCATAGCCCGCGCCGCGGAATGGCCGGATCACGATTTCGCCGCCGCACAGCCCCTTGCCGACGTGATCGTTCGCCTCGCCTTCCAGCTGCAAGTGCATCCGCGGCAGCGTGAACGCGCCGAAGCTTTGACCGGCGCTCCCGCGGAACCTCAGACGCAGCGGCTCTCCCGGTCCCGCGCCGCCGTGTGTGCGCGCGAGATCGCCCGCGATGCGCGCCCCCACCGTGAGGTGGTGATTCCCGATCGTGAACACCCGTGGGCCCCCGCCCGTACCGCTTTGGGCGAGAATCTCGGCATCGAGCGAGACGAGGCCGGGGCGCACGTTTCGAGCGACCATGCGGCGGCGCGGCTCGGATGGAATCGCGGGTGGCGTCAGCAAAGACGACAGATCCAGCAGGCTCGCGCGCGGCGTCTCCGGCCGTTCGACGCGCCGCAGCAGCTCGACCCGGCCGATCAGATCGTCCATCCGACGCACACCGAGCGTCGCCATGATGCGGCGCGCCTCTTCGGCGATGAACGTGAAATAGGCGATGACCTGCTCGGGTGTGCCGCGGAACTTGGCGCGCAGGTCGGGGCGCTGCGTGGCGATCCCGGTCGGGCACGTATTCAAGTGACACTGCCGCGCCATCGCGCAGCCTAGTGCCACGACCGTGGCCGTGCCGAACCCGAACGATTCGGCACCGAGCAGCGCGGCGATCACGACGTCCCGGCCGGTGCGCAGCCCGCCGTCGGTGCGCACTTCGATGCGGTCCCGCAGCTTGTTGCGCATGAGAATCGCCTGCGTCTCCGCGAGGCCCAGTTCCCATGGCGAACCGGCATGCTTGATCGACGAGAGCGGTGACGCACCGGTCCCGCCGTTGTGTCCCGAGATCAGGACGTAGTCGGCGTAGGCCTTCGCGACGCCCGCCGCGACAGTCCCGACGCCGGCTTCCGCAACGAGCTTCACGCCGATACGCGCAGCGGGATTCACCTGCTTGAGATCGTGGATCAGCTGCGCGAGATCCTCGATCGAATAGATGTCGTGATGCGGCGGCGGTGAGATCAGCGGAATGCCGACCACGGCGTGCCGGAGTCGTGCGATGAGGTCGGTGACCTTGTGTCCGGGCAGCTGGCCGCCTTCGCCGGGTTTCGAGCCCTGCGCGATCTTGATCTCGAGCTCGTCCGCGCGGACGAGGTACGCCGTCGTCACGCCAAAGCGGCCGGACGCGACCTGCTTGATCCGGTTGTCGGAGCGATCGCCCATTCCCTCCGCAGGCGTCGCCCAGGTTGCCGGGTCCTCTCCGCCCTCTCCCGAATTCGACCGCGCATGCATCCGGTTCATCGCAATAGCGAGCGTGGCGTGCGCTTCCGGCGACAACGCGCCGAGCGACATCGCACTGGAGATGAATCGGCGCCGGATGTCTTCGGCGGGCTCGACTTCCTCGAGCGGTACGGCCGGTTGCTCGTGAAAACCGAGCAGGTCGCGCGGGCCCGCCGGTGCGCGAGCCCGCACCCCGTCCGCGAAACCGGCGTACTCGGCGTGCTGGAGTGCACGCACGAGCGGAGGCGACCAGCCGTGGTCCTCGCCGTCGCGGCGATAGCGCACGCGGCCGTGGTCGGGGAGCGCGCCCGCACGCTGGTGCCGCGCCAGCACGTCCTCGGCGATTTCTTTGAAGCCGATCCCGCCGATCACCGACGCCGTACCGGTGAAGCAGCGGTCCATGACTTCCGAACCGAGTCCAATCGCTTCGAAGATCTGGGCGCCCGCGTACGATTGCAGTGTCGAGATCCCCATCTTGGAGAGGATCTTGAGGAGCCCCTTCTCCGCGGCGCTGCGGTACTTCTCGGCAGAAGACTCGACGTCACGGAGGCACTGCAGTGCCAACCAGGGGTGCACCGCCTCGGCCCCGTACCCGAAGAGCGCGGCGATGTGGTGGACGTCCCAGGCGTCGCCGGCTTCGGCGACGAGGCCGATGCGGACGCGCTGCTTGGTCTGGACGAGGCGCTGGTGGACCGCGCCGATCGCGAGCAGCATGGGGATCGGCGCGCGCGTCTTGTCCGCGTCGCGATCGCTGATCACCAGGATCGTGGCTCCGCCACCGCGACGCACCGCAGCCACGGCGTCTCGCGCCAGCGCTTCCAGTGCACGCTCGAGCTCCGCGGGACCGGCCGCTGCTTCCCAGACCGCGCTGAGCGTCGTGAGCTCCGCGCCGCCGGCGTGCCGCAGCGCGGCCATTTCCTCCGCGAGCAGCACCGGGTGCTCGACGCGCAGCAGTGTCCGGCGACCGGGCCGCTGTGCGAGCAGCGAACCGCGGCGGCCGAGGTACATCACCAGCGACATCACCAGCTCCTCGCGGAGCGGATCGATCGCCGGGTTGGTCACCTGCGCGAAGCGCTGGCGCACGTAGGCGTAGAGGCTCTGCGGCAGCCGGGACAGAGGCGCGATCGGCGTGTCATCGCCCATGCTCCAGATGGCATCCTTGCCCTCGGCAGCCATCGGCGAGATGACGTAGCGCAGATCCTCGTGGCTGTAGCCAAACGCATGCTGGCGTGCGGCCAGCTCGTCAGCGGGAAGCGCCGGCCCAAGCGCGGAGACCTCGGTGGGAAGCTCGCGGATCACCCGCGTGCTCCAGCGCCGGTACGGACCGCGCTGCGCCACTTCCAGTTTCGCGTCGGCGCTGCGCAGGACGACGTTGCGGAGCGTATCGACCACCAATAACTCGCCGGGACCGAGCCGGCCGGACTCCACGACGTCCGCGGCATCGAGGTCGACCACGCCGACTTCCGATGCAGCGACGACGACGTTGTCGCGGGTCACCTTGTAGCGGCAGGGCCGGAGGCCATTGCGGTCGAGCGCCGAACCGGCGACGACGCCATCGCTGAACGCGAGTGCCGCCGGTCCGTCCCAGGGCTCCATCAACCCCGCGTGATACTCGTAGAAGCTGCGGAGCGCGGGATCCATTTCGGGAATTCGCTCCCACGCTTCCGGCAGCAGCATCATCAGGGCGTGGACGGGATCGCGTCCCGAGCGGACGAGCAGCTCGAACGCGTTGTCGAGGCTCGCGGAATCGCTGCCCTCCGCCCAGATGACTGGCTTCAGCTTCTCGACATCCCGCTCCCACACCGGCGCGGCGAGCGCCGGCTCGCGCGCCAGCATCGCGTTGCGGTTTCCCCACAGCGTGTTGATCTCGCCGTTGTGGGCGAGCAACCGGAACGGCTGCGCGAGCGGCCAGCTCGGCAGCGTGTTGGTCGAGTAGCGCTGATGGAATACGGCGATGCCGGTCTCGAACAGCGGCGAGCGCAGGTCGGCGTAAAAACCCGGCAGCTCGGTACCGACGAGGAGCGCCTTATAGACGACGGTGCGGCACGACAGCGAGCACACGAAGACGGGCAGCCCCGCGCTCGCGGCCCGGCGCTCGATCACGCGACGTGCGAGGTACAGGCGCCGCTCCCACGCCTGGGCGTTGCCGGGACCGGACGGCGGACCCACGAACACCTGCCGGATCGCCGGCTGGCTCGCCGCGGCGAGCGGGCCGAGCACGGTGGCGTCAACGGGCACGACGCGCCACCCGAGCACCGACATGCCGAGTCCCACCAGCACGGTTTCGATCAGGTCGATGGCAAGGTCACGCGCGGGCGCGGATTGCGGCAGGAAGAACATACCCAGCGCCACGCGCTCGACGGGTCCGACGCCAAGCAGGCGGTGCGGGATCTGGGTCAGGACGCCGGCGCCGTCGCCGGACTTGTCGTTCGACGCGGCGCCGCGATGGGCGAGCCGGGCGACGGCCGTGAGGGCCATCGCCAGGATGTCGTTGGTGCGATCGCCGTCGGCGCGCGCGACGAAGCCGACGCCACAGGCGTCGCGCTCGCGCCAAGGATCGAGCAAACGAAAAGCCCGCTCTGCTGAGGGAGCGGGCTGGCTGGGTTCGCGCTTTCTTGTCACGCTATCGTGCCCCGCCGCTCCCTCGAGAGGGTCCGTCGATAATATTTGCCAGCGGGGCCATCGTATGTTTATGCATTGGTGAACATAAATATACGAACGCTCGGCGAGCCGTCAACCCCCTGACTACGGCAGGCGGAAGAAGACCATCGGGTTCTTTATGGAGTCGTGAATCGGCTCGGCGAGCCCGAGCTCCTGCTTGACCGCGACGATCCGCTCGTACGCGCCGCCGGGTCCGCCGGGCGCCGCCGTGACGTATGGAACCGCACGGCGCTCCAACCACTCGCGCAGCACGAGGCTTTCCGCCATAGGCGGCAATTCCCCGCGGAAGATGTCGTGCACGCCCACCAGCGTCCCCGCGGCGAGCCGGGGGAACAGCGACTCCAGGTACCAGCGGGCGAACTCCGCGGTGTGGGCCGCGTCCAGGAAGAGGTACCCGACATCGCCCGGCAGGCGGTCCAGGCAGTTGCGGACATCGGCCTGCGTAAAGCGCCACCGGTCGCCGGCCAGGTCGGAAGGTATGGTCCAGCGACTGTAGTCCACGAGGTCGTAGGAATGCAGCCGGCCGGCGCCGTTGTCGCGGAGCGCCTGCAGCAACCAGGTCGTGGACCAGCCGTAATAGGGCGCGATCTCCACTACGACATCGGGGCGCAGGCTCCGGACGAACAGATACGTGAGTTCCGCCTCGATATCGTCGAATTTCGGCCTGAAGCGGTGCTTGAAGTGGGCCGGGAGGCCGGCGCGGCGCAGTAGCGCCGCGGTCCAGCGGTATGGGGCGAAACGCTCGAGGCGGGCGTCGCTGCGTTGCGCATACAGCCGTCGCTCAGCGGCGCGCACGATGCGCAGGGCGGCTGCGTGCTCGCGATACAGCCGGACTGCGAAATCGAGGCTGAGCTCCGTCACCCCACCAGGATCGGCTCGGGCGCCGGTGCCTTCGCGCCCTGTTTGTACCGGTACAATTTCCCGGCGTAGTTCCGCAGGATGACTTCCTTGTCGGTGAGCTTCACGACGTACTCCGGAAGCAGAGGAATTTTCCCGCCGCCTCCCGGCGCGTCGATCACGAAGTGGGGCACGGCGAGCCCGGACGTCCAGCCCCTGAGCGCCTTGATGATCTCTAGCCCCTTCTCGACGGTCGTGCGGAAATGCTCGGCGCCCGCAACCTGGTCGCACATATAGATGTAGTAGGGCCGCACCCGGGCGACGAGCAGCCGCTGCATCAGCAGCTTCATGATCTCCGGGTCGTCGTTGACGCCTTTGAGGAGCACCGTCTGGCAGCCCAGCGGGATCCCGGCGTCGGCCAGCATGCCCAGCGCGGTGACCGCGGCGGGAGTCAGCTCGTCGGGGTGGTTGAAATGCGTGTTGATGTAGAGCGGGTGGTACCGCTTGAGGATCGCGCACAGCTCCGGCGTCACCCGTTCGGGGAGGTGGCAGGGGATTCGGCTCCCGATCCGTAGCACCTCCAGGTGCGGAATCGCCCGCAGCCGCTTGCAGATCTCGTCGATCCGGCGGTCCGAGAGCAGCAGGGGATCGCCGCCCGACATGATCACATCGCGGATCTCGCGATGCTCCTCGAGGTACCGGAACGCCGATTCCAGCTGCGCCATCGGGATCTTCTCGGGGTCGCCGACTTTGCGCCGGCGGGTGCA
>Ga0222623_10000713_pt1 | contig 10925 bp, 10 predicted proteins | sample PLMtaG_FD_177336 | JGI IMG/M metagenome (GOLD analysis project Ga0222623, IMG submission 177336) | Groundwater sediment microbial communities from an aquifer in East River, Colorado, USA - PLM2_30_coex | ecosystem: Environmental > Terrestrial > Soil > Riparian zone | place: USA: East River...
CCGAGGGGCTCGAGGACGCGCTCGAGCGCAAGGGATGGTCCCCGACACGCGTCGACGCGTACCGGACCCGGATCCCCCGCTCGCTCCCACCCGAGGCACGGACGGCGCTCCGCTCCGGTGGCGTCGATGCCGTCACGTTCACGAGCGCCTCGACGGTCCGCGGGTTCGTTCGCGCGATGGGCGTGGTCAGGGGGAACCCGAAGGTCGTGTGCATAGGCCCGGTCACGGCGCGCGAGGCGCGGGAGCACGGCCTACGCGTGCACGCGGTCGCGGATCCGCACACGGTCGACGGCCTGGTCGGCGCCGTCGAGCGGGCACTCGCCCCGCGGTAGCATCGATCCCGATGAGCGATCCCCTTCGGCGCCGGCCGCGCCGGATGCGCCGAACACCCGCGCTCCGGGCGTTGATCCGCGAGACCGATCTCGCACCGCGGCACCTCGTCGCGCCCCTGTTCGTGAAGGAGGGCGTGTCCGAGCCCGTGCCGATCGCCTCGATGCCCGGACAGTCCCAGCACACGCTCGAGTCCCTGCGCAAGGAGGCGTCCGAGATCGCGAGCAGGGGCGTGCTCGCGTTCATGCTGTTCGGCGTCCCCGAACGCAAGGACGCGGAGGGTTCGGAGGCGTGGAACCCGGACGGGATCGCGCAGCGGGCGCTCCGGGTGCTGCGCGAGGAGCTGGGCGACGACCACGTGGTGATCGCCGACCTGTGCCTGGACGAATACACGGATCACGGCCACTGCGGGGTGCTCGACGAGCACGATCAGGTCGACAACGACGCGACGCTCGAGCGATACCGCCGGATCGCGACCGCGCAGGCCGAGGCCGGGGCCCACCTGGTCGGACCGAGCGGCATGATGGACGGCCAGGTCGCAGCGATCCGCGACGAGCTCGACGCGCACGGGTTCGAGCGCGTGGGGATCCTGGCGTACGCGGCGAAGTTCGCCTCCGCCTTCTACGGTCCGTTCCGCGAGGCGGCCGAGTGCGCGCCGCGCTTCGGCGACCGCACGGGTTACCAGATGGACCCGCCGAACGCCGACGAGGCGATCCGCGAGATCGAGGCCGACATCGAGCAGGGCGCCGACGTGGTGATGGTCAAGCCCGCGCTCCCCTATCTCGACGTGATCCGCCGCGCCAAGGACCGGACGCGGTTCCCGATGGCCGCGTACAACGTCTCGGGCGAGTACGCGATGGTGAAGGCGGCCGCGCACAACGGCTGGCTGGACGAACGCGCCGTCGTGCTCGAGGTGCTCACGTCGATCCGGCGCGCCGGCGCCGACCTGATCCTCACGTACCACGCGAAGGACGCCGCCGACTGGCTATCGTCCTGACCCGCTGGTGACCCGCTCCGAGGACCTGTTCGAGCGGGCCAGGCGCGTGATCCCCGGGGGGGTGAACTCGCCGGTGCGCGCGTTCGGCGCCGTGGGTGGGACGCCTCGGTTCGCCGTGCGCGGCGAGGGTGCCTACCTCGTCGACGCGGACGGCAACCGGTACGTGGATCTCGTGCAGTCGTGGGGCGCGCTCCTGTTCGGTCACGCGCGGCGCGAGATCGTCGATGCCGCAAGGGAAGCGGCCTCGCGCGGGACCACGTTCGGCGCTCCCACCGAGCTCGAGGTCGAGATGGCCGAACGCATCGTCGCCGCGGTGCCCTCGGTCGAGATGGTCCGGCTCGTGTCGAGCGGAACCGAGGCTGCCATGAGCGCGATCCGGCTGGCCCGAGGGTGCACCGGGCGGGATCTGGTGCTGAAGTTCGAGGGCTGCTACCACGGGCACTCGGACGCGCTGCTCGCGCAGGGAGCCGGGAGCGGCGTGGCGACGCTCGGGATCCCGGGCTCGCCGGGTGTGACCGAGGGAGCCGCCCGCGACACGCTCACGGTGGCTTTCAACGACGTCGAGCAGGTGGACCGCGCCTTCGCCGAGCTCGGCGACCGGATCGCCGTGGCGATCGTCGAACCCGTCGCCGCCAACATGGGTGTCGTGCCGCCCGAGCCGGGCTTCCTCGAACGCCTGCGGGAGCTCTGCTCGGGGAGCGGGGCGCTGCTGGTGTTCGACGAGGTGATCACGGGCTTTCGGATCGCGTTCGGCGGGGAGCAGAGCGTGTACGGGGTCACGCCGGACCTGACGATCCTCGGCAAGGTCATGGGGGGCGGGTTCCCGTGCGCGGCGTTCGGCGGTCGGCGGGACGTGATGGAGCAGCTCGCGCCGGTCGGCCCCGTGTACCAGGCCGGGACGTTGTCCGGGAACCCGGTGGCGGTCGCCGCGGGGATCGCTGCGCTCGACCTCGCCGAACGGCTCGACCCGTACCCGGAACTGACCGAGACGGCGGCCACGGTCGCCGACGGCCTGACCGAACGCTTCGCGCAGCGCGACATCCCCGTCACGGTGAACCGAGCCGGATCACTCTTCAGCGTGTTCTTCTCGCGGGGGCCCGTGCGCGACTTCGCCGGCGCGAAGGCCGCCGATCACGAGAGGTACGCGCGGTTCTTCCACCACATGCTCGACCGTGGCGTCTGGCTGCCGCCGAGCGGCTATGAGCTGTGGACTCTCGGGACCGAGCACGGACCGGACGAGGTCGAGAAGGTGATGGACGCGACGGCCTCGTTCGAAGGGTGAGGAAGCGAGACCGCCCCGGCCGTCGCCGGGGCGGTCCCGAGAATCAACTGGAGAGAGCGGCTACGAGTTCGCCGCGGCGAGGGCGTCCACCACCCCATCGCCGTAGAACCCGTTGAACTTCGCCTTGCCCTCGCATACCGCATCGAACGGTACGTTCGGATCCGCACCAACGAGGTCGGGATAGACGAACGCCGTCGGCGGCACCGGACAGAAGTCGCGCCAGTCCTCACCATTCGCGGCGAAGAACAGGTCCGCATCCGTGGCGGTCTTCCGCAAGGCCTTCTCCACCTTGACCGGATCCATGCCGAAACCGGCGCCCGACCCCGTTCCTCCGGCGCTGATGATCAGCGCGGCCACGCCCACGGCGTGCGGCGACGCCATCGAGGTGCCCTGCAGGTACGCGTACACGGCGCAGCCACCTCCGGACGTGTCAACGACCGCGAGCGGGTTCAGGACGTTGCAGCCCGCGTCGATCAGCCCGTCCGAGATCGCAACGGCCTTCGGGTACGAGGACAGCACCCGGGTACCAGGTGTGTTGTACTGCGGCGTCCCGAAGAAGTCGCGACGGTCACCACCGGGCGCCGAGACCACCGTCTGCTCGAGACCGTAGTTGGAGTAATACGACTTTCGTCCGCTCGGCCCGAGCGCGCTCACCGAGATCACGTGGTCGCCCTCGGTCGGGATCACGAGGCAGTCGTTGTCGATGTTGTTGCGGATCTTCGCCGTGTCCGGCGGGTAGTCCGGGCTGATCGCGTCGTAGGTGGGGTTCCCCAGATCCGTGTGCTCGTTGCCCTCGGCCGCGATCAACGTGACGCCGTGGTTGTAGGCGTAGTTCAGCGCCAGGTTCGACGAGTCGATGATCGTTGCCTGCTCCTGCTGCTCGACCGGTGTGTCCAGGGGATTGTCCCGACAGTTGGCCCACCACGGATCCGTGAAGTAGCTCATGTTCACGACGTCGATCCCGTTGTTGGCCGCGTAGACGTACGCCTGCAGCGTCTCGAACAGGAAGAAGAACCCGGAGTCCTGACCGGCCCGCAGGTTCACCAGGGTCACGTCCGGCGCGATGCCGGCGATGCCGATCCCGTTCAGCGCCGCGGCGATCGTCCCCGAGACGTGGGTCCCGTGGCCGGCCTCGTCGACGTTCGCGGGGTCCGTGCACAGACCGTCAGGATCCGAGGCGCACGTCCCGTCGATCAGCGGGTCGTCCACGGTGAAGTTCCGGCTGAGGGCGGCATCGAAGTTCGGCGCCAGGTCCGGGTGAGATGCGTCGATCCCCGTGTCGATGATCCCCACGAGCACGTCCGGGTTGCCGGTGTCGACCGCATAGGATCCGTCGGTGGTCGCATGGATCATCTCCATGTCCCACTGCAAGCCGGCGAGCGGCTCGGCATCGACCGCGGTGACGTCCTCGGCCGTGGTGGTCCCCTTGGCGTCGATCAGCGCCTCGACGTCGTCGACCTTCTCCCGCTGGGCCGGCTCGGCGAACCCGATGATCTGGTTCGGAGCCGCACCGGCGAGGGCGGCCTCGCCCAAGACGTCCGCCTCGAACGAGGGATTGCTGGTCCGAACCTTCGCGAGGCCGATCTGCGAGATCTCCTCGACGATCGAGCCGTCCAGGCTCTCGATCGCGGCGTGAGCGTCCGCGACCGACGCGCCGTCCTCATACAGGACGACGTACTCCTGTACCTTCCCGTCGCTCGCTGCACCCGCAGGAACGACTGCCAGCAGCCCACCGGCCACCAGCGCCACCACTGCAGCGATGACCATGCGTTTGCGCATGGCAACCCCCTTTCTCCGCTCGGGCGCTACCCACCCGCGGGCGGCTCAAACGTGGCCCGGTGGTTCGCGCCAGCCCGGGCGTAACGTTCGTGGGGGTCGGATGGACAGTAGGGTTGAACCCATCCGAAGGAGGGATGCTCAGCATGTCCACCGAGACCGCGACGTTCGGCGCCGGGTGCTTCTGGGGCGTCGAGTACGTGTTCGAACGTGTCCCAGGGGTCCTGTCGACCAAGGTCGGCTACGCCGGCGGCCACACGGAGAACCCCACCTACCGCGACGTGTGCTCGCACGGGACCGGCCACGCCGAGGTGCTCCGCGTCGAGTTCGACCCCTCGGTCGTGAGCTTCGAGCAGCTGCTCGAGGTGTTCTGGGCGATGCACGACCCGATCCAGGTCGACCGTCAGGGTCCCGACGTCGGCGACCAGTACCGGAGCGCGATCTTCACGAACTCGGACGAGCAGCAGCGGGCCGCCGAGGCCTCGCGTGACGCCGCGCAGGCGCGGTTCGACCGGCCGATCGCGACCGAGATCACGCCCGCGGGACCGTTCTACCCGGCGGAGGACTACCACCAGCGGTACTACGACAAGAACGGCCACGAGCCGTACTGCCACGTGATCCCGTGGTCCACCCTGCGCGAGCTCGGCCTCGTGAAGGCCGGCGCCTAGCCGAAACCGTCAGCCGGCCGGGCCCGCAAGGGCCCGGTCGGCCTTGGCCGCGAACACGAAGTCGGCCTCGTGCAGACCGTCGATCTTGTGCGTCCACACGGTCAGCCGGACCTTCCCCCACGCGAGGTAGATGTCCGGGTGGTGATTGATCCGCTCGGCGAGCTCGCCGACGCGGTTCGTGTAGGCGAGCGCCTCCTTGAAATCCGCGAATCGGAACTCCTTCTCGAGGTGGTGGTCGTCCACGACCCGCCACTCGTGTCCCAGATCGGCCAGGTACGACTCGATCTCGGCCCGGTCGAGCGGCGGAACCCCGCCGCGACACGGGACGCATTCCATCGATGCGAGGTCGCGGCCCATCAAGGCCTCCCCGGAGCCAAGCGTTCCTCGACGATCGCATCGGCCGCCACCGCGGTCGAGATCCCCCGCCGCTCGGCGAGCGCGAAGACCTCCATCAAGGTGTCCCCGATGCCCCGCAGGCGTTCGTCGCGGGCGGCAACGTCCTCGCCGAGCATCTCGAGCGACGCGAGGTGGATCACCCCGCCCGCGTTGACCACGTAGTCGGGCGCGTACACGATGCCGCGCTCGGCGAGCCGGTCCGCGTCCTCGGGTTCGGCGAGCTGGTTGTTCGCGGCGCCGGCCACCACGCGGCTGTGGAGCCGAGGGATCGTCTCGGCCGACAGCACCCCGCCGGTCGCGCACGGCGCGAACACGTCGCACTCGGCGTCGTAGATCTCCTCGGTGCCGGCGGTCTCGGCGTCCAGCGCCTGTGCGAGCTCCTTCGCGCGCACGTCGTCGACGTCGGTCAAGACCAGGCGCGCCCCGTGGTCGGCGAGCTCGCGCGCGAGCGGTTCGCCCACCGCGCCCACGCCCTGGATCGCGACCGTCCGCCCGCCGAGATCGTCGTCCCCGAACGCGTGCGCGGCGGCGGTCCTCAGGCCGTGGAACACGCCGACGGCGGTCGCAGGCGCGGCGGACCCCGAGCCACCGGCCGCCTCGGTCTTGCCGAACACGGACGAGCACCGCTCGCCCACGATGTCCATGTCGGCGGACGAGGTGTTCATGTCGCACGCGGTGCGGTAGGTGCCGTGCAGCGACTCGACCAGGTCCCCGTAGCTGAGGAAGAGATCGCGTCGGCGCTCGCCCGTCGGGATCTCGGGGACCGCGAGCACCGCCTTGCCGCCGCCGAGCGGGAGCCCGGCCATCGCGTTCTTGCTCGTCATCGCCGAGGACAGCAGGAGCCCGTCCTGCAGTGCGTCACGCGGCTCGGCGTACACCTTCATGCGCGTGCCGCCAGCTCCGGGACCGAGCACCGTCGAATGCACGCAGACGAACATCCACGTCGCGCTCGGCTCGTCGAACCGGACGACGACCTCCTCGCCGCCCCAGGCCGGGAGCAGGTCCTCGAACACGCGCTACTCGGACCGCGCGGTGGACTTCTTGGCCTTCTTCGCCGCGCGTTTCTCCTTGATCGACTTCTGCGCGGTCTTCTTGGCTTGCTTCTCGCCCTTGTCCTTCGCGTGCGCCATGACGGGACCTCCGTTCGGTCGGCGCGCCCATTATGACGCTCCCGGGTGTACGTTCGCCGCGTGGGATGGGGCTGGTGGATCCTCGGCGGGATCGTCGTCGCCGCCGTCATCGGTTGGCTCGTCTACCTCCGCAGCCTCCGTCGGTGGCGGGACACCGAGCCGACGACTCCGGAGGCGAAGCAGGCCGAGGCGCGACTCTGGGCGACCAAGACCATGGACCAGCGCTAGACCAGATCGGCGAAGGCTCCGCGCACGTCCTTGCGGATCCCCGTCACGAACGGGACCTCCACCTTGGTGAACCGGCGGGCCTGCGCCTCGCGGAGCCGGCGGATGCAGTCCACGATCCGATCCAGCTCGTCCGCCTCGAACGCCAGGATCCATTCCCAGTCGTTGATGCCGAACGCGCTCGTGGTGTTCGCGAGCACCTCGGGGAACTCCCGGCCGGCCTCGCCGTGCTCGCGCAGGAGCGACGCGCGTTCGTCCGACGGGAGCAGGTACCACTCGGGCGTGCGCACGAACGGGTACGCGCACAGGTAGCGTCGGGGCGCCTCGCCCTTGACGAACGCCGGTGCGTGGTCCGGGGTGAACTCGGCCGGCTTGACCACGCCCATGAACGTCCAGACCAGGTCGAGCTCGCGTCCGGCCCGCGTCCGCCGGAAGGCGACGAGCGCGTCCTGCACGGCATCGGGGGTCGGCCCGACGAACCAGAGCATCAGGTCGGTGTCCGCCCGGAACCCGACCGTCGAGTACACGCCCCGAACGGTGACCGCGCCGTCCCACTCCTTGATCAGGTTCTCGACCTCCTGCGCCGCGTCGTCCGGGTCGAGATCTCGGAAGCCGCGCGTCGCCTTGAAGCACGCGTACAGCGCGTAGACGGTCTCGCTCATCCCACGTTCTCCGATCCGCTCGGTGCCCGTTCGCGGCTGCGCGCGTCCCCGGGGTCTCCCCCGGCGGGTTCGCCCGCGAGGTGGGCGCGGACCCGTTCGGCGGTGACCCACGCGCTCCGGACCGCGTCGGCGACGCCCACCCCCTGGTACGCGTTGCCGGTCACGAAGATACCCCCCGGCAGGGAAGCCTCGATCGCGCGAACGCGCTCGAGGTGCCCGACCTCGTACTGCGGCATCGACCTCGGCCACCGGATCACCGACGAGGCGGTCGCGCGCTCCGGCAGCGGGAGGAAGGCCGCGAGGTGTCGGCTCACGGCCTCCACGATGTCCTCGTCCGCCTCGTCCAGCACGTCCTCGGACCCCACGGCCCCGACGAAGCAGCGGACGACGGCGCGGGTCCCGAACCCGGCCTCGGGCCACTTCCGGGAGACGAACGTCGCCGCGGTCATGGGCGCCCGGCCCCGCGGCACGACGAACCCGGTCGCCTCCGGGAGCGCCTCGGCCGTGTCCTCCGGGTAGACGAGGTGCACGACGCCGGTGCTCGCGTACGGGATCGCGACCAGGTTTCCGGCCGCCGACGCGTCGATCCCTTGGACCAGGCCGGCCGCGACGAAGGCCGGCGTGGCGAGGACGACGGCCTCGGCGTGCAGGGCGTCCCGGGCGGTGCGCACCACGAACGCCTCGCCGTCGCGTTCAACCGAGGTGACCGGCGTCCCCAAACGGACGCGAGGCGGGCCCACGCGCTCGAACAGCGCCCGCGGGAGCTCCCCGACGCCGGCGCCCGGCCGCAGGAAAATCGGCCCCGCGTCGGCGGCGGCCCTCGACGCCGCGCGGGCGCCGCGGATCAGGCTGCCGAACGCTCGCTCCCACCGCGCGAGCTCGGGGAACGCCGCGTCGACGCTCAGCCGGTCGACGTCGCCGGCGAACAGCCCTCCGAGGAGCGGCCCGGTCAGTCGCTCGGCCACCTCGTCGCCCATCCGCCGGCGCACCAACGAGCCGATCGACTCGTCGGCCTTCGGCGCCCGTGCCTTGCGCACGAGGTCGGCGAGCGCGCGTACGCGACCCCGCCGCGACAGGCCGGGCCAGCGCGCGATCTCGTCGAGATCCGTGGGGATGCCGAGCGCGCTCTCCGGGAGCGGGACGAGCCCGCGCTCGGTCCAGATGAGGGCGTCGCGGGCGCCGGGTTCGGTCAGCTCGAGACCCAGCTCCCGGCACAGGTCCACCGCCCACGGCTTGCGGGCGACGAACGAGTCCGGACCGCTCGCGAGCTCGAGGCCGCCCACGGTCGCCGTCCGCAGCCGGCCGCCGACGTCGGGCCCGGACTCCAGCACGGCGAGGTCGAGCGCGGGATCGGCCTCGAGCAGCCGGTGCGCCGCCGCAAGGCCCGAGACCCCGCCGCCCACGACCACGACCCGCATGGCGGTCCGCCCCACGACCGTCAGGTCCTCGAGGCCGCGAGCCGCTCGCGGACGACGTCGGCGAGCACCCGGACGAACGCGGGATCCGCGTTCGGCATCTCGGTTCGCACGAGACGCATGCCGGCCTGCTCGGCGAGCGAGCGCGCCTCGATGTCGAGGTCGTACAGGATCTCGAGGTGGTCGGCCACGAACCCGGCCGAGCACACGACCGCGGCCGGACACCCCTGCGACGCCAGGTCGGCGAGCACGTCCTCGATCGGCGGACCCCACCAGGGGTCATCGGTCCGGCCCGCGCTCTGCCACGCGATCGTGTGCCGATCGAGGCCGAGCTCGGCCGCCACCAGGTCGGCGGTCTCGGCGAGGCCGTCGCGGTACCGGCACGCGTCCTCGCAGGCGTGGCATCGCAGGCACCGGAGCGAACCGTCCTCGACCGTCCGGGTGGGCAGGCTGTGCGCGGAGAAGATCACCGTCGCGCCCCGGCGCTCCTCGGCGGTGAGCCCGCCGAGGGCATCGGCCACCCGCGCCGCCAGGAACGACACGAAGCGGGGTTCGTCGTGGTACGAGCGGACGAAGTCGAACGCGGGCGGGCCGCCGCCCACCTCCTCGCGGACGCGGTCGAGGTAGCTCTCGACGGACATCCCCGACCAGTGCGGCGCCATGACGATCGCGATCGCCCGTTCGATCCCGTCCTCGCGCATCCGTCCGATCGTCTCGGCGATGAACGGGGGCGAGTGCTTCATCCCCAGGTACGCGCGGAACGCGCCCACCTCGCCGCGGTTGAGCTCCCGCTGCAGGCCCTGGGCCTGCTGCCTGGTGATGTCCAGCAGGGGGAAGCGGTTGCCGATCGCCGCATAGCGATCGCGCAGCTCCTCCAGGTGCTCGGGCGAGGGACGCCGTCCGCCCCGGATGTCCGTGTAGTAGCGCTCCACATCCTCGGGGCCGCTCGCGGTGCCGTACGCCATCACCAGCACGCCGATCGGTGGAGCGCTCATCGGGCCGTCCGCTCGTGCACGAGGTCCACGAGGCGCTGGAGGTTCTCGACGGGCGTATGCGGCAGGACACCGTGACCGAGGTTGAACACGTGGCCGTCGCGCATCGCGGCGCGGTCGAGGATCTCGGTCGCGGCGCGTTCGACCGCCTCCCACGACGCGACGCAGACGGAGGGATCGAGGTTGCCCTGGATCGCGCGGTGGGCCCCGATCCGTTCCCACGCCCGATCGAGCGGGACCCGCCAGTCCACCCCGATCGCATCGCCGCCGGCGTCGCGCATCGACGTCAGGAGCTCGCCGGTCCCCACGCCGAAGTGGATCGATGGCACGGGCAGGTCCGCGAGCACCCGCGCCGACCACGGCCGCACCGAACGCTCGTAGTCGCTCGGTGCGAGCGACCCCGCCCACGAGTCGAACAGCTGCACCGCCTGTGCCCCCGCCTCGACCTGCGCGAGCAGGTGGGACCTCGACACCGCCGAGAGGGCGTCCATCAGCGACGACCACACATCGGGCTCGTCGTGCATCAGCGCCTTGGTCCGGGCGTGATCGCGCGACGGGCTGCCCTCGACCAGGTAGCTCGCGAGCGTGAACGGCGCGCCGGCGAAACCGATCAGCGGGACCCTGAGCTCCTTGCGGAGGAGGCGGATCGTCTCGGCCACGTGGGGCTCGTCCACGTCGGGTTCGAGGGCCCGGAGCCGGGCGACGCCCGACGCGTCTCGGATCGGGTCGTCCACGACGGGGCCGACCCCCGACTCGATCCGGACGGAGACGCCGATCGCGGCCACCGGCACCATGATGTCGGCGAAAACGATCGCCGCGTCGAGCGGCATCCGCCGGAGGGGCTGCAGGGTCAGCTCGACGGCGACCTCCGGCTCGCGGATCGCGTCCAGGATGTCGCGGTCGCCGCGGAGCTCCCGGTACTCGGGCAGGTACCGGCCGGCCTGGCGCATGAACCAGACCGGGGTGCGGTCGACGGGTTCGCGCCGGAGCGCGCGAAGGAATCGGTCGCTCACGGCCCCAGGATACGGACGGGTACGGTGGGAGACGGACGG
>Ga0222623_10000715_pt1 | contig 10921 bp, 12 predicted proteins | sample PLMtaG_FD_177336 | JGI IMG/M metagenome (GOLD analysis project Ga0222623, IMG submission 177336) | Groundwater sediment microbial communities from an aquifer in East River, Colorado, USA - PLM2_30_coex | ecosystem: Environmental > Terrestrial > Soil > Riparian zone | place: USA: East River...
TGCCCACGAGGGACTCTGGCGTCCGAAGACGGGGCTCGCGGAGGGGCTGCGGCGTACGGCAGCCGCCGAAGGCGTTTTGTTGTCATAAACGGCGTGATCCATTTCCGGCGCCCTCCGAACTACAGAGGGGAGAAATGGAGGCGGAACATGAAACTCGGCTGGCTACGGCTTTTCTCGCTACCTGTCGCGATGGTCCTTTTGGTGGGGCTACCCGCCGCGCCGGCGGTGGCCGGGGCGGACAATCAATACACCGTCCACCCGCTCGTTTCGAACGTCGCGAGCATGGCGCCGAACACCGATCCGAACCTCGTGAACGCGTGGGGTCTTACTGCATCAGCGACCTCACCCTGGTGGGTCGCCGACAACGGCACGAGTGTCTCGACGCTTTATAGGGCCGACGGGTCGATCGCCCCGCTCGTGGTCCAGGTGCCCGTCCACCCGACCGGTGCGGTCTTCTCGGCGACCGGCCCGGCCCGATTTGTCTTCGACACCGAGGCGGGACAAGTCCGCGGGTGGCCCGGTTCGGGGAATCAGACCGTGGTCCTTGCCGACCGTTCCGCGGTCGGCGCGATCTACAAGGGCCTCGCGCTCGCGACGACCGCGGCGGGCGATCGGTTCTATGCGACGGACTTCCACAACGGTCGTGTCGATGTGTTCGACGCGAGCTTCAACCTCGTGACGAACGCCGGCGCATTCGTCGACGCGGACCTGCCTTCGGGCTACGCGCCGTTCGGGATACAGACGATCGGTTCGCGCATCTTCGTGACCTACGCGAAACAAGACGCGGATGCGGTTGACGAGATCCACGGACAGGGCAAGGGGTTCGTGGACGTCTACGACGTCTCCGGGTCGCTGCTCGCGCGAGTCGCGCAGCATGGCCAGCTCGACGCACCCTGGGGACTCGCGCTCGCTCCTGCGAATTTCGGACGCTTCAGCGGCGATCTCCTCGTGGGAAACTTCGGAGACGGGCAGATCAACGCCTACGAGGAAGGGGCCAATGGGAGGTTCGAACACCGCGGCGAGCTCCGGGACGGCGACTCCAAGGCGGTCTCGATCGACGGCCTCTGGGCTCTGCAGTTCGGGCACGGGGCGACCAACAACGGACCGATCACCACGCTCTTCTTCACAGCCGGTCCAAACGACGAATCGGATGGACTCTTCGGCTCGATCACAGCGCCCTGAGCGAAGTGGCGGCGTGGCGGCGCGGCGCGGTCCGCGCCGCCACCGCTGCCGGCCGACGCGATGCTTGACTGCCCGGCATAGGATTCCGCCGGGGGAGCGCGCGAATGGCGATGGCGTTAACCGACAAAGACCTGGTCTGCCGCGAGTGCGGGAATCCGTTTGTGTGGACCGCCGGCGAGCAGGAGTTCTATACGCAGAAAGGCCTGCTTCATGAGCCGCAGCGCTGTCCCGAATGCCGCCGTCGCGCCAAAGCCGAGCGCGCCGCAGTCAGAGCCCAGAGCATGCACGAGATCGTGTGCTCCAACTGCGGGCGCGCGGGCCAGGTCCCATTCGCGCCGCGGACGGATCGTCCGGTCTACTGCTCGGAGTGCTTCGAGGCGCGTCGCACGTCGCCAAGTCCGATCGCCACGAACTGACCGACCGGCTTCTTTCCTGCATTCGCACGCGCTGTGAGGCGCTTCCTCTTCGGCTTTCTCTTGGGCGCGATCTCGATCGTCGCCGTCCTCGTCGGGATCGGGCACTGGCTCGACGTCGCCGATCCGCTCGCGAAAGCCGACGCCATCGTCGCGATCTCGGGTGACACCGGGGCCCGGGCCGAGACCGCTATCGCGCTCTGGAAACAGGGCTACGCGCCGCTCCTCATCTTCTCCGGCGGCTCGAGCGACCCCGCGTCGGTCGCGTCGGCCGAGCTCATGAAGCGCGCCGCCGTGGCCGCGGGTGTGCCGGCGAGCGCGATCGCGGTGGAGGGCGCCTCGGCGACGACCGAGGAAAACGCGCAGCGCGTCGCGGAGCTCATGAAGGCGCGCGGCCTCGTCTCCGCGATCCTCGTGACGAGCCCGTACCACCAGCGCCGCGCGGCAATGCTGTTCGAGCGCGAGTTCGGACGTGCCGCCCTCAGCTTCCGGAACCATCCCGCCGACGATCCGGACTGGGATCCGAACCTCTGGTGGACGAGCGATCCATCACGCAGCCTCACGCTGATCGAGCTCGCGAAGCTCGGAGCGCTGGTCGCGGGGCAACGCGCGGGATAGCATTCGAATACGTGCCGGTAACGGCCATCGTCGGTGCTCAGTGGGGCGACGAAGGCAAAGGCAAGATCACCGACCTCCTGGCGCAGGAGGCGGATGTGGTCATCCGATTCCAGGGCGGCAATAACGCCGGTCACACCGTCGTAAACCAGCACGGCACCTTCAAGCTCCATCTCGTTCCGAGCGGGATCTTCAACCCCGACGCGCTCTGTGTGCTCGGTCCGGGGTGCGTCGTCGACCTCGCGTTCCTGTGCCGCGAGCTCGCCGATCTCGAGCGAAGCGGTATCTCGACGGCGAACCTCCGCGTGAGCGACCGTGCGCATCTCCTCATGCCGTGGCACATCGCGCTCGACCGCCTCGACGAGCGCGAGCGCGGCCGCAAGAAGCTCGGCACGACCGGCATGGGCGTCGGACCCGCGTATTCGGACAAGGTCGGACGTCACGGCATCCAGGTCTACGAGGTGCGCGATCCGAAGCATTTCCGCGCGCGGGTCAAGCGGGAGCTCGAGATCAAGAACGCGATACTCGAGCGCTTCGGGGACGCGCCGCTCGATGCGGATGACGTCGCCGACGGCGTTCTCGCGGCGGCTGCGAAGCTGGGCGATCGCATCGTCGACACGCTGCCGCTCGTGGAGTCAGCGCTCGCGAAGGACGCACGCGTGCTTCTCGAAGGACAGCTCGGCGCGATGCGCGATCTCGACTGGGGCATTTATCCCTATGTCACGAGCTCGAATCCGCTCGCGGGCGGCGCGAGCGTCGGGGCAGGGATCCCGCCGCGCAAGATCACGCGCGTCATCGGCGTCGTGAAGGCCTACTCCACGGCCGTTGGCGAGGGTCCGTTCCCGACCGAGCTGCGCGGCGAGGAAGCCTCCGCGCTCCGCGAGCGCGCGCACGAATACGGCGCGACCACGGGTCGCCCCCGTCGGGTCGGGTGGTTCGACGCGGTCGCCGCCCGGCACGCGCACCGGCTCAACGCGTTCACCGAGCTCGCGGTCACCAAGCTCGACGTCCTCGATGTGTACGACCGGATCCCCTTCTGTGCGAGCTACGAGCTCGACGGGAAGCGCACCTCCGACATGCCGACGACGCTCGTGCTCGAAAGGGCTCGGCCGTGCTACGAGACGCTCGAGGGCTGGTCGACGGCGATCACCGGCGTGACAGAGCGTCGGGCGTTGCCGGCGAAGGCCACCGCGTATCTCGATCGCATCGCCGAGACGGTGGGAGCGCCGGTCGGAATGATCGGCGTTGGACCCGAGCGCGCCGCGACCCTCCTCTAACATCGCCGCGGCATGAGCAGCCTCATCGACATCGCGTTCCCGTACCGGCGCAGGCGTTCCTACGGGGCCGCGTCATTCGCCTTCACGTTCCTCGTTCTGCTCCTCGAGGTCGAGCTCCTCGCGTTCATCGGCGTCGCGATCGCGGCCCGCCAGCCTCAGCTCTGGTGGGACCTCCAGCCGGTCGTGTTCCCGACCGCGTGCCTCATCAGCCTCGCCGCCGCCGCCGTGTTCTGGTGGCGGGCGCGGACCTGGAGCAAACACCGCGTCGCGATCGCCGAGGCGTGGGCGCGCGGTGGACCGACCTTCGGTCAACAGCTCGCGCAGGAGCGCGACTAGCTCGCAGGTCGTAGTACCTCTGTGACCCCCGCTACATCCGCGGGTGGTCGTAGTCCCAATGGGTGAGATGCGTTCCCCCCTGTGGTCCCATCCCAGGACGTCCGCGCGACGAGATAGTTCTCCTATCACCAAAGACCGGCGGATCGAGCCGGAAGAAAAGGGGAACCAAGATGCGCGGAGCGAACTTCCTACTCGCGACGATGGCGCTCTCGGCCCTGGTCTTGATCGGCATCACTTCATCCGCCGGCTCGACCACGGCAACGTTCACCGCGATGACGATCAACCCGGGCAACACCTTCGCGACGGCCACGCTCATGATCTCGAGCGACAAGCCGAACGCGGGTGACCTCGTCAACATCACGAACCTCGTGCCCGGCGACACCGCGCAGCGCGTCGTTCGCCTGACCAACGGCGGCGATGCCAGCTTCACCTACGCCGGCGCGGTCAGCGCGACCGCGAGCACGCTTCTCTGGACCGACACGACCTTCGGGCTCCAGGCGACGGTCTACCGCTGCAACAGCTGCACGACCCCGGCGAACGTCGTCTACTCGGGCGCCCTGAAGAACATGGCGATCCCGGCGTCCGGCGCGGTCGTCCCTGCGGGCAGCGACTACCTCACCTTCGTCTTCAGCCTCCCGGCGACGGCCGGCAACACGTTCCAGAGCCTCACGCAGGACTTCACCGTCACCTACACCGCAACGCAGCTCGCGGGCGCGGCCCGCTAAGCCAGAGCTAGAGGAACACGACCGTGAAAAGGATTGGGCACATCTGCTCGGTAGTGCTCGCGGTCGCGCTCTTCTCCACTTGCCTCGGACTCCTCGCGCTCCGCACGCTCGGCATGGGCACTTTCGTCGTGACCGGCAGCTCGATGGAGCCCGCCATCAACAAGGGCGCGCTCGTGATAGTCGAGCCTGTCTCGCCATCCGCGGTCAGCCGCGGCGACATCATCACCTTCGAGCACTACGGCCAGATGACCACGCACCGCGTCATCGCGATCGACGGTTCGAACGCCGCGAGCCCGACGTTCACCACGAGGGGCGACGCGAACACGGTCGCCGACCCCGAGCCGATCCACTTCCCCGGCCAGGTTGGGGTCTACCGCGCCTCGATCCCGCTGCTCGGCTACGTCATCGTCTACGCACAGGCGTACTGGCGGCTCGCGCTCACGGCGCTCGCCGCGCTCGCCTTCCTGCTCTGCGGAGCGATGCTCGTCTTCGGCAACGCGAAGGTGATGCGTCCGCGGACCCGCCGCCAGATGGCGCCGCTCGCGAGAATCGACCCCGACGAGCTCTGGGCGAGCCACATGGGATGGCTTCGCGAAGCGACCGCGGGCCGGGTCGCGGCCTGACGTGGCGGCCCGGGTCTACGCGCTCATCATGCTTGCCCTCGTGAGCGCGGTCCTGCTCATGCTCACGCTGACGAGCGTCGCCACCTTCACCGCCCCGACCGCGAATCCGTCGAACCAGCTCGCCACCGCCACGCTTGCCGCTCCGACGGGCGTGTCCGCGACCGTTCAGTCGAATGGCGGGACGGTCCGCGTCGCGTGGACGGCGACGAGCTCGATCTGGGCGAGCGGCCACCGGGTCTTTCGCGGAACGAACAGCGGCGGTCCGTACTCGCAGATCCAGCAGATCGCCGGGCGCGCGACGGTCACCTACGACGACGTACCCGGTGTCGGCACCTTCTATTACGTCGTCCGCGGCTACTACAACGCGAACGGCGCCAACTGGGAGAGCGTCAACTCGGGGCAGGCCTCTGCGAAGCCTCTCGACCACTTCACCTTCAACGCCATCGCCACGCAGCACTCGGCCGCACCATTCAACGTGACGGTCGTGGCGCGAGCGCAGGACGGCGCGGCCGTGAGCACCTTCAACGGGACGGTCACCTTCTCGGTCGTCTCGGGAGCGATCTCGCCGACCACCGCCACGATGACCAACGGGTCGCTCACACAAAGCGTGACAATCACCGGCGCCTACGCGATGAACGAGACGATCACGGTGACCGGCGGAGCGCCGAGCCGCATCGGAACGAGCAACGGGTTCGTTCTGGAGCACTTCCGCGCGACAGCGGTCGCCATCAACAACAAGGCCGGTGGGGTCGCGGGTAAGCCAGAAAATGGCGACACGCTCACTCTGACCTTCAACGAAGCCGCGAATATCGCGACCCTCGGCGCGTGCAACGGCGGCACCTCGAGCGGCAACGACCTGCTCACCAACGACGCGAACCCCGACACCCTGACCGCGCTCAACACCAGCCTCGCGTTCGGATCGGTCGGGCTCGGCGACAACGGCTACTTCACCGGGAACAAGACCGCCAAGAACTCGACTTGCGTCTGGAGCGCCTCAAACACAGTGCTCACGATCACGCTGCAAGGCGTCGCGAGCGTCGGGACCGTGGCCGGCGCGAACACCGCCACCTGGACACCCCACCAGTGGATGACCAGCGCGACCGGCGAGGCGATCGACCTCACCCAGATGCCATCCGTCACGGCGATCCTCTTCTAGCCGATACACTTGCCCGGGTGAGGGCGGCGGATTGACCCGGGAGGACAAGTTCGCCAAGGAAGGTCTGACCTTCGACGACGTCCTCCTGATCCCAGCCCGCAGCGACATCCTCCCGACCGCGGTCTCGACCGAGACGCGCCTCACCAACGAGATCCGCCTCGACATCCCCATCCTCTCCGCCGCCATGGACACCGTGACCGACGCGCGCCTCGCGATCGCGCTCGGTCGCCTCGGCGGTCTCGGCGTCATCCACCGCAATCTCACCGTCGCGGACCAGGCCGAAGAGGTCCGGCGCGCGAAGGATGCCGACGTCCTTGTTGGCGCCGCCGTCGGCGTCGCCGGCGACGCGGATGAACGCGCCGCGGCGCTCGTCGGAGCCGGCGTCGACGTGATCGTCGTCGACACGGCGCACGGGCACTCGGCGGCAGTCGTGCGGATGGTCGAGAAGGTGAAGGCCCGGCATCGCGTCGAGGTCATCGCCGGGAACGTCGCGACCGCCGAAGGCACCGAGGAGCTGATCGCAGCGGGCGCCGATTGCGTGAAGGTCGGCATGGGCCCTGGTGCGATCTGCACCACGCGGATCGTCGCCGGCGCGGGGATGCCGCAGATCACGGCGGTCTTCGATTGCGCCGAGGCCGCGGACCGGCACGGCATACCGATCTGCGCGGATGGCGGCATCCAGCATTCCGGCGACATCGTCAAGGCCATCGGCGCGGGCGCGTGGACCGTGATGCTGGGCGGACTTCTCGCAGGCGTCGACGAAGCACCGGGGGACGTCGTCGAGACCGACGAAGGAGCCTTCAAGGCGTATCGCGGGATGGGTTCGCTCGGGGCGATGGAGACGCGGCGTTCTCGCGATCGCTATGGCCAAGCCGACGTGGGCGAGTTTTCCAAGCTCGTTCCCGAAGGGGTCGAGGGCCGCGTCCGCGCGATGGGTCCGCTCGCCGCGGTCGTGCACCAGCTCATCGGCGGTCTTCGCGCGGGCATGGGCTACGCGGGCGCCGCGACCATCGACGATCTGCGCGTGAACGCGCGCTTCGTCCGGATCTCGGGCGCCGGTCTTCGCGAGTCGCACCCGCACGACATCCGCATTACGGCGGAAGCCCCGAACTATCGGGTCCGGGCCTAGGTTGTGAAGACCCCCAAGATCAGTCGCCCCGAGACCGGGGCCGAGAGCGGCCTGTCCGCCCGCGCGACGATCGCCATCCTCGACTTCGGCTCTCAGTACACGCAGCTCATCGCGCGCCGCGTCCGCGAATCACGCGTGTACTGCGAGATCTTCCCGCACGACGTGACGCTCGAGGAGCTGCGCGCGCGAGGTGTCATTGGGGTCATCCTCTCGGGTGGACCTGCGAGCGTCTATGAGCCCGGCGCGCCCGACATCAACCCGTCGATCCTCGCCGGCGGGATCCCGGTTCTCGGGATCTGCTACGGGATGCAACTGATGGCGCACGTCCTAGGCGGCGACGTCGTCGCCGAGGGCAAGCGTGAGTACGGCCCCGCGACCGTCGAGATCGCCGAGCACTCAGGGATCTTCGAGGGGCTCGGACCGACCGAGCGCGCCTGGGTGAGCCACGGCGACACGGTGCGTACGCCGCCGCCCGGCTTCACAACAATCGCTCGCACCGCGACTGTTCCGGTCGCGGCAATGAGCGACGGAAACACCCGCTTCGCGGTTCAGTTCCACCCGGAGGTGGCGCATACCCCGCGTGGCGCGGAGGTGCTGCGCAACTTTCTCTACCGCGTGTGCGGCGCGACGGGCGACTGGACGCCGGCCGCGTTCGTCGAAGAAGCGGTGCGCGAGCTGCGCGCGAAGATCGGCGATCGCCATGCGATATGCGCGCTCTCCGGCGGCGTCGACTCCGCGGTCGCAGCAGCGCTCGTCGCGCGTGCCATCGGCGACCGCCTCACTTGCGTGTTCGTCGACACCGGACTCCTGCGCGCAAACGAGGCCGAGGAGGTCGTCGCGACTTTCGGCCCGAGAATGCGCCTGCACGTGGTGAACGCTGCCGACAGCTTCCTGGAAAAACTCGCTGGCGTCGAGGACCCGGAACGGAAGCGGGCGATCATCGGCGAAGAGTTCGTACGCCGATTCGAAACGTCGGCGCGGATGGAAGGGTTCATCAGCGACGGCGGCGAGAAGGGGCTTCTCGTCCAAGGAACGATCTACCCCGACGTCATCGAATCGCGCTCGCGCGAATCGAAAACGAGCGCACGCATCAAGACCCATCACAACGTCGGCGGCCTTCCCGAGGTCATGGCGCTCGAGGTGGTCGAGCCGCTCCGGCGTCTCTTCAAGGACGAGGTCCGCCGCGTTGGCGCGGAGCTCGGCATCCCCGAGGACATCCTGTGGCGGCATCCGTTCCCCGGCCCTGGTCTCGCGGTGCGCGTGCTCGGGCCGATCGACCGCGAAAGCCTCGACACGTTGCGAAAGGCCGACGCGATCTTCCTCGAGGAGCTGCGCGCCGCCGATCTCTACCGCACCGTCGCGCAGGCGTTCGCCGTGCTGACGCCGGTCCGCAGCGTCGGCGTGCAGGGCGACTTCCGCACGTACGGCGCGCTCGTCGCGCTCCGAGCGGTGACGACGGAGGACTTCATGACCGCGGACTGGGCGCGTCTGCCGTACGACCTGCTCGAGCGCGTCTCCGCGCGCATCGTGAACGAGGTGCCCGGCGTGAATCGCGTGGTCTACGACGTCTCGTCGAAGCCGCCCGCCACCATCGAGTGGGAATGATCGGGTGAGTCTCAAGGGCATCTTCGGCGGCGAGGCCGTCTACAAGAAGATCTGGGAGCAGCGCCGGGCGCGCAGCCCTCGACGGTCGGCCGGCGCGCCGGGACTCAACTGCCTCGTGCTCGGCGGCGGCGGTCGCGAGTACGCGATCGCGTGGCGCCTCGCGAACTCCAAGAGCGTGACGACCATCGACGTCGTTCCCGGCAACGCGGGTCTCTCGCTCTTCACGCGCGTCCTCGATCAGCGCCCGGACAACGTGGCGTGGCTGGACGAGCACGTCCTCGCGTCGTTCATCGACCTCGCGATCGTCGGGACAGACGAGCTCGTTGCCGCGGGCATCGCCGATGCCCTGCGCCGGTCGGGGATCTCCGTGGTCGGAGCGTCGCGGGATGCATCGAAGATCGAGTGGTCGAAGTCGTTCGCGAAGGAGCTGATGGCCGAGGCCGGGGTGCCCACCGCACGATCGGAGTCCTTCGCCGACGCCGCCGCCGCGAAGGAAGGGCTCCTCCACTGGGATGCGCCGGTCGTCGTAAAGGCCGACGGGCTCGCGCTGGGCAAAGGCGTGACCATCGCGCGGACGCTCGAGGAAGCGGTCGAGGCCCTTGCAACGCCGCCCGCGAACAGCGGGCGCGTCCTCCTTGAAGAGGTGCTCGAGGGAGAGGAGGCGTCGCTGCAGGCGCTCGTCGACGGAGAGGCCGTCGTCGCACTCCCGCCGGCGCGCGACTACAAGCGCGCGCGCGACGGCGACACCGGACCCAACACCGGCGGCATGGGTGCGTTCTCGCCCACGGCGGTGCTGCCCGACGACCAGGCGCAGGCCGTGGCCGAAGAGCTGATCGCGCCGGTCGCGAAGGCGCTCGCGAAACGCGGGACGCCGTACCGCGGCATCCTCTATGCGGGCCTGATGAAGACCGCGGACGGTTGGAAAGTGCTCGAGTACAACGCGCGCTTTGGCGATCCGGAGGCCGAGGTCACGCTTCCCCGGATCGAAGGCGACTTCGGGAAGCTCCTCCTCGCCGTCGGCGAAGGTCACCTGGCCGAGTACGTTGCCGCAGAGCCGATCCGCTTCAGCAAACGGGCGTACGTGGACGTCGTGCTCTGTGCCGAGAACTATCCGGGGACGCCGAAGACCGGGATGGCCGTCGAGGGACTCGATCGCCTGCCCGAGAACGTTCTCGCGTTCCACGGAGCGACCAAACGCGACCCAGGCGGAAACGTCCTCGTAAATGGAGGCCGCGTGATGCACATGGTCGCGAGCGGCGACAGTCTCGCCGAAGCGCGCGAGCGGGCGTACGCCGGGGCGGAGCACGTGAGCTTCGAGGGCAAGTTCTATCGTTCGGACATCGCGCAGCAGGAGGTGGCGGTCGCTTGACGACATCGAAAGTCGCGATCGTCATGGGCTCCACGTCCGACCAGGCGACGATGCATCACGCCGCCGAAGCCCTCGAAGGCCTGGGCATCGAATACGAGACCCGCGTTCTCTCCGCGCACCGCACCCCCGAAGCCCTGCGCGAGTGGGTCGAATCGTTTCCCACGCGCGGGATTCGCGTCGTCATCTGCGGCGCGGGCGGCGCGGCGCATCTTGCGGGCGCCGTGGCCGCGCTCACGACGATTCCGGTGATCGGCGTCCCGCTTGTCGCGCCGAATGCGATCGCCGGCGGGCTCGACGCGCTCCTCTCGACCGTGCAGATGCCACGCGGGATCCCGGTGGCGACCGTCGCGGTCGGCGAACCTGGCGCCGCGAACGCCGGAATACTCGCGGCCGAGATCCTCGCCACCGGAGACGCGCTCCTCTCTATCCGCATCAAAGAGATGCGCGAGCGCAACGCGGCGAAGGTGCTCGCGGGATGACGATCACCAGCC
>Ga0222623_10000724_pt1 | contig 10873 bp, 5 predicted proteins | sample PLMtaG_FD_177336 | JGI IMG/M metagenome (GOLD analysis project Ga0222623, IMG submission 177336) | Groundwater sediment microbial communities from an aquifer in East River, Colorado, USA - PLM2_30_coex | ecosystem: Environmental > Terrestrial > Soil > Riparian zone | place: USA: East River...
CGTCCCGTACATGACGACGTTCCCGTACCAGGCCGATCCGTTCAGCGGATTCGACAATACGAAAGGCCAGCAGAAGCCGTAATGACCGTGAAACGGCTCATCCTCGGAGGGCTGGCGGCGGCCTCGACCGCCGCCGCCCTCCTGCTGGGCGGCGTGCTGACCGACGGCTCGGCACAGGAGGCGGGAAGGGTCCCGGTCGCCTCCGGCATCGCCGCGACCGGGAGCGCTTTGATCCCGCAGTTGCAGCAACAGGTGCGCGCGAATCCGACCGATGTCGTCGGCCTGGGACTGCTCGGCCTCGCCTATCAGCAGCGCGCTCGAGAAACCGGCGACCCGAGCTACTACACGAAGTCCGATGGTGTGCTGCAGCGGGCCCTGCGCTACTCGCCTGACGACCTCGTCGCCACGAGTGGGTTGGGCGCGCTTGCCCTTTCGCGCCATCGTTTTCACGAAGCGCTCGTATTCGGCCGTCGCGCCGTCGCGCTTTCGCCGTCCACGGCACGTGGCTACGGCGTTGTGGGTGACGCTCAGGTCGAGCTCGGCCGCTACCGGGAAGCCTTTGCGGCTTTCGACCGGATGGCTTCCCTCAAGCCGAGCCTGTCTTCGTACGCGCGTGTCTCGTATGCGCGCGAGCTACTGGGCGACGTGCATGGCGCGGCAGACGCGATGCGTCTCGCGATCGACGCGGCGGCCGGTCAGCCCGAAGCGCTCGCATGGTCGCGCACTCAACTCGGAAAGCTCTTCTGGTCTCAGGGACGCGTACGAGCAGCCGAGCGTGAGTACCGCGCTGCGCTCGCGGTCCGCCCGGGCTATGTCTATGCGTTCGACGGGCTCGCGCAGGTGGAGGCCGCGCGCGGCCGGAATCGCAAGGCCATCACCTATGAGCAGCGGGCAGCAGAGGCGATCCCGCTGCCTCAGTTCGTCGCCGCGCTCGGCGATCTGCAACGGTTGGCCGGCAACGACAACCGCGCGCGGCGCCAGTACGCACTCATCGGCGCAATCCAGCGTTTGCTCCGCGCGAACGGCGTGAGGACAGATCTAGAGACAGCGTTGTTCGACGTCGATCATGCAGTTCGGCTACGGCGCGCTCTGTCGCTGGCAAGAGCCGCCCAGGCCGAACGGCCTTCGATCGACGGTGACGACGTGCTCGCGTGGGCGCTTGTGCGGAACGGTCGCTGCTCGGAGGCGCTGCACTATTCGAAGCGAGCGTTGCGACTCGGCACACGCGATGCCGTCAAGTTCTTCCATCGTGGCATGGTGGAGCGATGTCTCGGCGACAGTGCGGTTGCGAAGAGATGGTTCCGCCGAGCTCTCTCCGTGAACCCGCACTTCTCGCTGCTGTGGGCGCCGGCCGCGACGAGGTACGCGGCATGAAGCGGCTCGCGTTCCTGGCCGCCGCGCTCGCAGCGCTTGCGCTGCCCGTAGTCGCTTCGGCTCATCCGCTCGGCAACTTCACGGTCAACCGTTTCAGCCGGATCGAGATCGCCGGACCGCGGATCTACGTTCGCTACGTCCTCGACCTCGCCGAGATCCCGACTTTCCAGGCCGGCAAGATCGACGCGCATGCCTACGCGCGTCGCATCGCGCGCGGCGCTCACCTGACGGTGAACGGGCGCCGCGTGCGATTGATCCCGATCGAGACCGTGATCGCACATCCGGCGGGTGCGGGCGGCCTGCGGACCACGCGGCTGGAGACGATCCTCCGCGGGCCGAAGCTCGCCGGTGCCAGCGACGTCGACTATCGCGACACCAACTACGCGGATCGGATCGGGTGGAAGGAGATCGTCGTCGGGCTCGCGCCCAGCGCCAGTCACGAGCTGCGTGCCTATCCGCAGGACCTCCTGTCGAGCCCGCTCACCGTCACAAGTGTCCGAACCAGGCTGGTCCCAGGGACAGTCTCTGGAACGCGTCCGCATGTGACGAGCGGGGTCGGGCTGCAGGCACCCGACCGTGTGGCCGACTCCGGCTTCGCGGCGCTGGTCGGTCGAGATCAACTTGGCTTCTGGGTGATCGTTGCGTCCCTCGGCGCGGCTCTCTTCTGGGGCATGGCGCACGCGCTCTCGCCGGGACACGGCAAGACGATCGTCACCGCGTACCTCGTCGGACAGCGTGGAACGCCGCGCCATGCAGCTCTGCTCGGCCTGGTCGTCACCGCCACGCACACGGTCGGTGTCTTCGCGCTCGGTGCGGTCACGCTGGTGCTCTCCCGTTTCATCGTGCCGGAGGAGCTCTACCCCTGGCTGAACTTCGTCTCGGGCCTGCTCGTCGTCCTGATCGGCGCTTCCGTGCTGCGCTCCCGCTGGCGCCACCGCCGCGCGCACACGCACGGACACCCCCACCACCATCACGAACACGACCACGAACACGGGCTGAGCCGGCGCTCACTCGTCGCCGTCGGCGTCTCGGGAGGGCTGCTGCCGTGTCCATCCGCGCTGGTCGTCCTGCTGGCGGCGATCACGCTGCACCGAGTGGCCTTCGGGATGCTGCTCGTCGTCGCCTTCAGCGCCGGGCTGGCGCTGACGATCACGGGCATCGGCCTAGCGGCGGTGCTCGCGCGCGGCGCCTTCCGCCGTGTGAGCCTCGACGGCCGCGTCATGTCCCTCTTGCCGACCGCGAGCGCGCTCGTGATCCTGGCGGCGGGCCTGCTCATGACCCTCCACGCGCTGCCCAGGGTGGGCTAGCCATGTTCGGCTTGGACGAGCGGATCGCCACGTTCTCGAACGGTACGACGCTGCTCATCGTCGTCGCGGTCTCGGTGCTGCTCGGTCTGCGCCATGCCGGCGACCCGGATCACCTCGCCGCGGTGACGACGATGATCGCCTCCGGAAGGGAGCGAGCCGCGCGTCGCGCTGCTCGGCTGGGCTTCACCTGGGGCCTCGGCCACGCGACCTCGCTGTTCGTGTTCGGACTACCCGTGATCCTCTACAGCGCCTATCTGCCGGCGGTGGTCCAGAGGGCGGCGGAGACGAGCGTCGGCTTCGTGATCGTGCTGCTGTCGCTTCTCCTACTGCTGCGGTGGCGACGCGGCGCGTACCACCATGCGGCTGTCCACACGCATGCGACGAGAACGGGCTTCCAGGCGTACGGGATCGGGCTCGTCCATGGGATGGGAGGGACCGCAGGCGTCGGCCTGCTCCTGCTCGCGACGATTCAGAGCCGCATGCTGGCGGTCGCGGCCCTCGCGGTCTTCGCTTTCTGTACGGCCCTGTCGATGGCGGCGCTGTCCACCGGCTTCGGCTTCGCCCTTGCGAGCGCTCCGGTTCGGCGGTCCTTCCACGTTCTGGCGCCGGCGCTCGGGTCGGGGAGCCTTGCTTTTGGCGTCTGGTACGCGCTCGGATCGCAAGGCCTCGTGCCTTACGTCTTCTAGTTCGATACGTTGCGGACGGTGGCAACGACTGCCCCTTACGGGTCCTGGGCCTCTCCGATCACGACCGATCTCGTCGCGAGTGAAGGCGGCGTCTCGTTCGCCTACCTCGACATCAGCGAAGAGGGCGTCTACTGGACGGAGAGCCGGCCGCAGGAAAGCGGAAGGAGCGCACTGGTCTTCCGCCCGCACGGCGGTGAGCCCACCGACGTCGTTCCCTCGGAGTTCAACGTCCGCACGCGTGTGCACGAGTACGGCGGGGGCGCCTGGTTTCGCCACGGCCGGGTGGCCTTCTGCTCGAGCTTCGACGACAGCCGCCTGTATCGGATCGAAGAGCCCGGCGCCGAGCCGCGGCCGATCACCCCAGAGCCCTCGGAGCCCCATGCACTGCGCTACGCCGACGGCCGGGTCTTCGCCGGCGGCCACCTGATCGTCTGCGTCCGCGAGCTCCACGGCGAGGGCGAACCGGTGAACGAACTCGTCGTCCTACCCGCAGACGGGTCCTCCGAGCCGAAAGTCATCGCGACCGGTCGGGATTTTTACGCCGCGCCGCGCCCGAGTCCCGACGGCTCGTCCCTGGCGTGGCTGGCATGGGACCATCCGCACATGCCGTTCGAAGGCACGGATCTCTGTGTCGCCGATCTTGCTTCCGACGGCTCTCTCTCGAATGGACGTCGTGTGGCCGGTTCCGAGCAGGAGTCGATCTTCCAGCCCGAGTGGAGCAGCGACGGGCTTCTGTATTTCGTGTCCGACCGCACCGGCTGGTCGAACCTGTACGTCGAGCGCGACGGGGAGGTGCACCCGTTGACCAGCGAGGAAGCCGAGCTCGGCTATCCGCAATGGGTCTTCGATCTCTCGCGTTACGCGTTCCTCGCTGACGGACGCATTGCCTGCATCTTCACCCGGGCCGCGATTGACAGCCTCGAGCTGTTCGATCCCGAGAGCGGGAACCTCGAGCTGCTCGACCTTCCTTACACGACCTACTCGTCGCCGTCGCTCCAGAGTCACGGCACGCGTCTCGTCTTCCCGGCCTCCACGCCGATCGATGCTGCCGCGGTGATCGAGCTCGACCTCGACTCGGGCGACAGGAAGATCTTGCGCCGGTCGACGGAGGTGAAGCTGGACGAGCGGTACATCTCCGTTGCGCAGCCTGTCGATTTCCCGGGCGCCGACGGACTCAACTCGCACGGCTTCTACTACGCGCCGGCGAATTCCGATTTCTCCGGCCCCGACGACGAGCTGCCGCCGCTTGTCGTGTTCGTCCACGGAGGCCCGACCGCGCACGTGTCGCCGTCACTCGACCTCCAGGTTCAGCTCTTCACGAGTCGCGGTATCGCGGTCGTCGATCTCAACTACGGGGGCAGCACGGGCTACGGGCGCGAGTATCAGGACCGCCTTCGAGGACGATGGGGTGAAATCGACGTCGAAGACAGCGCCGCCGCCGCGCGTTACCTCGGCGACCGTGGAGATATCGATCTCGCGCGCGTTCAGATCACCGGTGGCAGCGCGGGCGGCTACACGACGCTGATGGCACTCGCCGTGCGAGACGAGTTCGCGTCGGGGGTCTCGTACTACGGCGTGGCGGATCTCGTGACCTTCCACGAGGACACCCACAAGTTCGAGTCGCACTACGACGAGTATCTGGTCGGACCGTGGCCGGATGCAATCGACCTGTATCGCGACCGTTCCCCGGTCGTGCACGCCGACTCGATCTCCGATCCGCTTCTGCTGCTGCAGGGCCTGGACGACAAGGTCGTTCCGCCCTCCCAGGCCGAGGTGATCGTGGACGCACTGAAGCGCCGCGGCATTCCATACGCGTACATCGCCTTCGCAGGCGAGGGACACGGCTTCCGCAAGGCGGAGAACATCAAGCGCGCGAGCGAGGCGCACCTCTCGTTCCTGGCACAGGTTTCGGGCTTCGCGCCCGCCGACGAGATCGAGCCGATCGAGATCGAGAAACCCGACTCCGTCCGGCAATAGACTCGCTGCAATGAGTGTTGCCGACCTCACGCGCAACGCGGTCGACGTGCTCCCCAAGGGCGAGCTCGAACGGAAGCTGGAGCTCGGGCGTCCACTACGCGTCAAGCTGGGGATCGATCCGACCGCGTCGGACATCCATCTCGGCTTTGCCTACGTCCTCGACCGCTTGGCGGAGTTTCAGGCGGAGGGCCACACCATCGTGCTGATCGTCGGCGACTACACAGCGCGGATCGGCGATCCGTCCGGTCGGTCCGACGAACGGCCGGTTCTGCCCGGCGAGGTGCTCGACGCCAATGCGAAGGCATTCGCAGAACAAGCATTCCGCGTGCTCGACCGAGAGCGCACGGAGATCCGCTTCAACGGCGAGTGGCTAGGGAGGCTCTCCTACGCGGAGGTCGTGCGCCTCGCGCGAACGATCACCGTTGCACGCATTCTCGAACGGGACGACTTCGCCCAGCGGTTTGCGGCGCGCGAGCCGATCTCGATCTCAGAGCTTCTCTATCCATTGATGCAGGCATATGACTCGGTGGCGATCGAAGCGGACATCGAGATCGGCGGCACCGACCAGCTCTACAACCTCCTAGCCGGCCGCGACGTCATGCAGGACTACGGCCTCGACCCGCAGCTGGTCATGACGTACCCGCTGCTCGTCGGAGTCGACGGCGAGGACAAGATGTCGAAGTCGCGCGGGAACTACATCGGGATCAACGAACCACCGGAGGAGATGTTCGGGAAGACGATGTCGATCCCGGACAAGGCGTTGGCGCAGTGGTGGGAGATGCTCGCCGGCGGCGGGCCACATCCGGATGACCCGATGCAGTGGAAGCTCGAGCTCGCCCGGAGGATCGTCTCGCGGTGGCATGGCGAGGAGAGCGCGAGGCGCGGCGAGGAACATTTCACGCGTGTCGTCCGCGAGCATCAAGCGCCGGAAGAGGTCGCCGAGGTTGAGCTGCCGCCCGGCGATCCCGTTCACCTCCCGGCCCTGCTGGTCGAGCACTTCGGGGTGGGCTCGACGAGCGAGGCGAGGCGGCTGATCTCCCAGGGCGGGGTCAAGATCGACGGGCGGCCGGCGAGGGAGATCGACGTTCAGAGGGCTTCCCTCGAAGGTGCCCTCGTCCAGGCCGGGAAGCGGCGATTCATGCGGTTTTCCGGCGCTTGACTGGGGGCTGAGACTTGCTACCATGCCTCGGCTGCCCGATAAGGGCGGTGTAGGACGTCCCCATAACTCGACAACTGGAGCGCCCTCAGGACGCAGCGGATACGACGAATGTTTCCGAGCTTCCCTGGGCCTCTGGCGCGAGTCGGAGGCTTTTTTACGCCGTTAGCAGCGACGGTCTTTGAAAACTCAGCAGCGTGCGTTTACGTCGAGACCTCACCGACCCCTGCGGCTTCGCTTGCGATGCCGCCGAAGAGGTCGGCCGGCTTTGCCGGTCGACTGTTTCGAAAGGTTGGGGAGGAAACGAATGAACCTGTCATGTCTCTTCGGAGACAGACTTTGAGCACAAGCTCAAGGTGAAAAAGATCGCCGCCAAGGCATCACTCGTGATGCCTTTAAGAGGTCGGGCCGGCTTTGCCGGACGACCGCTTATGTTGCGGCAATCCATCTTCACGGAGAGTTTGATCCTGGCTCAGGACGAACGCTGGCGGCGCGCTTAACACATGCAAGTCGAGCGAGAACCAGGCCTTCGGGCCTGGGGACAGCGGCGAACGGGTGAGTAACACGTGGGTAATCAACCCTCGGTACTGGGATAGCCCGGGGAAACCCGGATTAATACCGGATGGCCCTTTGGATCTTCGGATCTGAAGGAAAAGGTAGCTTCGGCCTCCGACCGAGGACGAGCCCGCGGCGGATTAGCTTGTTGGTGAGGTAACGGCTCACCAAGGCGACGATCCGTAGCTGGTCTGAGAGGACGATCAGCCACACTGGGACTGAGACACGGCCCAGACTCCTACGGGAGGCAGCAGTGGGGAATCTTGCGCAATGGGCGAAAGCCTGACGCAGCGACGCCGCGTGAGGGAAGAAGGCCTTCGGGTTGTAAACCTCTTTCAGGAGGGACGAAGCCACTCGGGTTAATAGCCCAGAGGGTGACGGTACCTCCAGAAGAAGCCCCGGCTAACTACGTGCCAGCAGCCGCGGTAATACGTAGGGGGCAAGCGTTGTCCGGATTTATTGGGCGTAAAGAGCGTGTAGGCGGCTAGATAGGTCCGTTGTGAAAACTCGAGGCTCAACCTCGAGACGTCGATGGAAACCATCTGGCTAGAGTCCGGAAGAGGAGAGTGGAATTCCTGGTGTAGCGGTGAAATGCGCAGATATCAGGAAGAACACCCGTGGCGAAGGCGGCTCTCTGGTACGTGACTGACGCTGAGACGCGAAAGCGTGGGGAGCAAACAGGATTAGATACCCTGGTAGTCCACGCCGTAAACGATGGGTGCTAGGTGTGGGGGGTGTCGACTCCCTCCGTGCCGAAGCTAACGCATTAAGCACCCCGCCTGGGGAGTACGGCCGCAAGGCTAAAACTCAAAGGAATTGACGGGGGCCCGCACAAGCAGCGGAGCATGTTGTTTAATTCGACGCGACGCGAAGAACCTTACCAAGGCTTGACATGCACGGGAATGTCGTGGAAACACGGCAGCCCTTCGGGGCTCGTGCACAGGTGGTGCATGGCTGTCGTCAGCTCGTGTCGTGAGATGTTGGGTTAAGTCCCGCAACGAGCGCAACCCCTGTCCTATGTTGCCAGCGTGAAAGACGGGGACTCATAGGAGACTGCCGGTGACAAATCGGAGGAAGGTGGGGATGACGTCAAGTCATCATGCCCCTTATGTCTTGGGCTACAAACGTGCTACATTGGCCGGTACAAAGGGCTGCAAACCTGCGAGGGTGAGCGAATCCCAAAAAGCCGGTCCCGGTTCGGATTGGAGGCTGAAACTCGCCTCCATGAAGGCGGAGTTGCTAGTAATCGCGGATCAGCAACGCCGCGGTGAATATGTTCCCGGGCCTTGTACACACCGCCCGTCACACCACGAAAGTTGGCAATACCCGAAGCCGGTGGCCTAACCCGCAAGGGAGGGAGCCGTCGAAGGTAGGGTTGATGATTGGGGTGAAGTCGTAACAAGGTAGCCGTAGCGGAAGCTGCGGCTGGATCACCTCCTTTCTAGGGATTCCGGAGCAATTACTCCGGTGGCTCCTGGCTCGTTGATGAATCGGCTTATTGATTCGTCCGAACAACCAGGTCGCCTAGAATTACGTCGACCTCGAAGTAGACAATCGCTGCTGAGTTTTGAGAGACCGTCCTGTGGGGCGGTTTTCTCTTGGGCGCTCGTGCCCGCTCGCACCTTGAAAACTCCATAGCGACACACAACGTGTTCTTTTCGATCAAGAGAACAAGAGCACACGGTGGATGCCTTGGCGCCAAGAGCCGATGAAGGACGTGGGCGGCTGCGATAAGCGCGGGGGAGGTGCTGACCAACCTTTGATCCCGCGATCTCCGAATGGGAAAACCTACGCGTGGTAATGCGCGCGTACTCCTAGCTGAATACATAGGCTAGGAGAGGCAAGCCGGGGAACTGAAACATCTTAGTACCCGGAGGAAAGGAAAGAAACCTCGACTCCCTGAGTAGTGGCGAGCGAAAAGGGAATAGCCCAAACCTTTGTGATGTGACAGGCGGCAGCCGTTGTCACAGAGGTGTTGTAGGGCCTGATTTGATCCGCCTGCCGGCGGGTCAGGAAGTTACAAAGTTACGTGTTAGCCGAAGTGGATGGAAAGCCACACCACAGCAGGTAAGAGTCCTGTAGGCGAAAGCGCGTAGCCTTCCTTATCAGGTTCCTGAGTACGGCCGGGCACGGGAAACCCGGTCGGAACCCGCGGGGACCACCCCGCAAGGCTAAGTACTCCTTGGCGACCGATAGTGAACTAGTACCGTGAGGGAAAGGTGAAAAGTACCCCGGAAGGGGAGTGAAATAGCACCTGAAACCGTGTGCTTACAAGCGGTCGGAGCAGCTTCGTGCTGTGACGGCGTGCTTTTTGCATAACGAGCCAGCGAGTTACTCTTCGACGGCAAGGTTAAGGAAACGGAGCCGTAGCGAAAGCGAGTCTGAATAGGGCGACAGTCGTCGGAGGTAGACCCGAAACTGAGTGATCTACCCATGGGCAGGTTGAAGCGGGGGTAAGACCCCGTGGAGGACCGAACCGACTTAGGTTGAAAACTGAGCGGATGACCTGTGGGTCGGAGTGAAAGGCTAATCAAACTCAGAGATATCTGGTTCTCCCCGAAATATATTTAGGTATAGCGTCATGCGTTCAATGACGGTTGTAGAGCACTGTTTGGGCTAGGGGGCTTACCCGCTTACCGAACTCAGGCAAACTCCGAATGCCGTCATTCCAGAGCATGGCAGTCAGAGTGCGGGGGATAAGCTTCGTGCTCAAAAGGGAAACAGCCCAGACCGTCGGCTAAGGTCCCTAATTTCATGCTAAGTGGGAAACGATGTCCGATTGCAAAGACAACCAGGATGTTGGCTTAGAAGCAGCCACCATTCAAAGAGTGCGTAACAGCTCACTGGTCAAGTGGTCGGGCGCGGACAATGTAACGGGGCTCAAGCATGGAACCGAAGCCACGGACTCCTTCGGGAGTGGTAGGGGAGCGTTCCCAGGCCTGCGAAGCGGCGGCGTAAGCCTGCCGTGGAGGGCTGGGAAGTGAGAATGCTGGCATGAGTAACGAAAGACGAGTGAGAAACTCGTCCGCCGAATGCCTAAGGGTTCCTGAGTAAAGCTAATCTGCTCAGGGTTAGTCGGGACCTAAGCCGAGGCCGAAAGGCGTAGGCGATGGACAACAGGTTGATATTCCTGTACCACGTAGCCACCGCTATCACCGATGGCGGGACGGGGTAGGCTAAGGAATCCCTGGCGATGGTCGTCCAGGGGTAACCGCGTAGGGCGGCCGGTAGGTAAATCCGCCGGCCATCAAGCCTGAGACGGGATGCCGAGCTCCTTCATCGGAGTGAAGTTCCTGAAGCCATGCCTCCTAGAAAATCGTCTAGGGAGGTGGCGCGTGCCCGTACCAAAACCGACACAGGTAGGCAGGTAGAGAATACCAAGGCGATCGGAAGAACCCTCGTTAAGGAACTCGGCAAAATGGTCCCGTAACTTCGGGAGAAGGGACGCCCCGGTAGAGTGAAGCCCTTACAGGCTCAGCTCGAGGGGGCCGCAGTGAAACGGCCCAAGCGACTGTTTACCAAAAACACAGGTCTCTGCGAAGTCGAAAGACGACGTATAGGGGCTGACGCCTGCCCGGTGCCGGAAGGTCACGAGGAGAGGTTAGCCTTCGGGCGAAGCTTTGAATCCAAGCCCCGGTAAACGGCGGCGGTAACTATAACCGTCCTAAGGTAGCGAAATTCCTTGTCGGGTAAGTTCCGACCTGCACGAATGGCGTAACGACTTGGGCGCTGTCTCAACGAGGGATCCGGTGAAATTGTAGTCTCGGTGAAGATGCCGAGTACCCGTGGTTGGACGGAAAGACCCCGTGCACCTTTAC
>Ga0222623_10000725_pt1 | contig 10862 bp, 11 predicted proteins | sample PLMtaG_FD_177336 | JGI IMG/M metagenome (GOLD analysis project Ga0222623, IMG submission 177336) | Groundwater sediment microbial communities from an aquifer in East River, Colorado, USA - PLM2_30_coex | ecosystem: Environmental > Terrestrial > Soil > Riparian zone | place: USA: East River...
TGCTGGTCAACCAGAACGAGTCCGTCGGCATTCTCCATCAAGACATACAGCTTGCTTAGCACACCGATGATCTGAAATTGCTGCTGATGACTATCGTGCTTAACAGAGGCGGGAGAAGGATCTACGACTCCGGCTATGTTAGCTCCAGCTACAACACGGTCGGTGGCTCGTGGAGTAAGATGTGGTAACTCGCGATGTGACTCTTTAGGGGCAGCAATGTCGGGTCGCAGCGTTAAGTCAGGAACTGCTTTTCCGGAAACAACTGGCGAACCGCCAGGGGCACGAAATTTTTCCTGCCATGCCGCTCTGCCTCCTTCCAACGTCTGCTGAATACAGCGAACAATCGCTTCACGTACCCCATTCGGGTCACGAAAACGCACTTCGCGTTTTGCCGGGTGAACGTTTACATCGACACCCGCTGGGTCGAGCTCAAGAAAGAGAAACGTAATCGGATACTGCCCCTTCATGAGAGCGGTATGATAGCCTTCGCGAATCCCGGCAGTGATGAGGCTGCTTTCAATCGCACGGCCATTTACGAAGACGAGCTGTTGGGTTCGGGTTTGGCGGCTTACTCCTGCCTGTCCTATAAAGCCACCAAGTCGAGTACCGGGTGAAGCAGTGTCGGTTATCTCAACCAGGCGCTGCAAAAGCTCAACACCATACAAATCGCGGATTCGATCACTGAGGGTTGCCGCCGCCGGTAACTGAAATAACATGCGATCATCTCGCAACAAAGAGAAGCCGATTTGAGGATGACCGATTGCTTGCAGATGAAGCTGATGCTCGATGTTGCGGCTTTCCGTATTTTCGGAACGAAGAAATTTCCGCCGGGCGGGCAAGTTATAAAAAAGCGAGCGCACCTCGACCTGCGTTCCGGGCGCTTCACCTCCATCGCGCACCGTTTCGAGCTTGCCGCCATTAACAATAATTTCGGTTCCAGCGATCGCGTCAGCTTCGCGCGTAGTCAGGCGAAATCGCGACACACTGGCGATGCTTGGCAGCGCTTCGCCACGAAATCCCAGCGTGGCGACTGCTTGAAGGTCAGCAGCAGACCGGATCTTACTGGTCGCATGCCGCTCCAGGGAAAGCAGCGCATCATCACGATCCATTCCACAGCCGTCATCGATTACGCGAACCTGTGAAATTCCTCCCCGGCGAATAATGACGTCGATTTTGCGGGCGCCGGCGTCGATGCTGTTTTCGATCAGTTCTTTCACCACTGACGCGGGGCGCTCCACTACTTCGCCGGCCGCCACCTGGCTGGCCACAGTCTCAGGAAGCAAACGAATGCGGCTCATTTTGTATTGGAGATTGTAGGTTCCGGATTGCCGATTGCGAAGAAAAACAGAAAGTTGTCGGCGTCTTGCTGGCAGACTAGACACGAAACCTCCGCTGAGGACAGCGGACTCTACAGGCGCTTTGAGTTCAAATATGGCTGTATTGTGCGTTGTCTCAGCGCATACCGTCCCGCGCACATTTGCCGACTTGTAATCCGCTCGAGGCAGCGAGCAGCGACATCTTTGACTTGGACCTGCCGAAGCCGTATTTTTTGCGGATGATTAACATCACGGAGAACGCTGTTCGACAGCTCCAGAGTTTGCTTTCAAAGACGGCGGAAGGTTCGCCAAAGGGTTTGCGGGTGCAGGTCGCGAAAGGCGGCTGTTCCGGTCTGCATTATGAAATGGCGCTCGATGAAAGAAGAGATGGCGACGCAGTGGTGGAACGCGATGGAATGCAATTTTTTATCGACGGTGATAGCATTCCTTATGTGCGCGGGGCGACCCTGGATTTTAGCGATGGTTTGACCGACGCTGGTTTTCGGGTCGTGAATCCAAACGCATCGCGCACCTGCGGATGCGGTTCGTCGTTTGAAACGACGCAATCAGGTTGAAGCCAGGGAATTCTCGCGCATTGGACTGATGGACTATGGCACTCATCCATACGATCCGTACGACGAGCCGTACCCCCGTCCACGGCGCCGCATCAATTATTTTGGCTGGACGGTTGCCATTTTGCTTTTGACCGGCTTCGCTCTGGCAGCGTGGCTGGGCAGTTTTTATATCTTCGATCAACCAGAGCGCCCAGACAGTTATAGGATATTACAAAGGCTGCACAAGATTGAGCCGCCAAAGCGATTCGAATTGACCGCTGCGCCGCCGGGGGAATTTCTAAACCCACAGCAGCTCTATGAACGTTACGTGGGAATGGGCGCTGCCGAGCTTGCCAGAGCGAACGCTGAACTGGCACGCAATTACATCCGAAACTACCAGCAGGTGCGCGGGCTCGTGACGTACGTTGTGGGGAGGTACACCATTGTCGCTACGCGGCAGCTCGGGCCCGGAGATTTGTTTATCTCCGGTATGGTAGCCCTGACGTATGCCATCGATAATGGCGAGCTGGTCATGGAACATCTCTATCCCGCGAATCCTGAAGCCCTGCCTCTCATGAAGCAGACGCTCGCTGTTGGGTTGGAAATTAAGCTGGAACGCACACACGACATTTCCGCCGTGATTCACGCGGACCGACTGATTGATGGGCGCATCATGGTTACGGCTGTCCCGTTGCTTTACGGAAGCTATACGGTCACACGTGGTCTTGGGACTTTTCGCCTTGAGCCACCGCTCTCTCTGAACCTGGCTGCAGGCTGGCCGCTTTTTAAATCACAGGAACGTTCTGCGGTTGAGCAACGCTACGCGGAGTACCGCCAAAAGGCCGCGGCAGCACAAGGCGCTCCGGTCCCCGTACCTGGCGTGACTCCGACCAATACTCCACCCCCGGCGCAGAATGAACTGGTGCGCGTCGAACAAGCCAGGCCTGTTCTCGCGTTTTCGCCGCCGCCTGCCCTGGCAAAGAACGACAAGCTCGCCAAGACAACGCCGGCCCCGAAAGGGAAAAAATTGTCGAAGAAACAGAAACTGGAGTCTCCGCCGCCGGCATCGACTCCTGCGCAGCCAGTGGTCGCTCAGAAACCAAGCGCGCCAACTCCGACACCCATCGCAATCGCGTCCGCGCGTACGCCGCCAAACGTTCCAAACATTCCTGCTGTTACACCAGCGCTGGCGCCGAAAGCTCCGGTAGCTGGGACTCAACCGGTAGCCCAGGCTCCGGCTGTTCCCGCTGCCACCCCGGTGCCTGTGCTCCCCGCCCAACCTGCTCCAGCCGATACGTCTAACGTCGCTCTCGCCTCAAACGCGGGCGGTGGTAGTTGGAAAACATTTCCACCTGGCAAAATGCCGCTTGGCCGGCTTGTCGGGACAGGAGATCTGCGAGACGTCGCTGACCACGGACTCGCGGGCGAACGCGTTTATTTGAAGGGACAATTCGTTGTGAATTTTTCCGACGCGAACAAAGCGGTGCTGCGCCCGCGCACGAAACTAACAGACAAAGTGTTGCACTTCGGCGGCGGTTCATCCGCGCGCATCATCGTAGAATTTCCCGGTGGCTACACCCCTCCGGCGCAGGGTACAGTAGTGAACCGAGACGAGTTGCGGCCTTACGAGATTACCGAAGTGCGCAAACAAGAGGACGGACAGCTTAATGTTTTTGTGCGCGAAATCATGCAGCCGAATTAACTCGGCTGCATGCTAAGGATGAACCGCTGGCTATCCTTGGCGGAGTCACTGTTCGGCGCGCCGGGCGGGTCGCGCCCTACCAATTCCGCTATTCAGTACGGGATCGGAGAATCACTTTACCGTCGCGTACCTCGACCGTGCCGATGCCGTGAACGTTTCGATAATCGCTGAGATAATCGTGCAATCGCTTGGAACGATATTTCCATTTCAAAAGATCACTCGGCACCTGCTTCCCGTTCACGATGATCCGGTTGAACTGCGGATTCTCCAATGATTCAGCGCCGTTAAATTCGATCGTAATGTCGCCGTTAAAATAATAGCCTCGCCAGCCGATAAGTTCTCCAAACGGAACACTCATCTGGAGACGGAGTTGGTTGCCCTCGATTGCCACAAAGACTTTGCCGCGCGCGTCCCGACTAGTGACAATCAATGTGTTAATGTCGTCAGCTGTCAGTTCGATCTCGGCCGGTTGACCTGCCCGAGTTTTCTGCTCGAAATCCTGCCACCGTTCGCGGACGCTTTGAATTTGATTCTCCGAAGCGCTGAACTCAGGCAGTGAAATTGGCGCTTCCGCGATGGAATGCGTTTTTGCCAGCCAATAAATGCCGTGCACGATTGCCGAGTGCCGTTGAAATCCCCAGTACACACCAGCAAAGCAAGCGATCGCCAGCACGCTCGCAAACACCAAAAGAATAAGGCAGCCCCGCGCGAAACAGCCCAATCCTCTCCTTCGTGGCGGCGCCTCAACCCAACCGTTCATAAAAACGTGATCAGTGGTTGGTGGTCAGTGATCCGATGAAGGTCGTGCCTTCTAATTGGAATTTGCAGATCACCGATCACTGGTCACGGATAACCTCTCGCCATTTTTGCCTGTGCCTCCATCAATTTGTCATAAAGCCCGCGCAACCCTTCCGAAAGGACACGTGTGCCCGCAATGATCGGCATAAAATTAGTGTCACCGCTCCAGCGCGGCACGATATGAATATGTAGATGATTTGTAACACCGGCGCCGGCGCATTCGCCAATGTTCAAGCCAATATTGAATCCCTGCGCTCTTGTCGCGGCGCGCAGAAGCGCCTGCGCGTGCACGACCAAATTCCAAAGCTCGACGACTTCGTTCTCGCCGAGCGCCGAGAGCTCCGCCGTCTTGCGATAGGGTACCGCCATCAAATGACCGACCGAGTACGGATAACGATTCATTATCAGAAAACCGTTCTTCCGCCGCGTGATCACAAAATGCGCTGCGTCATCGCTTGCGCGCCCCGCCGCTTCGAGAAAATCCCGGTCGCGAGGCTCCTTCTCAAAGTACTCAATTCGCCACGGAGCCCAGAGCGTCTCCAGTTCTTTCTTTGGAAATTCTTCTATCGACATGCCTGACCACCGACGAGACTAAGATTACGCACGGGAAAGTCGAGCGAGCATTTTCTGCGCCTTTGTTGTCCTTCCGAGCAAAGTCGAGAATGGAACGGCTGGAGAAGCCGCGACATAGACGGGAAGACCGGAGATTGAGCGAACGGGAAGCGAGCGAGTCAAATCTCTTGATGCCCTATTTGTTCCCTCTCAACAGCAACCTCGATCCAGGTTTTCTCTTGATTCACTGATGTCTGGATTTGGGTGACAAATCCGATTACAAGATCGGAACATGCGAACATTCATAAAGTTGATCTTGACGATCGTCGTGTTGCCGGTGGCCATGACGAGCAAATTAAGTGCCTCGCCAGAGGAGGACGCGAAGACGGTGGCGGCGTTAGATACGAAATATCAAGCCGCCGTGAAGGCTAACGATTCGGCAACCATGGAGCAAATTCTAGCTGACGATTTCGTCTTGGTAACCGGGCGTGGCCGTGTTTATAACAAAGCGGACTTAATTGACTCGGCTCGAAAGAAAGAAGTCACCTACGAACACCAGGACGAGGAACCTGGGTCACAGAAGGCCAGGGTATGGGATGACACAGCCGTGGTCACTGCACTCCTGTGGATCAAGTCAGTTCAAGGAGGCCAGCTAGCCGATTACAAACTATGGTTTAGCGATACTTACCTTCGCACTTCAACAGGTTGGCGCTATGTCTTCGGTCAAGCTTCCCTGCCTTTACCTAAGGCGGAGTCCAAATAATCACGAGCCGGACAGTCGAGCTAGCATTTCTGATTCACTGTAGCGGCAGCCGTGTCGGCTGCGTCAATCTGATTATGGGACTGCTGTCCTGGGGATGATGTGTCGCGACATTTCGACTTGCTCGCTTCAACCGAGCTCTGATAATGAAGAACCGATGCTTTCTTTTTATCTGGAGTCTTCCCTGAGTAAAGGCCGAAATAGGCGAAACAACTCTTTTCGTCTAATTCTCGTTAGGCGACTCGATTCGTCGTGCAAGCAAATGGCCCGTTGCAACTTCTTCGTCCTGCGCTTGAGTACTTGCCCGGCTATGTCGCTGCCTTGCGGCGTGGTTGGTCGCCCGATAACGCGAGGGGGGGTGCTGCGACTCAAGATGAACTTGGCCAAATCGAGAAGGACGCGCGCGCATTTGTCCAACGTCTCACGGATCGAGACGCCAGCGGTCCGCCGATTGTGTTGCCCGATGGAACGACGGCGCAGCGAATTCCCGGCTACCACCTCTGGCTGTGGGACGGAGAGTTTTGCGGTTCAATTGGTTTCAGATGGCAGCCGGGTACGCCGTCACTTCCTTCGCACGTACTTGGCCACATTGGATATGCGGTAGTGCCATGGAAAGCGGGTCGAGGCTATGCTAAGCTGGCGCTGAAACTGATGTTGGAGCGCGCGCGAGAAGAAGGACTGCCGTATGTTGAGATAACGACTGACCCCGACAACCTTGCCTCACAGCGAGTCATTGAAGCGAACGGAGGCGTTTTCGTTGAACGCTTTCGCAAGCTTCCTCAATACGGTGATAAAGATGGCCTTCGTTTTCGTATTGTCTTATGAGGTCGGGGGTTTATCTCGAGTGGCCTAACCACGCGTTCAACTGGTCGCGCCGGTACGGGTCTTATACTTGGCGACCGTCGGTGGCGGCGCGCCGGTTAACTTGGTCTTGTTAGATGTAGAGCGGGGCAGCCAAGAAGCGCATCTTTCATAAATCCACGGCCTGGGTGAGATGCTAAGCAAGCTCTCGCTCATCTAAGTGTCTTTACGAGTCTTTTGCCCAGCAGAACCAGTAAAGGGCTGGCAGCCTTGGGGCGCTCTTGTGCCCTTCCTCGGCATCGCCTTTGTGGCGGCGACGGTCGTTAGCTTAACGGCCGTTCTGCAACACACAGGCTTGGTTGATAACAAAGAAAATCCCGTCGGCTTTGCGGGTTTCATCGCCTTTTTGGTATTTCCTTTTACGGCGCTCGGCGTTGTTGTCCTCGGCTGGGTTCACTTCGTGGAACGACGCCCGCTGGCATCGGTCGGATTGAGGGATGCGCATCGAACGCGGACCTTTCTTTACGGGCAGCTCGTCGGTATCGCGATGGTGACGGTGATCACCGCGGGAATCTGGGCTACGGGCGGCTTTCACATGGTCGCCTTGGGAAGCGCTATCCGCTCTCCGGTCGCCCTTGGAAGTATCGCCATCCTGTTGGTTTGTTTCGCCTTACAATCCAGTATGGAGGAACTTCTCTTCCGCGGTTGGATGCTTTCCGCTATCGCCGCCAAGTTCGGCCTGGTGGTCGCAGTCGTGCTTTCGTCGCTGGCGTTCAACCTTATGCACTTCGATTCCCGTGCGAATTGGATCTTCGTGACGAACGTGTTTCTTTTTGCCGTATTTGCCTCCTGCTGGGCGATCCGTACTGGCAATGTCTGGGGCGTGATGGGCTGGCACGGCGGATGGAATTGGCTGCTGGCTGTAGGGTTTTAGCTGCGCGTCACAGCATTGGACGCCCACCTGCCGGCACTACTGGTGAAGCTTAAGCCTGTCGGCCCCGATTATCTCACCGGCGGAATCGAAGGCCCGGAAGGCAGCATCGTCTGCACCTTGGTCCTTACTGGCGGAATCGCGTATCATCTCTTCCGCGCGCGATTACTCGCAAAGACCTAACCAGACGATCCAGCCGAAGGACTGAGCAAGGCTCAGTGATGTGTCAGTCGCTATCCGGGTTCGGTTCGCCCTCGCTAGATGGCTCTGACTGGTCTTGTGCCAGCGCGTGCAGGATTTGCCGCCCAATCCCGGTGGCGTGCTGTTTGCCGCGGTTAACGAGAATAACAACTCCGAGCTTCCGCTGCGGGGCGAACCCTATATAGGTCGACGTGTTATTTAGTCCGCCGTTCTTGTCGATGATCGTGAAATTGCCAGCGGGAACGTTCTGCCAGGCAAGGCCTAACTTTAGGCGCGGGCCCACTGTGAATACGGGCTGCTGGGCGAGCGCCATGGCACTCTCGATCGGGCGATGATCGGGAAGCTCACCGAGATTGGCGGCCAGGAAGGTGGCCATGTCGCGCGACGACGAATAAATCTGGCCGGAGCCCGGCCACTCGAAAGTTCCGCCTTCCTCACCCGGTCGACCACTCGGTTGGCCCGTCGGGCTGTAACCTTGCACGGCGCGACCAAGCAAATCGCGCGGCAAAGGCAATGCAGTCGACGTCATCCCGAGCGGGCCGGTAAGCCGCTGATGCATCAAGGCCGCGAACCGCGTGTTAAAGCGGCCTTCGAGAGCTACTCGCAACAGGACCATGGCAGCATTGGAATAGAGATACTGTTGCCCGGGTTCATGGTTCGGGCCCGCCTTCCAGGAATTGAGAAAGCGAACAAAATCTGGCCACTTATATCCACCTCGATGCCACTGTTCATATTGCTGTGGGACGCGCGGCAATCCCGAAGTATGACTGGCAAGCTGCCCCAGTGTCACTCGTCGGATATCACCGCCTCGCTGTAACTCCGTAACATACTTGGCAACCGGATCATCCAAGCTGAGCTCGTCCTGCTTTACGGCTTGTGCAAGCAACGTCGTTGCGAACACCTTGCCCACCGACCCGAGGTTGAAGATCGAGTCCTCCGCGACCCGGCGATTCTGCGCGTTGTTGGCGAAGCCATAGTTGAAGAACGAAGTCTTACCATTCATCCGGACCGCCACCGCAACCCCACCTCCCTTGCCGTTCTGCGGCAATATCGGTTGAACTTTTTGCGCGACAATCTGTTCAATGTTGACCTGGGCGCGTGCGGGACCGGTGATCAGCAGGGCCCCGATCACGGCGATAATGGCTGTTCGAATCATGGGCGGGATTCTTAACCGATAAGGTAGTCTTGCGCAATATCGACCAACTGCGGGCTTGCCCGGCACGGCGACTCGCTACAAAGATTTAACCACGAATGCACACGAATAGACACGAATTTGGTCCCTTCTCATTAGTGTTCATTGGTGTTCATTAGTGATTGGAAAGCTCACGATCCTTTTTCGCTTGCTCGGTTCGACCGGGCCCTGATAATGAAGAACTCATGCTTTCTTTTTATCGGGACCCACTCCTGGGTAAAATCCGAGATAGGCGAAAGAAACCTTCGTCGAATTGTAGTTAGGCCTTCGCGCACCATCGGACACTTTGGATGAAGACACGTGTCGCCATTTACGGAGGTACGAATCTAACGACCGAGACGGTCCGTTTCGTGCGGCATTTGACCCATCACCTTCTCGGGTTTAGCGATGTCGTGCTCCTCAGCGGTGGCTTTGATTGCTTTGAACAACATCCGGAACGGACTTCCGTTGACCGTGCGGTACTGGCTGAAGCCGAGGAACGCCTTCCTCCGAATCAATTCGCCAAGCGATTCGAGACGTGGGTTCCTGCGCCGGCCCTTGACCGACACTCAGTAAAACGCTTCAAGAAGGGAAGTACGCACGAGCTTATTGGAACTGCTCAAGCAAGGCGGTTCAAGCTCGTCAACGCAGCGGATGCATTGATTACGATTGTCGGCGAGGGTAACACGCGTAGCGTTCTAGAGTTGGCGCTCGCAGTAGAGAAACCAGCATTGCCAGTTGCCTTTACTGGCGGCGACTCCGGACGTATGTGGAAGCGCTATCGAAACGAATTTATCGGTTCTTTGAGGCTTACTCCTGAGCTCACGCGACACCTAGAGGACCGACCGCAATCTGCTCGTCAGCTTAGCCGCCTCGCCTCGGACGTCGCTTCGGTCGTCCATGAGGCAGCACAAAAGCGCTGCTTAGTTTTGATGCCTTTTGGTCCTGGCCACGATGGGTTTTACAGCAACGTTATCCGAAGAACCATTGTCGCTGCGGACTTTGTTCCACACCGGATCGACAAGGACGACTACGCCGGCAACATTCCGTTTCTGTTTCTCTCATCTCTGGAGCGCGCTCGGGCGGTGGTCATCGATCTGACAGGATGGAATCCGAACGTCATGTATGAACTCGGCCAAGTTCATGCTCGGGGAATTAGCCCGTTCTTGCTCGTTCGCCACCCGACAATTAAGAGAACGCTTCCCGATATACCCTTCTACCTGCGTCATGAGAGGCTCATCATTGAACCGGATCACGAGCTTGGTCGCCGGAGTATCGCCCGTGAACTCAACAACTATTTGCGTATGGTCGCAAAGGCACATGATGGCAAGCATCGCATGGGTGAAAGGGTAAAGGAGGCCTAACCAACGAATGGAGCCGGCGTGCCCGACGGTCCCGTGCGACTTGCTGGCTGCGGCGCGGCTCATTCGTGATCGCGGCGGCAACTGCAATAAGCACGGCGCTGGAAAACGCCGCGCCCGTTCCAAACGCTAAGAGGCTACTGCGCATGTGGAGGAGCATCGAGCCTAAGGTTTAACGAGACACAACATCAGCCATCACGCGAAAACCGACCGATGAAGCCAACGGCCCCTAATCGGCAAATGCTGCAATCGATAAAGTTTATGGGCAGCTCATGAGCAAACTCGACGCTGAACAACAAAAGAGTCTAAAAGAAGCCCAACGTGCTTGGATCAAGTGGCGGGACGCCGAAGCAGATCTCGTTGCACGTTTGGGCGGCGCGGTTGGTGGCAGCGCGTTCCGTGTTGATTACTCGACTGCGCAAGCCAAGCTGATTCAGCAACGGACAGAAATATTGAGAGGATATCTCAAGGATGCCGGGAGCGGTCAATGATGCCATCCAAAAACCCTAACGAAACGATGCAGCGAACCGCGAGCCAGTCTGCATTCCACTTCTCAAGTCTTTGCCATCCACCCTTTGGCTGCGTGGAGAGTTGCACCGGACTCGCGGTCGCTGATCTTGTGTCTCGTTAGACGATTAAAATATGTCACACATCAAGTTGATTCCAACGGTTGTATTCACGCTGTTCCTCTTTGTCGGATGCAACGAGAAGCCAA
>Ga0222623_10000726_pt1 | contig 10837 bp, 17 predicted proteins | sample PLMtaG_FD_177336 | JGI IMG/M metagenome (GOLD analysis project Ga0222623, IMG submission 177336) | Groundwater sediment microbial communities from an aquifer in East River, Colorado, USA - PLM2_30_coex | ecosystem: Environmental > Terrestrial > Soil > Riparian zone | place: USA: East River...
CCAGGTCCGCCCCTCGCCGTGGCGCCAGGCGGTCGACCTGGCCAACATGATGCTGGTCCTGGCGCTGCGGTCCGACGCCGAGCGCGTCTACGCCCACGCGCTCAACTACTTCTCCGAGGACGAGATCGCCGAGGCGTTCGCGGCGGCCCGCGGCGTGGCCAGCCCGACGCAGCTCCGCAACAACCTCAAGCAGGACGGCCGCGATCTGCTGACCGAGTTCCGACGGATGGCACCCGAGCGAGAAGAGGTCTCGATCCAGCGCTGGAGCGTGCGGCGGGTGTTCCTCACGCTGGGGGTCGTGCTCGTCGCCTTCTTCGCCGTCGGGCTGCTCATCAGCAACTGGAACGCGTTCGCATGAGGCGGCAGGGATGGGGGTCGAACGCCGCCTCCTCGCCGGGCTGGGTCACCGGGCCCGCAGAGCCCTTGGGACCGCCTTCGACTAGGGCTATCCGCTCACCCGGTGCCATTCCTCGCCCGGGTACGCGACCGATACGCTCCACGCGGCCTCGAAGCACTGCGGGGTACAGTCCGCGTCGCGTGGTCCGTCTGGCTGCTCGCGATGGGTATCGCGTTGATCGCTTGATCGTCTCGAGCTGTACATCTACTAGCGAACAAGGGGAGGACCATGGACATCATCGAGCAGCACTTCGCTGCCGAGAACGCGCGCGATGTTCCGGCCACGCTTGCGACCTACACCGACGATCTGGTCTGGGACGACGTTGGCAATCCCGCCTGCCCTGTCTACGGCAAGAGCGCCGCGGCCGAGATCTATGAAGGGATCATCGACGCGATCCCGGATCTCCACTTGGAGTCTGTTGGCCGCTTCGCTTGCGGCGACCATGTCGTCGACGAGTCGATCGTCACCGGGCACATCCGCGGCTCGTTCATCGGCATCGAGGGAGGCGGAGCGCCGGTTCGCTTCCGGATGCTGCACGTGTTCGACATCCGCGACGGCCTCATCAGCCGCGAGCAGGCCTGGTTCGACACGGCGGGAGTCATCCGCCATGTGGAGTCTCACCTGCACGGAGCGACGGCGCCGTAGCGTCCCGGCCTTACGATGCGGTTCCGGCGGGAACCGCAACTTCAGAAGTGCCGGTTCGGCGGCACCGCGGCATTAGCCACGCCTTCGAGCTACTCTTCCTCGGCGAAGATCTCCGCGCACAGCTCTACGCATTCGCTACAGATAGCCACTTCATCTGGACCGGCTACAAGCTTTCTGCGCGGAGAAGCGCTCCGTCCACAAAAGGAACAGCGCAAGCTACTTCCCCGGCTCGCCCCAACCCTCTTCCACGACGTGCTTGATGCCTCGGGCCGCTGGTCAACGCCCGGATGATCTCCCTCTTGCAAGCTCGTCCCCTTCCTCCATCCCGTCGACCTACGTCGAATTGATACGCACGTCTTCGCGCGACATTGACCTCTGTAGCTGGGCCAGCGCCTCTACGCCATCTTGGGCACTTCGCGGTTACCAAGTCCAGACCCCTTCGGCCACCGACTCCCGAGCGTGCGCGGCCAGGCGCGGCGTTTGAATTTTCATCGCTCGCGGATGCTCATGCCCCTGGCAGCCCTCCGTCACTTGCGGACCTCCACGCATCGTGAAATGCCCTTCCGTCACGAAGCGACACCCCGAGAGCTCCCGGGGCTGGCGACGACCCTGATTCGGCCCAGGACCACCTTCTCTTGTTCGTTGCTCAGCTCATCCGCAACTGCTGTCACCCACCCATGGCTCCTGCACCTGCCCCCACTCCTCGGCGTCGACCGCGATGGCTTGTTCGACCTGGATGCCAACAACCGGACGCGCGGGGACGGATCCGTGCTCCCAGGATGCAGACACGGACAATGCTCGATCCGTGACGTCGAACCGGTCCAGGCAGATCGACCCCGGGATGTACGTCCTCCCCTCCCAATCGACATGGGGTGCGACATCAACCGGTCCGCAAGCTGTCACAACGATCCCCAACAATGCAGCAAGACAACGGGAAGCGATGGCCACATCTCGAATCTTGCCACGCCCGCCTAGGTCCTTAGGCAAGGAACGTAGCCTCCCGTCCTTGTCGGCAGCGTAATCAACGCTGTCCGGACGTGAAGGGTCGTCGCTCGCTTCCGTCTGAGGATAGATCGCCCGGACGGATGTCGCTTTCGTCACGAGCGACACTCGGCCCGGCTCGCCCGCCACGCTGCTCCGCGGTACGCTCGGTCTAATGACAGAGGATGGAACGAATCGACGGCTGACAAGAGATGAGTTGGCTGTGATCCGAAGCGTTCTCTCTGCTTCGGGCGACGAACACCGAATCAGCGAGGCACTCGGACGCAGACGGCTAACGGATGAGGAGCGCAAACATATTCGGGACCTATTGGTGCCCGAGATGTTGAAGCACGGCCTCGAAGCTGATAGCTCTCTGCCACCAGAGGGTCGAGCCATCGACGACATCATCGGAAAGCTGACGTTCTACTGAGGTCGAATGTTGCTTCCAGCAGGATGCGCAACTGCGGTGAGTCACGCTTTCGTCACGAAACGACAGTGACCACGACGACCAACTCGCACGATAGGCTCTGGTCATGCCCGGCGACTTCACGCTGTACTCGGTCGAAGGAGAACTACTCAAGTTCCCCGACCCTTCGGGTGGTGTAGCTGACGCGGCGGGGGTGATTTCGATGGCCTCCTCTGACGGCATCGCGCGGAGCTTCCGATCCTCGGCAGGACAGACCCATATGACGACGTCGATTTCACGAGCGAAGACGCGACCGCGATGGATGCGGAGATCGCGTACCTCTTGGACCGGGAGCTCGAACGCCCGCAGCGTGTGGAAGTGGCCCCTGGTGCAGCGCGGCGGGGTCTGATGCGTCTTCGAGAGATGGCCAAATGGTGTGCCGCTCACGAGGGGAGCCATATCGCCTGGCGGGGGGACTGAGCGTTGGTTCTTAGCTGAGTAGCGCTTCCGGCGGAAAGCGCAACCGCCGTGAGTCACGCTTTCGTCACAAAGCGACTGCCTCGAAGGTTGCCAACGAGGGGAACCGCCATCGACTAGGGACAGTCGTCTCCGTGCGTGAGGGCCTTCGTGCACTGGGTGGCTTGTGTCGGCGTGGGATTCGGTCTCGCCGCCTGCGCTCAGCAACCGCCAGGAAGCACGGCAAAGGAAGGCGCCTCGCCTGAGAAGACGACACCGTGGGCAAAGGGTGAGGTGTCGTCCGGGACGGTCACTGCGTCGGGAGACGCCGTGCCGGAAGGACGCCTGGTGCTGCAGTTGAACCCGGGCATCGAGGTCCTGGCACAGGGAGACGGACGGAGCCTCTCCCTAGGTGGCGACGCGATCGTCGCGTATGACGTCTCTCCGGACACGAGCAACGTGCTTGCCGCGACGTACGTGACGGAACCAACCAACTACACGCGCGAGGATCAGCTATTGGCCATCGACCCATGGACCGGGGAGCGGACTGTTCTCGTTCGGGCGGGCCCGAAGGAAGACCTTGGCCCAGCCGTCTGGTCGCCCGATGGTCAGCGCGTCGCGTATCGGCTCACCGTCCTGCCCGTCGATCCGGCGCTGGAACGTCCCGAGGGCACGGTGGAGCAGACCGTATGCGTCGCCGATGCGGTGACGACAGCCTCGCAGTGCTTCCCGGACCTCGGAACAGTCGATGGGTTCGATTGGTCACCTGACGGCAGACGGATCGCCGTGGATGGTGTGGGTGCGGACTTGCCTCTGAGGCTTCTCGACGTCGAGACCGGCGCGGTGTCCGACTTCGCATCGCCCCTCGACCCCAACCTCGTTGTAGCGCTCGGCGGAGAGCCGCCGCTGTCTTTCGTGGACGTCGATTGGTCTGCTAGTGGCAAGTTCGTGGCGACTCAGGCCCACCTGGTCGCCGTCGCGATCTTCGACTCGGAGTCCCGGTTCGTGATGATCGGCCGCAGGACAGAGGAGTTCGCAGACGTCCTGGCTTGGTCGCCAACGGAGGACCTGCTAGCGTACGCGGTCGGCCGCCCTCCGTACGCCATCACTGATCTCTACGTGTTGGACCCAGCAAGCGGTGAGGACCGATTGCTCTACTCGACAGGCGAGGGCGAGGCGGCACCCATCATCGTCGATGTCGCATGGAGTCCGAGCGGACGGTGGCTCGCAGTTGCGGTAGTCGAACGGACCATCTACCTGCCGTTGTCCGTGCACATCATCGACATGACTCGAGAAGACCCATCATCGACCATCGACCTGGGCGCCTCGGAAGCTGAAGTACTTGTGGGCTGGGGACCATAACCTCAGCGGGTGTCGGTTGGTCGATCCCTCAGGAGACGGATGTCGCTTTCGCTCCAAATCGACACCCGTGGACTCTGTCGGGCGCTTCACACGGAGCGGCGATCCCGTAAGCCAACAGTCACGGCAGGCCCCAGACACTTACTCACGTCGACCCTTGTGTTGTTTGGCGAGACGGTGTACGCCGAACCCCAGACGGCGTAATCCCGTCGGGCTCAGCGTAAGAGTGCGGAACTCCTGTAGGCAGCTGGTGCTTAGCTTCGGCCCGCCGAGGTCCCCAACGACGATCGCCTACCGGGGCCTTCTTCGGCCTGTGGGCCAGACTGGACCAGCAGGAGCGGTCTCGGACCCGCCGTGATGGACCGCTCCGACACAACCGTGCGACGTGTTTGCGCTTGTTCAGGGCGCGACAGGGCGCACCGGGTCAAGATGGTTACGTAAGACCAATCTAGGCCACCCGTCCTGGTGGGTGGCCAGCCATGCTGCGCTTCGAAGCAAGCCGGATAGCTTGCGATAGAGGACTTCCGCGTTTCCCGGTGAGCGTCGCAAGAGTGCGGTGTTCGAGTCGATGCATGCCCGGGGATCCGGCCCGCCAGCGTTCGTTCAGTGTGCCGAACATCGGCCTCGCCTTCGTCGGTGGATGGGACGGGGCAACCGCCGACCGGATCCCCCGGTGGCTCGCCCGAGGCGATCAGCGAACCCCTGGGACGAAACGCCATCGAACGCGCCGCCGATACGCCTCGTACTCGGGATAGCGCTCCGCCAACATCGACTCCTCGTGCCGGGCCTTCAGCTCGAGGACCACGGCGAGGAGCGCGGTAACCACGAGCGCGATGGGTGACAGCACCACGGACCACCCAAGCGCGAGCAACAGCACGCCGCCGTAGATCGGATGGCGCACGAGCCGGTAGGCGCCGCCGCTCCGAAGCGTCGAGTGCTCGGAGGGTTTGGGGAACGGGGTGAGCGAAGGGCCGAGCGCGACCACGCCGGTGATGAACAGCGCCAAGCCTGCGATGCCGATGCCGATGCCCGCGACCAGGAGCGCCGTCTTTGCCGTATCCGACCATTCCGGTCCGGCGATCCCGGCGGAGACGATCAGCGCGCCGAGCGCGAGCTGCGCGACCACCCACCCCTCGCCTCGAGGACCGAGCGGCGGGATCCGCATCTCTCCCACGGCTCCCACGGTAGCCGAGCCCGCGCCGCTGGCCTTTTCAGGCGCAGGACCTCCCAGACCGACGCAACACATCTTGCTCGATCTGCGCAAAGCGACGGATGCAGTCGACCGTCCGTCATCATCTTCCTCGCTGGACTACGTCGTGGCCTTCGCGCGGGGCCTTGTATTTGGCTAGGCGTTCCACTTTGAGACTGCTGCTACCGCGCCCAAGCCGCAGTTGCGGGAACCGGTCCAGCAAGGCCACGACGCAAGGTGGGGGTGGTTGTGCCCGTTGCGCTCATCATGGCGCGGGAACATGATAGCTCTGACTGAGGGTGGCGAACGATGGTTCGGGCATACGTGCTGATCCAGACCGAGGTTGGCCAAACGGGGCGGGTGGCCGGGGAGGTTGCAGAGATCGAGGGGACCGATTCGACGGTCCCTGTCGCCGGTCCGTACGACGTCATCGCGACCGTCGAGGCCTCGAGCATCGACGCCCTCGGCAAGATGGTGGTCTCCCGCATCCAGGGCGTGAGGGGAGTCACCCGTACCCTGACCTGTACGGTCGTGCGTGCGGGACTGCCCCCGATTCAGTTGACTCGCGGGGTTGAGAGCCATCAGGCCGCACGGGCGACCTCGTGGATGGTCTCGAACTCGATCGGGGTGAGCTTGCCCAGGGCTGACGCCGTCGTCGGTGGTAGGTAGGTCCGTTCGATCCAGGAGACGATGGCGAGTCGTAGCTCCTCTCTGCCGCTCCAGCGCTGTCGGTCGAGCACGTTCTTCTGGAGCAGCGCGAAGAACGACTCCATCGCGGCGTTGTCGGCGCATGCGCCGACGCGACCCATCGATCCGTGAAGCCCGTTGGTGCGAAGCAGCCGCACGAACTTGGCTGAGCGGAACTGGCTGCCGCGGTCCGAGTGCACGACGGTCCTCTCCGGGCACCTGAGGCCGATGGCGTTGCGCACCGCCGCCACGGCGAGCGAGGCCTTCATCCGATCGTCGAGCTAGTAGCCCACGATCCGGTTCGAGAAGGCGTCTTTGACCGCACAGAGGTAGAGCTTGCCCTCGTCGGTCCGGTGCTCGGTGATGTTGGTGAGCCACAGCTCGTCGGGTCCGGTGGCCGTGAAGCGGCGGTGGACCAGGTCGTCGTGGACCGGCGGGCCGGCCGCCGGACCCCGTCCTCGCTTGCGGGCAAGGACCGAGAAGATGCCGTGGGAGCTGCACAGGCGCTGCACTCGTTTCTCGCTCGCCCTGATCCCGTGCTCTGCCGCGAGCTCGTCGGCGATGAAGCGGTAGCCGAAGACCGGATCGTCGTCGTGGATCTCGCGTGCGGCATCGACCAGGTGCGCGTCTGACCACTCGCGAGCAGAGACGGGGTTGGCCCTCCACTTGTAGAACGCCTGGGACGAGAACCCCAGGACCCGGCAGGTCACCTTGACGGGGATCCCGTCGGAGGCAAGGTCACGGACCAGCGGGTAGATCATTTTGGGTTGAGCCCCTGCCCGAGGTAGATCGCGGCACGCCGCAGCACCTCGTTCTCCTGCTCGAGCAGACGGTTGCGCTTCTTCAGCTCTCGGATCTCGGCCTCCTCGGCCAGCGTCAGGCCCTCTCGCGCTCCGTCTTCGATCTCGGCACGGCGGACCCAGCGGTGCAGGCAGGACTCGGAGATCCCGAAGTCCTTGGCGATCTGGGACATCTGGGCCTGTCTACGAAGCGCTACGGCGACGACGTCACGGCGGAACTCCTCGGGGAACGCCTGGGGCATGTTGACCATCCTTCCCGTGAGGAGTGCGTCCTCACAGATTAGGAGTCAACCAAACCTGGGGCAGTCCCTGGCGCGTGGGCCACGTTCTAAGTTGGCAGCTCGGGAGACCAAACCGCCCTCGCTAGACGCCTAGGTGAGTTCGGTATCAAGTCGGAGAACGTGCGGGTCGGCACGCAGCAGTCGAAACCACGTCATCGGTCGCGCCAGGAACAGGCTTTGGGCGTCCTGGTCGATGAATCGGCGCAGCAGCCAGGGACAAGCGATCCTGTCCGTCTTCGGGCGAGAGCGGGTGACCCAGCGCATGATGACCTCCCTTGCGTATGTATCAGGAGCAGCGCAGCTGTAGCGACGAGGCCCTGGGCTGCAGATCGCGGGCACGTAATGCGCCGAGCCGGTGACGTGCCAGACAACCGGGCGCCGGACGGCCAACTGGTCGTGACGGCGCGTGGCAGTCGCTTCCCGCCGAAAGCGACTGTCGGGCGGCCGGGTAGAATCTGATCTCACATCGATTCCTTGGTTCCGACAACTCTCGCCAGTCGAAGAGCTTGATCCGATCCCACGGCGAGGGATGTTCGGGATCACCGGAGAACATGAGGCAGAAGGCGAAGGCGCGCCGGTCTGAGCTCACGATCACGCCGAGGAAGGAGGATCCGAGCCGATTTGGGAAGAAGTCCGCTAACATCGCAGCGCTCGGGTCGATAACCTCGTTTCTGACGAGTTCACGGATGCGCGGCCATGGAGGCTCCTGGCTCGCCCTGAGCGCCGCCGTCACGCCGCGCACGTAGTCGCTCTCGTCGCCACCCCCAAGAGCCAGGTCGCGGATCACGCGCGTCGCATGGCGCCTTGAGCGCAGCAGCGGGAACTCCGCCGGGTCGTCGACGTCCCACGACCAGCCGGGGAGCCGATCGAGGTCGGCTTCCCAGTCGACGCCGGGATACATCTCCGATCCGCGCGGCGGCGGTCCCTCTCCGAGCCATGCCCGGCCGCTGTGGTGCAGCCGGATGTTGCCGACGATGCCGTCGAGCGGCCCCTGCTCGTCCGAGTACGCCTCCGGGACGCGGGAGTGGCCGTGTGCCTCGACGAAGGCACGGATCCTCGCGTAGGTGCGACGCCAATCCTCGGCCTGCTCCTTCTGTCGGAGCTCTCGGACGTTGCTGACGCCGAGCTTGGCGAAGACCACGCGGATCCTTGCCCTAACGGCCCGTTCGGACAGATCCCACCGTCGGGCGATCTCCGGTGCGCTGAAGCCCTCGATCAGCTCCTGAACGAGCTCGAACTCGGGGCCCTCAAGGTCGCCTACCTCCACACCCTGACCGTAGCGCAGCCGTGCGGCGAGTAACTGCGGTCTGCTCCGACGAGCGTTGGCGTTGACCGCCTGCGGTCACGGGCTCCGACGACCTCGTTCGGACGTCCGGGTGTCGCTTCGTGACGAATCCGATACTCGAGCGCAAGTTCTAGGTGCTAAAACTTGTCACGCGCCCCGGCGTGCTAGGCCCCCATGAGCGACGCCCCGGTCGCGGGGGAGGCTTCAGTCAAGGAGTCGATCCACATGCGGAATCGCGTTGCTCGTGTTGCCACCATGTTATCTCTTGCCCTTACCCTATGAGGGCTTCTCTGGTTCCAAGACGACGGCTGCGGCGACGAATCGAACGCCCTGGACTCTCGGGTCGCTTCGGGTCGATGATCGGATAGTGCGGCGCGTCGTCATGTTCCTTGCCCTGATATCCCTCGCCTTGGTGGTCATGGTGACGATCACGCTCCGAGGCCGGAACGCGCCGACGGCGAACGTCGTGTCGGTTCAGCTCCCGGCGTCCGGCAACGCCGTCGCAACGTTCCTCCCCGACGGCCAGCCCGTGTTCGTCGTAACGTCTCGAGGCGGAGTAACGTCGGTCGTCGATGGCGTGTCGACACATCGCCCGTACGGCGTGGGGTACTTGATCGGCTGGTGTCCGTCGAGCCAGACGTTTGATGACCCCTACCACGGATCGCGATGGAGCTCCGATGGGCGCTACCTCCTCGGTCCGGCTCCTGCAGATCTGCCGACCTACACGTACCGCACCCTGGACGGTCGCATAACCATCGATCCGAATCCCACGGCGCCGACGAGGCGCAGCACCACGCGACCGAGGATCGCGGGGCCGAACTGTCGGCCTAAGGACTTGGTCGAGCCAACGTTCGCGTCCGGCGCGTGGCGCTCGCCAGCCAAAGCCGTTGCGGGTGGTGATGGCTGGGTCGACGTGTTGGGCGAACTCCGCGTCACTCGGGACGGAGCCGAACTCTGCGACCCCTCCGGCTCCTGCCCGAATGCGGTCCCGGTGCTAGGTGTTAAGGGCAACGTGTTCAGGGAGACAGGCCGCTGGCTGGCTCGCATCGAAGGCCACGACATCACCGACGTCACGGCGCTCCCCTGACGCGACGCCGCAGCTCGAATGGTCAATCCCGCCTAAAGACCACGCCCGGCAAGCGCGGCCCATGGCGCGTCGGGTTGACATTGGAGTCGACTCCAAGGTTTAGCCTGGCGGCATGACTCTTACGGTCTCGAAGCTCGCCGAACGGGTTGGCTTGACGGCCGACACGATCCGCTACTACGAGCGCGAAGGACTGCTTCCCCCACCCGGATCGGACCGCATCCGGCTACCGCGCCTTTGGGGACGATGCCGTCGAGAGACTCCGGTTCATCAAGGGGGCTCAACGCATCGGACTGCGTCTGCAGGAGATCAAGGAGCTTCTCGACATCCGCATCGCGGTCTCTGTCCGTGCGGTCACACCGAGGACCTTCTGAGTCGGCGAGTGGCGGAAATCGACGCCGAGATCGCCGGGCTTCAGGAGACGAAGGCAGACCTCATTGCGTTCACGGAGCGTTTCAACGCGATCGAGTGTCCCGAGGGTGTGGAGCCCTGGCCCTGCGCTAAGGAGTTCATCGCAGTGGCTGACGGAGTGAGGAGGGAGGTGACCCGCCTTGGACGGAATCCCGTGGTGTCCGCCGACCCCTGATTGTCCGTGCCCACCATCCCCGGAGTGCCCGTAGGGGGCCTCTAAAACAGCCCGCGCGCCCCGGCGCTCGCCGCCTGCACGGAGACGTCTACGTGGAGCTTTGTCGGCCGATCGAAAAGGTGAGCTGGTCTGGCTGGGCGAGGTCGCGGACCGCAGCGGCCTGACCGCCGGGTTCAGCCAGGTGCTGGCGTCAGCGCCACGCCGCCGCCACGACCCAGGCGTGACTCTCGTGCAGCTACTATCGTCTCGACGGTGACGGTGACATTCAAGAAGCAAGGCGGAGCAACCCGCCAATGAGACCGCTCCGATACTCGATCAACGTCACCCTCGACGGCTGCTGCGATCACCAGGTGATGATCGCGGACGAGGAGTTGCATCGCCATGCCGTCGCCAATCTGGAACGAGCCGATGCCCTGCTCTTTGGCCGAGTGACCTACGAGATGATGGAGGCGGCGTGGCGGCGGCCGGCGCGGACGGGAGCGGCCTGATTGGATGGTCCCCTTCGCCCGGACGATCGACGGGGCAAAGAAGTACGTCGTGTCGGGCACCTGGACAGGGTCGATTGGAACGCGGAGCTCGTGCGGGGGGACCTGGGGAAGCCGTTCAGCAGCTCAAGCGGGAGCCAGGCAAAGGCCTGTTCGTGGGAGGCGTGAAGCTCCCGCTGGCCTTGGCGGATCTGGG
>Ga0222623_10000730_pt1 | contig 10818 bp, 9 predicted proteins | sample PLMtaG_FD_177336 | JGI IMG/M metagenome (GOLD analysis project Ga0222623, IMG submission 177336) | Groundwater sediment microbial communities from an aquifer in East River, Colorado, USA - PLM2_30_coex | ecosystem: Environmental > Terrestrial > Soil > Riparian zone | place: USA: East River...
TAAAGCTATGCGCGTCGCCGCGCACGACGATATGAGGTGGCTCGATGTGACTTTGTGCAGCCATACTCCGAACTAAGCGCGCAGAATACCTGCGAACGCGTCACGGTATCGCCACACCAAAAATAACTCGAGAACGGTGATAACGATTGCAGGCGGTAAGCCCTCGGGTGCGATTAGAAGGTGGAACAACCAAATATTCACGATGATCGCGCCGAGAATCGTCAGGCCCAGCGGAACAAAGCGACCAATCAACAGAAGCAAGCCACCGATGACTTGGAGGCCGCCGATAACGTAAACGTAGCCGCTGGCAAAAAATGCGTGCAAATATTCACCAGCCACACCTTGCGGAAGCGGCGGCATCGGAAGGAAATGCAGGAATGCATTGGACCCGAAGAAAACGAAAATGAGTCCAAGAAGAACGCGAGCGATGATCGTGGCGACTTTCATGCAGTGATGGTGTCGTGATTAAGCTAGAAGTCCAACATCGAAGTTTGGAACGATCGCACCCCAGATTTGTCGGGCAAGGCGCTTCAATTTTCCTTAAATGTAGACTATGGCGCAATACCAATCGACTTCGCGCCGGCAGATCGCACAGATGTTCCGTCGCACAGCGGGTGGAGCGACGAATTTGTGCGTGCGCCTCGGCGTTCCTGCGAATGCGATTTCGTACTCGTCGATCCTTGTCGCGCTGATCGCATCTTTGTGTTTTTGGAAATCAGGAGAAAATGCATGGCTGCTGATTATTGCGCCGCTGTTTTGTTATCTTCGGCTTTGGTTCAACATGCTGGACGGCATGGTTGCGGTCGCAGCAGGAAAGGCGAGTGCCCGCGGCGAGATTGTGAACGATCTGCCGGATCGGATATCTGATGTGATTATTTTCGCAGGCGTTGCGCACAGCGGACTGATGAATCCCGTGATTGGCTACTGGGCGGCGATCCTTTCCTTGTTCGCCGCCTATGTGGGACTTTTCGGGCAAGCGCTTGGAAGGCAGCGCGAGTTTGGGGGAATTATGTCGAAGCCGTGGCGGATGGTCGCGCTGAGCCTCGGGGCTTGGGCGATGTTTGTATGTCTGTGGTGGAGCAACCAGCGGATGGACCGCACGGAATCCGTGCCTTCAATTCTCGATTGGACTTGTCTCGTCATAATCGCGGGCTGTTTACAAACGATAATCGTTCGCTTGAAACGGATCATGAGAGGGCTTCAAAATCGAGCGAGATGATTTCCCCGCAGACTGCGCTGCACGACCCGGTATTTCGCGCGTACCTCCTGATCGTTCCTGTTTCGCTCGCATTTGGTGGGATGATTCTCGGTTTCATTCATTGGGGCTTAAACAAGGAGTTGGGTCCGATCTGGAAAACCTATCGTTCGTGGCTCGTTATGGCGCCGATCGGCCTCTTGGTCATTTGCGCAGGGCGCGTTCCCGTCATCGTCGGCGTGACAGTGCTTTCAATTTTTGGATTCAAGGAATTCGCGCGGTCCTCTGGATTGTATCGCGACTGGTGGATGACGGGCGCCGTCTACGCGGGCGTCATTGCAGTCGGCGTTGCATCCTTAATGTCGCATCCGCAACGCGAAGAGTCAGGAGCAGGCTGGTATGGCTTTTTTATGGCCGTGCCGGTTTTCGCCATCGCGTTGATCCTGCTCATTCCGATCCTGCGCAATCGCGCCGGAGGCGAACTGCAAAAAATGTCATTGAGCATCGTGGGGTTTATTTACATCGGTTGGATGTTTGGACATCTGGGTTTTCTGGCCAACGCGACGAATGCCTATGGATTTCTTTGTTATGTGATCTTTGCGACTGAATTGAATGACGTCAGCGCGTTCACATTTGGCAGGTTGTTTGGACGGCATCCGCTTCGCAGCGAGATCAGCCCGAGGAAAACGTGGGAGGGCGCGCTTGGCGCGCTCGCGGTCTCGATGGTTTTGCCGTGGTTGCTGCGGTTCTCGTTTCCTTTTTTCGGAACGAAGCAACTAATTTTTACCGGGTTGATCGTCGGGATCGGAGGACAGTTGGGCGACCTCTCCATCAGCGTGATTAAGCGAGACATCGGGACGAAGGACATGGGCGCGGCGATCCCCGGGCATGGCGGAATCTTGGATCGCATCGATAGCTTGATTTACGTTGCGCCGTTGTTCATGCACATGGTGACATATTACTACGGCGTGCGATGAAAACCTGGTATTACGATTCGGCCTGCGATATCGATCAACCATTAGTCGATCGTTTGCGCCGATTTCCACGCGAGCCCGACATGCTCGTTTACGGAGTGCGCGCGCTGGTTGCGTTAATCATCCGCGGCTGGCTACGCATCTATCACCGGTTTGAAATTGTCGGACACGAAAATCTTTGGACAAACCACTCGCTCGTCATCGTTGCAAATCATTCCAGTCATCTCGATACGCTCTGTCTCCTGGCCGCGCTGCCCTTGCGGAAATTGCATCGCGCTTTTCCGGTCGCCGCCGCGGATTATTTTTTTCAAACCGTGCCGCGGACCCTGGTTGCGGCGGTGGTCACGAATGCGCTGCCGTTTGCCCGGCGAGTTCGGGTTCGCCAGAGTCTCTCGATCTGCTCGGAGCTTCTCAATGATCCCGAAAATATCCTGATCATCTTTCCGGAGGGCACGCGATCGAAAACAGGGCAAATCCAGGAATTCAAATCGGGAATCGGTGCACTCGTCGCCGGGCGAGACGTCACGGTTCTGCCCTGTTATTTGCAGGGCGCTTTTCGCGCGTGGCCGAAAGGCCGGCGTTTGCCGCGTCCGAAAAAAGTTCGCGTCATTGTTGGCGCTCCTCGCAATTATTCGTTACACACCGCGAACAAAATCGACATCTGCGCAATCGCAGCTGAATTGCATCGCGCGGTGAAGGAATTGGGAGAAAGCAATGGAAGCGAGTGAGCACGCGATGAAGAGTTGGGACGGTGCCGAGCTGTTCTATCGTGCGTGGGTCCCCAGCGAAGGGAGCTCCAAAGCCATTTTGCTTTTTCATCGCGGCCACGAGCACTCGGGCCGCTGGCAAGAGACGGTCGATTTGCTCGCGCTTAAAGACATCGCCGTTTTTGCCTGGGATGCGCGTGGTCATGGACGATCGCGGGGCGAACGCGGGGCCGCGAATAATTTTGCGGACGTGATCAGAGATGTGGACGCTTTTGCACGCCATATTTCCGAGCGTTACAAGATTCCAATCGAGAACATGATCGTTTTCGCTCACAGCCTCGCCGCGATCAGTGTCGCGGCTTGGGTGCACGATTACGCGCCGCCGATTCGCGCGATGATTCTGGCTGCGGCTGCGTTTCACGTGAAGCTTTACGTCCCCTTCGCCGTTCCGCTTCTGCGAATGAAACAAAAATTGTTCGGTCCTGGCCACGTGAAGAGTTACGTCAAATCGAAGCTCCTGACTCGGGACCGGGAGCAAGCCGCGCAATACGACGCCGATCCACTTATCTTCCGCCAAATCGCGGTCAATGTTTTGCTTGATCTTCACGACACAGCGGACCGATTAATCGCAGACGCAGGGGCCATCCAAACACCGACGTTAATGATCGGCGCCGGTCACGATTGGGTCGTCAGCCTGAAGGCGCAGCGTCAATTTTTTAACCGGCTTTCGTCGCCGTTAAAGGAAATGGAGATTTATCCGACCGCTTATCACGCCATCTTTCACGATTCAGATCGGCATCTGGTTGTGGAGCGTATACGCAAGTTTATTCGTGAACGCTTCGCCGACCCGATGACTCCGTCGTCTCTTTTGAATGCCGATCAGGCTGGATACACACGCGATGAATATGAGCGGTTGAAGTCGCGCGGTGGAATGAAGTTTGCTGTGGCGCGCGCTGGACTAAGAGTCGCCGGGCGCTTGAGCTGCGGTGTGGATATTGGCTGGCGGAGCGGCTTCGATTCGGGGCTGTCGCTCGATTACGTTTACGAAAATAAACCGCGCGGCTCGTTAGGCGTTGGCCGTTTGATCGACAAATCGTATCTCAACAGCATCGGCTGGCGTGGCATCCGACAGCGCAAAGCGAATCTTAAGAATGCATTGAAGAACGTAATAGAAACACTTCACAGGGAAGGCCGATCCATTCGTATTTTGGACATAGCCGCCGGTGCCGGTCGATACGTCACGGAAACGATGCACGAGCTTCCAGACATTTCGATAATCGCCACCCTACGCGATTACAAACAGGAGAACGTCGATGCGGCGCGAGCGTTGGTCCAGGAATTCGGACTGGAAAATGTGACCGTGGAGCAAGGCGACGCATTCGACCCTGATTCGATTAGCGCAATGGCGCCGCACGTAACCATCGGAATTGTATCCGGGCTTTACGAATTATTTCCCGGGAATCAACCAGTCTTGAATTCACTTCGCGGTCTCGCCGGAGCGATCGAACCGGGTGGATATTTGATTTATACGAATCAACCCTGGCATCCGCAGGTTGAATTCATCGCGCGCGTTTTACGCAATCGGGAAGGGAAGCCCTGGATCATGCGCCGGCGGACGACGGCCGAAATCGACGAGCTGGTGCACGTGGCCGGTTTCCAAAGAATAGCGATGGAGGTGGATCAGTGGGGAATGTTCACCGTTTCAATCGCGCGCCGATGGAACGAGCGTCCCGCGCCCGATCTTAAAAATGGCGGTGACGACATCGAATAGCACGATCGAGCGACGGAACGCTCGATCCACATTGAAAGCCTTCGCAGTTTCCGCGGGATTATCGATCCTGTTTCTGGTCGTTTACGGCGGGTGCAATTGGATCACGGGGCAACGCGGTCACGTGGGCTCATTTTATTTTCAATGGGAACACGCCATCCCATTCGTTCCTTTCATGATTCTCCCCTACATGTCGATCGACCTCTTCTTTGTCGCGGCCCCGTTTCTTTGCAGAACGGACGAGGAGCTGCGGATCTTTTCGCGGCGAGTCATAGCAGCAATTCTCATTGCCGGCCTTTGCTTTTTGCTTTTCCCTCTGCGTTTTGCTTTCCCGCGCCCTCATGCCAACGGATGGCTCGGCGCAATCTTCGATTGGTTTCGAGGAATGGATTCGCCCTTTAATCTTCTCCCATCGCTGCACGCCGCGCTTCTGTTGCTGCTGGTTGATCTTTACGTGAGAAAACTCCGCGGCGTTTTCTTACTCGCGGCCGTGCTGTGGTTCTTTTTCATCGGTCTCTCCCCATTACTCACGTACCAGCACCACGTCATAGACATCGTCGGTGGTTTTGTCCTCGCAGGATATTGTTTCTATTTCTTTCGCGAGCGGTCGCCCGCGCTGCCAGTTGTCGTGAATCGCCGCATCGGTTCGTACTACGCAGCGGGAGCGGTGGTTGTCTTGCTCATGGGCGCGATCTTCTGGCCATGGGGTGTCTTGCTTCTTTGGCCGACGATTGCCCTCGGCATCGTCGCGATCGCGTACTTCGGAGCGGGTCCGGTCGTTTTTCACAAGACGAAAGGGAAGTTGCCGTGGAGCACGCGGTTTGTGCTGGCGCCTTGTCTGTTCGGTCAATATTTATCGCGGCTGTATTATCGCCCGCGATGCCGATCCTGGGATGGAGTCACGCCACGAGTCTGGATCGGCGGCAAACTGGGAAGCCGCGCCGCGAACAAAGCTGTGCGCTCCGGCGTAACCTCCGTGCTCGATTTAAGCGCCGAGTTTTCCGAAGCGAAACCGTTTCGCAAGATTAAATATCAAAATATTCCGATCCTCGATTTGACTGCTCCCACCCAGACGCAGCTCGCGGAGATGGGCGAATTCATCGGTAATCAATCGCGAACCGGTGCTGTTTATGTCCATTGTAAGATCGGTTACTCGCGAAGCGCAGCCGCCATCGCCGCTTATTTAATCATGAAAGGGAAAGTGAATACCGTGGAAGAAGCATTCGCGATCATTCGCCGGGTTCGACCGTCCATTGTCATTCGACCCGAGGTGATCTCAGCGTTGTCCGAATTCCAATCTGGACTTCGTTCTTCTCCAGCTGATGTGGACTCTTTTGTCCTCGCCTTGGATCATGGCGCGCTCTCATAATCGCAAGAATGCTATGAACTATAACGAACTGACTCAGCTTTACTTCGAACGCTCGAGCGCCATGCAGCAATACTGGAATCTCTACGTCATCATCGTCGGCGGTGTGCTTGCGTTTTCCTCGCTGCGCAAACAGCCGGCTGCAATTACCACCGCACTGGTCTGTATTTTATTCGCTCTGTTCGCCTACAAGAACCTTGACGCGATGAAAGATACCACCGCGCAACGCTTCGCTACCATTGAAGCGATCAAGCAATTTGATTCTAGCGGCGTCACACCCGCGCCCTCGAAACCAGTGCGCGACTTGCTCGAGCCGACTCTTACACCCGCCACGTTTGGAAGCGTAAAGGCCACGCACATCACCAGCGACCTGCTTACTATTGCCGCACTTTGCGCGATGGAGCTTCGAAGAAGAAGGCTCAAGACAATCCCGAGCACGCCCAGAAGCGCTTGATCCGGGGGCGCACGCAAATTCCACAGAAAAGAGCGCCGCTCGATGGCGATTTTCATTCGAGGAAGATGGCTGTTCAAAATGGAATTCTAATTCCCGAAGTTGTAGAGCAGGTAATCTTTTCAAATGTGCGCTGCTTTTTGGGAGTGCGCAGACGGGGTCTGGATGACGTTCATCGGCACGCATGACGATCTGAGCGATATTTGCGGTCGCTTTGTGCGCCTCCGAAGGTAACAGCGCATTTCCTTTGTCATTCGAGCGGAGTCGCTTGCCACGCCCTGGGTTTATGCGAAGGCTGGATGGAATCTCTCAGTTTTGAACAAAGAGAATATTGATTGAGAGATGTCTCGATTTCGCTCGACATGACAAAGACGCCAACCTCGCGAATTCACCCTGCTGCGAAATTCTTTTTCGAGGGTGACAAAAAGTTCTTTGTTAAGGGCGTCACTTACGGTCCCTTTAAGCCGGACAGCGAAGGGAATTATCTCGGGCGGCCTGAGCAAGTCGAGATCGATCTCGCGCTCATGCGCCAGGGTGGTTTGAATCTTGTTCGAATTTACCACACGCCGCCGCGTTGGTTTCTTGATCGTTGTGCTGCTGCCGGCATGCGCGTCCTGGTGACGCTTCCCTGGGAAAAACATATCGAGTTCTTGCGTCAAAGAGCGACACGGAAGCAAATCGCCGAAGCCGTGCGTGCTGCCGTGAAGACGCACGTCGGACACCCGGCAGTTTTTGGTTACCTGGTCGGCAACGAAATTTCCAGCACCATGGCGCGGTGGCTCGGCGCGCGTCGAGTGATTGAATTTGTAGAGGAATTGATCGGGATCGGACGTGGAATCGATCCTGACGCTCTCTTTTCGTATGCGACATATCCCCCGACCGAATATCTGCTGCCGCAGAATGCTGATTTTTGCTGTTTTAACGTGTACCTCCACAACCAACGTGATTTCGAGGGGTACCTACTGCGGCTCCAAAATCTCACTGGTGAGCATCCGCTTATCCTGGGGGAATTCGGCATGGACACGATCCGGCATTCAGAGGACGAGCAGGCCGAAATGCTCGGTTGGCACATCGACAGCGTGGTGAAATGCGGCCTCGCTGGAACAATTTTTTTTACCTGGACCGACGAATGGTTTACTGGCGGCGAGGAAATCACAGATTGGGCATTTGGGATCGTCACGCGGGAGCGCAAACCGAAGAAAGCGTTCTACACGCTTGAAGAAAAACTCGGGCGAAGCGATTCCGCTTTGCCTCATCGCCCGTTGGCGCGCGCGCCATTCGTCTCGGTAATCGTATGTTCGTACAATGGCGGCCGCACGCTCGCAGCGTGCCTTGAGTCATTAGGTAAACTCAACTACCCGGAATATGAAGTCATTCTGGTCGATGACGGTTCGACGGATGACACAGCGTACGTTGCAGCACAGTTCCCACAGGTTCGCTACATCCATCAGAGCAATCATGGACTAAGTTACGCTCGCAACACTGGGGCCGCTGCCGCCAAAGGTGAACTGTTCGCTTACACTGATTCGGACTGCATGGCAGATGCGGATTGGCTCTATTATCTGATCAGCACGCTTGTGAGCGGCGACTACGCCGGGGTGGGTGGACCAAACGTGACGCCACCCGCGCAAAATTGGATTCAGGCGTGCGTTGCAGCCGCGCCCGGTGGTCCTAGCCATGTCTTGCTGACCGATACAATCGCCGAGCACATCCCCGGTTGTAACATGGCATTTTATCGGTGGGCGTTTGAAGGCGTCGGCGGCTTCGACCCCGAATACCACAAGGCGGGGGATGACGTGGATTTCTGCTGGCGAATCCAGCAGGCCGGATGGGTCGTCGGTTTTAGTCCAACCGCAATCGTATGGCACTATCGCCGTTTTACGCTTCGCGCGTTCTTGAAACAGCAGGACGGTTACGGCGAAGCAGAATCGCTGCTTCGCTTCAAGCATTTGATTTTCTTTGGCCCGACTGGCACCGCGAAATGGCGCGGCCAAATCTACGGCACTCCGCGCTTCAGCTGGTTTGTTAATCGACCAGTGATTTATCACGGAATTTTCGGTGAAGGATTTTTTCAGTCGCTTTATCCCTCGCCGCAATCAGACGTAGCCGCGTACCTCAGCAGCATTGAATGGTTCGCGCTGACGATCTTCCTTTTTGGCCTGGGAATTTTTCTGCCTGCGTTGCGCATCGTTCCGTACCTCATGCTGGGTGGCACTCTGTGCGTGGCCCTTTCGTACATGGTTCGCGCTTCAATTGAGCCGAAATTCGATACGGTCCGGGCGCGCCTGCTTGTGATGCTACTGGCGTTTGCTCAGCCGCTCGTGCGAGGGTTTTCTCGGTATTTCACATGGCTGCGGTTCAAGCGCACACCCGCCAACGTGATTCGAAGGCACGAGCACTTGCCCGAAGGCGCCCGATCTGCCGGCAGTTTGAGTCGCCGCGTTTTTTGGAGCGAGCAGGGTAGGGACCGTCACTACTTGCTAGGCGCTATGTTTCAGTTACTCGACGAAGAAGACTGGCGCTATTCCACCGACAGTGGATGGAATGATTGGGACATTCAAATCTACGGCAATTTCTGGTGGAGCATAACGCTGCAAACGGTCACCGAGTACCACGGCGGTGGAAAATGTTTGACCCGTGTTCGTCTTCGGAACCGCCCGGTCACCACGACTGTGATTTTTAGCCTGATTGCACTAACTCTGTTGATCTACCGCCAGCTGAACGTTTCGCATGTTGAGCTTTGGTCTATCGGTGCCTACTTGCTTTTTCTGTTGTTCCTGGCTACGCGAGCCCGTGCGTTGAAATCGCGAGTAGCTGAACTTGTTGATGCGGCAGCGCTCCGCGCGGGTCTCCAGCGGGTAGCGCGCAAAGCTAAAATCGCGCGGGCAACGGCAGAGCCTGAGGTTCAGGTTCCAGTGAATGTGACCGATCCCGCATCGCCGCATCTGCCTGGGTAGCGGACGCGCCTCGCGTGCTGGCTTCGGCGTGGCAGCGAAACAATCTTTCCTTTTGCAATGAATAGCGCATAGGGGTCGAGCGAGGACGCGCTCGCCAACACGCTAGACGCGTGCGCTGTCCTCGCGATCAGAACTCCAAACGCACCTGACCTGATCCGCGTTCGATGGTGCCGATTTGTTTCGCTCGTAAGATGGACATTGCGCGCTGTGCATTCTTCTTCGCAACCACCGCGACCATGCCAATGCCCATATTGAAGACCTGATACATCTCCCGAGCATCAATGTTTCCATTTTGCTGCAAGATTTGGAAGATGCCCGGGATATGCCAACTTCTGGCTTCAATTACTGCATCGCAATTCGGAGGCAGAATCCGGGGCAGATTGTCAATGAGACCGCCACCCGTGATGTGGGCGAGACCCTTAATTATGCCGTCTGGAAGATTTGCCAGGAGCGGCTGATAATTTTTGTGTACACGCAACAGTTCTTCCCCGACGCTCGTCGTCGACCCAGCCAGGCGCGAAGTTACTTTCAAGCGCATCTTGCGGAACAAAATTTCTCGCGCCAGCGAATAGCCATTGGTGTGCAAACCGTTTGAAGCCAACCCGAGAATCACGTCGCCAGGTTTAATTTTCTGGCCGTCGATGATCTTCGCGCGATCGACCACGCCCACGATGCAGCCGGCGAGATCGTATTCACCTTTGCGATACATTCCGGGCATCTGCGCTGTCTCACCGCCGAGGAGAGCGCAGCCTGCGGATTGGCAGGCCCGAGCGAAACCACGCAAGAGTTGTTGAAACACGCGGTGCTCGAGTTTTTCGCAGCCGATGTAATCCAGAAAAAAAAGCGGACGGGCGCCCAAGACTGCAATGTCATTTACGCAGTGGTTCACCAGATCCGCCCCGATGGTGTCGTGCTTGTCCATCACAAACGCGATCTTCAATTTTGTGCCAACGCCATCAATGCTTGCGACCAACACCGGCTCGCGCAGGCGAGGGAAGCGTGCCTCGAATAACCCGCCGAAACCGCCAATCTTGCCGAGCACGCGTGGACCGTGGGTTCCCTTAACGAGCGACTGAATTTGTCGCTTCAATCTGTTGCCAAGATCGATGTCTACGCCGGCGCGCGCGTATGCCTTTCCCTTCTTTGTCATTCCGAGCGAAGTCGAGGAATCTCTGTTTTTGATCCAAACAGCAAGAGATTTGATTCGTTCACTTCCCGTTCGCTCAGCTTTCAGCCTGCCCGTCGATGTCGCGGCTTCCCCAGCCGCTCCATTCTCGACTTCGCTACGCTTCGCGCGAAATGACAAGCGACTACTTCAAATCGGCGAACAATGTGGGGTGTGTTTCCTGGTCGGCCAGCGCTTTGGCACGCTGCTCGCGTTTTTCCATGATGAATTTATC
>Ga0222623_10000736_pt1 | contig 10778 bp, 9 predicted proteins | sample PLMtaG_FD_177336 | JGI IMG/M metagenome (GOLD analysis project Ga0222623, IMG submission 177336) | Groundwater sediment microbial communities from an aquifer in East River, Colorado, USA - PLM2_30_coex | ecosystem: Environmental > Terrestrial > Soil > Riparian zone | place: USA: East River...
AGGTCTCCTGCTTGGACCACGGCGCCTTGAACACGCCGCCGTTCTGCTGGAACAGCCACGCGAGGTAGGTGATCCGCTCGTCGATGGCCAGCGAATCTCGGTACTCGCGCACCGGGGTGGTCGAGTAGATCACGGATCCCTTGGCCCCGCCGCCGGTCACGTACGCCGGGAGCCGGTAGCGCTCGATCACCGCGGACAGCCCCTCCTTCAGGTAGGCGTCGAGGTGGTTCAGCCTCCCGTAGGCGTCCTTCGTCAGCACCTCGGTCAGGGTCGCGCGGGTCGCGGCCATCGTGAGCGGGTTGCCGTTGAACGTTCCCGCCATGTCGTACTCGCCGTCGACGACCAACCGGAACAGCTCCTCGGTGGCCCCGATCGCGCCGCAGGGTGTCCCCCCGCCGATCGCCTTGGCGAGGCAGACGATGTCCGGCACGACCCCGAACGCCTCGACGGCGCCGCCGTAGGCGAGGGTCGCGCCGGTCTTCACCTCGTCGAACGCGAGGTAGGCGCCGAACTCGTGACACAGGTCCGCGAGCCCCTGCAGGTAGCCCGGCTCGGGCAGGATCACGCCGCAGTTCATCATCGCCGGCTCGACGATCATGCCGGCGACCTCGTCCCGGTGCTCCTCGAACGCCTGTCGAGCGGCATCCAGGTCGTTGAACGGCACGACGCGGACCAGATCGGCGAACGCCTGCGGGATGCCGGGCACCTGGGGAACCGTCACCGGCTGCTCCCGCGGCCCCATCAGGTCGGGGTCGGGGATCACGCTGAACATCAGCGAATCGTGGTGGCCGTGGTAGGTCCCCTCGATCTTGATCAGGACGTCGCGTCCGGTCTTCGCGCGCATCAGGCGCGCGGCCTCGAGCGTGGCCTCGGTCCCCGAGTTGCAGAACCGCCACAGCGGGATCGCGAAGCGTTCGGCGAGGTTCTCGCCGATCACATCCAGTTGCTTGGTCGGCTGCGCGAAGTGCGTCCCGCGCGACGCCTGTCGTTGGATCGCCTCGACGATCGCGGGATGGGCGTGGCCGACGACCATCGCGCCGTAGCCGAGGTGGTAGTCGAGGTACTCGTTCCCGTCGATGTCCCAGATGTGGCTGCCGTCGCCGCGATCGATGAAGATCGCGTGCGGGGGTGAGGCCTGCCACGACGAGGCCACCCCACCCGCGACGTGGCGTTCGGCGATCTCGCGGTACGCGATCGAGGCCCGGTGCTTGGGCTCGAGCTCCGCCTCCTGCTCATCGATGAGACGATCGACCTTGCCCAGGTCGATCCGGACCGACTCGCGAACCGCCATGACCTCGTTCCTCCTGCGTAGCACGCTGTTTGAATGGCCGTTCAATCATGGCAGAGGTCGAGGGGGTCGGCAAGGCCCCGAGAGGGCCGCGGGTACAATCGCGTTCGAACGCGGTGGCCGTAGCTCAAGTGGTCAGAGCACCAGGTTGTGGTCCTGGGGGTTGGGGGTTCGAGTCCCCTCGGTCACCCGAAGCCCGAGGGTCCGGTTGCTAGACTGCGCCGGGCCTCTAGCTCAATCTGGCAGAGCAACGGACTCTTAATCCGCAGGTTCGGGGTTCGAATCCCCGGGGGCCCACAAACGGGATGTGTGGTTCCGCCTGATGCGTGACACCTCGGTCTCGCCTGACGGGTGACACGGCTTCGCCTGAGGCGTGACGCCCAAGTCATCGAGGAGCATCCCGCACGCTCGCGCAGAACAGGATCCACTTCTGCGAACATCCGCGTACCCGGCCCCTCGTGGGACTACGATGCGCGGACGGACCGACCGAAGGTCCCTGAGGGGGAAGACGCATGGGCTGTCTGTTGGTGTTGCTGTCGGCGTTCGCGCCGCGCCTCATCGTCGTGTTCGCCTGGATCGCACGGCCCGTGTACTTCGGTTCCGTGTTCGATACGTGGATCTTCCCTCTGCTCGGGTTGATCTTCTTGCCGTTCACGACCCTGATCTGGTTGCTCGTCGGCGCGCCGCCTCAAGGGGTCGAGGGGTTGGACTGGCTCTGGGTCGTGCTCGCCGTGTTGCTCGATCTCAGCCACTACGCCAACACCTACGAGCAGCGGGACACGGTCTCGGCCGGGATGGGGAGGAACCCGTCGCCACCGACCGCAACGCCCCCGACGAACCGGTGATGCCTCAGAAGGAACTTCGCTGTCTCGACCGTCGTGACCGGACCTCAGTCTCAGAGACATGGCTAGCGATGTGTCGCTGGCACCGGTGTTCTTGGGTGCGCTGACCGACCAGTAGGGTCCTTCCTTCCTTCGGGACGCCCGGACGTCGCATCACGCGGATCGTATGAACCGCCGCAACCTCGACCGCTCTTGCAGCGCCGGGCAACACTCACGTCGGGCCGCGGTTGAGTTGTGCAGGAACGCATCAGGGCCCTAGGATTCGACGATGTCCGAGGATCCGGGGGCCGGACCGATGGTTGCTGAGCCTGATCGGTTCCTGCTTGAGGCTAAGCTTGCGATCCCAGAGCTATCTCCAGGTGGGGTCAGTCGCAGCAAACTCATCGAGGCCGCCCGAGCGAGCGAGCGCCGCGTGATCGTCGTCTCTGCGCCCGCGGGCTACGGCAAGTCGACGCTGCTGGCTCAATGGGCACGTACGGAGGAACGCCGCGTCGCATGGGTGTCGCTCGACCGTCTCGACGACGATCCCGCGGCCCTGCTGACGCTGTTGGCGACGGCGTACGCTCGGAGCTCGTCGGGCAACGCGGATCTCGTCACCGACATGGGCGGCGGTCTCGGCGTGTCGGCCCTGGGGCGCGCGGCGCCTCGCCTCGCGTCGGCGTTCAGGACCAGCCCATCGCCATTCGTGCTCGTGCTGGACGACCTTCACGAGCTCCGCTCACCGGACTGCCACGACGTCCTCAGCGTCGTTCTGGCCGGGATCCCCCGAGGCTCTCAAGTGGTCGCGGCGAGTCGGTCCGAGCAACCGTACGTGCCGCTGCTACGAGTGACGGGTGACGCATGGGAGATCGGGGCGAGCGACCTCGCCTTCGACGCAGCCGGCGCCGAGCAGGTCTTCTCGGAGGCGCTCGTGGACCTCACGCGTGAGCAGGCCGTCGTCGTGACAGATCGGACCGAAGGCTGGCCCGCGGGCATCTACCTGGCTGCGCTGATCGCGCGCCACAACGATGGCGCGGCATCGACGGTCTCCGGCGACGATCGGTTTGTGGCCGACTACCTGTACCGCGAGTCGTTGCTGCAACTGTCGGAGGACACCCAGCGGTTCCTGCGGCGCACGGCGGTGCTCGATCAGCTCTGTGGCCCGCTCTGCGACGCGCTCCTCGGAGGAGCCGGCGCGAACGGACAGCTGCGCGACCTCGAGGCCTCCAACATGTTCCTGATCCCGCTCGACCGTCGTCGTGAATGGTACCGGTATCACGCGCTGTTCCGCGAGTTCCTGCTGGCCGAGCTAGATCGGGTCGAGCCGGACGTCGTCATGAAGCTCCACCTGCGAGCCGCCGACTGGTACGAGTCCCACGGATCCTCGGTGACCGCCCTGGAACACCTGTTGCATACGACCGAGCGGGACCGAAGCGTCCGACTGATGACGGCGTTGACACTCGCGACCTATCAAGCGGGCCAGATCTCGACGGTGCAGCGTTGGCTCTCGACGGTGGGTGACGCAGCGATCGAGGCGTACCCCCCTCTCGCGGTACTGGCCGGCTGGATCGCGACGTTGAGCGGACAGACGGCCGAAGCGCAGCGTTGGGCAGCGATCATCGACGCCGCTTCGTACGACCTGACGCCGGAGGACGGCACAGCTTCGTTCGATTCGGCGCGAGCGATGCTTCGGTCCATCATGTGTCCCGCCGGTCCCCAGCTAGCGATGACGGATGCGACCCTCGCGGTGACCGAGGAGCCACCGTGGAGCCCGTGGCGGGATCAGGCGCTCTGCATGAGCGCCGAGGCGCACCTGCTCGTCGGCGAGGTCGAGCGGGCCGTTGCTCTGTTCACCGAGTCATCGGCCCTTGCAGCAACCACGGGCGATTCGGATGCGACCATCGTGAGCGAGTCCGAGCTCGCGCTCTTGGCGATGGATCGCGGGCGGTGGACGGAGGCCGCCGAACACGTGGAACGTGCCCTGGGGTCCATCGAAGAAAAGCGGATGCCCGACTACGCCACGAGCGTGCTCGCGTTCGCCGGCGCGGCCCGGCTCGCCGTTCACGAGGGTGACCTAGAGGAGGCGAACCGCCGGCTCACGCAGGCGATGCGAGCACGTCCGTCGTTGACGTTCGCGCTCCCCTACCTGGCCGTGCGGGTACGCCTGCACCTTGCCAAGGTGTACTTCGCGATAGCCGACGCGGCGACCGCTCGTCACCTTCTCCGCGAGATCGACGACATCTTGCTGCTGCGGCCTGCTCTCGGCGCCCTCGCCGAGGAGGTGTCGGAGTTCCGCCTCCTCGTCGCATCGGATGCTCAGGTCGAAGCGACCGGCGGGCCGCCCCTGACCTCAGCGGAGCTTCGCTTGCTCCCCTACCTCCAGACGCACCTCACGCTTCGCGAGATCGGGGAACGGCTGTTCGTGTCTCGGAACACCGTGAGCTCCGAGGTCAGCTCGATCTATCGGAAGCTGGGCGTCTCCTCACGCGGCGCAGCGGTGGAACAGGCGACGACGATCGGCCTGCTCGGCGCGTGACCATCGAGCAGCCAGCGGATCAGTCTTCCAAGGCACCGTTGATGTCGTACCCGAGCGCCATCCCGACCTTCGGAGCCGCCGCGACCACGCGAGGAAGCCCAACGGTGGGTACGACGGCGACGAGTACGTCCACGATCTCGACTGCGCTCGCGCCGGCACTGACCGCGGCGTCTGCGTGCGCTCCGAAGGACGGCCCGGACCCGCCGACCGCGATCAACGCGGCGAGGCGGGCGAGCGCTAGCGTCTTCGGGTCGAGCCCCGCGGATCGGGCACCGGCTGCGCGGGGGAAGCCTTCCGCGAAACCCGTGTCGTTGATGGCGAGACGGCGCAGTTGCTCGGTGTGATCCAATCGGCTCAACCTTCCCGCCCGTCGCCGGTCGACGAGATGGTCCAGATATCGTCGGCGTTCAAGCCGCCGACCGCATCACACAGATCATGTGAATCGATCCTTGCCATATCCATCCTAGTCACGCTCGTGGCCCGCCTTGTGATGTTCCATCGTAGTCATGATGCGGCATCGGAAGGTCCGAGACGTTCATCGCCCACGCAGGCCCGTACGCTTCGAAGCCGGAAATCATCGGCGGTGGAAACGTCGGATCGGTGAAGCCGCCGACTGCGGCCCCGAGGACGTCCGGAGCGACGGAGATCTCCCAGTACACGGTCGAACCGCACTCCGGGCAGAAGTGATACGTGGCTCCCCCGCTGTCGCAGGAGCGAAACGTGGCCGGCTTCCCGCTGTCGGTGGGGAACGTCCACGTCTTCGATCGGCCTTCGATCGTCACGTGCTCGATCGGAAGTCGCGCTTGCACGCTGAACACGCTGCCCGTTCGCCTCTGGCACTCGTAGCACTGGCACAGGGATATCCGCCCTGGGTCGGGACCTTCGTACGTAAGGCTGAGCTGTCCGCAATTGCACGAAGACTCACGGGTGGCCATTTCTTCTCCTACTCTCGGCGAGCAGCCTGGAGGGTCGGGCCGACGGCCCGACCCCCAGCGTCGACTTGCCGTCAGCTTTCGGCCTTCAGCTGCTTGGCGAGCTCGTCCGCGTCCGCGTCGATCGCGTCGGAGACGAAGCGGTTCTCCGCCTTGATGCTTGCGGCGACCTGGTCAGCCATGTTCGTCGCGTAGATCACGATCAAACCGGCCTCCCCGTTCTCCAGGACGGTACCGAGCTCCTTGAGATCATCGTTGCTCATCCCGCCCTTGATGTGCCCGGTGACGGCGCCGATCCCTGCGCCGACCGCGGCGCCGACGCCCAGGCCGATCCCCGGCAGGACCGCGGTCAAGGCCCCGATGGCCAGTCCCGTCCAGGCGCCGTGTCGCGTCGACTCCTCGTGCTTCTTCGCGACCTTGACCTTGCCGTCGTCCCCGCGCTCGACGATCGCGGCATCGAAGTCGTGCCCGACCCCCGCGTTGTCGTACAACGCCTTGACGGCCTCGTAGTCGACCTCGGCGTCCGACACGCTGTCGTAGGACGCTCCGAGGACCACCAACATGTCCTTCTCGCTCATCCCGTACCTCCTTGCGTCGAGGATGCTGCCGTCCTTTCCGAACCTGCGGTTCTCATATCCTCTCGATCGCCTCCGATCTGCCGGTGGATGTCAGCTACTCCATCGTGATATCGCGTCCGTGCACGCTCAGTGCCCATATGACGGTCACGTCGATCGCGATCAAGACGAGCGACCAGATCGGGTACAGCGGGATCCACGCGAAGCTCACCAGCGCACTCACGGCCGCGAGGATCACGCCGACCGTCCGTGCCCACACCGCGCCGCTGAAAAGGCCGAAACCGGCAAGCACGACGACGATGCCACCGATGAGGTGGATCCATCCCCACGTGGTGACATCGAACTTCAAGACGTAGTTGGGCAGGACCGCGTAGAAGTCGTCCTTGAGGATGCCGGATAGACCTGCGATCGCATGGAACACACCGATCAGGATCATCATGATCCCGGCGAACGTGGTCCACCCCACGGCAGCGCTACTGCGTTGTTGCGACATGACTGGCCTCCCCTCTTCTCTCTGTCGGTGTATCGAACTCCTACGTCGTCGATGCGCCATCACACAGACAGTGTGAAACGCATATCGCCCGTCAATCACGCGATATGGGTGACGACACACTGCGGACGTGGCTTCACCCTCCGTGGGAAGACCGAGGCCCATGAGGGTTGGCCGCAGGCACGCCGCGGCCACGGAGGGAAGAGGAGGGGCACATGTCAGCGGAGACCACCAGCGAGCAGGCCGCGAACTGGCGCGGCGATCTCGGAGCGCCGGACACGCTCGAGACACGCCTCGGAACGATGACGTTCGCCGACGGCGCTCCGACCCCGGAGACGGTCTCGAACGCCTACGACCAGCTGGACCTCCTCCATGCCGTGAACGCATTCATGAACGGCTACCAGTTGGCGTCGACGTACGCCTTGCGACAAGGGTTCCTCGGCGCCGGGGTCCCGGACAACGCGATCTTGCTCTTCTCCGAGCTGATGGGCTCCGAGTCGCTGTTCCTGACGGCGAACGCCGACACGGTCTACTTCGTCGGGTTCGTCGACCTGAGCTCGGGGCCGGTGGTGGTCGAAACCCCGCCCGAGGCGCTCGGGATCTTCGACGACATGGCGTTCAACTGGATGGTGGATTTCGGCTTCCCCGGACCCGATCGTGGCGAGGGCGGCAGGTTCCTCCTCCTCCCACCCGGATACGAGGATGACCTCCCCGACAGCGGGTTCCACATCGGTCGGTCCCGAACGAACCAGGCGCTCATCCTCGGGCGCGCGTTCATGCAGGACAGCGACCCGAAGCCGACGGCCGACCTGATCAGGCGGACGCTGAAGATCTACCCCTACGTGCAGGGGGGATATGGAACCAGTATCGCCACCTTGCTGGAAGGGGATGTTCCAGCGGGGAAGGCCGCCGATATCCCGGAGACCACCTTCGTGGAAGGAACCGGCAAGGCTTTCAACACGATCCCCTTCACCGATGCGCGGTTCTTCGATCAGGTGAACGAGCTCGTCCAGGAGCAGCCGCTTGGGTTCCTCGATCTCGAGATCATGGGCCAGTTCGAAGCGATCGGGATCGTCAAGGGGGACAAGTTCGAGCCCGACGGCCGGATGCGCGCGATCCTCGCTGAGGCGGCCGCGATCGGGACGGCGCTCTCCCGAACGGTGTTGTTCGACAGCAAGGGGATGGAGTTCTACCCAGGGTCCGCGTGGACCGCGATGCTCTTCGTAGGCGGGTACAACTTCGAGACGCCACCGCCCATGGTCACCCCCGAGGGGATCGTCCCGCTCCCGGCGACCGGTTCGCGGAAGCTGCACGCTCGGACGACGTTCTTCTACGGGTACACGGGCATCACGCCCGCGATGTGCATGCGGCTGACGGGCGTCGGATCCCAGTACCTGGTCGCGTTCAAGGATGCCCGGGGCGCATATCTCGAAGGGGATGCGCACTACACGGTGTCCCTCCCTCCAGACATCCCGGAGGCCCGGTTCTGGTCCCTGACCCTCTACGACAACCAGACGCGATCGATGCTGCAGACACCGCAACGGTTCCCTCGCGCCGGGAGCCAGAGCTTCCCGACGCCGGCCGCCGAAGGCAACCAGGACGGGTCGACGACCGTGCACTTCGCGCCGACGAAGCCAGAAGGGGTCCCGGAGGGGAACTGGATCCAGACCGACCCGGAGCGAGGATTCTTCGCGATCCTGCGCCTGTACAGCCCGCTGGAGGGGTTCTTCGACAAGAGCTGGCAGGTCGGCGAGATCGAGCGTGCGAAGGCCTGAGCGCCGAACCGACCACCCGGTCCCCGGACCCGCATCGAGCACGCAGAACCTCTGAAGGAGGCCTGGAATGGGAGAGGCGTTCGGCTGGGGCACGCTGGCGGCGTCATCGCTCGTGATCGGCGCCATCATCGCCCTCCTCTTCCGCATCCGCCTGCGGACGATCGGGCTGATCATGGCCTTCGGCGTAGGCGTGCTGATCAGCGCGGTCGCCTTCGACCTGGTCGATGAGGCCTTCGGGATGTCGTCGGGCAACGGATGGGTTATCGCAGGCATCTTCGCGGGCTGCGCCGTCTTCTTCGGCGGTGACTGGCTGATCGATCGCTCCGGGGGTAACGAACGGAAGGATGCAGACGGGAGTCAGCAGAACGGTTCCTCGCTCGCGATCGTGCTCGGCTCGGTGCTCGACGGGGTCCCGGAGTCGATGGTAATCGGCCTGACGATCTTCAAGGGTGGGGCGGTGGGCGCCGCTTATCTGATCGCGGTGTTCATCTCCAACCTGCCCGAATCGATCTCAGCGACGAGCGGTCTGATCGCGAGCGGCTGGCAGAAGGCGCGGGTCGTTTGGATGTGGATCGGGATCGCGCTCATCTCGGGGCTCGCGTCGCTCGCCGGCTACGCGCTGTTCCAGGATTCGTCTCCTGACGTCGTCGCCTTCGTACTCGCGTTCGCTGCCGGAGCGATCCTCACCATGCTCGCGGACACGATGATGCCCGAGGCCTACGAGCACGGCGGCAAGCTGGTCGGGGTCCTGACGACGCTCGGATTCGCGGTCGCGTTCACGATCCACGTCCTCGACTGACGCCTGCTCGCGAGCACCGATCTTCACGCGTTCTGCGTGATGACCGCCGAGGGTCGGTGCTCGAAGATCCGTCGCGAGGCACGGTTAGCCATGGAACACCCCAACCCGGAGGTCCCGATGAGCGATCCGAAGTCAGGGGTCTCGGCTGAGACCTTGAAGTCGATCTCGACGCCCGACAAGGTGGAGAGCCGCTTGGGGACGTTGGAGTTCACGGATGGTGCGCCATCTGACGCGACAGCCGAGCTCCTGTACGACCATCTCGATTTCGTGAACGCCGTCCAGGCGTACCTGGGGAGCTTGGGGGGCGCATCGTTGACGGCAATGCGACGAGGCTTCGCATCGGCGGGGGTCGACGACAACGCGTTCACGTTCTTCCCGACCCTGATGGATTCTGCGTCAGTCTTCCTGACCGGGAACTCCGACACGGTCTATTTCTGGGGATTCATCGACCTGTCGGACGGGCCGATGGTGCTCGACGTGCCGCCGCTCGGCCCACCGTCGGGCCTCCTGGGGACGATCGATGACATGTGGTTCCGCTGGGTCACCGACATCGGCCTCCCCGGCCCGGACCGGGGAGCCGGGGGTCGGTACCTGATCGTGGGACCGGGCTACGACGGTCCGCTCCCCGACAGCGGCTTCCATGTCGTCCATTCGCGCACGACCCGTGTGACCGCGTTGGGCCGGGGATTCATGGTCGACAACGATCCTCGTGTCCCCATCGAGGCGATCCAGAACGGTCTCCGTCTCTCCCCGTATGTGCCGGGCGCGCAAGGCACAGCCGTCGGCACGTTCCTGGCCGGCGGTGCGCCGCTGGCCGTAGCACCAGAGGCACCCGCGGCGCCTCTCGTCGAGTTGTCGGGAGCGGCGTTCAACACGGTTTACCCGAGCGACTTCGGGTACTGGGAGATCGTCAACGAGCTGGTGCAACAGGAACCTCCGGGTTCCGGCGATCCCGATCTGCTGGGGCTGCTCGCCGCGGTGGGGATCGTCCACGGCCAGCCGTTCGAGCCCGACGAGCGGACGCGCAAGACCCTGGAGGACGCGGTCGTCGTCGGCAACGCGACCGCCCGCACCGTCGCCTTCGCGCCTCGTGCAGAGGAAGACGTGGCCTACTACCCCGGCTCCGCCTGGTTCAACAGGCTGTTTGAAGGAGGCTATGAGTTCCTCGACCCGCCCCCACAGGTCACCGCGAATGGCGTCGTCCCGAGCCCGAGTGACGGAGCCCGCAAGCTCAACGCGCGGACCTGGTTCCTCTACATCGCGACCGGCATCACTCCGGCCATGTGCATGCACCTGACGGGGATCGGCTCGCAATATCTCTGCGCGACGCGCGGCAGCGACGGGAAGTACCTCGACGGGGGACGCAACTATCGCCTTACGCTCCCCCCCGACATCCCCGAGAGTCGGTTCTGGTCGGTGATGCTCTACGACAACCAAACACGCTCGATGCTCCAGACCGATCAACCGAAACCGGACCTCGGCAGCCAGTCCGGCACGGTCGAGACGAACGCGGACGGGTCCACGGACGTGTACTTCGGACCCACGGCTCCCGATGGCAAGAC